>Ga0075423_10006873_pt1 | contig 10702 bp, 11 predicted proteins | sample SoiMethybrSBSTD2_FD_80114 | JGI IMG/M metagenome (GOLD analysis project Ga0075423, IMG submission 80114) | Bulk soil microbial communities from a Populus tree surrounding site in Tennessee, USA - Soil MetaG P. TD hybrid SBSTD2 | ecosystem: Environmental > Terrestrial > Soil > Tree plantation...
ACCGGCGCCCGGCGCCCGAAGCCTTGCCGACGCCGCGCAACGGATCGAGGCCGCCGGGTTCGAGAGCATCTGGGCATTCGACGCCATCGGCCGCGGATGGCTGATGGCGGACCCGCTCACCGCTCTGTCGGTCGCGGCGACAGTGACACGCTCCGTCGAGCTGGGCACAGGAGTCCTGCAGGTTCCGCTACGCAATCCGGTGGAGCTCGCGCAGCGCGTGCTGACGGCTCATCTGGTGTCGGGTGGCCGGCTGCGGCTCGGCGTGGGGGCGGGGTCGACTGCCGGAGACTTCGAGGCGCTCGGCCTCGACTTCGCCTCGCGCTTCCGGCGCATGAACGAGTCGCTCGCGACCATGCGGCGGCTCTGGGCCGGCGAGCGCGTCGGCACCGCCTCGCTGGCGCCGGTGTGGCCCGATGCCCTCGGCGGGCCGCCCGTGCTGATCGGCTCGTGGGCGGGCTCGCGCTGGATCGAGCGGGCGGCCCGCGAGTTCGACGGCTGGGTCGGATCGGGCGCCCGGAGCAACTGGGGACTCTTGCGCGAGGGGATCAAGCGGTTTCGCGATCTCGGCGGCCGGCGAGCCGTCGTCACCAACGTAGTCGAGCATCTGGGCCAGCCGCCGAGCCCCGATGGCCCGAACGATCCGTGCGACTTGAAGTGCTCTCGGGAGACGGCCCGCGAGCGGTTGCACCGCCTGCGCGAGCTCGGCTTCGACGACATCGTCATCGTTCCGCGGAGTCACGAGGCGGACCACCTTCAGGAGCTGCGCGCGTTGATCGTGAGCTCCCGGTAACGCCGTCAGGAGAGATTCCATGGCCATCATTCGCATCTACGCCGGTTCCGACGGGAAATCTCACTTCGAGGAGATCGTACCGAAGCTCGAGCCGCGCGGCGACAAGTCGGCGAGCGCCGAGCTGATCCCCGGCAGCGGCATCGTCATCCGCCGCTTCGACGCCGACCGGTCGAATCCCTGGCATCACGCGCCCGGGCGCGCGGCCGTGTTCACGCTCAGCGGTGCGGTCGACATCGAGATCGGCGACGGCACGGTGCGGCGGCTGGGGCCGGGCGACATCCTGATCGCGGAAGACCTCACCGGCCAGGGCCACGGCACCCGCGAAGTCGGCCCCGAGCCCCGCGTCTCGATCTTCGTCCCTCTCCGCTGACGATTCTGCGCTCAAAGGCCGAGCGGTCGACGGCTCGGAGGGAGCAAGAGACGGGACAGGTGCTCTGAGCGCTACGCAAGACCTCACGCGCTCGCGGAGACGGGGCGCGGGGACGGCGGGCCGGGTGGGGTCGGGGGCGAAGGGACCCGTTCCGATAACCGTGCGGCGGACGCTGAGAGCCTGGATGGAGCCCAGACGAGTGGGGCAGCGAACGCGTGCCGCGTGGTCGTCTCGCCCCCGACCGCGCCCGGCCCGCCGTCCCCGCGTCCCGCCTCCAGGCGAGAGAGCTAGATGACGCCGTCAGCTCGCCAGCGGGCGAGTTCGTCTTTCGTGTGGCCTAGGAGACCGATGTAGACGTCGTCGTTGTGCTCGCCGGGCATGGGCGCGAGCCAGCGGATCTGGCCCGGCGTCTCCGAGAGCTTGAGCGGCGTGCCGGTCGTCTTGACGCGCCCGTACTTCGGATGATCCATCTCCACGAACATCTCGCGTGCCCTTACTTGTGGATCGTCGACCATCTCGACGACGTTGTTGACCGGCGCCGCCGGGACACCGCCCGACGACAGCACGCTGACCACTTCGGCCCGGGATCGCTTCCCCGTCCATTCCTGGATGATGGCGGCCACCTGGTCCCGGCGGTCGCGACGCGCGGCCGCGGTGGCGAAGCCGGGGTCGCGCGTGAGCTCGGCGCGGCCGATGATCTCGCAGAACCGGCGCCACACCGCGTCGCTCGCCCCGGCCGCGATGGCCACGTGGCCGTCGGTCGCCGGATAGATGCCCGAGCTCGAGCCGCCGAACGAGACGTTGCCGGCGCGCGTGAGCACCTCGCCGCCGACGGTATAACGCTCGCCGAGGTTGTCGAGCGCGATCAACAGGCTGTCGAGCAGCGCCAGATCGATGCGCTGCCCCTTGCCGGTGCGGTGGCGGTAGTGCAGAGCGGACACGATGCTGAAGGCGCACAGCATTCCGGCGTAGTAGTCCGAGATGGACTGACCGGATCGGGTCGGCGGGCCTTCTGGGAAGCCGGTGATGCTCATGTACCCGCTGATCGCCTGCGCCAGCATGTCGTAGCCGCGCTGCACCGCGTATGGGCCATGCTGGCCGAACGCGGTGATCGACGCATAAATGAGGTCGGGCTTCAGCTGCCGGAGGTCGTCGTAGCCGAGGCCCAGGCGGTCCATCGTACCTACGCTGAAGTTCTCCGTCACGACGTCCGCGTGGCCGACGAGCTCCTTGAAGAGCCTGACCCCCTCAGACGACTTGAGCTCGAGCGTGATGCCGAGCTTGTTCCGCTCCCGATACTGGGCGGCCGGTACCCGCTCCTCCACACCATCGCGCGTGCGCTTGATGCCGAGGGATATGCGCTCGCGGCCCCGGTCCCGCGACTCGACCTTGATGACGCGCGCCCCCATGTCGGCGAGCAGCATCGTGCAGAAGGGCATGGCGATGACCTGACCCAGATCGAGCACGGTGACGTCGTTCAGTGCGAGATCCATGTGTCCTCGTGGGGGGCCGGCTGGCGCCGATACTGCGCCGGATCAGCCCGCGCGGTCAAGGCAGGATGACCGCTCCGGGCAGGGCTGGTGATAGCATAAAACTTGCACATGGAGCTGACGCCGAAGCGGTACGTCGACGCGGTCGTGCTTGCCCCGGCGGGCCGCATCGACCACTCGACCTCGGAAGGCTTCAAGACGGCGCTGGCTCCGTACCTGGCCACCTGCGCTGCGGGCCAGGACCACATCATCCTCGACCTGGCGGACGTCGAGTACATCTCGAGTGTCGGGCTTCGCGTGCTGATGCTGGCCTCCAAGCAGGCCCAGGGGCAGGGCGGCATCATCGGCGTCGCCACGCTCCAGCCCGCCGTCAAGGAGATCTTCGACATCACGCGCTTCACGATGGTCCTCAACGTATTCCCGTCGGTCCGCGAGGGCCTCGCCCGACTCTCGCAGCCAGCCCTGTCCGCGTTCGATGCCACCTGACGTGGGCCTGCGCGTCAAGTTCTGGGGAACCCGCGGCTCCATCCCGGTGGCGATGACCTCGGCCGAGCTCCGCCGCAAGCTCATCACCACGCTCGTGCGGGCGGCCGGGCGCGCGCTCGACACGCCGGAGAAGGCGGCGAGCTTTCTCGAGCAGGAGATCGACTTCGCGGAATCCAACACGTTCGGCGGCAACTCGTCCTGCGTGCAGCTCGTCACGGGCGGGCGGGACTACGTCCTGTGCGACCTGGGCTCGGGCGCCCGGGTCTTCGGCAACGACGTGCTCGCCGCGCACGGACCGGCCGGCCACACCTTTCACGTGTTCATGTCCCACGTCCACTGGGACCACATCATGGGCTTTCCGTTCTTCCTGCCGATCTATACGCCGTCGAACCGCATCCGGATCTACGGCTGCCACGCCGAGCTGGAAGACGCCTTCCGGGGGCAGCACGCGGCGCCGTGCTTCCCGGTCGACTTCTCCGAGCTCAGCTCCAGGATCGAGTTCGTGCGGCTCCTGCCGGAGCGCGAGTACGAGATCGCCGGCCTCTCGGTGAAGGCCAAGCTCCAGCGCCACGGTGGCGATTCCTATGGCTATCGATTCCAGCGGGGCGGCCGGGTCGTCGTCTACTCGACCGACGCCGAGCACAAGCAGGACGACCTCGGAGAAGTCCAGGGCTTCGTAGAGTTCTTCCGCGACGCCGACCTCGTCATCTTCGACTCGCAGTACTCGCTCGCCGAGGCGACGTCGATCAAGGAGGACTGGGGGCACTCGAGCAATATCGTCGGCCTGGAGCTGTGCCAGCGGGCTCACGCCAAGCGCCTCTGTCTGTACCATCACGAGCCCCTCTCCGACGACCAGAAGATCGCCGCGCTGCTCGCGGAGACGCGTCGACTGGAAGAGATCACGCGCGGCGACCGGCGCGTCGAGATCCTGGCAGCGTACGACGGCATGGAGATCGCTCTCTGAAGCCCGCCTTCTGACCCGGATGCACTGGTCGGAGCAGGTGGGGATCCGGACTCTGCGCGGCCATCGCGGTCAACCGCTCGGCCTGCTGCTGCTCGCGATCTTTCTCGGTGTCGGACTCGCGCCCGACCTGTTCGGCCTCGGAGCGATTCGCCAGGCGGGCTTCGACGCCTACCAGCGAAGGGCGCCGCGGGCCCGTCGCTCGGCCCCCGCCGTCATCGTCGCGATCGACGAGGAGAGCCTGCGCCTGCACGGCCAGTGGCCGTGGCCGCGGACCTGGCTAGCCCGGCTCGTGGGCCTGCTGGCCGACTCAAACCCGGCCGCGATCGGGATTGATCTGGTGATGCCCGAGGCCGATCGGCTCTCTCCGGCCCGGGTGCCGGAGTTCATCCCGGGCATGAATCCCGCCCTGGTTCGGGAGCTTTCGAAGCTGCCCAGCAACGACACGGTCCTGGCCCAGGCGCTCTGGGGACGACCGGTCGTGCTGGGCGTCGCGGGCCTCGAGCGTGATCCGGGCCGACCGCTCCAGCCACTCCGTCAGGTGCCGCTGCACACCATCGGCGGAGACCCCAAACGCTTTGTGCCGCGTTACGAGGCGACCCTGCGCAGCGTCGAGGAAATCGATCGCGTCGCGAGGGGCCGCGGTCTCCTGAACGTCGAGGCCGAGCGCGGCGTAGTCCGCAGCATGCCGCTCGTAGCCGCCGCGGCCGACGCGGTGCTCCCGGCGTTCGGGGTCGAGATCCTCCGCGTCGCCACCGGGGCGCCGCTGCTCACCGCGCGGGTCGGCGCCGCGGGCGTCGAGGGCGTGGGCATCGGCGGTCTTCTCGTGCCCACCGAGCCGGACGGGAGCGTGCGGCTCCGCTTCTCGCGCACCGATCCCGCACGCTTCGTCTCGGCTGCCGACGTACTGGCCGGCACCGCCGACCCGAAGCTGTTCGAGCGCAAGCTGGTCCTGATCGGCGTCACTGCGCTCGGTTTGTCCGACTACCAGGCGACGCCCGTGACCGAGCGGATGTCGGGCGTGGAGATCCATGCCCAGCTGCTCGAATCGATCTTCGACGGCGATCTCCTGTCCCGGCCTCGCGCGGCGGCGTGGACGGAGGCGGCGGTGCTGCTCGTGGCCGGGATCGGGCTCGTGCTACTGGTGCCGCGACTCGCGGTCCGGACCTCGGCCGGGGCGTTCGCGCTCCTGATGAGCCTGTTGTGGGCGGGCGGCTTCCTCGCGTATCTCCGCCGCGGGCTCCTGTTCGACGCCGCACTTCCTTCGCTCGCGCTCGGCGGGCTTTTCACGGCGATGCTGGTCATCACTCTGGCCGAGGCCGAGAGCCAGCGGCGAATCCTGCGCGAGCAGGCGGCCCGGGTGGCCGGTGAGCTCGAGGCGGCCCGCCGCATCCAGATGAGCAGCCTGCCGCAGGCTGCCAAGGTGTTTCCGGGCGAGACACGCCTCGACCTCTATGCGTTTCTGGAGCCAGCCCGCGAGGTCGGCGGTGACCTCTATGACTTCTTCGCGCTCGACCGAGACCGCGTCTTCTTCCTGATCGGTGACGTGGCCGGCAAGGGAGTGCCGGGCAGTCTCTTCATGGCCGTCAGCAAGGCGCTCTACAAGAGTGCGGTGCTGCGGCAGGCGCGCCAGGTCGAGACGGTAATGCGCGAGGCCAACGCCGAGATCTCGCGCGACAACGCCGAAGGCCTCTTCGTCACCGTCCTGGCCGGGATCCTCGACACGCGCACGGGTCTCCTCGAGTACTGCAACGCCGGGCACGAGCCGCCATACCTCTTGTCGAGCAGCGAGCGGCTCATCCGACGCCTCGCGGACGGCGGCGGCCCGCCGCTCTGTGCGGTCGATTGCTTTCCCTACACGGCGAGCTCGCTCCGGCTGGAGCCCGGCGACACGCTCTGTCTCGTTACGGACGGCGTGACCGAAGCGGCGGCCGCCGGGGGCGCGCTCTATGGACGAGAGCGCCTCGAAGCGCTGCTGGCGAAGACGGGTCCGGGGACCAGGTCCGCCGACGTCGGGAACGCCATCCGCCAGGAGGTTGCCCGGTTCACCGAGGGCGTGGAGCCTTCCGATGACCTGGCGATTCTCGTGGTGCGCTGGAAGGGGCCGGGCTCCGGCGAGAGGTGAGGGGCGCTGCTAGCGGACGTTGATCTCGACGCGGCGGTTTCGCGGCTCGGCGACCTCATCGGCGGTCGGCACCTCGGGCTCGCGCTCGCCGCGCCCGGCCACCGAGATTCGAGCCCGGGGGACGCCGAGCTTCACCAGCTCGTCGCGCACGCGTTCGGCGCGCCGGAGCGAGAGGGTGTCATTGTAGGGAACCGATCCCACGCGATCCGTGTGGCCGATGACGACGATTTCCGGCGCCGGCCGGCGGGCGATCTCGGCGAAGAGCTGGCTGACGACCTGCTTGGATTCCGGCGCGAATTCGTCGGTGTCCTGGAGGAAGTAGAGATAAAAGGACACCGGCCGCGCCGGCTGGGCCGCGAGCGCCGGGCCGAAGGTCTGCCGGACTTCCGCCTCCGAGGTCTTCTCGCCCGAGACGCTGCCGGGTCGCGACACGCGCGCCGCGGCATAGGGCTGATCGAGGGTGTGCGTCTCGTTGCCGCTCGTGACCGTGAGCGCGCCCGGGCTCGGTCCCTTGCCCGGGAGCAGCACGTAAAAATCGTTTCGCGTGGCGCAGCCGGTCAGGGCCAGCAGCGCCAACGGCGCCAGACCGACGAGCTTGCGCCCGAGCTCGGACAGGGCGGTCAGTCTTTCGAGCCGGTCCTAACGAGGAACTCGGTTCCGCGCACGCCGAGGATCGCCGCCGGCGTGCGAACCTTCATCGCCTCCGGCGACTGCTTGGCGAGCTTGCCGGAAACGACCGCCAGCGTGCCCTGCTTGAGCGAGCTCTCGAAAGCTCCCTGGTGGGTCGTCGAGTCGAAGACGAAGCGGTCGATCGAGAGCACGCTGTCCGGGCCCACCGAGAGCAGGCTGTTGTCACGGAAGGTGATACCCACTGAGCCGTCGGCGCCCGTGATCACGAGGTCGCCCTGCCGGACCACGCTGCCCACCGGCGCCGGCATGCGCTCGCCGGAGCGCTCGATCTGCACTGCACCCTTCGAGACCTTGATCTGCCCCGCATCTTCGGCGGCGGCAGCCTGCAGCACGCCGATCGTCAGCGCCAGCGGCAGCGCCAGGAAAATCATGGGGAATTTCATCGCATCCTCCTCGACGTCGCGCGCGTCGATCGCTTTCCGGAATGAGGGCGGCGCGACGCCAAACCCGATGTATATATAGTAGCCGAGTCTCTCTCACGGGCATCGCAGATCGGAGGCGCGCACGAGCGATCGCGTCGATACCGGAAACCACTACAGAGTCTTTCCGGCCCGGCGAGAGACGCTACCCGCGGTAGCGGAATTCATCGCCGCGGTGTGCGCCGCCGCCGGCGTGCCGCGCAAGACCTGCCTCCGGCTGACGCTCCTGGTCGAGGAGCTCTTCACCAACACCGTCGTGCATGGCCACGGCCGTGACACCGAGGCGCCGATTCACCTCACCGTCGACATCGGCGCCGAGTCGATCGCGCTGACCTACGAGGACACCGCACCGCCCCACGATCCGTTCGCGAAGGTTCGCGTTCCCGACGATGCTTCCGGCGTCGAGGAGCGCCCGGTGGGAGGACTCGGCGTCGTGCTGATCGCGGCGATGGCCGAACGCGTCGAGTACACGTACGCCGGCGGCCGCAACCGGATTTCGCTGATAATGCCGTCCGGGAGGATCTCGCCATGACCCCGCAACTCGTCACATATGCCGTCGACGGCCGCGTCGGCATCGTCACGCTCAACCGGCCGGAGAAGCTCAACGCCATTAGCGGGGAGCTGAAATCGACGCTCATCGAGCGCCTGCATGAGGCTGATCGGGACCCGGCCACCGGCGTGGTCGTGCTCCGGGCCGAGGGCCGGAGCTTCTGCGCCGGCTACGACATCGCCCCCAATCCGGACCGGGCGGCCCGGCGCTACAACGCGCTCGCGTGGCACGCGTCGCTCACCGACGACGTGAGGCTCGAGATGACGCCGTGGGAGATGAAGAAGCCGGTGATCGCGTCGGTGCAGGGGCACTGCCTCGGCGGCGGCTGCGAGCTGGTGATGATGTGCGATCTGACGATCGCCGCGGACGATGCGCTGTTTGGCGAGCCGGAGATTCGCTTCTCGAACGTCGGCCCCGCGCTCGTCATGCCCTTCATCATCGGGCTCAAGCGCGCCCGCGAGCTGCTCTTCCTCGGCGATCCCATCGACGCGAAGACGGCGCGCGAGTACGGGATGGTGAACCGCGTGGTGCCGCGGGCCGAGCTCCAGGCGGCGACGATGAAGTTCGCGCGGCGTATGGCGCTCATCTCACCGGAGGCCCTCGCCGGCACCAAGCTTGCCGTCAACCGCGGGGCCGAGGCCGCCGGGTTTCGCAGCGCCATCATGGCCGGGCTCGACATCCTGGCGTCGGTCTACGCGGCGCGCACCGAGGTCGGCGCGCGCTTCGACGAGATCCGCGAGAAGGAGGGGCTGGGCGCCGCCCTGCGCTGGCGGGCCGCGCAGTTCGCCGAGTAGCCGCTAGCGGCCCTTGAAGACGGGCTTGCGCTTCTCCACGAAGGCGCGGGCCGACTCCTGGAAGTCTTCGCTCAGGTGTAGCCCCAGTCCCTGCGAGTAGTAACGGGACTGGCGCTGCATCTCGTTCACGAACCAGCGCATGACCCGTACGTTCGCCCGGACCGAGAGCGGCGGATTCGCCAGGATCTCGGCGGCCAGCGCCTCGGCGGCCGGGATCAGCTCCTCGGTGGGGACAACGCGATTCACCATGCCGTGCTGCAGGGCCTCCTCGGCCGTGAACATGCGCCCCGTCAGCGCGACCTCGTTGGCGAAGCGGCTGCCGGTCCAGAACCAGGTGGCGACCCAGTGCTGGCCGCTGGCGAGGCCTCGCTGGACCTCGCGGATCTGGAACTTCGCGCCCTGGGCGGCGACGACCAGGTCGCACGACTGCGACAGAGAGTAGCCCAGGCCGAGCGCCCAGCCGTGCACGGCCGCAATCACCGGCTTCCAGTTGACGGTTTCTCCGAGCCCGTTCTCGCGCGAGCGCCGCCCGGCCGGACCGCCCAGGCGCTTGAGCTCCTCGCGCGTGCGGAGCTGGCGCTGGCGTACGTCGGCCCCCGAGCAGAACGCGCGGCCGGCGCCGCTCAGGATGGCCACTTGCAACGTCGGATCGGCATCGAACTCGAAGAGCGCGTCGTTGACCTCCTCGACGAGCTGATCGTTGGCGGCATTGAGCTTCTCCGGGCGGTTCAGGACGATGTGGCAGATCGGTCCCTTCGGCTCGTAGCGCACCGTCTCGAACTTCGGCGTGGCGGTCATGGTCGCTCCCTGGCTCCGCCCGGTGGCTACTTGAACGCGGGCATCACCTGCTGCGTGAGAATCTGCAAGGTCCGCTTCTCCTGCGCCATCGGCAGGCGCCCGCCCGGATTCAGCTCGGCGGCGACGCCGTTCAAGCTCAGCTCCTCGCGGAGCCGCTTGAACCGCTCCACCAGCCCGGGACCGGAGCCGAAGGCCACCTTCGTCTCGAGGATCTCCGCATAGGAGAGGCTCGAGAGCGTCCGGGACTGATTGATCCTGCGCTCCACCGGGCCGGTTCCGGGGCGGCCGAGCGGCACGCGCGTGAGATCGGCCTGACGCTGGAAGTAGTACATGATCGTGTCCTGGGGCTCGTCGATCGCGGCCTTCTCGGTCGGCGCGGCGTATACCGGGATCCGGAGGCACACGTCGCCGTCGCCGGGGTGACCGGCCTCGCGCCAGGCCTCGCGATACTTCTTCACGCATCCGGCCAGCTCGGGGACCGCCATGCCCCGCAACCCGACGAAGATCGGCAGCCCCATCCGGCCGACGTTCGGAAACGTCTCCGCGGTCGTCGCGGCCATCCGGACCGGGGGATGCGGCTCTTGGTACGGCCGCGGCGTCACCGTCGTGTCGGTGAATCGATAGAACTGACCCTGGTGGCTGAAGGGCTCGCCCTTCCAGGCCTTCAGGATGATGTCGAGCGCCTCGAAGAAGCGCGCCTGGCTCTCCTCGTACGGGACGCCGAGCGCGTCGTAGGCGCGCGGGCCACCGCTCCGGCCGATGCCGAAGTCGAACCGGCCGTGGCTCAGGTGATCGAGCGTGGCGACCTCGCCGGCGACGCGCAGCGGGTGATTCAGCGGCAAGAGCTGCACCGCCGTGCCCACGCGCAGGCGCTTGGTCCGCGCCACGATCCAGCTCGCCACCAGGAGCGGCGCCGACAGCACGGAGCGCGCTGGATTGACCAGCATCTCCGCCAGCCACACAACGTCGAGCCCCCACTGCTCGCCCGCGTCGGCGAGCTCGAGGAGCTCGTCGAACCACCGGCCCTGGGTGCTTCCGCTTCGTATCTGTTCGGTGAAGATTCCGAAGTCCATGAGGCCTCTCCTCAGATGCCGCGCTCCGCCAGGAACTTGGCGTAGTCGCGCTGCCCTTCCTTCGCCTTCTGGATCTGCTCGGGCGAGTAGAACTTGGCGAGGTCCACGACCTCGACGTTGTACCGGGCCCGCTCGAAGGCGTCCTTGTGAATGAAC
>Ga0075423_10006874_pt1 | contig 10701 bp, 10 predicted proteins | sample SoiMethybrSBSTD2_FD_80114 | JGI IMG/M metagenome (GOLD analysis project Ga0075423, IMG submission 80114) | Bulk soil microbial communities from a Populus tree surrounding site in Tennessee, USA - Soil MetaG P. TD hybrid SBSTD2 | ecosystem: Environmental > Terrestrial > Soil > Tree plantation...
GTCGAGCAACCCAAGCCCGTGGAGCGAGACGACGAATCGGCGGGACAGTCGCCTGGCAACAGGGGCGGATAGTGCAGCCAGACGGTAGCAGTAGCGAGAATGGACCACCTCGGCCTCTTGAAACTCTTTCTCCAGGAGCCGGCGCAGCGATCGCCTCGACACGGGGCCAAAGGCATGGGGAACGCGGACAACATTCAGCCCCCCGGGCTCCGCGCCCGTGAGCCGATGTTTCTCCGTAGTGATGATGCGGACCTGGTGATCTCCTCTTCGCAGGTATTTGGCCAGACGAAAGGCACCCATTTCCTGGCCGCCCAGTCGAGGCAGATAGGAGTCGGTGGTGAGCGCGATCTTCATTTCGGATTCGTCGGAACGGTGTGCAGCACCACCCTCATGTCGGTCTTGAGGGAGCCGTCTTTTTCGTAGCGGCGCTGACGCAGCTCGATGGCTGCGTCGGGGTAGCCTGCGAAGGAGGTCTCGTCCAGCGATGCCAGGTGTTTCCGGTTCAGCTTTCCACGATAGGGGACCGTGATGACCACTCCTCTCCCCGGCCTGGGAAGAATTCTTGACAAGACGGCGCGGGTGTCCCGGAAATGCTCGAGCGTCTGGACCAGCAGAAAATAGTCGAAGCCGTCGGGAAGCTGATCTTTCAAAAGATCGCCGCAGCGAGTGGGGATCACCGCCTGCTCGGCCGCGGCACGGCTGAGTTCAAATCCCTCCACGATCCAGACAGGGCAGATGGCCATCAACCGCCGGCCCCCGTGGCCCAGCCCGCTCCCGATGTCCAGAATTCGCAAGGGTTCCCGGGGGAGCGCTTCGGCGGCGAAGTCATAGAATCCAAGCCGCGCGTCGGCGGCCCATTTCTCACCGGCTCCTGCGCCCGAGTATTCCTTCTCCCAGAATCCTCGCGGATTGGCCCGTTGCCAGCGGGCCAGCAGATGCTGAAAGAATGACACCGTCTTCACTCCTCGATACCATGCACACGGATTTCTAACCCAAAGGGATGGCTTCCCCTTGTCGGGTGCCCAGGACCTGGTCGAGCAGCTGCATGATTCCATCCGCCATGATCCGGGGGGAGAACGTCTGCTCGACCCGTGAGCGGCCGGCACTTCCGAACTTCCGGGAGCGAGCCGCATCATTCAGCAAAAGCAGCACTGCCTTGCAGTACGAGTCGAGGTCATCGTCCGCGCAGAGAAAGCCGCTCTCGCCATCCGCCACCGCCTCCGAAATCCCGCCCACGTTGAATGCCACCACGGGGAGGGAATGAGCCATGGCCTCCAAGACCGCCTTGGGAAGCCCCTCGCTTCGCGAAGTGTGTGCGTAGACGTCCATGCGGCGGAACCAGGAATCCATGTCCCTCTGTTGTCCCGGGAACTCCACGCAATCCGAAATCCTCAGGCCTTCCGCCTGGGAGCGCAGCTTGGACAGCTCCTCTATCTCCGCGTTACCGATCATCAGACACCTTGCCGTGGGGAGGCGTTGCCGGATCCGCGCAAAGATCTCCAGGAGGAGCTCCGGTCGCTTGACGTTTCTCAAGCCTACCGTTCCGAGTGTAGGGGGGTGAACCCGCCGTTCCGATTGCGGCCCGGTCAGGAAAGTGGGCGAGAGGGACTCCTTTGCCGGTAGCTCAATGCCCGTGGGAATGACTCGCATGGTATTGGCGGCCAACCCTCTCCGGGAAAGATACGATCGATAGGCCGTCAGCGCGGCTTCGCTCACTGCGGCGACCGCGTCGGAGCGCGCCACCCGATACTTTTCATAATAGCGCTCCGGGCGGTCGGCCTGGCGCAGGAAACATATCCAGGGGATTTGGCTCAGGCGCGCTGCCGAATCGGAGAACGGTCCGAGCTCCGCGTGGTTGCTCACCAAGATTCTAGCGCCAAGCCGTGATGCAAGTCGCGCGACCCTGAGTACCACTGTCGGCAATCGCCACAAGGCATCATGCCGTCGGTACGTCCTGAGCCCGGCGACTCGCACCACACGGATCCCCTCCTTCTCCAAGGCCTCGCTGAGAAGTCCCGGGCGCGGCACTGCAACGGTCATCGTATATCGGGAACGGTCCAGGTTTCGCGCCAAGGTCAGCAGCGCGTTATGGGGACTGAAAACGTTGGGTCTGGGAAGGGTCTGAAGCACCAGAAAAGGGACCATCACCTCGGCTCCGCGCAACCCTCCCGCGTCCCGCCTGCGGATGACATCGCAGCGGAAGGGACCGCTCGAATGAGGAGGGTTGACGCCTCAACGCGCGGCATCATAGCATAGCCGGCCGTCCCGCCCTCCCGGCCACTCCGGAGAACTCCCCATGGAACCGACCAGGCTGAGAATTCTGCACACCAATTTTCACCGCGGCTGGGGGGGACAGCCGGCGCGCATTCTCATGCTCTCGAGGGGCCTCGTGGAAAGCGGCCATGAAGTCGTCATCGCGGCACCCTCAGGTTCGCTGCTGGCAGAGAAGGCACGTCGATGGGGTCTCGAGACTTTTGAAGAGCCTTTTTTCCTCAAATCCAAGCACTTCGCGTCGGCCATGCGTGACGTGACCTGCCTGCAGCGGCTTCTACGGCGAAGGCAGTTCGATTTGCTGGATGCACACGGATCTCAAGATCTATGGGCCTCCGCGGCGGCTCTTAAATTCGGACGCCATGCTATTCCCTTGATTTACACGCGGCACAATACGAAGCAAGTGGCCTTCCATGCGCTGAACCGATTCCTCTATCGAAACCTGGTGAATCACCTCATCGTGGCAAGCGCTTCGGTCCTGGAGCGCTACGAACCGTTCCTGAGACATGGCGACCTCTCTCGGGAACGGATTTCCGTGGTTCACTCTTCCTATTGGGAGGAGCAGTTCCATGCGGGGGTGAAACCGGCGCAACTCCGCCTGGAAATGGGTCTTGAGGGAGGCGGGGGCCCCTTGGTCGGCGTGGTAGGACGGCTCGTGCAGGACAAAGGGGGGACCTACTTCCTGAAGGCCGCTGCGCAGGTCGCCGCCAAGCTCCCCGAGGTCCGATTTCTCTTCGCGGGTCGCGGTACTGAGGAGGAGCGACTTCGCAGGGAAGCGGAGAGTCTCGGGCTCTCGGAGCGAGTTCGCTTCCTCGGGTTTCGGGAGGACATCCCGGAAATCACGGCGGCTCTCGACGTCTCGGTCCTGCCCTCGGTGGATTGCGATGCTTCTTCCGCGGTCTTGAAGGAGGCGATGGCATTGGGAAAGCCCGTAGTTGCCACCGACATTGGGGGTGCGAGAGAAATCGTCGAGGACGGCAGGACCGGGCTGGTGGTGCCGCCGCGGGATCCTGATGCCTTGGCGCGAGCAATCGTTCAGATTCTGCAGCGGGAGGATCGGGGAAGAGCGATGGGAGAAGAGGGTCGGCGGCGCGTGAAAACCGAGTTCAGTGTCCGGCGCCTGACGGAGAGCACCCTCCGGGCCTACCGTCGGGCATTGGAGCTGCATGGCAGCCAGCCGATCTCGACCGGGAATTAGCTATCCCCAGGTCTTCCAGGCGAAGAAAGCGAGCACCAGCAGCACGCCGGACAGAACCAGGTATTCCTGATTCCTGACCGCCTTCCCGAACGACCAGGGGGTCCGCTTCCCCGAATAACGGCGCAGTGATGGGAGGAGAATCGGCACCGCGGCGTTGTATTGTGAGAAGGAGTCGCCGTGCATCTTGTGTAGACGGGCCCCCTCCACTCGGAGTTTTCGGGGGATGTAATAGCCGAAGAAAACCACATAGCCCAGTGCCAGGGCAATCCAGTTCACGTGCCAGCGGCTGCGGGCCATGACGCAAAAGCCGGTGAGTATCAGAAGTCGTCCCAGGTAGAGCGGGTTTTGCGTGAAGGCGTAGGGACCGGAATCGATGAGCTCTGTAGACTTCACCAGATGGCCTGCGGCCCAAATCCTCACGGCCTCTCCCAACAGGACAATCACTGCGCCGGCCCAGAACAAGCCGGGAGTCGGCGTGGAAAACCAGACGAGAGTTCCCACGAAAAGGTAGACCAGGGCCAGCCGGATGAAACCCAGGATGATGCTTCGCTGAGAGGCCACGAGAATCTCCTTCCGTGGTTTGAAAAGGGGCGGAATCTTAGGGGAACCTCGGGATGCTGTCAATGCTCCTCGAGAGCTCACTTTCGGCGGCCTGACCTCCAGAGGGATCGGATACGCTTGCCGAGTCGATACCAGGTGGGTGGGTGAGTCAGTTCATAGCGTTCGGCATCGTTGAGGGATTGTGGAGCGTGTCGGTGTTTCAGCTTGAGCACCGCCCTGCGATCGGCGCCGCAAGCGGCATGGAAAAGCCGCTGCCCGAAGGATCCGGCAACCCCATGGCGAAAGGCGGCCGTGGAGAAATCCACCAGAAAGGGCTCGCTTCCCGGGCCCACCAGGACATCCCGGTGGTGGATGTCTCCCTGGGCGACGCCCGCCTGATGGATCGAGTCGACCAATTGCAGGAGTTTTTGGAAGAATTCGACCGGGACCTCGCCGGAACGAAAATGCGACAGGTCGTTTCCCTCCACAAATTCCACGGCAAAAGCCAAGGAGTCCACCTGTCCCACTAATCGTGGAATTCCCGGCAGCCGGTCGAGCTGCCTGTAAGCTCGAACCTCGCGCCGCACCATCGCTCGTCCGATGGTGCCCCGAATCCAGGGAGGGCGGGGGGCATAATCCTTGACGACCAGTCGCACACCGCCCGCTTCCCAAAGGAAAATGTCCGCTTTGGTAGAGTTTCGGCCGGTGCGAAACCTGAGCGGCGGGCGCGCACGGAGCGCCTCCCGGGTCGGCGCATGCATGACGGCCTCGGTCACGGGTTCGTTATGTTACGATAGACCAATTATTTAGGCGGCGGAGAATATCACAGTGCCAAAGTCCCCTCAATCCACTGCACACGACTGGGAAATCGTTCCGGCCATATCGGAATCTGATTTTCGAGGTCCGGCGGCCCGAATCTATCAACGGGGGGGGTGGGGGAAGGCGGATATCCTGCTTCTAGAAGCATCCGGCCGGAAGGCCATCGTCAAGGATTTCAACCGTAAGATACTGCCGGTCAGATGGTACGGGAGGTGGCAGATCCGCCGGGAGGCCTCCATCTATCGAAAGCTCGCGGGAATCCCGGGAGTTCCGCAGTATTTTGGACGAATTGGGAAAAATGCGATGGCAATCGAATATGTGGAGGGGGAGCGAATCTCTCACTGGAAACGGCGCGAGCTTCCCCCGGAGCTCTTCACGCGGCTTTGGGGCCTGATTGACGCAATCCATTCCCGGGGAATCGTGCACATCGATCTCCGCAAACGAGACAATATTCTCATCAGCCCTTCGGGAGAGGTGTTCATCATCGACTTCAATGCCTCTTTTCGTTTCGACCCGGGAAGTCGAGGTGCCCGGTGGTTCCTTCCTACGCTGAAAAAAATCGATCATTTCGGATTTCTGAAGTGGAAAGCAGCGCTGGCCCCGTCGCAGCTCAGTGAGGCCGAGCGTCAGGCTTTTCGACGCATGTCCTTTCTGAGGCGCTTCTGGATATTCAAATAACCGCTGAGCTCCCGAGCATCGCACCTCCATTTCGCGGGGAGTCGGCTGATCCGTGCCGTTGTAACGCTCGACGCGAAGAAATACGGCCGGATGCCCCGCTGGGGTCCGAATTCATGCCGATTCATTTCTCTCCGAGTATGAGCACGGTTCGAAACCGGGAGTTCCGAAAGTCAACTTGAGCTACGGGGTGCTCTCCCAGGATTCGCCCTGTCATACCTCAAGCATTACAGTCTTCGATACAGAATGCATCGATTCACCCCGATGCAGCCGGCATGGGAGGACCACCGCGCGCAGTTGAGTGTGGGACCCGGCGCCGGCGCGGGTAACCCTAATCGAAGTCCCAGGCCTCGATGCTGCGATGAATCTCCACGAGCATGGGTGTCGCGTGGAGGAATCGCTTCTGGGCCAGGCTTCGACTCGCCGAGGAGAGCACGCTCACGGAGTCGGAGCGAAATAGCCGGGCCGGGTGAAAGCCCGAGCGCCGGGAACCTTCACCTCCACGGTGACGGCTCTCCATTGCCCATCGCGGGATTGGTTGGAGGGGTTGTAGCTGATTGAGTACTGCCGGCCCAAATCCTCGGTGATTTGCTGGTAGACGCCCGCCAGCTGGCCCGGGTGCTCAGGGTTGTAGAAGCGGCCGCCGGTTTTCTCTGAAAATGTCTCCAGGATTTCCTTGAGGGATCGACGCTGCTCCAAATCGGTCTCGTCCTCCAGACGGGCTCCCAGACCTATGGCGTAGACCACCACCTCGGAGCGCACCACGGAGTTCACCGCCTCCTCGAATAGATGGAGGCTTCCAGGAGCGTTTTCCCGAAACGCCTGGTCTCTACCATCCGACAGCAGTATGGCCGCTTTTCGTCCTTCGAGATCCTTCATCGTCTCGGAGACTCTCACGACGGCATCGTAAAGGGCTGTTCCGCCGGACGGTGCGATGGTCTCGATGGCCCGCTCCAGTTTCTTGCGGTCCGAAGTGAGGGGCTGGATCTGCGACACTTTGTCGTTGAAGGTGAAGACCGTCGCTTGATCCGACGCCAGCATCTTCTTGACGAAATCCACCGCGGCACGACGGGCGGTGTCAATCCTTTCCCCGGTTCCCATGCTGTTGGAGGCATCGATCAGGAGGGCGATGCTCAGGGGCTGCCGGGCGGCGGTGAATCGGATGATGGACTGCGGTTTGCCGTCTTCGAACACCGAGAAGTCACCCTGAGGCAGGTCCGTTAGAGGACGGTTCCGTTCGTCGACTACGTTGAGGTAAAGATCAACGAGGCTCACTGATTCGCGCTGGCCGATCCGCAGTGGAGGGGTTTCCATGGCGACAGTGACGGTGTGCCCACTGCTGTCGGCGGCCTTGGCCGTTATCGTGTGCGGATGAAACTCCTCGCCTGCATTCCAGATGAACTCGTAGGGCGGCTTGTCCAGGATCGCCACGGACTGTGAATCAATAAAAACCTCGATCCGGACAATTCGTGCGCCTTCCGCGGCGATGGCCTCGAGCGCCACGCGGGTCTCGCCGGCCACGGGGCGATTCGGGAGCGGTGCCGTGAACTTGAGGACGATCTCTTGGGCCGTCAGGGCGGACGCGGCGGGCGAGGCGAGACCCAGGAGGAAAATCGAGAGGCGGAGGGTCCTGGGGATCGGGATGGCCGTCAGTAGGCGCGGGCGAGGATCACCCGGGTCCTCGACAGGGAGCCGCAGAGAATGCAAGCCCCTTCGCCGTCCTGCCCCTCCAGTGGAATGCATCGAATCGTAGCCTTTGTCTCTTCCTTGATCTTCTTTTCGCATTGAGCGTTTCGACACCAAAATGCCTCGAAGAAACCACCCAGGGTTTCAATCTGTTCCTTGAACTCCGCATAGGTTCCGGCCGGTCGGGTATTGTCCTTTCTGAACTTAAGCGCCCGCTCATAGAGGGAGCGCTGGAACTGAGCCAGGAGCTCCGGGAGCTTTACCGGCAGTTCCCCGAGGGGCACCGGATCCTTCTTCCGATCTAACCGAGAGGCGACCATGACCTGTCCCTTCGCCAGGTCCCGGGGGCCCAGCTCGACTCTCAAGGGTACCCCTTTCAGCTCCCATTCGTTGAATTTGAAGCCCGGTGAAACCTCTTCGCGAAGGTCGGCATGGACGCGGACCGCGGACGAAAGCGAGTTTTGAATCTTCTCCACCGCCTGTTGCACGGCGGATTTTTCTTCATCAGTTTTCCAGATTGGAACGATGACGACTTGAATCGGAGCCAGCGCTGGGGGAAGGATGAGTCCCGCATCGTCGCCATGCCCCAGCACCAGAGCACCGATGAGTCGGGTGGATGCTCCCCAGCTCGTTTGCCATACGTACTCCGTGCCTCCTTCGCGGTTCTGAAACTTTACATCGAAGGCCTTTGAAAAGTTTTGCCCCAGGTTGTGCGAGGTCCCCGCCTGAAGCGCTTTGCCATCCAGCATCAGCGCTTCGATGCAGTAGGTTCGAAGCGCACCGGCAAATTTCTCCTGCTCGCTCTTGAGCCCCTTCAGAACCGGTAGCGCCATCTGATTGTGGGCGAAGTCGTAGTAGAGATCCAGGATCTTCAAGGTCTCCGCTTCGGCCTCCTGTTCGGTGGCGTGGGCGGTGTGGCCTTCCTGCCAGAGGAATTCGGTCGTCCTCAGAAAGAGTCGAGTCCTCATTTCCCAGCGCACAACATTGGACCATTGGTTGATCAGGAGCGGAAGGTCCCTGTAAGAACGAATCCACTTGGCGAACATGGAGTACATAATGGTTTCAGAGGTAGGCCGGACCACGAGTTTTTCTTCTAATTCTTTTCCCCCTCCTATGGTCACCACGGCCAGCTCGGGGGAGAACCCTTCGACGTGGGCCTTTTCCTTGTGAAGGAAGCTCTCGGGAATGAAGAGCGGGAAATAGGCGTTCTGATGCCCGGTTTCTTTGAATCGGGCATCCAGACCGCTCTGAATCCTTTCCCAGAGGGCGTAACCAGGTGGCCGGATAACCATGCAACCCTTCACGGGGGAATAGTCCGCCAGTTCCGACCGCAGAACCACGTCGGTGTACCAGCGTGCGGCGTCCTCGCCACGGGGAGTGATGAGTTTTGACATAGATGCCCTCTTCTCCTACGAAGGGGTCAGGCCGCCAAGCACGAGAGGAACGAACCGAACCGGCAAAAGCCGCTTCGACGCGAGTTCATTGCCGGAGCGGAGGAAGAGCCACAAATCCTGATGTGCATCTCCCAGTGGAAGGATCATTCTTCCTCCGTCGGCAAGTTGATCGCCGAGAGAGTCCGGGATTTCTCTGGCTGCTGCGGCGACCAGGATTCCATCGAAGGGCGCCTCTGAGGGCCAGCCCCGCCGGCCGTCCCCAGCCGCGAATTCGATATTGCGATAGCCCAATCGATTGAGGAGGGCGCGCGCGCCGAGCGCGAGCGGCTCGAGAACTTCGATCGTGAACACCTTGCGAACCAACTCCGCGAGCACCGCGGTCTGGTAGCCTGATCCCGTCCCGATTTCCAGGACTTTTTCTTGACCCGTGAGCTTCAATTGCTCCGACATGAAGGCGACGATATAGGGCTGGGAGAGTGTTTGGTTGTGTCCGATCGGGATCGGCGAGTCGTCATAGGCCGCCTCCCTTTGCGCCGGCTCGAGAAAAACATGGCGCGGGACGCGACTCATGGTCTCCAGAACTCGGAGGTCCTGTACGCCTCTGGAAACCAGCTGGGATTGCACCATCTGATGTCTGCGCCGGACGAATTCCGCTTCCTCCCGATATTCTTCCTGCCCCACTCGCTCCTCCGTGCCTGGGATGCCTCGAATTCCGCGGATTCTAGCACAGGCTATCCGGCACGCCCGGCCTCGTGCCGCCCGAGAGCTCTTCCCGGCGCATCCGGCCGACCTCCCTGTCCGCCAGTCTCGTAGGTTCGGGAATACGAAAACGACGGGTGCATTGCATGGCCCATTTCGCGGACTGCCCGATCGAGATGAGGTGCCCCGGGGAGACGACTATCTCGCGTACCCCCTCGCGGGTCCTTAACACCGTACCGACATGGCGTCCCCTGTAGGACAAGGGGGCATTCGCACCCCGGCGATTGGGTACTTTCGGGTGGTCACCAACCAGGATACTCTTGGCACACCCAAGAGTGGGTATCCTCAGAAACAGTCCCAAGTGACAAGCGAGCCCGAGAAATCGCGGATGCGCGAGTCCCTGACCATCGCACAGAATCAGGTCAGGCATCCCTTCGAGTCGGCGAAAGGCCTTCAAGAGTGGAGGAAGCTCCCGGAAGCTCAGCAGCCCGGGAACATAAGGAAAGGCGATGGTCCCTCGAGCCTGTGCAATCTCCTGAACTTCGAGCCCGGGCCACGAAAGGAGCACCACAGCAGCGAAGAACCGGCCCGTGATGGAATCGTACGACACATCGGCTCCTGCCACGCTTCTAACGCGGCCCACCACAGGGCTGAGGGAGATGCGCGACGAGAGTCGCGACTGGAGAGCCATGGCGTCGCTCGGCGTGAGATGGAACGAGTGCAGAGCTGTGATTTTCAAGAGGTTCTCCGCGACTCCAGATTGGCAAGCTATCGTTGGCGTCTTTCACTGTCAAGCGGGGTAAGGTAAACTGGCTAAGTTCAATTCCCTTCCGATAGTTCCGCGATCGGAGCCCGCCGAAGCATGGATTACTCGATTCAACCGAGCCATCGAATTCATAGGATCCTCCTCGGGTTGGTGACTTTACTGTGGCTCGACCTGGGGTGCAGCGATTTCCGCGTCTCCCAGGAGGAAAAGCTCGTTTTTCAGTATTCTGAAGGCATTCAGAGCCTGCATCAGCCGACCTACGAAGACTACTTCCTTGCATGCCACCCTGAATGGTCACCCAGGGACTTGTCGTCCAGGATGGCCGATTACGAAGCATCGAGAAGAGGCGGCAAAACTGCCTTTTCCGAGGATGGGGTAGAGCTCATCAAGCTGGCCATACTGGGTCGGGGAGGCTACTTCAAGGTCGAAAACGTGCTCCGGCAGGAACATCGACTGCAATTTCGGACGCTGGTGAAGCCCGACTACATGTCGATCAACTACATAGACCAGTCAGCCTTTCCACCGGGGGCGATTCTGTATCTCCTGGGCGAACCCCTGGGATCGGTGATCGCACTTAAACTAGGGAAAACGCGGGGTTCGGAAAGAAATGTCCTGGATTCTGTGGAATTGACTTGGCTGTGGACCGCCAACAC
>Ga0075423_10006876_pt1 | contig 10700 bp, 11 predicted proteins | sample SoiMethybrSBSTD2_FD_80114 | JGI IMG/M metagenome (GOLD analysis project Ga0075423, IMG submission 80114) | Bulk soil microbial communities from a Populus tree surrounding site in Tennessee, USA - Soil MetaG P. TD hybrid SBSTD2 | ecosystem: Environmental > Terrestrial > Soil > Tree plantation...
ATGTCGACGCCGGCCGCCCGCAGGACGGCGAGCGCGGCGTCGATGTCGGCCCGCGTGTGCCCCTTGTCGAGATGGCTCAGCACGGTGTCGGAGAGGGACTCCACCGCGGACACCACGAAGAGACAGCCGAGGCCGGCCATCTCGCGCATGAGCTCACGGCGCTCGAGGAGATGCTCCACCTTGGCGGTGAAGTCCCACGTGAGCGAGGGGAACTCCCGGTGGAGCCGCCGTGCCACCTCGATGGCGTGCCCGGGCCCATTGAGGAAGTCCGGATCGCCGAACGTGATGTGCTCGGCGCCCGCCTCCACCTGCTGACGCACGTCGGCCAGCACGACGTCCGCGGGGACCACGAAGAAACGGCCGCCGTAGACGGGCGGGATCGGGCAATGGCGGCAGAGATGCTTGCACCCGCGGCTCGCCTCCACGTAGCCCACGAGCGACTGCCGGCCATCGTGCTCGAGCCGCGCGTAGGTCTTGAGCGAGGGCAGGGCGGAGCGGCTCGGACGCGGCAACGCGGGTCGCGCGATGTTCGGGCCCACGCTCTCCCCAGCGCGGCGCACACCGGGTATCGGCCCCGAGCGGCCGGCGTCGAGGGCCTCGGCGAGATCGGCCAGCGGCGCCTCGACCTCACCCCCGATCACGCTGTCCGCGACGTGGGCCAGCAGGTGCTCGGCGTTGAGCGTCGCGTAGAGCCCATAGAACGCGATGTGGCAGGAGGGATTCAGTGCCAGGACGCGCTCCGCCACCCCGAGCCCCACGCGCAGCGCGGTGTGCATGGGCACGGAGATGGCCACGAGCCTCGCGCGCCTGACCTTCTCGGGATCCAGCGGCTCGACGGAGATGTCCAGCACCGCCGGCTTGAAGCCGCGCGCCTCCAGCACCGCCGCCGGCCAGGCCACTGCCAGCGGCTGATGCCCCAGCTCGTAGCAGGCCACCAGGAGCACGTCCCCCGGCTTCCTCACGAGGTGGAGTGTACACTGCACCGCACCCCTGAGTCCGTGGCCTCGATCTCACGTATAGTGCATGCCGGAAGACGAAGGCTCCTGGGATGTCGGGCGGCCCCGTCGCTTTCGGTCAGGGCTCGCGGGGAAGCGCCCAGAATTGCGGGGCCACGTGCAGACGAGTCGCAGCCTCCGAGCCGAGTTGATACGACACGGCATCCCCCGGACGGAGATCGCCGAGCGTCAGCGGGCGTCCGTCGTCACCGCGAATGGCTGCGGTGGGAGCTACGGAGACCCGTTGCGCGCCTTCCCGCGTCTCCAGCAGCAGGGCCCCGGCCACGAGGTCGACGTCCACGATGACGCCCATGCTCGCTTGGGCCTCCGCGCGGACTACCGATCCGGCCACGCACATGAGGACAAACCCCAGTACGAACGTGAAGCGCTTCATGACTGGCACCTCCTCATGCCTTGCCTGCGGATCTCCGGCCGCCTCCGGATGACTGATCCGCAAGAGGCAGCCACTCCGTAGGCATCTGCATGGGGGCCGCGAGCTCTAGTCGGCCATTTCCAGGGACGAACGGGGAGGAGCCCACCGATCTCGACCTGATCCAGGCAATGCGGCGGGGAGCGGAGGCGGCGCTCGAAGCGCTCTACCGGCGATATGGAGGGCTCGTCTACACCTTGGCGCTCCGAATCGTGGGCGATCCAGAGTTGGCGCGCGAGGTCTTGCAGGACACGTTCCTCAGCACCTGGGCGGGACGGGAGGCATATGACCCTAGCCGCGGTCGGGTGCCTTGGTGGCTGATGGGCATCGCGCGGAACCGCGCCGTCGATCTCTTGCGGAGCAGAAGTCATCAGGCACGTCTCCGCGAGCGCCACGACGAGCCCTCCCCCTCGTCGAATCCGGCCGTGGCCTCTCAGGCCGCGGCGCAGCCCGAGGTCGCTCTCCGCACGTCCGTGCGGCAGGCGCTGGAGGTCCTCTCTATCCCGCAGCGTCAGGCAATCGAGCTTGCGTTCTACGGCGGCCTGACTCAGGTGGAGATTGCGCGCGAGCTCGGGGAGCCGCTCGGGACCGTGAAGAGCCGGACCCGAGAGGCCATGGAGCGCCTGCGACGGCGGCTCGCACCACTCATGGACCGGAAAACGGAGCGCGATCGTGATTGACGAACGCGACCATCCGCTCGACGAACTTGCGGCCCATGCGCTCGGCTCTCTCGATGCCTCGGAGCGGGCGGATGTCGAGACCCATATCGCCTCATGCAGCGCCTGCAAGGACCGCCTCGCCGAGTATCAGGCCGTCGCGGCCTCGCTACCACTCGGGCTCGAGCCCGTGGCGCCGCCGCCCGAGGCATGGACGCGCATCGTCAGCGCGACGCGGGGGCGCCGGCAGCGCCCCTCGCGCTGGCTTGCGGCCGTCAAGTGGCCCGCGATCGCCGCGATCTTTGCTCTGGTGGTCTTTTGGAATCTCGCGCTCGAGCGTGAGCTCAGTCGTCGCTCTCCCGGTCCGGCGCCGGGGCCGGAGGTCGAAGCTCTATCCCGCCGCCCGGGGCGGGTGATCATCCTTGCCGGCACGGGCGCGCCGGCGAGCAGCGCTCGCATCTTCGTGGCGGTGGACGGAGGTGGACACTTCGCGGTGAGCGGCCTCCCCACGCTGCCGCGCGATCGCGCCTATCAGCTCTGGTTCGTCCGAAGCAATCCTCCCGCGACGAGCGGCGCGATCTTTGCCGTCGACAGGTCGGGTCGCGCCTGGGTGAAGGTCACCACCCCGGCCTCACTCGACGACGTGCGGACCATCGTGGTCACCGAGGAGCCGGCGTCCGGAAGCCCCGCGCCGACCGGCCGCGAGCTTCTTGTCGCGCGCCCATGGCCGTGAGGCCGGCGTGGGTACCGGTAGCAAAGCCGAACACCTTGCCCGTCTCGGGCCGGATCAGGACCGGCGTGCAGTAGCCGCGTTGCGCGGGTTGTCGAGGACGAGCTTCACGCGAGGGCCACCCACCGAAGGTCGGCGCCGTGCGGGTGGTCGAGGGCGAGCGCGTGATCAGTTCGCCGGCCCCTGATCAGCCGCGTACGGCCGAGCATGAACCGCATGCCGCCCTTCCGCGCGCCGAGGTCGGGGATGCCGGGCACGATCCCCGGCCCTTCGTTCGAGATCCAGACGATGTCCCGCGTCCTGGACCCCGCGGCGAGCAGGTCGGCGAATGCCTGCCGGCGCTCGGCCGCCACGTAGGCGAGCACCGCGGAGTGGAAGACGACGAGCTGCGCGTCCGCCGGCGCCTCCGCGAGAAGGGCGGGCAGATCGTCGACCAGATCGCCTTTGCGCACCTCCGGCGTCTCGGCGCGTCCCAACTCGAGGGCATGCTCGAGGCGCCGGCGGCGCTCGGGCTGATCGGGCCACACGCAGGCCAGGAGCCAGCGGGTCGCGGTCTCGTCGTGCACGTCCACGGGCGCCAGATCGAGGCCGCGCCGCCACACGATCGCGGGCATCGCCGCGGGCAGGGGCGCGGGGCCGGTGACCGGACAGCGAAGGCGCACCGGCGATGCGGGTGGGCCGAGCTGGGCGGCGCCCCAGTCGTAGAAGAAGCGATCGAGCAAGAGGCAGAGCCCGGCGCTCGCGCCCACCTCGATCAGGGCGAGCGGCCCCGCGGGCAGCGCAGGGAGCAGGGCCGCGCAGCGCGCGACCTCATTGGTCTGCGTGCGGTGCACCCGCATCAGGCCGGCGACCTCGGGGCCCCGCCGCGCGAGCAAGGCGCGCAGCTCGTGCCCGGCCGCCGGCATGTCGTGAGGGCCAGTGAGGAACTGGAGGGCCGCGAAGAAGAGATTCGGCTGCCAGACGGGCAGGGGCGCGAGGAAGCTCAGGACCTGAGCGTCCTCGGCGACCGCGAGGGCCAGGCGGTAGTACGCCTCCGAGTAGCCCTTGCACTCCAGGTCCGCGAAGCGCCGATAGCGCTCGGCGATCTCGTGCGGCGCGGGCGTGCGAACGCCTTCTACGTGCGGGCGCCTTCTAGGTGAAGCTCGGCTCGCGCGCGGGATCGGCGGGGGCGGCGGAACCGCGCAGGCGCCGGACGGTATCTTCCAGGATGCGGTGCAGGCCGTCGGTCAGGAGCGCGGTGGATTCCGCGCGGTCGCGGCGCAGGCGCTCGTTCTCGCTCTGGAGGCTCTCGATCTCGCGCCGGAGATCGTTGACTTCCTGCAGGAGCCGGGAGGAGGCGCGCTCCGTGGCTTCGAGCCGATCGCGAAGGCTCTCGTGCTCGTGGAGGATGATGGGCAGATAGGCGAAGACTCCCGCGGTGTCCTCGATCCAGCGGCCGATCCGCAGCCGCGCCTCCCGGAACTGGCTGTCATCCATGGCACGAGTCTACCACGAGGTGTGGAAGCAATACGACCCTGGACCGCAATATGTGGTGGCCATGCGGTGTGCTAGCCTCGATGGCCATGGCCATGCCCGCCGCTCAGGTCACCGCGCGTCCGGCCGCGCTCGTCTTCATCTTCATCACGGTGATGCTCGACATGCTGGCCCTCGGCATGATCGTCCCGGTGCTGGCGCCGCTGGTCGCCACGTTCCTCGGGGGCGACACCGCCCGGGCCGCGACCGTCTACGGCCTCTTCGGCACGGTGTGGGCGTTCATGCAGTTCGTCGCCTCGCCGGTGCTGGGCGCCCTGTCGGACCGGTACGGGCGGCGTCCGGTGATCCTGCTCTCCAATCTCGGCCTTGGGCTTGACTACGTTGTGATGGCGCTGGCGCCGAGCCTCGCGTGGCTCTTCGTCGGACGCGTCCTGTCGGGCGTCACCGCGGCGAGCGTGCCCACCGCGGGCGCCTACATCGCCGACGTGACGCCGCCGGAGCGCCGCGCGGCCGGCTTCGGCCTCATCGGGGCCGCCTTCGGCATCGGTTTCGTGCTGGGGCCCGCGGTGGGGGGCGTCGTCGGCGCGGTGGACCCGCGGCTCCCGTTCTGGCTGGCGGCGGGGCTGAGCCTGTTGAACTTTCTCTACGGGCTGCTGGTGCTCCCGGAGTCGCTGCCGCCCGAGCGGCGCGCGCCGTTCGCCTGGCGCGCCGCCCACCCCCTGGGCGCTCTGACCTTCCTGCGCACCCAGCCGATACTCTTCGGGCTCACCGCCGTGGTGTTCCTCGGCCGCATCGCCCACGATGTGCTCCCCAGCACCTTCGTGCTCTTCGCGGGGTATCGCTACGGCTGGGACCAGCGGACGATGGGCTTCTTCCTCGCCGGCGTGGGCGTGAGCACCATGATCGTCTCGGGCGGCCTCGTCCAGCCGATCGTGCGCCGGCTGGGGGAGCGCCGCGCGCTGCTCCTCGGGCTCGCCTGCGGCGCGGCGGGCTTTTCCATCTACGCCTTCGGCTCCACCAGCGCCGCCGCGCTGGTGGCCCTGCCCATCATGGCGCTGTGGGGCCTGGCGAGTCCGGCCGCGCAGGCGTTGATGACCCGGCAGGTGGCCGCCTCCGAGCAGGGGCGGCTCCAGGGCGCGATCGCGAGCATCACCGGCGTCGGGGGCCTCATCGGGCCCGCGCTCTTCACGCTGACCTTCGCCTACTTCATCAGCGGGAGCGCCCCCGCGCTCCTGCCGGGGGCGCCGTTCTTTCTCGCCGCGCTCCTGCTGGCGGCGTCGATGGTCCTCGCCTGGCGGGTGACGCGCTAGTCGAAGAGGTGGCAGGCCACCAGCTGCCCCTCCTGGGATTTGAGGGCGGGCACCTCGGTGGAGCAGCGCGGCATCACATGCGGACAGCGCGGATGGAAGCGGCAGCCCGCGGGCGGGCGCAGCGGACTCGGGACCTCGCCGGGCAGGATGATCTCGTCGCGCCGCTCGTCGGGGTGCGAGGGCAGCGCGGCCGAGAAGAGCGCCTGCGTGTAGGGGTGCTTCGGCGCCCGGCTGAGCGCGCTCGCCTCGCCCGCCTCCGCGATCTTCCCCAGGTACATCACCGCGATCGTGTGGCTCATGTGCGCCACCGCGGCGAGGTCGTGGGCGATGAAGAGATAGGAGAGGCCGAGCTGCGCCTGGAGATCGCGCAGCAGGTTCAGGATCTGGGCGCGGATCGACACGTCGAGGGCGGACACCGGCTCGTCGAGCACGACCAGCCGAGGCGCGAGGGCCAGGGAGCGGGCGATGGCGATGCGCTGACGTTGGCCGCCGGAGAACTCGTGCGGGAAGAGCTCGGCGGCCCGCTCCGGCAGGCCCACGATCTCGAGCAGATGCGCGATGCGCTTCTTTACCTCGGGCCCGGGCAGCGTCTCGTTGGTGACGAGCGGCTCGGCGATGATCGCGCCCACCCGCATGCGGGGGTTGAGCGAGGCGAACGGGTCCTGGAAGACGGCCTGCACCGACTTCCGGTAGTGGCGCCGCGCTGCCGCATCCAGGCTGTGGAGGTCCTTGCCCTCGAAGCGGATCGTGCCCCCGGTCGGCTCCTCGAGGCCGAGCACGAGCTTGGCGGTGGTCGTCTTGCCGCACCCGGACTCACCCACGAGGCCGAGGGTCTGGCCGGGGCTGATCGTGAACGAGACGTCGTCCACCGCGCGGACCACCCCCGCCCCGCGCCCCAGGAAGCCGCCCTTTACCGGGAAGAGCTTGCTGAGATTCCTCGCCTCCATGACCGGCGTGGCCATCGGCAAGGTCCCTAGCGGCCGACAGCGTCGGCGCGCGCGGCCGCCGCGGGGGCGGCGGGCCCCGGCGACGCGAGCCAGCAGCGCGCGGCGTGGGTGGGCGCCACGACGATGTCCGGGGGCGCCTCGGTGCGGCAGCGGTCCACCGCCACCGGGCAGCGCGGCTGGAAGGCGCAGCCCGCGGGCAAGCGGGCGAGGTCCGGCGGCTGGCCCTCGATGGCGGTAAGCCGCTGCCGGGCGTCCCTCATGCGCGGGATGGATTCCAGGAGCGCGCGCGTGTAGGGATGCGCGGGGTGGTCGAACATCGCCTTCACCGGCCCGGCCTCGACCATGCGGCCCGCGTACATCACCGCCACGCGGTCGCACATCTTCGCCACGATGCCGAGGTTGTGCGTGATGAAGATCAGCGCGAGGCCGTGCGCGCGCTGCAGCTCGCGGAGGAGATTGAGGTACTGGGCCTGGATGGTGAGGTCCAGGCTCGTGGTGGGCTCGTCGGCGATGAGGAGCCGCGGCTCGCACGAGATCCCGATGGCGCCGACGATGCGCTGGCGCATGCCGCCGGACATCTGGTGCGGGTACTCCTTCACGCGCGCCTCCGGCGCAGGAATGCGCACGGAGCGCAGCAGCTCCTTGGCCCGCGCCCACGCGCCCTTGCGCGTGGCGCGCTCGTGAACGCGCAGCGGCTCCGCCACCTGATCGCCCACCGTGAAGAGGGGGTTCAGCGAGGCCATCGGGTCCTGCAGGATCATCGCGATGCGCTTGCCGCGGACGTGCCGCATGTCACGCTCGGGCTTGGCGACCAGGTCCTCACCCTCGAAGCGGACCTCCCCGCCCACGATCCGCGCCGCGGTGGGAAGCAGTCGGAGCAGCGAGAGCGCCAGAGTGGTCTTGCCCGACCCCGACTCGCCCACGATGCCGAGCGTCTCGCCGGCCTCGAGGGTGAACGAGACCTCGTCCACCGCCTTGGTCACGCGCGTGCCACGGGCGGTGACGTAGTGCACGCCGAGCTTCCGGACGTCGAGGAGCGGGCTCAATGCGTGATCAGAAACGCGAGGAGGAGGAGGGCGGACCTGATGAGGAGGTCCAGGATCCCCTTCAGTCGGTGATGGGGATATGGCGACTCGGCCACGCTCATAGCTGGCGCAGCTGCGGATCGAGCTTCACGCGCAGCCAGTCCCCGAGGAGGTTGGCGGAGAGGACCATCAACATGATGCAACACCCGGGGAGCACGGTGAGCCACCAGTAGCCGGCCATGAGGCCCTTCTTGCCGTCGGCGAGCATGAGCCCCCACGCGGGCTTGGGCGGCGGCACGCCGACGCCCAGGAAGGAGAGCGAGGCCTCGGTGACGATGACCACCCCGAGCATGAGGGTGCCCAGCACGATGGCGGAGTTCAGCACGTTGGGCAGGATGTGCTTGCGCATGATCTCGCGCTTGGAGCAGCCCGCCACGATGGCCAGCCGCACGAAATCGCGCTCCTTGAGCGAGAGCACCTCGCCGCGGATCACGCGCGCGTAGCGCGTCCAGTAGATGGCGCCGAGGATGATCACGATGTTCATCTCGCTCGGCCCCGCGATGGCGGCGAGGAAGATCGCGAAGGTCAGTGCGGGTAGGGCGAGCCAGGTGTCGGTGAGACGCATGATCACCTGATCGACCCAGCCCCCGAGGTAGCCCGAGAGGATGCCGAACAGGGTCCCGATGGTCCCCGCCACGATGACCGCGGTGAAGCCGACCACCATCGAGACCCGCGCGCCGAAGATGAGCCGGGCGAGCACGTCGCGCCCGAGATGGTCCGTGCCCAGGATATGCGCGGTGGTCCCACCCGCCTGCCAGAAGGGGGGCTTGAAGCGATCGCCCAGGCTGCCCACCTCGGGATCGTAGGGCGTGATGAAGTTGGCGAAGATCGCCACGAACGCAAGCGTGAGCAGGATGGTGCAGGCCACGTAGGGAAAGCCGCTCGATCGGAACGCGGCGAGGCGCCACGCGACGGTAAGGCCGGCGGCACGACTCCCGGCAGCAGGACTGCCCGGCATGGCGGGGGCGGGAACGCTCATCGGTCGTACCTTATCCGCGGGTCGATCACCGCGTAGAGGATGTCCACCACGAGATTCACCACCACGATCATGGCGCCGGCCAGGATCACGGTGGCCTGCACCACCGGGAAGTCGCGGAAGGAGATGCCTTCGTAGAGCAGCCGCCCGATGCCGGGCCAGGCGAAGACGGTCTCCACCACCACCGCCACGTTGACCATGATGACGAGGTTGATGCCCGCGAGCGTGAGCACGGGGATCAGCGCGTTCTTGAACGCGTGCTTGCTGATGACCAGCGCCTCGGGCAGGCCCTTGATGCGGGCCAGCTTCACGTACTCCGAGCCCAGGACTTCCAGCATGGATGACCTGGTCAAGCGCATGTGGGCGGCCGCGAAGTACCAGCCGAGGGCGAAGGCCGGCATGATCAGGTGCGCGAGGCTGCCCGAGCCAGAGGAGGGGAGCCAGCCCAGGTACACCGAGAAGAACAGGATCATCACGAGGCCGACCCAGAACGAGGGGAGCGACAGGCCGAGGAGGGCAAAGATTTTCCCAGCGCTGTCCCACCATCGATTGACGCGCACCGCCGCGATGATGCCGGTGGGGATGCCGATGATGAGCGAGATGGCCATGGCCGCGGCCGCGAGCAGGAGGGAGTTGGGCAGCCGCGACATGTACAGCTCGAGGACGGGGGTGCGGTAGTAAAAGGACTGGCCGAAATTGCCGCGGAGCAGGTCGGACATGAAGCTCACGTACTGGACCCAGAGGGACCGGTCCAGCCCGAGCTGCTTCCGCACCGCGTCAAGGTCGCCCCTGCTGGCCCCGGGCTCGACCAGCAGGACGGCGGGGTCGCCGGTGAGGCGGACGAAGAGGAAGATCGTGACGCTCAGCAGCGCCAGCGAGACGAGCGCATAGCCCACACGCCGGAGGATGAAGCGCTTCACCGGGCGCTCATCCTACCACGGGGTGCTACGGCGTCGGAGCGATCGCATCGGGAAGATCCTCCTGACGGTGTGGGCCGCCAGCCCTGGGACTGCGCGGTCGGGGGGCTGGAAAGTGCCCGCGATTATCCCCGAATCTCCGCCTCTGTCAATCCCTCAGGCGCCACTCCGGAGCACCGTCCCGGGCCAGGCCCCCGTGTGGACATCGTGCTCATAGAGCACGCGGCCGCTCACGATGGTGGCGTGCACCCCGCGGGCGCGGGCGACCAGGCGCTTGCCGCCGCCGGGGAGGTCGCGCACGTACTCGGGCGGCACGTCGTCCACCGTGTCGGGATCGAAGAGGACGAGGTCCGCCGCCTTGCCGGGCGCGACCACGCCGCGGTCGCGAATGCCGAAGAAGGCCGCCACCTCGGAGGTGAGGCGCCGCACGCCCTCCTCGAGCGTGAGGGCCTGGCGCTCGCGCACCCATTTGCCGAGGAGATACGTGGCGTAGCCCGCATCGCAGAGCTGATCCACGTGGGCGCCACCGTCGGAGAGCCCGATGAGGAAGCGCGGGTCGGTGACGAGTGGCTTCACGCCCTCGGGGTCCTGGTTCATCACGGGGAAGTCGAAGAGGGTCTCGAGCCCATCGGCGAGCGCGATGTCGAGGATGGTGTCGGCCGGGTCCTTGCCCCGCCCCTCCGCGATCTCGGCGATGGACTGCCCCGCGAGGGCGAGCGTCGCCGCACCCGCGGCGTCGCGCACGGTGATGCGGCGCCACTGGCCGCGGAAGATGCGCCGGCGCTCCATCTCCTCTTTCCACTGGCCGCGGAAGGTCTCGCTCGCGTAGAGTGCGCGCTGCTCGGTCTCGGGGCGGTTGAAGGCCTGGCCCCACGTCGCCATGGTGGCGAAGATGAAGGGGTTCTTCAGTGTGAACTGGATGCGTAGGGGGCGGCACGACACCTGCGGCACCGCGCGCTCGCGCCCGAGAAGGGGAGCCATGCGCTGGACGACCTCCTCGTGCGCGCCCGGCGGCCGTCCCGGCCGCGCGAACACCGCGAGATAGGTCACCGGCCGGAGGCTCTCGTTCACGAGCAGCTCCAGCGTCGCGTACTCCTCGTCGGTGACGCGGTCGGGCAGGGAAGTGATGGCGGCCTCGATGACGCCCTTGCCGCGCCGGCGCATCTCGCCGCAGAGCGTGC
>Ga0075423_10006878_pt1 | contig 10699 bp, 6 predicted proteins | sample SoiMethybrSBSTD2_FD_80114 | JGI IMG/M metagenome (GOLD analysis project Ga0075423, IMG submission 80114) | Bulk soil microbial communities from a Populus tree surrounding site in Tennessee, USA - Soil MetaG P. TD hybrid SBSTD2 | ecosystem: Environmental > Terrestrial > Soil > Tree plantation...
CGCGCGGTCGTGGTCCAGGAAATGTGACGTAGTTCGTCGCCGCGAACGTAGTCGCGCATCGATTCAAATTCGCGTCCTTCGCCACGCCAGGAAGTTTTCCGGTGTGCCGAAACAACCGAGCGCGCGCCGAGCGCTTTCAACTCAGCTTCACGAGCGCGGCGCATGTTTGGATAGACCTTGACCGTGACCGGCTCCGAGCCGCGCGCGTCGCGCCAAACAAGATTGAGTCGCGAACGAAAACGCAGCGCCGTGTAACCAAACTCGAAGCGGCCGCGTCGTGGCGGCGTGAGGTTGTAGATCAACGTGGCGCTGCTGTGAGGGTCGATGCGGATCGCGGCTTCGCGTTCGCCTTTGAGAACCATCTGCGGCGGGAACTCGTCTTTCACCATCAGCGAGAGGCTACGCGGCGAGGCATTTTCCAGGTGAATCCTGACTTCCGTTTCCGCGCCCATCGCGAAGCGGCTGCCAAACTGCCGCGTGACATGAAAGCCTTTCGGTAGCTCACTGAGACGCGCATCGACAATCGCGGCCAGCACCAGAACGAGATCGTAAGCTAACGCGACGTACGCCAGCCACGGCCGTTGCCATGAAAGTGAGAGCGGAACAAAGGCAAGCGCTGCCAGGAGGTAGAAGAATTTAGTGAAGACGAAGCGCAATGTTTGGAAAGTTGCAGACTCTCAGCTCTTCTTGTTCGTCGCGATGTACTCTTTGAGCTTGTTCTTGTCGGGATAACTCGGGTTTTTCTTCAGATACTCTTCGTATTCGATTGCCGCCTTGTCTTTCATGCCCGCCGCATTGTACAGCCAGCCGAGTCGCAAGTGAGCGTCCGGGCGGCCGTTGTTCGCAGCCTCGTTGAGATACGGAATTGCTTTTGAGCCTTTTTTGAGTTGCAGGTAACACTCGCCCAACATGTAATTCGCGTCACCGGAAGTCGGTTGCAGTTCGACCGCTTTAGTCAGAGGCTCAAGCGCATCTTCAAACTTCTTTTGCGAGGAGCGGACGCGGCCGAGGTTGAGGTAAGCGCGAGGCGACGCCGGATGGACTTCAATCGCTTTCTGATAAGCGGTCGCGGCATCATCAAACTTTTCCTCGGCGTAGTAGACGGAGCCTAGCGCGGTCCAGGCTTGAAAATCGTTCTTGTCCGTTTCTACAACTTGTTTGAGTAAATCAACTGCCTGGTCAAACTTCTTTTTCGCAACGGCTTCTTCGGCCTTTTGGAAAGTCGTCTTGGTCGATGTTGGACGCTCATAGACGTCGGCGGCGGAAATCACACCTCCGCTCGGTTGCGCGCCAGCCTTCCATTTGAACTCGAGATCGTACTGAAAACCGTATGGGCTATTGCTGAGGTCGCGGTCGCGCATGTAAATCGGACTCATACGTCCGATCTCCTTCCCGTCCGACTCGATTACCAGCTCATATTCACCCAACGCCAGATTGGTAAATCGATATCGCCCGCGGCTGGAGACGACCTGCCGCGACAGTTCGCCGTCGGGAACCTTCCGGAGGATGATCGTCACCTCTTTCGGAACGAGATTGTTATCTTCGCCCGTGATACGGACGTCGCCGAAGAGTGTTCGACCACCTTGAGCGGCGGCCACTGGCGGGACGAATAGTGCAGCGGCAAGAACCATCAGTGAGAGAAGAAGCAGGCGTGTTCGCAGCATGATGTTCTCCAGAAAAAAAGGGCTCCCACTTTCGCAGGAGCCCGTAAAGTCAAAGACGTAAACCTGGCTAGAAGCTGTAACGCAGCGCGAATTGCATTTCGCGCGGCGAAGTAGCCGTGGTGGTGATTTGTCCAAAGGTTGTACCGGTGATACCGACTGCCGGCAAGCCAAAGGCGTTGTGATTGAAAAGATTAAAAGCTTCCCAACGCAACTGCAAGTTCTGATGCTCTGACCACGGCATCCCCCACGTCTTGATCAAAGCCGTGTCGAGATTCCAGAAGCCTGGCCCGCGCAGGAAGTTGCGGTTGCCAACTTCACCGTGATGCGGGAACCGAAGGACTCCAGTCGTTGGGCTGGCGGGATTGAACACGGTCGACGGATTACTAAAGAACTGGATCGTTGAACCGCTATCATGGATCTCAGGCCGCAAAGCTGGTGAATTCCTCAGGTTTTGTGCCGCTGGACTGTTGAAGTTGAAGCCCACCGGGAAAGCAGTGGTCGTGGTGCCGAAGGGCAGTCCACTGCGAGCAGTGAAGATACCCGACACTTCCCAACCACCGATGATTTGATTGGCCCAGCCCGGAACACCACTGCCGAACATGCGGCCACGGCCAAACGGCAACTCATAAATGAAGTTAGCATTGATGAGGTGACGAATGTCGAAGTCTGACGGACCACGGCAAACTCGCAGGTTGGTCAAGTCACAAACAAGACCACCAGTTACCGTATTAGTAACACTCGATCCATTGTCGATCGAATGCGACAACGTGTAGTTGAAGTCAAACTGGAGTCCCTGCGAGAAACGCTTCCGCAAGCTGATCAGCAGACCGTCGTACGAGGACGCGCCCTGGTTTGAGATGTAGGTATTGGTGCCGAACTGCGAACTCATACCCACATTCGGAAGGAGCAATCCGAACGCGTTAAGCAGTTGAACCTCGTCGGAAGTGTCACCACGCAGCGTGAATTGGCGCAACGTGCCATTGGACAGAACGAACCGAGTGCAGGAGACGCCAACCAACGCCTGGCAGCTAGGCAAGCCGTAGTTGGCCTGCACGGCTGCCTTCATCTGGTTTTCAAACCAGGGTTGGTTGCCAATGCTGTTGATGATTTGCGTCGTCGAAAGCCCAGCGGTCGTTCCGGCGAGCAACTGCGCTTGTAGCGAATTCAACGCGTCAAACATCAATTGACCCGAAGTCGGATCCTTGAAGTTCAGCGCTTGCGCGACGTCTGCCTGCGAGAAGAGCTTCCGGGCCTGGCGTCCGACGTAGGTTGCTTCGAGGATGAAGTTGCCGGGCAGTTCGCGCTGGAAACCGAAGCTGTACTGGATTGAGTACGGGATTCGGAAGTTCTCATCGACCGCGTAGTTAAATTCGCCCGAACACAGACCGGTCACGTGACCGAAGCAGTCCGGATTGTCGAGGAAGGGAGTAAACGGCCGAGTAATCGTTGGCGCCGTGTTCGACACAGGCAGCGAAGTGATGCCGGTGAAACGCGGATTGCTCAACAACGCCTGCGCCGGGGTCGCTTCCGTACCAAACTGCCGGGTCGCTGAATTATCGAACAGGTAAGAAACCTGGTCCTGAATGAAGGTGATGGCGCCGCCGGGCCGATCGTAAACGACCGAACCGCCGCCGCGGATCACGGTTCTATTCTCGCCGAACAACGGTCCCAGGAAACCGCCCTTAACGTTAGGCGTCCAGGCAAAACCGAATCTCGGCGCAAAATTATTCCAGTCTGTTTTGTAGAGTGGCCGCGCGTTATTGCCCTTGCCGATCAAGTCATACTTCAGCAGTGGCTCAGCGCTTTCGCCGCTTATACCGGCAGCGGCATTGCGCACTCGGAGATCGAACAACTCACGCATGTCGACGTTCTGCCCAGCCTGGAACCCGTTCTTCTCGTACGGAGCGGGATACATGTGCCAACGCATACCGAAATTGAGCGTCAGGTTGTTTCGGATTCTCCAGTTGTCCTGGCCGTAGAACTCGAGCTCGTCGTAGCGATAGTCGCGATGCTTGCCGGTGCCCGGGGCAAATGCGTGACCGTCTATGTCATAGTTGAAGTTCGTCTGGAGTTGGGCCAAGCGTCCCAGCAAGAACGCGAATGCCGAGTCGTAGTTGCCGGTCACGGTCGTGTTCGTGTTCGAAAAGATCGTTGCCGGACGCAGAGTCGGATCGAGTCCGCTCAACAAACCGCCGAGGCCTATGGTAGCGAAGTTGAAGTCGTTGACGAGTCCCGTTTTCGAATCAATTGGCTTGTACGAACCACCGAACTCGATCGAGTGAGATCCCATCGTCCAGGTGACATCGTCGCGAATCGTTGGGACCATCACGAAGCGGTCCTGATCGCTGATGCCGGCAAATGGAGCCGAAAGGCCCATGCCGAACGTGAACGAGTTCGGGAACGCGGGCTTGAAGTTGGTCGGGAAAAGCAAGCCCGAACGCGAGATACCCACTGTGGCCTGGTTTACGAAGTTAGCCGTGGCAGTCCACGTATGACCAACAACCCAGGTGTAGTCCTTAACGACGATTTGAGCGGTTTCAGGATCGCCCGGGAACTGCTGCGCCACCGAGTTGACGGTGTCGGTCTGCAGGCGACGAGCGATGTTGAAACGGCCAAAGAATTTCTGCTTCGAGGTTGCGTTCCAGTCGATGCGCGTCGTGTACGTGTTGTCCTTACGTTTTGACGGAGCATTGAAGCGGAAGGCACCCGTGTTGATGCCATTGCCGCCGGTCAAGTCGTTGGCTTGGGGATACCGGCTGTTGATGAAACTCAAAAGCGATGAGCTGCCACCCACACCCTTTGGGTCCAGCGCGGCAACCTGTGCCGGGGTTAGGATCGTGATGCAGTTTGGAGTGGTGTTCAGACGCGAGGCAGCGCTGCAGCCCGCGTTGTTGTTGATGAAGCCCAAACCGCCGTTGCGGAAGTGGTTCAGCGGAACAATTCGAGAGTACGCTACGCCCTGAGCGTCGCGCCGTCCTTCGTAATCGAAGAAGAAGAAGAGCGCGTCTTTTATGACCGGACCACCGATGCTGCCGCCAAACTGATTGCGCGTCAATTGGGGCCGCTTAATGCCGGCACGATTGTTGAAAAAGGTGTTCGCGGCAGTTGCGGCAGTGCGGTTGTACTCGCGCAGGTTGCCGTGAAACTCGTTGGTACCGCTCTTGGTCACCAACTCAATCTGGCCGCCACTGCTTCGTCCCTCGGAAGCTCCGGGGTTGGCTGAAACAGTACGGAACTCCTGAATCGCATCGATGGGAGCGTTACCTACGGTTGCAGCGAACTGGCCCGTGGTCACATCGTTCGTGTCGATTCCATCGACCGTGATGTTTCCCTGGTCAGCGCGCGCGCCGGTAACGGATCCAACGCGGTTCGTCGTGGTGGTACCAACGTTGTTTCCGACCACGCCCGGTTGCAAACCGATGAGCGCAGCAGGCGAGTTGCGGATCTGAATTGGAAGCTCTTTAAGTCTTCGTTCTCCGATAACGTTGCCGATACTGGCGTCGGTAGTATTCAGCGTAACTTCATTGGAGGCTGTCACCACAACGGTGCCGGACACCTCGCCGATAGTCATTTCAGCATTGTGTGTTTCAACGTTGCCGACGCCGAGGGCGACGTCATTGATTACCAGAGTTTGAAAACCCGGAGCGGTAAAAGTGAGCTTGTAGCCTGTGCCCGGCGCTACCTTAGGAAAGATATACACACCTTGATCGTTAGTCTTGGTAGCGAGTTCAACGCCGGTCTTGGTATCGGTCAGTTTTACATCAGCACCGGCAATTACAGCGCCGTTGCTATCCTTTACTGTTCCCGTCACACCTGCGGTGCTCTGAGCCGATGCCGAAACGGCAAAGAAGCAGAGAGTCAGGGTCGCAAGCATGAAGGTAAAAAGCAATTTCTTCATTTGGGCTCCTTCCCGAAAACATACTTTGTTGGAGGACCTTCGCCGGCCGCGCCCATTTACGCAGCCTTAGAAGTCTGAATGTTGAATCTCACCGTGTTAGGAATCCGTGAGACAAATAGTTTAGAACCATGGGGAGACAACACAGCCCGGTGACTTATGCAAGGAATGTTCCCATGTTCCGTTTTTTGTAGAGTGATCGGAAATTACTAGGCGAGAGGAGACAAAGCCGTCCTGAGGCGGACCTCGGCCATCCAAAAACCAAAAGTATTTTTCAAAATCTCAAATTCAACAAACTCCCGCCCGGTTCACATTTACGGATGGCCAATCGGCTTTTTTGAACGGCTAACGAGGCACTTCCGCGGAGCCGACGATGTCGGAAATCACAGCATCCGGCGTCACTCCATCGAGCTCTGCCTCAGCCCGCAACGTCAAGCGGTGGCGCAGCACGGGCAACGCGACATCGCGCACGTCGTCAGGTGTAACGAAGTCACGCCCGCGAATCGCCGCCAGCGCCTTCGAACACAACAGCAAAGAAACGGATGCGCGCGGACTCGCGCCGTAGTGCACAAACGGATGTGCACGCGTACGCCGCACCAGATCCACCGCGTAGTGCTGCACGCCCGGCTCCATTCGCGCGCGCGCAACTGCCGCGCGGCACTGCATAATCGCGCTCGGGTCGGCGAGTGCCTCAATGTCAACCTGATCCAATCGCTTGGAATTAAATCCGCCATCCCAACGCGCCATCACCTCTCGTTCATCTTCTTCCGACGGATAACTCAAAAGAATCTTCAACTGGAAACGATCAAGTTGCGCCTCGGGCAACGGATAGGTTCCTTCATACTCAATCGGGTTCTCGGTTGCGAGTACGGTGAAAATCGGAGACAGCGGATAGGCGTCGCCGTCGATCGTCACCTGGCGCTCTTCCATCGCTTCCAGCAATGCAGCCTGCGTTTTCGGCGGCGTGCGATTTATTTCGTCGGCCAGCAGTATGTCGGTAAAGATCGGCCCCCGCCGCAGATTGAAAGTGGAGTTCGCGATATTGAAAATGTTCGTGCCGGTAATGTCTGACGGCATCAGATCGGGAGTGAACTGAATGCGACTGAACCCGGCGTTGATGATGCGCGAAAGCGTTTTGACGGTCAGAGTTTTTGCGGTGCCGGGGACGCCTTCGATGAGCGCGTGACCTTCCGCCAGCAGCACGATCAAAATCTGTTCGATCGCGTCGTCCTGACCGACAATCACTTTTCGCAGTTCAGTTTTTATCTGGGCAACAGTGGAGGAGACCAGTTCGGACATTCGTTAGTAGTGACCTCGTTTCGTCAGATGTTCTCAGCGGCTTGCCGCACGTCGCGCGAACGCATTCGCAAGCCGAGCTTTCTTTCCAACTCACGCAATCGCTTGACGAGATCTACTGCCTGTCGCCAGTTGATTGGTTCACCGTTGATTACTTCTTCGCATTGCCGCATCAACGTTTCGAGTTGACGCGCGTCGATTTTCGAACGCGCGGCGATGCGCGCAGCGATCTCTGAACGCGAACTGTTGTAGTTAACGCCGGCGTAGCGCGCCAAAACTCGTCGCGTGCGCGTGTAGACGTTTTCAATTGCCAGATCAAACGCGCGCGAACGTTCCTGTAATTCAGCCATCGACGCGACGAACTCGAGACTCGATCGCCGATCGACTTGCGCCAACGGCAACGGACGCGCGAACCGCCGCGCATTTGTCCAAAGAATCAGCAGCACCAGCAGCGCAACCTGCGCGGCAATCGCAAGCACCGGCGTGCCGGAGAAGTAAAGGGCAAACGCGTTTCCCGTCGTGCCGCGACCCTGGTGGTATTCGTCGAATGCGATCAGGCCATCGTGCGTGGTGACGGCATTGATAGCGAGTTGCAGGTTATCGTTCGCGCCGATTCCGCGATTCGTCACGAGATACGGATCGCTGAGCACGATGAGGCGGCCGCGTCCGTAAGTGTAATCGACCAGCAAGGCGCCGGTTTCATCCGCGATGTGCACGACGGGCGCCGGTGAGACCTCCGCTACTTCCGCCTCAGGAACAATCTCCGGTTCTTCGTCATCAACAGGCTCGCTGTCATCATCGGCGGGCTCTGTTACGGCGACACCCGGAGCGGGCGACGGTGACGGTGATGCCGTTGTGACGATCGACAGACGACCCGCAAACCGCGACGGCAGTACCGACTCGACCTTGTGCGTCAGCCACGTCGGTTGCACCGGCGTGAAGGCCTTCACGTCCTTCGTCATCTCGGTCACGTTACCCGGATCGATGTCAAGCGGAGGAAAGTCGAGCGTTCTCGAATAGATGTTCCAATTGCCCGATTTGGGCAGCATACGAACACCCGGGTCGCGATCAATCAACACGAAACAGCCGCCTTTCGCGATCCACTGATGCAACGCTTCGATCTGTTCCTCGCTAAACGGCAGTTGCGTCGAGCCAATCACAACGAACGTCGCGACGTTTTCGCCGGTCTTGCCGAGGAGGCGTTCCGGCGCCTCACGCCAGCGCATCACTTTGTAACCCGACTCACTCAGAAAATCGTGAAGCGCGCGGGTCCCGGTCGGCCCTGAATGATAGGTCGAACGATTCGGCATCAATTCCGAATCCTGCAATTTTTCCTGTTTGACGTAACTGACGGTATTGATAATCACGAGCGCGCCAATGATCACAACGAAGGTCAGGATAATGGTGAGTCGTTGGCGCATCGTGAATCAGACTTGAGTTTGCAGCGCGGTGCGGTAAGCGGAGCGAAAGCTTTGCCAATCGTTTTCGCTTGCTTCGATGAAGCCGTACCAGTGACGTTCGAAACTATCCGTCAGCCCGCGCATCGTTTGGTGGAGCGGCGGGACGTTTCGCACGGAGTTCAGGTAATCGCGGTTCGTCTTGTGTTGCGCAAGCGTAATCACTTTTCGATCGCCCAATTCCACCAGCAGCGCGATGTAGGCTTTGCGAATCGCGGCCCTGACATCGCCGCGGCGTGCGAGTGCTTCCGCTTCGGCAAGCAAATCGACAGCGGTGTCTTCCGGATCCAATCGTTCGCCGAGCACGATGCGCGGCTCGCGTTTCTTCGGCGCTCGTCGACGTCGCGCGGGTTTGAAACGCGCTAAAAGAATCTTCAGCACGTAAAAGATAACCACGCCCGCAACGAGCACTACGAGGACCTGCGCGACGACAGTCATCCAGCGCGAACCGCCGGGCTGCACCTGCAAACGTTCCGGCAGGAACTGCTGAATCCAGCGAATGAAATCCATGATCAGGCGGCTCAGCGCGTTTGGACCCTTTGTCTCAGTCGCGTATTCCGGCCGCGCCAAAATGCTTTCGAGTTTCTCTTTCGTGTTGGCCTTGCCGTCGGCCGGCGTTGTCGCAGTTCCACCGGGGCCGACCCGTTCTTCAACCGCTTTGAGTCGCTCGATTACCTCTTTGAGTTTTGTCGTTCGTCTTTCGGCAGGTGTGTTTTTAAATTCCTTGAGCGCTTCGTGCAACCAAGTGTTGTCGACGTTGCAAACGTCATCGCCGGTCTGCACGGATTGATGTTCGGGCAGAGCTTCACTCACGGCGGCGATCGTTTCGTTCAACCGGTTTTCGTAGGAAGCAGGGGCTTCGGTCTCGTCAGTTTGTTGCAGCGTATCGAGCGCGGTCACCGCGCGCTGCACGTTCTTGTGATAATCGGCGGCGGAGATTGAATCGGCGTTTGCAGTGACGGGAAAAAGCAACAACAGCGCGATTAATGACCAGCGAAGGTAGTGATTTGTTCCTTTTCGGCTCCGAGGCATCACTGCGATCAAGTGAGATTCAGGATACTACCAGAAGAACGTGGCTCCGGCGGCGCTGGTGGTGCTTGTTTGCCGGAGATCGACGAGAGAGCCGTACCCAACGGCGACGAGACATTCACGTCAGGCAATTCACCGAGCTGCCGCGCCGCCATCAATTCGATGTCGTAACCTTCGTGCCGCACGCGCTCGTCGACGTAGAGCAACGACAAACCCAGCATCCAAACCGGGGTCAGAAGAATCGAGCTCAACGGACCAAGCACACTATAAGCAATCGAATACCAGGCCGGCCATTCCGCCGAGTTCATCGGATTGAATCCGCTGAGATAACCGTACCAGCCGAGCGGCAGCAACAGAATCATCAGCGCCGAGTAGGTAGCGAAGGTGGTGAACAACGTCATCGCCATCAAGCGGCGCACGTTGCCGCGGGCCAGCGAAAAGCTGCGGCTGAACGACTCGAACACGCCCTTGCCCTCGACCAGCATCACCTGCGGAACATACGCCACCCGGCCCACGATGAAAAAGAACAACCACATGCCGATCGCGACCGCCAACAGCACCGCAATGATCGCGACGACAGCCGTCACCCACGGCGCAATCAGCGTGGACACAAATATCAACGCCATTACCATCAGCATGACCATGTATGAAACGACGGTGACGACGCTGGCCGAGATCCAGATCCAAATAAAAACAATAAACGACGCGCCAAGCAGGCCCCAAAAACGTGCGCGCACGGCCGCGTAAGTAGCGCGCGCAGTCACGGGCTCGTTATTTAGCAGATGGGCCACGAGCGTGCGCGTCGCGCCGCCCATCACGACGAGCGTGAACAGGTAGCCGACGAGCATCAGGCCGAACGAAGCAATACTGATCAGGATGTAGAGCAGTAGGTCCGAAGTGTCCGGCGTGCTGAAAATTCGTTTGAAGAAGATCGAAAAGAGTATCCAACCAGCCGCCGCGATGATCACCGGAGGCGCCGCCGTTCTGATCAGCACGAACAAATGACGGCGATACAACCTCACGGCGCGATCGATCAGATCGCCGGCTCCGAGAGGCGCGAGCGAAAGTTGGTTTGGTGAAAGCTCGGCCGACATCAATTCACAAACTCTGCCGGATTGAGCGGGGCGTTGAAAGCGAAGTCCGTCAGGTTGAAAACCCAATCTACCACGGCCGGCCTCACTTCTGACTGGACCGAAAGATGAAACCTGTAGGTGTGAGGCAAGTTGAGCCCGGCTTCGGTCTTAAAATCGGCAAACTCTTCGTAAGCATCGATACGTGCGGCGGAAGCTTGTTGCCGCTGTTCTGGTGGTATATCCGGACCGCCGCCGGCGATTCGTCGTTGTTCGCTCGCGTAGATC
>Ga0075423_10006879_pt1 | contig 10697 bp, 10 predicted proteins | sample SoiMethybrSBSTD2_FD_80114 | JGI IMG/M metagenome (GOLD analysis project Ga0075423, IMG submission 80114) | Bulk soil microbial communities from a Populus tree surrounding site in Tennessee, USA - Soil MetaG P. TD hybrid SBSTD2 | ecosystem: Environmental > Terrestrial > Soil > Tree plantation...
GACGGAGAGGGCGTCCACCGGGTCGCCGTTGAGCAGGATGTCGAGCTTGACCAGCTCGGACTCGCGAAAGTCGAGGAAGTCGTAGTCGAAGGAGGCATAACCCTTGGACACCGACTTCAGCTTGTCATAGAAGTCCACCACGATCTCGGCGAGCGGGAAGTCGAACAGGATGTGCACCCGCTTGCCCACGTACTCGAGCGAGCGGTGCTCGCCCCGCTTCTCCTGGGCGAGCTTGTAGATCTCGCTCATGAACTCCGTCGGCACGAAGATGGAGCCGCGCACGTACGGCTCCTCCATGTGCTCGATCTTGTCGGGTGGCGGGAGCTTGGAGGGGTTCTCGACCTCCAGCACCTCGCCCTGCGTCGTCATCACGCGGTAGCGCACGCTGGGGGCGGTGACGATCAACGAGAGATTGAACTCGCGCTCCAGACGCTCCTGCACGATCTCGAGGTGCAGCATGCCGAGGAAGCCGCAGCGGAAGCCGTAGCCCAGCGCCAGCGATGTCTCGGGCTCATAGCTGAACGCGGAGTCGTTCAGGCGGAGCTTCTCCAGCGCGTCCCGCAGCCCCTCGTAGTCCGTGTCCTCGATCGGGTACAGGCCCGCGAAGACCATGGGCTTGGCGTCCCGGTAGCCGGGGCAGGGCTCCGTGGTGGGGCGCAGCGCGTCCGTGATGGTCTCGCCGATCTTGGCGTCGGCCACGCGCTTGATGGACGCGGTGAGATAGCCCACCTGGCCCGCCGCGAGCTCGTCCACCGGCCGCATGTCGGGCGAGAACACGCCGACCTGCTGCACCTCGTAGAACTTCCCGTTCGACATGAACAACACGCGCTGGCCCGCGCGCACGCGGCCGTCGATGAGCCGGATGTAGACCACCACGCCCTGGTAGGAGTCGTAGAACGAGTCGAAGACCAGCGCCTTGAGCGGCGCGTCCGGGTCGCCCGTGGGCGGCGGAATGCGCTGCACGATGGCCTCGAGCACGTCCGCCACGCCGGTGCCGTGCTTGGCGGAGATGGCGATGGCGGCGTCCCCGTCCAGCTCCAGGAGCTCGGTGATCTGCGCGCGGGTGCCCTCGATGTCGGCGGCGGGGAGATCGATCTTGTTGATGACGGGGACGATCTCGAGGCCGCCGTCCAGGGCCAGGTAATAGTTGGCGAGCGTCTGCGCCTCGACGCCCTGGGCGGCGTCCACGATCAGAAGGGCTCCCTCGCAGGCGGCCAGGGAGCGCGACACCTCGTAGGAGAAGTCCACGTGCCCCGGGGTGTCGATGAGGTTGAGGGTGTATTCCCGGCCGTCCTTGGCCGTGTACAGCAGCCGGACGGTGTGGGCCTTGATGGTGATCCCCCGCTCCTTCTCGAGGTCCATCGAGTCCAGTACCTGCCCCACCGCCTTCTTCGCGTCCATGGTCCCCGTCAGGGACAGGAGCCGGTCGGCCAGGGTGGACTTGCCGTGGTCGATGTGCGCGACGATTGAGAAGTTTCGGATGCGGAGGGTCGCCATCTGTCGAAAGGATAACACGGCCCCCCTGGCGGGCTCAGGCCGCCGCGGGGTGGGTCAGGGGAGCGTCGCGCCGGCCGGCACGACCGTCCCGCCTTCCAGCACCGCCCCGGGGCCGATCCGGGCCCCGGCGCCCACCCGGACGCCCGCCCCGACGATGCAATCCCGGAGCGCCGCCCCCTCGCCGACGTCCACCCGCTCCCAGAGTACGGCCCCCTCGACGGCCGCCGAGGCCCGGACCTCGCAGTCCGGCCCCAGGACGGTGCTGGGGCCCACGCGGCTCCCTGCGGCCAGCCGGCAGCCGGCGCCGACCACCGCGGGACCGGTGAGGCGCGCGCCGGCGTCGACGGCGGCGCGCTCGGCCACGAAGCGGCCATCGCCCTGGGCGCCGGCGGGCGCGAGCGCGGTGGACACGCGGCCGGCGAGGAGGTCGAGCTGGCCCTGGCGATACTTCGCCGGACTGCCGATGTCGAGCCAGTAGGCGCCGGACACCCAGCCGAAGAAGGGCAGGCGATCGGCGAGGAGGCCGGGGAAGAACTCGCGCTCGATCGACACCGCACGGCCCGTGGGGATGCGCTCGAGCAGGGCACGCGCGAGCACATAGACCCCGGCGTTCACGGTATCGGTGGTGATCTGCGAGGGATCGGGCTTCTCGATGAAGCGCTGGATCGCACCGCGCTCTCCCAGCTCGACGAGCCCGTAGGCGGTGGGATTGGGGACGCGCGTGAGGTAGATACTGGCGAGGGCGCGCCGCTCGGCGTGAAACGCGAGCATTGCGCGGAGGTCGGCATCGGTGAGGATGTCGCCGTTCAGCACGAGCACGAGATCGCCGACCTGCTCCACCGCGTTCCGCACCCCGCCCGCGGTGCCGAGGGGCTCCGCCTCGACGACATAGGAGAGGCGCACACCCCACGCGCCGCCGTTCCCCATGGCCGCGCGCACCGCGTCCACCATGTAGGAGCAGGAGAGCACGACGTCATGCACTCCGTGGCGCGCGAGCAGCGCGAGCTGATAGGCGAGGAACGGGATGTTCAACAGGGGGACGATCGGCTTCGGCCGGTCGTAGGTGAGGGGCCGGAGCCGCGTGCCTTGCCCCCCCGCGAGGATGACGGCGGTTACTTGGTCGGCGCCCAGGGCTCCGCCTCACCGATCAGCATCACGGGGATCCCGTCGCGGATGGGATAGGCCTTGCGGCAGGCCGGGCAGATGATGCGGGTCTCCTCGAACAAGAGGTCGCCCTTGCAGGCGGGGCAGGCCAGGATAGCGCGCAGCTCCTCGTCGATCATCGCGAGCGCTCCTTCTTGAAGAATCCGTAGGTGAGGGCCAGCCCCTCGTCCAGCGACACCGTCGGACGCCAGCCGAGGTCGCGCGCCGCGCGCGCGGGGTCGAGACAGCTCCGGCGCTGCTCGCCCGGGCGGGTGGGCGCGTGCGCCGGCGCGGCGTCGAGCCCGGCGGCGCGGCAGAGCCGCTCGTGCAGCTCGTTCACGCTGGTCTCGATGCCGGTGCCGATGTTGAAGCCGCCGGTCGCGCGTGGGCGCTCGAGGGCGAGGAGATTCGCCGCCGCCACGTCGGTCACGTAGGTGTAGTCGCGCGTCTGCTTGCCGTCGCCGTTGATCAGGCACGGCTCGCCGTCGAGCAGCCGCGTGCAGAAGATGGCGACCACGCCGGCCTCGCCCGAGGGATTCTGGCGGGGCCCGTACACGTTGGCGTAGCGGAGCGACACCGCGGTCCAGCCGTGCAGCGCGCCCAGCGCGAAGACGTAGGACTCCATCGCGGCCTTCGACACGCCGTAAGGCGAGGAGGGCCGGGCGGGATGGTCCTCCGGGGTGGGAATGATCTCCGTGTCGCCGTACCCGGCGCCGCTCGCGGAGTAGATGATGCGCTGGACGCCCGCGCGCCGGCAGCACTCGAGGAGATTGAGGCCGCCGCCCAGGTTCACGCTGGCGTCGAAGCCGGGATCCGTCACCGAGCGGCCCACCGACGCCTGGGCGGCGAGATGCGCGACGGCCTCGGGACGCTCGCTCGCGAAGACGTCGGCCAGCCGCGCGCTGCGGAGATCTATCGGATGGAGCGTGACGGGTTTACCCGCGAGCCAGGCGGGATTGCCGGTGGCGAAGTTGTCCACCACCGACACCGTGTGCCCCGCGCCCAGGAAGGCGTCGACCACGTGCGAGCCGACGAAGCCCGCGCCGCCGGTGACGAGGATTCTCACGCGCGCCGCCTCACCCGCATCGCCTCACGCCACTCCGCGCGCGCGATACCACTCGATGGTCTCGCGAAGCCCGTGCTCGACGTCGACGCGCGGCTCCCAGCCGAGGAAGGTGCGCGCGCGGGTGATGTCGGGCTGGCGCACCTTGGGGTCGTCGACGGGAAGGGGAATGAAGCGCAGCTCGCTCGTCGAGCCCGAGAGCCGGATGATCAGCTTTGCGAGGTCGAGCAGCGTCATCTCGTTCGGGTTGCCGATGTTGACGGGATCGATCACCGATGAATTCATCAGCCGCCAGATCCCGTCGACGAGATCGGAGCAGTGCGTGAAGGAGCGGGTCTGAGAGCCGTCGCCCGCGACCGTGAGGGGCTCCCCCCGCAGCGCCTGGCGGATGAAGGTCGGGATGGCGCGGCCGTCGGTGAGCCGCATCCTTGGCCCATACGAGTTGAAGATGCGAACGATCCGTGTCTCCACGCCGTGGAAGCGGTGATACGCCATGGTCATGGCCTCGGCGAACCGCTTGGCCTCGTCGTAGACGCCGCGCGGCCCCACCGGGTTCACGTTGCCCCAGTAGTCCTCCTGTTGCGGGTGCACGAGGGGATCGCCGTAGACCTCGGAGGTGGACGCGAGCAGGAACTTCGCGCCCCGCGCCTTGGCGACACCGAGGGCCTTGTGGGTCCCCAGCGCGCCCACCTTCAGCGTCTGGATCGGCAGCTCGAGGTAGTCGATGGGGGACGCGGGACTCGCGAAGTGGAGCACGAAGTCCACCGGAGCGTCGACCACGATGTAGTTGGTGACGTCGTGCTTGACGAAGAGGAAGCGCGGATCGCGGATATGGGCGATGTTCTCGGAGTTGCCCGTGAGCAAGTTGTCCATGCACACGACCGAGCAGCCCTTCGAGAGGAGGAGGTCGCAGAGGTGGGAGCCGATGAAGCCGGCCCCGCCGGTCACGAGCACGCGCACGGGTCGTGCCTAGACCGGCACGACCGGCTTCCGGCCGATCGAGTAATACTCGAAGCCCAGTCGCCGCATGCGCTCGGGCTCCCAGATGTTCCGGCCGTCGAAGATGATGCGCCGACGGAGCACGCCGCGCAGCCGCTCGAGGTTGAGGTACTTGAACTCGTTCCACTCGGTGATGAGCACGACGGCGTCGGCGTCCTGGGCCGCTTCGTAGGGCGACGCCGCGTAGACCACCGACTCCGGCAGCAGAGGCCGGGCATTGTCCACCGCCACCGGGTCGTAGGCGCGCACGGTGGCGCCGCCGGCCACGAGCTGATGCACCACGTCGAGGCTCTTGGCCTCGCGCATGTCGTCGGTGTTGGGCTTGAAGGCGAGGCCGAGCACCGCCACCCTCATCTCGTCGAGCGGGCCGAGGACCTTGCGGATCATCTCCACGAGCCTTCCGGAGCGCTCGCGATTGACGTCCACCACCGCCTTGAGCATCTTGAAGTCGTAGCCGAGCCGCCCCGCGGTATGGATGAGGGAGTCCACGTCCTTGGGAAAGCAGGAGCCGCCGTAGCCCAGCCCGGCCTGGAGAAACGCGCTGCCGATGCGGCCGTCCATGCCCATGCCCTTCATCACCTGGGTGACGTCGGCGCCCGCCGACTCGCAGACGTTGGCGATCGCGTTGATGAAGGAGATCTTGGCGGCGAGGAACGCGTTGGACGCGTATTTGATGACCTCCGCCGAGGGCAGGTCGGTGATGATCATGGGCCGCTCGAGGGGGGCGTAGAGCTCGACCAGCTTCATGGCAGCCTGCTGGTTGGCCGCCCCGATCACGATGCGATCGGGCCGCAGGGTGTCCTCGATGGCCGAGCCCTCACGGAGGAACTCGGGGTTGGAAACCACGTCGTATTCGATGGGTCGGCGCTGATGGCGCGCAATGACCTCACGAACCAGCTCGCCCGTGCCGACCGGCACGGTGGACTTGTTCACGATGACCTTGTAGCGGTTCATGGTCTTGCCGATCTCGGCGGCCACCGCTTCCACATGGGAGAGATCGGTCTCCCCGGATTCCCGGGAGGGCGTGCCCACCGCGATGAAGATGATGTCGGACTGCTCGGCGGCGGCCGGGAGGTCGGTCGTGAAGGTCAGTCGGCCGTCGTCGACGTTGCGGACGACCATCTCCTCGAGGCCGGGCTCGTAGATCGGCATCTTCCCGGCCTTCAGTGAGTCGATCTTGCCCTTCACCTTGTCGACGCAGACCACGTCGTTGCCGAGGTCTGCAAAGACTGCGCCCGTCACCAGGCCGACATATCCGGTCCCGACCACGCAGATGTTCATTCAGTCCTCCTGCCCGGGTTTCAGAATAGCAGACAACCTCGAGTTCAGGCGAGGACGTGGCGGACGAGACGCTCCCCGACCTGCACCACGAACAGCAGCAGGAGGTAGAGGTTGGAGAAAAGAAACAGCGAGAGCCAGCCGCGCTGATCTTCGGGCCGGCGCGCGAACTTGGTGGCGAGCCACACCAGGCGCCAGCCCAGCACCGCCGCGGCCACGAACGAGACGATGCCGCCGACGCCGAACGTCGGCGCGGCGAGCGAGAGCGCGGTGAGGCCGAAGGCGTAGACGAGGATGAGTCGCGCGGTCCCCTCGACGCCGACCGCCTCGGCGACCATCGGGAAGCCGCCCGCCGCGTAGTCGGCGCGGTACCGGAGCGCCAGCGCCCAGAAGTGCGGCATCTGCCAGAGGAAGAGGATGCCGAAGAGGATGAGCGCGCCCGCGTCCCACGGCGTGCCGCCGCCCGCGACCCAGCCGATCACCGGCGGCAACGCGCCGGGCAGCGCGCCCGGCACCGCCGCGAACGGCGACGTGGGCTTGAGCCAGGGGGTATAGAGCCCGTTGTAGAACGCGGCGGCGACGATGCCGAGCATCCCCGCGGTGCGGCCGATGCCGAGCCACAGCACCACCGCCCCTGCGAGCAGGGCCAGTATCGCAAAGGCGGTGCCTTGGACGAGCGAGAGACGGCCCGACGGCAGCGGCCGGCCGGCGGTGCGGGCCATCAGAGCGTCGCGCCGCCGCTCCTGCACCTGATTGAGCGCGGAGGCGCCGGAGGAGAGCAGCATCACGCCCAGGAGCACGGCGAGCCCCGCGCGCCACGGGAAGTCGGGACCGAGCGGCGCGACCAACATGAAGCCAGCCCCCGCCGACACGAGCACCAGCAGCACGATGCCGAACTTCGAGAGCTCCGCATAGGCGCCTACGCGCGCGCGCACGCCGACCGTCGCTCCCGCGCCGGCCCGGTCTGCCATCGCTCGCGCCATCAGCGTGATCTTACCGGCCCGCGCGATCCTGCGCTCTCGCGCTCCTCCTGCGGCGCCGCGCGCGGGCGCCACACGCCAGTGCGGAGCGCCAGCCACACGAGCAGGCCCCACAGGGCATAGCCGCCGGCGGCGTGCGCGGCCCGCACCGGCACGGGCAGGCGCATCAGGACCGCGGCCACGCCCAGGGCCACCTGGAGCGCCGCGAGGGCGCCGAGGGCCGCGCCCACGCCGGCGAGCGGCGTGCGCCGGCTCGCCATGGCCACGTGGAGGAAGAGGCCGAGCAGGAGGACGCCGAGCCAGCGATGCATCCAGTGGGCGAGCGGGGGGCCCGCTCCCGGCAGGACATCGCCGCTGCAGAGCGGGAAGTCCGGGCAGGCGAGACCTGCGCTGGTATGGCGCACGTAGCCGCCGAGCGCGAGCTGCGCGAGCAGGAGGGGCAGCCCCGCCCCGGCGAGCCGCGCGAGCTTCGGCTCCGAGCGCGCGAGGTCCGGCCCGCCCGCCGCGATCGTGAGCAGCCCCGCCATGATCGTCAGCGCGGTGAGGAGGTGCACCGTGCTCACCGGCGCGGACAGCCCGAGCTTCACCGTGATCCCGCCCAGGAAGATCTGCACGCCGAGGAGGGCGAGGAGGGCGCCCGCCACACGGCGCAGCGCGCGCGCTTCCGCGCGGCGCAGCGTGACGATCGCGGTGGCGATCAGGAGCGCGGAGAAGAGGGGGACCGCGAGGCGGTGGCGGAACTCGATCCAGATCTCGGTGCCGCCCGGCGGGATGAAGCGGCCGTGGCAGAGCGGCCAGTCGGGGCAGCCGAGGCCGGAGCCGGTGGCGCTGACCACGTTGCCCAGCATCATCACGAGCCCCAGCGCGGCGAGGGCGAGCCAGGCGAGACGGCGGGGCGCGCTAGCGGCCATGCGTCTCCTGGGGGCGCACCGCGACGTCGTCGCCACCCGCCGCCTGCCAGCGGAAGAAGACGACGGTGAGCGCCACGAGGAAGATCAGACCCCCGGGCACCCACATGATGAGACCGCCGAGATGCTGATCTGCCCGCGGCGTCAGCGCCTCGATCACCCGCGGCGCCCGGGAGTAGTACGGGTAGAGGATGCCGTCGGCCATGCTGATGAAGATCGACACCACCACCATCGGCAGCCCGACCACGAACACGTAGAGCATCTGCACGGGGTACGGGGCGCGCGGTAGCTCGGGCAGGGGTGAGAGCAGCGGCCACCAGAGGATCACCGAGGCGGCCATGATCATGAGGTGCTCGACGATGTGCACCGGATGCTGCTCCATCGCCAGGTTGTAGAGGGGCGGCAGGTGCCACACCACCAGCACGACATTGAACGTGGCGAAGGCGCCCGAGGGCCGCGTGAGCCGGCGTCCGAGCGCGAGGAGATCCGGGCGCCGGAGGAGCGGGCGCACCATCCAGCCGGGCACCCCATGCAGGAGGAGGGGCGGCATGGCGAAGGCCAGCATCATGTGCTGGATCATGTGCGCGCTGAACAGGTAGTAGTCCGAGAGATCGTGAATCGGCCCGGTCAACGCCACGAAGAGCACGCCGAGGGCGCCCGCGAACGAGAGAGCCTGATGCGGGGCCAGCCGCGCCTCGGGATCGAGCCGCCGGCGGTAGAGCGCGGCGCCGGCGTACACGGCCCCGATCACCGCCAGGCCCGTCACCACGCCGGGGTCGGCGTTCCAGGCGGTCCAGTCGAAACCCCCGGGCGGAAGGGGCGGCGGCCCCCCCGGCCCGGGCACAACATGGGCCATGCTAGTGGGGGCGCGGGAGCAGGATGAAGGCGCTGAACAGCGCCATCAGGGCCAGGATGATGCAGATCGCGATGAAGAGCGGGCCGATGAAGAAGCTCCGCATGATGTTGTGGTCGTACTTCAAGTGCATGAAGAAGCCCACCACGAGGGCGAACTTGATGGCGGACATCACGAGCAGCACGGTCACCAGGAAGGCGTTGGGGATCCCGGGAATGTAGAGCGTGGCGACCTCGATGGCGGTGATGATCGCGAGGACGACCGCCACCATGACGTACGTCCGGACGGTGGCGTGCCCTCCGCCTCCGTGCGTCTCGGCGTGGGCGCCTTGGCTTCCCAGCCCGGCGGCGGCATGTGTGTCGGCCATGTCGGCGCTCCTACGGGATGAGGTAGATGATGGTGAAGATCGCTACCCAGACGATGTCGACGAAGTGCCAGTACAAGCCCGCGATCTCGACCTTGGTGTAGTCGCGCGCGTCGAGCCGGCCCCGCTTGAGCTGCCACCAGAGGCCCGTGAGCCAGATCACGCCGCCGCTGACGTGGGCGCCGTGGAACCCGGTGAGGGTGAAGAAGGTCGAGCCGAAGAGATTGGTCGACAGGGTGAGCCCGTCGTGGAGCGCGAACGTGGTGAACTCGTAGACCTGGTTCCCCACGAAGTGCGCCCCGAGGAGCGCGGTGGCGAGCAGCCAGCGGCCCGCCCACGTGAGGTCGTTCTTCTGCAGCGCGGCGAGCGCCAGCACCATGGTGAGCGACGAGGCGAGCAGCACCGCCGCGCTCTCCGAGGTGAGGGGGATGTTGAAGACGTCGTGGGGGCCGGGCCCGGCGAGGCTCTTCCCCTTGTAGGCGAGGTAGGTCCCGATCAGGGACCCGAAGAACATGCAGTCCGAGCCCAGGAAGATCCACATGCCGACCTTGCGATTGTCGAGGCCGGTGGTGCCGATGTTCGGGTCGTGATGCGCGTGGGCGTGCGCGTCGGCCACTAGTGGGCCTCCTGGGCGGGGCGATGGTACTCGAGCGCGAACTTGAACATGCAGTAGAGGGTGAGGAGACCCCCGATGATGATCTGGTAGTGGCTGATCAGGAGGCCGGACAACATCACGGTGAGCGCGAGGGCGAGGAGGATGGGCCAGTAGGACGGGGGCGGCATGTGGATGGCCGCGATGTCCTTGGCGGTGGCCGGCGCCGGCTTGGGCGTGGGCGCGCCGCCGTGCCCGTCACCGTGCTTCTGCAGCCACAGTTCGTCACGGCCATGCACGATCGGAAGCGTGGCGAAATTATAGACGGGCGGGGGCGACGGAATGGCCCACTCCAGCGTACGGGCGTCCCACGGGTCCGGGCCGGCGACGCGGCCGGACCACCGCGTCTTGAACACGTTGACGATGAACACGAGGATCGAGACGGCGATCGTGAAGGCCCCGATGGTCGAGACCATGTTCCAGAACCCCCAGTTGAGGTCGGCGGCGTAGGTGTAGATCCGCCGCGGCATCCCGATGAGGCCGAGATAGTGCTGGGGGAAGAACGTCACGTTGAAGCCGATCATCATGAGCCAGAAGTGGACCTTGCCGAGCTTCTCGTCGAGGAGGCGCCCCGTCATCTTCGGCCACCAGTAGTAGAAGCCGGAGAAGATACCGAAGATCGAGCCGCCGAACAGCACGTAGTGGAAGTGCGCCACCACGAAGTAGGAGTCGGTCTGCTGGAGGTCCACCGGCGGCGAGGCGTGCATCACGCCGCTGAGCCCGCCCATCGTGAACATCGCGATGAAGCCCAGCGAGAACAGGAGCGCGCTGGTGAAGCGGATGGTGCCGCCCCAGAGGGTGCTGATCCAGTTGAGGATCTTCACGCCGGTGGGCACCGCGATGAGCATGGTGGCGATGGAGAACGCGGAGTCGGCCACCGGCCCCATGCCCACCGAGAACATGTGGTGGGACCACACGCCGAAGCCGAAGAAGCCGATCATGATCCCGGAGTAGATGACC
>Ga0075423_10006882_pt1 | contig 10695 bp, 10 predicted proteins | sample SoiMethybrSBSTD2_FD_80114 | JGI IMG/M metagenome (GOLD analysis project Ga0075423, IMG submission 80114) | Bulk soil microbial communities from a Populus tree surrounding site in Tennessee, USA - Soil MetaG P. TD hybrid SBSTD2 | ecosystem: Environmental > Terrestrial > Soil > Tree plantation...
ACCGTGGTTCTTCCGCCGTTCGAACGCTCCGCGAGACGTGGCTAGTTCGCGGGCGAGGAACCTGATTTCGGCATGGTTGCGGCGGACGCTTGCGGATCTATGCAGCCCGGGCAGCGACCGTGCATGCCGCCCAACGGATCGAGATGCCAGCCGCTCTGGGCGTGTCCGCGCCCGCATATTGCACAAGGGGGCGCAGCAACAAAGGACGCAGCCAGCCGGCGCGCGGCCCGGCCCACACTTGACTTGGGTCGGAAAACAGTTGACATCACGCGCTTCCATTGTCCGCGGGCGGTACGGCACGATCCGCGACCCCGTCGGACGCTTGACCGTCTGGAGCAACAGACCACGGCGTTTGCGGGCGCTGCACGCGTTCTTCGTCGATATCGAGGTCCACGCGCTCGTTGAAGAAGGCGATCAAGTTCTCGATCTTGGGGCACTCCGGAATCGGCGATCTGTACGACCAGGCGAGGTCGGCATGCACTGTCTCCCCAAGGCGAACGGACCAGTAGGATGCGACACCCTTATACGGACAGCGTGAGATCGTGTCGCTTGATTCGAGCAGGTCCATCCTCACGTCGAGCATCGGGATGTAGTACCGGACAGGCAGGCTGGTCTCGAACAAAAGGCGTGGTCTGTGGGTCTCGGCGATGACTTCGCCGCCCAAGCTCACCTTTACATGGCGCGACGAGTTAAGAACATCGACCCGGTGATACGGATCGCGCGGGTGGACGAACACCTCGTCGTCCTCTTCAAACCATGCGTCCATCAGTTGCCAGCGAAGAACCGCCAGCCCAACCAGCGGCTCCAGCCCGGGTGGTGGCTGAGGGAAGGTCCACACCGCGCCGTCGCGGACCTGTCCACCCGCCGCGACAGTCCACTGTTTCACCTCGCCAACAGCCGGCATGCTGGTGGCGATCCCGGATTCGTGCAGTAGATCCCATCGCACGTCGTCCCGGGGGAAGGCATACGCGTTGAAAGGTGGCGGCAAATAGAGGAGCTGAGCCCGCCGGCTGTCTGCCACCGTAATTCCGCCGAGCCTGGCTCGTACCCGTCGCTCCGTCGGTTCCAGGCGCACGCGCCCCCCGTGCGCGACCCACATCTGGTACCTGGCCTCGAGCTTCGCTTCTTGCATCATCTGTCCCGCCCTGCGAGGACTCGGCGTGCGCCAAGCCTACTCCAGGATCGGCGCTGCCAAACGAGGCCTGTTGCACAGGTCCGGACTCGTGTAGAAAGTCGCGGCGCGCTGGCATCAAGGCGAGTTGACCTACAACGGCAGCAGCCGTGGAGCGGTATTCACAGTCATGCTCCCACCTTTCGGTCACTGATTTCCGGAACCAGCTATTCAGGCCTACCTGAGCATGTCGTTAAGGGCGTGCAAGGCTCCGAGCGCGTGTCGGCTCCAATGGCTCTGAAACTTGACATGCCACGCCCAGATCACGTCTTCGGCCGAGCCTCCGGCGGCCAACAGCGCAGTGCCCTCGTTGAGATCCTCGTAAATGCTGGTGAGGTCGTCGACCAACGTCCCCACGACAGGTTTTTCGTCTAAATCGCGAGGATGGAAGACGAGTGAATACGGGGTTGGATCCCCGCCCAGTCTCTCCGATATGTCGATCGCTAGACGCCTACTATCCTCGATCGGCATCGTCGGAGCGTCCTGGTCCGAAGGTTCGGTTGGGGGCAGCCGGACGCCAGCTGCGTATAGGTCCGCAACGGCAATCTCGACGCGTCGAAGCCAGGCTGTCCGTTCAGTTGGGGGATGTGCGAAAAGAGAGAAGTACTGGATCGCTAGGAGATTGAACTCGTTAAGAATCGAGTCGAGTTTCGAGTTCATCAGCGCCAGGATCGTAGCCCCAGCAAAGTCGGAACGATTTCTGGCGAGCTCCCTGCATATAGCCAACGGTCGTGCGCGAGCATCAAGGTCAGCTGATTCGAAGGTAATCGGCGCGGAGCCGTGTTCACGGTCGTGCTCCCATCATTCGATCGATGATGGGATGACGCGATCCAGTACTACCTACTACTCCGCCATTCGGCGGTTGATCGCCGCCGCCAGCTCCTCCAGCTCTACCGGCTTGATCAGATAGTCGCTGGCCGCCAGCTCCTCCGCGAGCGCACGTGACGCCCGATCTGCGGCTCCGGTCACCACGATTGGGCGACTCGCCTTCAACAACTCGCGAGAGCCGACATCCAGGGAGGCGCTGACACCCAGGTCCAGGACGACGATTTCCCTCGGCTTCAAGGCTCGCATCCGCGACGTCGACTGCGCGTCGAAGCCGAGCCGGCGTAAGCCGCGGGCCGTCAGCTCGCCCAAGCGCTCGTCGTCGTCTATCACCAGCACCGGCGCAATCGAGAGCGCTACTGCCTCGACCCGACCCAGCAGCTCGAGCGCTTCGCTCAGATCGCCGAGGACGCGCTCCACGGCTGCAGGCACGCCGTCCGTCTCAGCAAGCTCCAGCTCAGCCCGCGCACGCGCCAGCGTCGATCGCAGGCGATGTAGCGCTGAGGCTAGCTCCGGCCTGGACGACGAGTCGGTACCCAATCCCGCGCACCGTCTCGATCCATCCCGGCTCCCGCAGCTCGCGCCGGATCTGGTGCACCGCCTGCTCCATGCTGTGCTCGAAGCCGCTGTATGAGCTGCCCCACACGCGCTCGAGCAGCTCCGCCCGCGGAACCACCTCGCCAGCTCGATTGGCCAGCAGCTGCAGCATGAAGAGCGGGCGTCTCTCGAGCTTGAGCTGGCGGTCGCCCAGGCGTGCTTCGCCCCGCGACGCGTCGACCTGGAGCCGTCCCCGGGCAACCGCGCCCGCGACTGCTGCCCGCTCGCGCAGCGCTCCCCGCACGCGCGCCAGCATCACCTGGCGATCCGTGCCCTTGACGATGAAATCCGTCGCGCCACGCTCGAGACCGAGGACCTGATCGCCCGGAGCGTGCCGCGCGCCGGTCAGGATGATCACCGGAAACGGCACTCGCTCGCCGCCTGAGCGCAGCGAGTCAAGCACCTCCGGCGCCTCCATGTCGGGCATCTCGTAATCGAGCAGCATCAGGTCCGGCGTTCCTGCGCGGACTCGTTCCAGCGCTTCCCCGCCGCTGCCGGCTATGTCGACCGAGTAGCCCGCCCTGCGCAGCAGCTCAGCGGTCAGCTCCGCGGTGCGCGGTTCGTCGTCGACGACGAGGAGCTTGGCAGGCAAACCCTCCGATCCCCGATTGAAAGTATGAAGTTCAAGGTTTCTTGAGGAAACACTGAACCAGCGCTGAGGTCAGCAGTCCCGAGCGTCCATAGCCTTCACGCATGGGCCAGCTTCCAGACCTCCAGCAAGCCAGGCGCCGGCTGGGACTGGCCCTAAGCACCATCGCCCACGACCGCTGGGTCCTCGGCTTCCTCCGCGGCGGCTGCCTGCAGCCGATCGCCGCCTCCGAGATCTCGCGACGATTCCTGCAGAGCCACCCGCTCATGCCTCTCTCGCGACGCGCGCTGTACGAGCGCAAGCCGACGGTCATCAACTCTGTCGTCGACAGCGAGGACGCCACCGACGAGGCGGACTGGGAGCTCGACTGGCCCGCGATCCTCTACGCACCGGTCGGTGAGCTGGGCCAGCGTCCGATCGGGCTGTTGATCCTCGGGTGCCGGCGCGACTACTGGTACAGCGACGAGGATGTCGCCAACGCCCACACGCTGGGCATCAGCCTCGCGCCGATGGTCGCCGCTCTGCGCGGGCCACTCGGCAGGTGCAACGAGAACGAGACCTTGGTCGCCCACCTTCTCAGTCACGGCTTCTCGAATCAAGAGATCGCGCTCGCGATGAACTCGAACGAGCGCCAGGTCCGGACGTGGACCGACAGCGTGGCGGGCAAGCTCAAAGCCGTCTCGGCGGACGACCTCAGCTTCCCGGCGATTCAGCTGCGGCGAATGACCTGGTAGAACAGCCGGGCTAGTTCGGTCCGAACAGAAAGACCGTCGTGCCTCGGCCTTCGGTGCTCACGATCTCGAGCCTTCCCCCGATGCCCGCGGCCCGCTCGCGCATGCCCATCAGCCCGTAACCGCTTCCCCCGTCCAACAGGCCCTTGCCCTCGTCTGACACCTCGATCAAGAACGGCCTGGCCCCGAAGCCCATCCTGACGCGACAGGTCGTCGAACCCGAGTGCCTGCGCACGTTCGTCAGCGCCTCACGCACGACCTGCGCGACGACCTCGCGCTGCTGAGGCGAGAGCATCTCTTCGGTACCGATATTCGAGATCTCGACCCGAATTCCATAAAGACGCGAGAACTCCTCGGCCTGGCGGCGCAGGTCGCCCAGCAGTCCACCCGGACCGATCGCCAGCGGGCGAAGATCCGCCAACGACTCGCGGACCCGTTTCAGCGACCGGTCGAGGATCTCGAAGACGGCGCCGAGCGTGTCGTCCGGATCCGCCTTGTGCTGTTCCAGGTACACCTTGAACAGCGAGATCGCCCCCGCCAGCTCGGTCGCCACCCCGTCGTGCAGCTCTCGAGCGATTCGCGCTCGTTCACGCCCCACAGCGTCTTCGACCGCCTGTTGCGCAAACGACTCGCCTTGCGCCTGCGCTTTCATCGGACAGCCCTGCCGGCCGCCCGCCTGCGCACGAATGACTGTGCCAGCGCGATGACGAGCGGATGCTGCACCCACCACAAAAGCCGCTTGTACGGCTGCCACAGCACGATGGTCTCCTCGAGCGCCATTCGCAGCCGCTCCACCTCCGCCTCGAGGTTGGCTCGCTCCGACACGAGTCTTTCATTGAGCGTGTTCGCGTGCTTCGCGATGCGGAAGCTCCAGAACGCCCCGAGCGCCATCTCGACCACGATCACGACGGCGCAAACGACCAGCAGGTAGATCCCGATCAGCCCGTAGTCCAGGCCTGACAGGGTCACTCTTTGCCGTCGCCCTCCTCGATCGCGGCGACCGGCGCGATCGCGACGAGCTGGTCCTCAGGCGCGAGGCGCATCACGATCACGCCCTGCGTCTGCCGGCCGATCTGGGAGATCGCACCCACCGGCGTGCGCAGGACCATGCCGCTGGCGCTGATCACCAGGATCTCTTCCTCGGGATCACGCGCCACGCGCACCGCGGCGAGCTTGCCGACGCGGTCCGTGACCTTGAGCGTGAAGACGCCCTGGCCGGCGCGATGGTGCATCGGGTATTCGTCAAGCGGCGTGCGCTTGCCGTAGCCGCGCTGGGTCAGAACGAGCAGGTCGCCACCCTCGACCACCGTGGCCATGCCGGCGACCGCGTCGCCCTTGCCGAGCTTGATGCCGATCACGCCCTGCGTGTCGCGGCCCATCGCCCGCACCTCACTCTCGCCAAAGCGAATCGCCTTGCCGAGCTCGGTCGCGATGATCACCTCGTCGTTGCCTGTCGTCGGCGTGACCCAGTCGAGCTCGTCGCCATCCTGCAGGTTGATCGCTATCAGTCCGTTGCGTCGCACGTTGGCGTACTCCGCCATCGCGGTTTTCTTGATGTATCCGTTCTTGGTGACCATCAGCATGTAGTGCGCCTCGCTGTCGGTCTCGGGACGCACGAAGACCGAGGTGATGCGCTCGTTGGCGTCAATGTCGATCAAGTTGTTGATCGGCACACCCTTCGCCTGACGCTCACGCTCCGGCACCTCGTGGACTCGCAGCTGGAAGACGCGTCCGCTCTGTGTGAAGAACAGCATCGAAGCGTGGGTGTGCGTCGTCAGGAGATGCAGCGCGTAGTCCTCCTCATGCGTGCCGCTGGGAGCGCTGCTGCCGGCGGTTGGCTTGGCGCCCTTCAGCCCGACGCCGCCTCGCTTCTGGGCGCGGAAGACCCGCAGGGGCTGGCGCTTCGCGTAGCCGCGGTGCGTCAGCGTGACCACGACCTCTTCTTTCGGCACGAGGTCCTCGGCCGAGAGCTCGGTCGCCTCCTGGTCTGTGATCTCCGTCCGGCGGTCGTCGCCGTACTTCTTGACCACGTCGTCCATCTCTTCTTTGATCAGCTCGCGCACCTTGCGCTCGCTGGCGAGAATGTTCTCGAGGTAGGCGATCGTCTTGATCACCTGCTCGTACTCCTCGTCGACCTTCCCGCGCTCGAGGCGCGTCAACCGACCGAGGGTCAGGGCCAGGACTGCTTTCGCCTGGCGCTCGCTTAGGCCGAACTTTGTCTGCAACTGCTCGGAGGCCGCGTCCTGGTCCGCCGCGCCACGGATCGTCTTGATCACCTCGTCGAGATGGTCGAGGCAGATCTTCAGGCCCTCGAGGATGTGCGCCCGCTCCTGCGCCCGCTCCAGGTCGAACCGAGTGCGCCGCAGGATCACGTTGCGGCGGTGGTCGATGAAGAGCTGCAGCGCTTGCTTGAGGCTCAGCACCACCGGCCGGCCGTCGACGATCGCGAGCATGATCACGCCGAACGTCGTCTGCAGCTGGGTGTGCTTGTACAGGTTGTTGAGGACGGTGAAGACCTTGGCCTCGCGCTTCAGCTCGATGACGATGCGCATGCCCTGTCGGTCTGACTCGTCGCGCAGGTCGGCGATGCCCTCGAGCCTCCGCTCGGAGACCAGCTCGGCGATCTTGGCGACGAGCGCGGCCTTGTTCACCGCGTAAGGAAGCTCGTCGATGATGATGCGCTCGCGGCCGTTCGGCGCCTGCTCGAAGGTGTGCCGGGCGCGGACGATGATCCGGCCGTGGCCGGTCGAGTAGGCGGCCTTGATGCCGGCCGTGCCCATGACCAGTCCTCCGGTCGGAAAGTCGGGGCCCTTGACGAAGGCCAGCAGATCTTCGGATGTCGCTTCGGGGTTGTCGACCAGATGCTTCACGCCCGCCGTGACCTCGCGCAGGTTGTGCGGGGGGATGTTGGTCGTCATGCCGACCGCGATGCCGGACGCGCCGTTGATCAGGAGGTTCGGGATCCGAGCAGGCAGCACAGACGGTTCTTCTTCCGATCCGTCGTAGCTGGGCACCATGTCGACCGTCTGCTTCTCGATGTCGGCCATCAGCTCGCCGGTGATCGCCGAGAGCCTCGCCTCCGTGTAGCGCATCGCCGCCGGCGGGTCGCCATCGATGCTGCCGAAGTTGCCCTGGCCGTCGATCAGCGGGTAGCGCAATGAGAAGGGCTGAGCCATGCGCACCAATGCGTCGTAGATCGCGCTGTCCCCGTGAGGGTGATAAAGCTTCATCACGTCGCCGACGAATGCGGCGCACTTCTTGGTCTTGGTGCCGCTCGTCGCGCCCGCGCGATGCATCGCGTAGAGGATTCGCCGCTGCACCGGCTTGAGCCCGTCGCGAACTTCGGGCAGAGCCCGGCTGATGATGACGGACATCGCGTACTCCATGTAGGAGGTCTGCATCTCCTCCTGGAGGTTGCGAGTCAGTACGGTGCCTATTGAATCGTCTGCCAAAGCGCTACTCCTGGAATTTCGCCAGCACCACCACGGCGTTGTGACCGCCGAATCCAAAACCGTTTGAGATGGCGATGTTCACGTCCTTGCGGCGCGCGGTATTGGGCACGTAGTCGAGGTCGCACTCGGGGTCAGAGTTCTCGTAGTTGATCGTCGGATGGATCATGCCCCGGTTGATCGTGAGCAGCGTCGCGATCGCCTCCACCGCGCCGGCCGCGCCGAGCAGGTGGCCGATCATCGACTTCGTACTGCTGATCGGAACCTTGTGCGCATGATCGCCAAGAGCAATCTTCAGCGCGCGCGTCTCGCCCGCGTCGTTGAGCTGGGTTGACGTGCCGTGCGCGTTCACGTAGTCGACATCCTCCGCCTGGATGCCCGCGTCTTTGATCGCCAGCGTCACCGCGCGCGCCGGCGCCTCGCCGGTCTCGTCTGGAGCGACCTGGTGGAAGGCGTCGTTCGTCGTCGCGTATCCGAGCACCTCGCCGTAGATGCGGGCGCCGCGGCCCTGCGCGTGCTCGAGCGATTCGAGGATCAGCGTCCCCGCGCCCTCGCCGGGTACGAAGCCGTCGCGGTCGCGGTCGAACGGGCGGCTCGCCTTCTCGGGGGCGTCGTTCCGCGTGGAAAGCGCGCGAATCGCGTTGAACGCCGCTATCCCGACCTCGCACAGCGACGCCTCCGTGCCCCCGCCGAGCATCACGTCCGCTTCGCCTCGCTGGATGACCCGCGTCGCCTCACCGAGCGACTGGGTCGACGCCGCGCACGCGGTCGTGACGGTCGTGTTCGGACCGCGGAGGTGGTACTGCATCGCGACCGACGCGCCGGCCATGTTCGGGATGATCGTCGGCGCGTACAGCGGGTTGAGGCGGCCCTTGCTCAGGAACGTGGCCGCTCCGGTGGTCATGTCGTCGAAGGCGCCGATCCCAGTCCCCATCGCGACGCCGACGCGGAAGCTATCCTCCTTGGAGAGGTCAAGGCCCGAATCGGCGAGCGCCATGGCCGACGCCGCGACCGCCATCTGGGAGAAACGGGCCAGCCTCTGCGCCGCCTTCCGCTCCAGGTAGTCCTGCGGGTCGAAGCTGTTGACCTGGCACGCGAACTTGGTCGCGAGCCTCTCGGACGAAAACCTCTCGATGGGGCTCGCGCCGCTGCGGCCTTCGATCAGCGCGTGCCAGTACTCTTCGAGGTTCTTGCTGATCGGGTTGACGGTTCCCATACCGGTCACGACGACACGGGTACGGCCGTTCCTCAATCTCGTCCCACCTCCGCTCGAATCTTACCTACGAGGTCGTTGGCGACCGCGTCGCGCGTGACCCGGATCGCGTTCTTCATGGCGCGGGCATCAGAGCGGCCGTGGGCGACGACGGCGACACCGTCGATCCCGAGCAGCGGAGCGCCGCCGAACTCCCGCCAGTCGATGCGGTCCCGGATCTCACGGACTCGCGGCCGGATAAGCACCCCGCCCAGCTTGCCTCCAAGCGTCTTGGGGATTTCCTGGCGCAGGTTGCGGAAGAGAAACTCCGCGGTCGCTTCCGCCATCTTGATGGCGACGTTGCCCACGAATCCGTCGGCGACGATCACGTCCGCGCGCGCGGCGTAGATGTCCTTCGGCTCGATGTTGCCGACGAAGCCGGGCAGAGTGCTCTTGAGCCTCTTGGTCGTCTCACGCACGCGCTCGTCTCCCTTGCCCTCCTCTTCCCCGTTGCTGAGCAAAGCGACGCGCGGCTGCGGCCGGCCGAGCATCTCTCGTGCGTAGACCGCACCCATGGCTGCGAACTGCGCCATGTACTCGGGCTTGGAGTCGACGTTCGCGCCGACGTCGAGGAAGTACGCGAACCCGTTCTGGGTCGGCACGACAGAGCCGAGGGCGGGACGTTCGATCCCCCTGATGCGACCCTGGATGAACAGCGCGGCCGCCATCACCGCGCCCGAGTTGCCGGCGGAAACCCAGCCATCCGCGTGTCCGTCGCGGCACATTCGCGCGCAAATCGCCATCGACGAGTCGGGCTTGTTCCGCACCGCCTGCGCAGGGTGCTCGTCCATTGCGATCGTCTGTGTGCAAGGCACGAGCCGAAGACGGGGATGAGTGTCGAGCAGCGGCTGGACGGCCGCCGGGATGCCGACGAGCGAGATGTCGATGCCGTACTCGCTCGCGGCCTGCGCGGCTCCTTTCACGATCTCTTCGGGCGCATGATCGCCGCCCATCGCGTCAATTGCGATTCGCATCGCGGAGCGGTCCTAGATGTCGAGGTTGCGGACGTTCTTGGCGTGTGCCTGGATGAATTTCTTCCGTGGCTCGACGTCAGGGCCCATCAACCTCTCGAATGTGTCGTTCACCGCCGCCGCGTCATCGACGGTCACCTTGAGTAGCACCCGCGTCGCGGGGTTCATCGTGGTCTCCCAGAGCTCCTCGGCGTTCATCTCGCCGAGACCCTTCATGCGTGCGGCCTCCGCGCCTTTGCCGAGGTCCTTCATCGCCTTGTCGCGGTCGGCTTCGGACTGGCACCACACCACTTTCATGTTCTTGCCGGTGCCCTTCGACACCTTGAAGAGCGGCGGCTGCGCCATGTAGAGGTAGCCCTTGTCGATGACCTGCGGGAAGTAGCGGAAGAAGAACGTGAGGAGGAGCGTGCGGATGTGACTGCCGTCGACATCGGCGTCGGTCATCGTGACGATGCGGTGGTAGCGGATCTTCTCGATGTTGAAGTTGTCGCCGACGCCCGCGCCCATGGCTGTGATCAGGTTCCGGATCTCGTCTGAGGTCAGCACCTTGTCGAGGCGCGCCTTCTCGACGTTGAGGATCTTGCCGCGCAGCGGAAGGATGGCCTGTGTCCGCCGGTCGCGTCCGCCTTTCGCGGTTCCACCTGCGGAGTCGCCCTCGACGATGTAGAGCTCGGACAGCGACGGGTCGCGTTCCGAGCAGTCGGCCAGCTTGCCCGGCAGCGTGCTCGACTCGAGCAGGCTCTTGCGCTGGACCAGGTCGCGCGCCTTGCGTGCCGCCTCGCGTGCACGCGCCGCCGTGAGTGACTTCTCGATGATCCGGCGGCCTTCGGATGGGTTCTCCTCGAGGTACTGCGTCAATCCCTCGGTGAGGGCGAGCGACACGTGGCCCTGGACCTCGGCGTTGTTGAGCTTGGCCTTGGTCTGACTTTCGAACTGCGGCTCGAGCACCTTGACGCTGACGACCGCGCAAAGCCCCTCGCGCACGTCCTCGCCCGAGAGGTTGGGATCGGACTCCTTGAGAATCCCCGCTTTGCGCGCGTATCTGTTGAGCACGTTCGTCAGCGCTGCCCGGAACCCGGTGAGGTGGGCGCCGCCGTCGGGGTTGAAGAT
>Ga0075423_10006883_pt1 | contig 10695 bp, 4 predicted proteins | sample SoiMethybrSBSTD2_FD_80114 | JGI IMG/M metagenome (GOLD analysis project Ga0075423, IMG submission 80114) | Bulk soil microbial communities from a Populus tree surrounding site in Tennessee, USA - Soil MetaG P. TD hybrid SBSTD2 | ecosystem: Environmental > Terrestrial > Soil > Tree plantation...
CGCAAAGGCGCAAAGGTGGCAAAGCGCTACCGCGTTTCCATGGGCGCGCCTTTGCGCCTTTGCCTTCTTTGCGCCTTTGCGGGAAATCTTCTTAACAATATGTGTGGGATAGCTGGTTTAGCAGGAACAACTGATCGTGGGCGCGTTCGGCAGATGCTGTCGACACTGGCCCGCAGAGGCCCTGACGGCGAAGGCCTCGAAGTCTGGAACGGCGCCGTGCTCGGCCATCGCCGCCTCGCCATCTTCGATCTGAGTGACGCGGGCTACCAGCCCATGAAATCGCCGGACGCCTCGATCGGCATCGTCTTCAACGGCGCCATCTACAACTTCCGCGAACTCAGACTCGAGCTCGAAGCCAACGGCTACAACTTCAAAAGCCACACCGACACCGAAGTCCTTATCCACGGCTACGACGCCTGGGGACTCGACAAGCTGCTCGAAAAAATTCGCGGCATGTTTGCATTCGCACTCTGGGACGATCGCCGCCGCACACTCTTCCTCGTGCGCGATCGCCTCGGCGTGAAGCCACTCGTCTACGCATCTCGCAATGGGCAGATTGCTTTCGCCTCAACGGTAAGAGCATTGCGCGCAGGCGGCTTCGTCGACGAGATCGACGACCTCGCCCTCGCTGAATATCTCGAGTTCGGCTACGTGACGGATCAACGCTCGATCTACCGCGGCGCGCAAAAGGTCGCTGCCGCTAGCGTAGTCGAGTGGTCCGACGGCAAACTGAAAACACGCGAATACTGGCGCCCGCCGTCACCATCAACCAAACAACCATCGTTTGCCGAAGCGCTCGAAGAGACGGAGCGGCTTTTTGTCAGCGCGGTCGAAAAACGTCTGTTTGCAGACGTTTCGATCGGCGCTCTCTTGAGCGGCGGCATCGATTCGAGCCTCGTTTGCTGGGCCATCCAACATCTCGGCGGCGACGTCACCGCGTTTACCGTCGGCACTCCCGGCGACACGGCTGACGAAACTGCCGACGCAACCGAAACTGCCAGGCGCCTCGGAATTCGTCATCAGGTGCTCGAGTTGACCGGCTCGACTGAGCCCAACATCGACGAACTCGTCTCCGCATACGCCGAGCCCTTCGCCTGTGCTTCTGCGCTCGGAATGTTGCGCGTTTCGAAGGCGGTCAAGGGCTCCGCGACGGTGCTGCTAACGGGCGATGGCGGCGACGACGTCTTTCTCGGTTATCCCGAGCATCGACATCTGTTGCTCGCGCAAAAGGTGGCCCGCTCGTTACCGGGTTTTGTGGCGAGTAGCTGGCGCAGCAATCAGGAAAAGTTTCCGCGAGTCGGCTCGCTCAAACGGCTCGGTTCGTTTCTGAACTATTCAACGGGCGGCCTGGGCGCGGTTGCCTGCGCGCACGATGGTCTGCCGTCATACACGCAACACGGAATGCTGGGCGAAAGGCTGAACGGCGTCTGTCTTGCACAAAGAGAGATCGAGTGGTCCCACGATTCCGGCCGCAACGTTCTGGCTGAATTTCTTGAATACGATCGCGGCGGCAGGTTCGTGGGCGAGTACATGACGAAGGTCGACGGCGCGACGATGTTTCATTCGCTCGAAGCTCGCTCGCCTTTTCTCGATCAGGATCTTTGGGAATTTGCTTCGAGTCTTTCGTTCGAGTTGCGCCTGCACGGCGGTCGTCTCAAATCGCTGCTGCGCGCGCTCGCGGCTCAAAAACTCGGCGAGCGCGTGTCTCGCGGCCGTAAGCGTGGTTTCACGATTCCAGTGCAACGCTGGCTTGTCGGTCGTTGGCAGCCGGCAGTGACGGAGTTGTTACAAACATCGATCGCGGACCGGCAGGGATGGATAAACTCGCGCGCGGTGCTCGATCGGTTGAATGCCGCGGCGCAGGAGGGCCGGGCCCCGAATCAGCTTTGGTACATTTTCGTGCTCGAGTCGTGGCTCCGGCACGAGCAAAACTTCAAAAGTGCTCCAGAGGAGCACCATGTTTATAGCCTTACGTAGCAAAGAATGCGCGCTCCAGAGGAGCGCAAGGTGGTGTGGCGCTCGATAATGCGTAACTTACTTCTACTCGTGCTGGCGGCAGTTGTGATGGCAACCGCCGGGGTCGTCTTGTTTCGACGCTGGCAGGGCATTAACGAGATCGTGCGAAACGGTTCTGTTCTCCACCTCGGCCCCAACGCCGATCTCCAAAGAGCGCTCAACCAGGCGAAACCCGGCGACACGATCGTTCTTCAAGCCGGCGCCGTCTACGAAGGTCCGTTCACACTTCCCGTAAAGACGGGCAGCCAGTTCATCACGATTCAGAGTTCGAAACTGGCAGAGCTGCCGGAAGGCGCTCGCGTCTCGCCCTCGCAGTCAGCTTTGTTTGCAAAACTACAGTCGGCGGAAAACGGATCGCCGATCCTGAAGACCCAGGCCGGTGCGCATCATTACAAATTTGCCGGCATTGAGTTCTCGACGACGACTGAGCGAGTAAAAGTCTACGACCTGATCAGGTTTGGCGAGTGGGATACACAAACCGCGCTCGATTCAGTTCCTCATCACCTTGCAATCGATCGCAGCTATATTCACGGTTTCGAAACACAGGAAGTCCAGCGCGGCATTTCACTCAACAGCGCTGAAACGAGCATCACCAATTCTCACATCTCCGACATTCACGGCGTAGGCTACGACACGCAGGCGATCTGCGGCTGGAATGGGCCGGGGCCTTACAAGATCATCAACAACTACCTTGAAGGCGCGGGCGAAAATATTTTGTTCGGGGGGGCAGACCCGAAGATTCCGAACCTCGTCCCTTCCGACATCGAGATCCGGGACAATTACGTTTTCAAACCTCTCAGTTGGAAACAGGGCCATCCTACTTACGCCGGCAGGCACTGGACAGTCAAGAACCTCCTCGAACTCAAAAATGCCCGCCGAGTCCTGATCGATCGCAACGTCTTCGAGAACAACTGGGTCGACGCTCAGGCGGGACCGGCGATTCTGTTTACAGTCCGTAACGATGGCGGGACAGCGCCCTGGTCGACCATCGAAGACGTCACCTTCTCCAACAACATCCTGAAAAACAGCCCGGCAGCGCTCAATCTGTTGGGACTGGACGACCTGAAACCTTCGAAACGCGCGCAGCGACTCACGATTACGAATAATCTCTTCATCGCCATCGGCCCAGGGGCGTTTCTGACGATGAACGGTTATCCCAACGTCACCATCGCCAATAACACCCACTTCCAAGGCGGAAACATCATGACGCTTTACGGCGACCCGTCGACGAGCTTCGTCTACAAAAACAACGTCACGGTTCGTGACGATAAAGGTTATGGCGTCATCGGCGACTCGACTTCCGAAGGTTCCGCTGCGCTGAAGTTCACACCGTCCGCTTCGTTCATGAACAACGTCATCGTGGGCGCCGACGCCTCTCGATATCCTGCCAATAACGCTTATCCAAGGTCGGTCAGCGAGATAGGCTTTGTGGGCTTTGAAAAAGGGGATTTCCGCCTCAGTCCCACCAGTCGTTTCAAGCAAATGGGCGCCAACTTCGACCTCCTCCCAAAGCTTTCAAGATGACAGTTGACAGCCCTTGCTGAACAATGTTTAATGTTGTTGCTCGCCCCGCCCAGGTCCTTGGGCTCACAAGTTCTTTCAAGCACGATTGCACCGATAAAGGCAAACCTGCCGCGAGGTAGGGACGCAAAGCCGAGAGTCTCCCCCAAATCCGCCTGAAACAAGCCGGACGGGAGAAAGTCTGGTTGCCGAAGGCGATCTGGAAGACTCGACCTTTATCGTTTGTGACTCAGTCTCTCCAGCCGTCAAACCAGTCATAAATCTCTCAGCTACCCTAATTCGAATTCTTCTCTGTGGCTGCCCAGAGAAGCAGGTAAGCCACCGACAAACGCACCCCCGCAGTGATGCGGGTTCGCAAAGTCAGGAGTCTCGCGCAGTCGAGATCGTCCGATTACCGAAGTGGAGTATCCGATGGTTAACGAGCCGAGGCCATCAAGGTCAACCCGTCTATTTAAATCCAAGGTCTTTCGTTTTGTCGTTCTTCTAAGCGTAATCTTTTCTTCGCTGCCGACGGCGGCCTTTGCTGCTCCAGTTCCAGCACCAGCACCAGCTCCAGTCGATCTGCTATCGTCTTCGAGTAGCGATGCGGCGCTGTTCATCATTGGTCCGCAAGCGCCCCTTACTAATTCCTGGTTTGATACGACTGAGATAGAGCGAGCTCGAATTCACGGTGAAGCGTGCCCGGTGACGCCGCCTACAGATCCCGACGCTCTGAACAGCTTTGTGCTGCTTCAGTACTACGATCTGCCGTTAACGGAATACATCGCATACAAACGCACCGGAGATCCGGCGTTTTTGGGTTATGCCCGCAAATGTGCAGACGCCTGGTATCTGCATCCGTGGATTCAGGGCGGAGCAAAACTGAATTTTGAGGATGGTGCGCCGGTTCCCCGGCACGCGGGAATTGGTGGGCTGATTCTTCGCGCGCTCGACGGCCGGCCGGAAATGTGGAACTGGATAACAGCCTACACACGTTATCAATTCGACGTATGGCTTGGCTGGCGAGTGAATTACCCTGCTCTTCACTATGGAGTACGTGAAGGCGCGTTCATGTTGCACTACGCCACCTGGCTGGCAGCGACACATCCGGATCCAGCAGTTCGCGCGGAATTCCTGGCTAAAGCCGAAAACATTTCAGTCAACTATTACGGAAGGCTGCAATACCCGGATGGATCATGGCGTTGGGACGATCCGGACCCATTGCCCGATGGTACTTTCCTGCGCGGAATCACACAGCCCTTTATGGTTGGGTTGTTGCTGAATGCGCTGATTGATGTTCATCGAATCACCACGAACGAGACGGTCAAGGCGAGCATTCAGCATCAGCTCACACAATCCTGCCTCAGCCTTTTCAATGGGCCTTTCCGACAGAATGACCCCACAACGTTAGCGGGCGTAAATTGGGATTCGTTCTGGTACTTCTACTATGGCGGCACGAACCTCGAACCGAATAAGTTCCAGAATGGTGGCGGGAGTTATGTCAACGCTGACATAGCAACCCAAGGCACCTGGGTAATCAGCAACGAACGACAAAACGCTGCGACGGTTTTCAGTGCGTACGGCTACACTTTTTATCTAACCGGCGACCTGAGATTCAAAACGATGGGCGACAAGCTGGTTGCGTCCTGTTTCTCTGGCGCTGATGGATTCCGTGACTTCGCGAATGCGGATTCGAAGGGATACAACCAGAACTATCGCATGGGTGGACGTTACCTGGTCTGGCGCGGCGATGGAGCCATTGTGACTCCCAGTCCTTCACCGACGCCGACCTCAACTCCGACTCCAACACCAACTCCAACTCCAACACCCACGCCGACCCCTGCTCCGACGTCGAGCGCGGCGTTCGTGCAGTTGGACACCACCACGAAGGGCAGTTGGAAGAACGTTTATGGCGGCGATGGCTACAACACAGTCAACGACACCATTAAATATCCTTCGTGGGCACAGGTGACTGTAACTGGTTATTCATCTCCGACGTGGTCGGCTTCAACTACAGACGCGCGCGCGTTGCAGAAGACCAGCGCCAGCGACCGTATCGCCGCGCGTTGGGAGTCGAACTCTCTCTTTACGATCGATGTGAATTTGACCGATGGCTTAACACATCGCGTCGCTCTCTACGGCCTTGATTGGGATGGTAACAATCGCTCGGAGCGAGTGGACGTGCTGGATTGGGCCACTAACGCATTGCTCGACAGCCGGACCATCTCGTCGTTCAACGGCGGCCAGTATCTCGTCTGGGACATTCGCGGTCGCGTGAAGATCATCGTGAACAGGACCGGAGCGAAGACTGCGGTCGTCAGTGGCCTCTATTTCGGTGGCGCTACTTCGACTGCGACTCCGACGCCAACACCAACCCCGACTCCGACACCTGCACAGGGGGCGCCGCAGGTGACCCTAACCGTACCGACTACGGGATCGACGTTCGTCGCTGGTGACAACATTACGCTCTCTGCCACTGCGAGTGATCCCGGTGGTTCGGTTAAGAAGGTGGAGTTCTATCGCAACGGCACGCTAATCGGAACCGATACTAACAGTCCATACGGCGTCGTGTGGAGCAACGCTCAAAAGGGCTCGTACGACCTGACCGCGAAAGCGACCGATAACAGCGGGCTCAGCACTACGTCCGCCGTGGTCTCAATCACGGTTACCAATTCGCCGAACACTGTGAACAAGGCGAAGGGGCGTGCCGGTAGCCTGGTCCAACAGGATTACGCCGGCGCAGCCGATGGCGCCACGGTTACGAGCACCACTTTGGCCAACGACATCAACCTGTTGACCGCCGATATCGAACAGGCCTACTCGGAGTTTCAAGCTGAATCATTATCGTTTGGAACAACGGTGACGACGATCGACTCTCAAATCCGTGCGGCGATCCTGTTCAGCAGGGCAAGCGCCGGTTTGGCGTACAGAACATCGACGAGTCAAAATATCAAAAATAATTTGTTGAGAATTGCCTCGCATCTCGCTATCGCGGAAGACCTGATGCGTTACAACACCATCACCAAGACGACTTCCGATCAGGCATCTGCGACGAAGACCAGGATCAGCATCGTCGTGGGTCAGGCGAACGCAGGTTATGGGCTCACTTCGTTCTCACCGGTTGCGCCTTCAAGTCTTGGCGCGATTACGGGTGCTGGAAACGTACAACCGATGCTTGCGCAAACTGTCTTTGGGTTTCTCCGGAGTGACGGAACGCTGCCGTACGAAGTTGGCGGACTGAGCGTCACTGTTGGTGGAATTGCGGTGCCGGTGCTCTACGCTTCGCCCTGGAGTATTAAGTTCTACATGCCCCCGGACATTCCGACGGGAGCGGCGGAAGTGATCGTTTCGTCACAGGATGGCTACATTTGTCAGGGTGTGGTGAGTGTCGAGCGAACTGGTTCGAGAATCATGACTACGACCGACGACGACGGCGGCGTTGCGGTTGTGTCCAACGCGCAGAAGGCGACGACGTCGGACTTCGAAGTCGTGACTCCCGGAAACTTTAGTTCTGACAAGCGCACGCGCCTGAGCATCTTTGTAACGGGCATCAGCGGCAGTGCTCAAAACACGAATACCAGCAACGATATCAACGTTGGTGGGAGCCTGAGAGCAAATTACGCTGAGTCTGTTTCGGTCGAAGCGCGATTGAGCAATGGCCAGGTTTACACGTTGCCGGTTGAATTTGCGGGCGCGCAGGGTGTGTTCCCGGGACTCGATCAGGTGAACGTGATTCTCACTTCGCAGTTGAAAGGCGCGGGCACCGTTCAACTGACAGTGATTGTCGGGGGGCAACGCAGTAACGCGCCAACGGTATTCATCAAGTAAGTTGTTGCTCGGTGAATGAAGGCGGGGGTGACTCGGAAACGAGTCACCCTTTTTGTTGTGTGCCGAGCATGTTCGACAGCTGGGAGGTGCAAGTCCTCTACTCAACCTGATGGAGGTGAAGAGTTAGCGAAGCGCAAGGGCGTCGTCGCGAGGCGGGGTCTGAAGGAAGCGTGGAGCAAAGGTGCGAGCCGATGAACAAGAACCGGATAAGAGGCATACGGCATCGGGCGAGTTGGCAACTGACAACAAAGCCCATATCCATCAAGGGTGCTGGTTGTAAATCCGGCGGCTGCGCACTGAAGGCGGTCGAACTTACCTCGGGAGATCTGTGGCGTGTCGTGAAGTCACGACTGAGATTGCTGCGAAGCAATTGAGCGCGCCCCAGAAGTCAGCAGAGGGCATAGTAATCACGCAAGTGATGAAGGCCCGAACGGTCCTCCGCAAGGAGGTTAAAGAGAGAGCAAGTAAGCAGCGCCACTCATGAGCGATAAGCGGCAGAAGAACCAGCTAGTGCTGGCCTTTACAGAGATGAGTAGGAGTGAAGCTCCGAGGGACTCTGCGGAAGGGACCGAGTCGCTGATGGCGAAGCGCACAGCTGAAAGCCCGGCTGATAGTGAACAACTGATGGAAGAAGTCTGCGGACGCAAGAATTGTCAGCAGGCATTGGCACGAGTCAAGAGCAACAAAGGTAGTGCTGGTATCGATGGGATGACTGTCGAGCAGTTGCCAGTTTACCTGAAGCAACACTGGCCAACCGTTCGTGAGCAACTGTTGAGCGGAACTTACAAACCGCAAGCGGTGAAGCGAGTAGAAATACCAAAGCCAGATGGTGGGATACGACAATTGGGTATCCCAACGGTGCTGGACCGCTTCATCCAGCAAGCGGTGCTGCAAGTGGTGCAACGCAGTTGGGACAAGACCTTTTCAGATCATAGCTACGGGTTTCGTCCCGGACGCTCGGCGCATCAGGCAGTAGCCAAAGCACAGCAGTACATCGCTGCTGGCTACGGTTGGGTGGTGGACCTGGACTTAGAGAAGTTCTTCGACCGGGTCAATCACGACAAACTGATGGCGAAGCTGGCACGACGAATCAGTGACAAGCGGATGCTGAAACTGATTCGAGCTTTTCTGCGTGCCGGAGTGATGGAAGGTGGGTTGGTGAGTCCGGTAGATGAAGGAACGCCGCAAGGCGGACCTTTGTCTCCCTTGTTATCGAACATTGTGCTTGACGAGTTGGACCATGAGTTGGAGCGACGCGGTCATCGCTTCGTGCGGTATGCGGACGATTGCAACATCTACGTGCGCAGCCAGCGAGCCGGTGAACGAGTGATGAAAAGTGTTTCGCAGTTCATCACGAAGAAGCTGAAACTCAAGGTCAACGAACAGAAGAGCGCAGTAGCTCGACCAAGTAAGCGAAAGTTCCTGAGCTTTAGTTTCACTTGGCAGCGCGAACCGAAGCGGCGCCTTGCGCCAAAAGCGATCGCGCGGTTCAAGCAACGAGTGCGGGAACTGACGCGGCGGACTCGTGGGGTCAAGGTGGAAACGATGGTCGCGCAACTCAGTCGTTACCTGATGGGATGGCGCGGCTACTTCAGCTTCTGCCAAACACCTACAGTGCTGCGCAGTCTTGAGGAGTGGCTCAGACGGCGACTACGGTCAGTCGTTTGGAAGCAGTGGAAGTATGCACGGGTGCGGTTTGCTGAATTATCGAAACGCGGAGTGGGTAAAGACCTAGCCGCACAAACGGCGGGCAGTGCTCACGGCCCGTGGCGACTCAGTAACTCGCCCGCGTTGACCATTGCACTGCCCAATGCCTACTTCGCGTCGCTTGGATTGACGCCGCTAGGTGTTAACTAGAAAGCTTTACTCGCCGAACCGCCGTGTACGGACCCGTATGCACGGTGGTGTGACAGGGAAAGCCAGTGATGGCCTACCTATGTCGATTAGCAGATCTCAACCTTGCGATAGACTTCCGCCACCGAGTAAGCTGCTTAAAAGATGAAGATTGACCTCCTAAGCGGCTCTGAAGCGAATACGTGGATAAGCGAACAAGCGAATAGGGAAAAATGGAAGAACCTGTATGACAGGTGCCAGTGGGGAACAGTTTTTCAAAGTGAGGAGTTTGTTCTTCGGTGGTACGACGCTTACCACGATCGATATACGCCGGCCATTGTCGTTGCTACGGACGCTGATGCAGAGTTGACGGGGTTATTGACGCTGGCCGTTGCCAACGACTCAGGCGAGCTTACGGTAGCTGGAGGCGGGCAAGCTGAATATCAAACGTGGCTGGCCGATGCTGAAGATGGGAACTCATTCATCAATGCCGCGCTGCAAAACCTCAGCGCGCATTTCCTTCGTAGCACTCTTCGATTTCTGTTTGTCCCGCCGTCGACTCCACTCGAATGGCTCAGTAACGAGCCGTGGGCACAAAGATGTGAGCTGCGTCATTTTCCACGGCCGTTGATGTCCACTAACGACGCCAGTGTTTTCAACAAATCATTACGAAAGAAAAGTAATAAGAGCCGTCTGAATCGACTAGCGCGATCGGGTGAAGTGCGTTTAGAACGCATCACCAGTCCGCAAGACCTTGAAGCGATCTACGATCAGGCCATAAGTTACGGTGGTTTTCGTCACGCTGCGATTCACGACGTCCCGCCTCGCCGCGATCCTTCGCAGAAACAGTTCTACCTGGCAATGATGGCCGTGCCGAGACTTCTTCACGTGACAGTCTTGCTAGTCGGAGACGAAATCGCTTCGTCGCACATCGGCATGTACAACAAGGATCAGGTGTTGCTCGGGATGCTGGCGCATTCACCGTCCTTCGCCAGGCACTCGCCGAGTAAGTTGCACGTACTTATGCTGGGTGAAGAGTTGGCTAAAGAAGGCATTACTGCTTTCGATCTGACCCCTGGCGGTGAATATAAAGACAGATTTGCCACCCATCACGACGACACTCACGTCCTGACTGTTTTCTTCGATCGGACGCAACAGTTCAAATACAACGTGAAACAGAAATTGATCGCAGGCGCTAAATACGGGCTTGACGTCATGAAGGTCACCCCCGAGCAGGCGAAAAATGCGGCCGCACAAATAAACCATAAGTGGACACACACGAAAGTAAGGACATTGCCTCCAAAGGTCCTCAAAGTCGCTCGTAAGCGGCTGTGGACAACATTGGAGATGCGCATCTACTCCTATGACGTCGAACTCGCGCGTCAACTGAGCGTGCCACAGTTTATGAATCGCGATTGTCTGCGCGACGTGATGGCCTATCAGCCGGCGGAGGCGTGGCAGTTGCGCTTTAGTGCATTTCTGAATCGCGTTCTGACGGGTTTGGAAAATGGGAACCAC
>Ga0075423_10006885_pt1 | contig 10693 bp, 8 predicted proteins | sample SoiMethybrSBSTD2_FD_80114 | JGI IMG/M metagenome (GOLD analysis project Ga0075423, IMG submission 80114) | Bulk soil microbial communities from a Populus tree surrounding site in Tennessee, USA - Soil MetaG P. TD hybrid SBSTD2 | ecosystem: Environmental > Terrestrial > Soil > Tree plantation...
ACGCCGCCGACCGTGTTCGCCGCGCACATCGGCGCGGACAACCTGGACCTGTGGGTCAACCCGCCGGACCACGACGTGCCCGGGCCCTGGTACGCGGTGGGCGACGGCCAGGTGTGGCGGCTGGCGCTGGCGGACGTGCCCCGGCTGGACCCGGAGCAGCCGGGGCATGGGCCCGCCCTGTACCCGGGGCTCGTGACGATCGGCGCGGACGCCACCGGCCGGGTGCTGGTGGACCTGGAGGCAGCGCGCGGCTTGATCACGGTCACCGGGCCGGATGAGCTGGTCGCCGAGGCGCTGGCCGCGATGGCCACCGAGCTCGCCACCAGCCGCCGCGCGGACGCAATGCACCTCACGCTGGTGGGCGCCGGCGAGGACATCGAAGTCCTGGAGCCGGGCCGGGTCCAGGTTGTGAGTTCCGTGGCCGAGGCGCTGCCGCTGGTGGAGGCGCACACCGCCGGCGTCAGCAACGCCCTGGCCGCGTCGGGCGCGCGGTCGGTGCTCGCCGGGCGCGCCGAGGAGCTCACCCCGGAGGCGTTGAGCCCGCACTACCTGGTCACGCTGAGCCCGCCGTCGGAGCAGGAAGCGCAGCAGCTCGCCGCGCTGGCCCGGACCGGGCACCTGGCTGCGGGGTATCTGGTCGCCGGCGCGGTCCCGGGCGCCGCCTGGACCTGGGAGGTCACCCCGGACGGGCGGCTGCGGGCGCCGGAGCTGGGCCTGGACGTCACCGCCCAGCTCATCCCGCGCGGGCAGCAAGCGGCGATGGCCGGGCTGTTCGACGCGGCAGACGACGTGGAAGGAGCGCCGATGTCCGCGCCGCCGGCGGATGCGGCACCGGCCCCCGACACCACCACGCAGGCCGAGGTCACCCTGCTCGGCCCGGTGCGCGTTCGGGCCCTCGGGGACATCGAGGCCAGCATGGTCCCGCTGGCCACCGAGATCGTGGTCTACCTCGCGGCGCACCCGGGCGGGGCGGACCCGAACGCGCTGGCCCGGGCCATCTGGCCGCACGGCGTCGCGGACGAGATCAGGGACGGCGTGCTGGCAGCGGTCGCGCGCTGGCTTGGCGCCGACGGCATCGGCCGCCCGCACCTGGCCGCGGATGCCAGCGGCCGGATCCGGCTGGGCTCGGGGGTGAGGGTGGACTGGCACGTCTTCCTGACCCTGGTCGCGCAGGCGGTCGGCGCGGCGGGGGGCAAGAGCGGACCTACCAGGGAGGAAGCCAAGCTGGCCCAGGCGCTGAGCCTGGTCACCGGGCCGTTCCTGGCCGGCATCGGGCCGGCCGACTACGCCTGGATCGTCACCGACGGGCTGGAATACGAGGTGCCCGCGCGGGTCGCCGATGCCGCACACCGGCTGGGCGAGCTGCGGTTGGCGGCCGGGGACCCGCGCGGCGCGGTGGACGCGGCGCGCACCGGGCTGCGGATCGCCCCCGACGACGAACTGCTCTGGCGAGACCTGCTGACCGCCGCGCACGCCACCGGCCAGGAGAATCTGCTCTACGCCGCGGCCGGCGAGGTCTGGACCCGGGCCTGCCTGGACGGCCCGCCGCCGGGGATGGCGCCGGAGACCGAGGCGTTGCTGGACGAAGTCCTGCCCACCTGGCGCTGGACGCTCGCGTGACGCCCGCGGTCAAACCGGCCAATTCCAGCTGCCTTGGTGACATGTTTCGCACGTGGGCATAGGTTGTCGGCAACACAACGCGATGCGCCCGTGCTGGCCTGTTTGCGGCGGCAGACCGGCCGGAGCGGTGCGCGGGGCAAGCACAGCAGGCAGAACGCGCAGCTGGTCAGAATGGCGCGAGAGCGCGGCATCACGCCAGTCACGCCCAATTAGGCCGGGGCAGCCAGCCACGCGTCGATGCCCGCCAGCAGCCTGGCGGCCGTCGCGGGCGGCGCGGCCGAGCCGCGCACCGACATCGCGGCGAGCCCGGCCAGCTCGGCGTCGCCGAGGCCGTGCACGTACCGGGCGATCTCGTACTGCGCGATCAGCCGGGAGCCGAACAACAGCGGGTCGTCGGCGCCGAGCGCGACCGGCACACCGGCGTCCAGCAGGGCGCGCAGTGGCACGTCGGCGGGCCCTGCGGCGACGCCCATCGCCACGTTGGAGGCCGGGCATACCTCGCAGGTGATGCCGCCGGCCGCGAGGCGCTTGGTGAGATCGGGGTCAGCTGCCGCGGCCACGCCGTGGCCCACGCGGTGCGCGCCGAGCGCGTCCAGGCAGGCGCGCACGCTGTCCGGGCCGGCCAGTTCCCCGCCGTGTGGGGTGAGCAGCAGGCCCGCCCGGCCGGCGATGCGGAACGCGGGCGCGAAGTCGGCCGCGGCGCCCCGCCGCTCGTCATTGCTCAGCCCGAAACCGGTGACGCCGCGCCCGGCGTATTGCACCGCGAGCCGGGCCAGCGTGCGGGCCTCCAGCGGATGCTTGGTGCGGTTCGCCGCGATGATCACGCCGATGCCGACCCCGGTAGCCGCCTCGGCCAGGCGCGCCGCCTCCAGCACCAGTTCCACGGTCGGCGTCAGGCCGCCAAACCGCGCGGCGTACCCGGAGGGATCCACCTGGATCTCGAGCCAGCCCGACCCCTCCGCCCGTTCGTCCGCCGCGGTCTCGGCCAGCAGCCGGAACACGTCCGCGGGCTCGCGGAGCACCGAGCGGGCGATGTCGTACAGCCGCTGGAACCGGAACCAGCCGCGCTCGTCGGTGCCGTGCAAGTGCGGCGGCCAGCCCGAGGCCAGCGCGTCGGGCAGGTGCACCCGGCGCTCGAAGGCCAGTTCGACCAGCGTGGGGTGCCGCATGGCCCCGGTGAAATGCAGGTGCAGGTGCGCCTTGGGCAGGGTGGCGAGCGGCCGGGTCATCCAGGAGCCTAGGGCGTGTCCCGCAGATCCATGCCGTCGCGAGCGGCCGTCGGCGGGATGGATCGCAAGGCGGAGGAGGAGCTCATAGCGGAGCTATGGGCGACGACAACGCAGCGAGGCGCCCGTCCGACGGCCGCGCAGCAGGCTGGAGATTTGCGGGACATGCCCTGCTATTTCGCCTGCGCGAGCAGTTTGTGCAGCCGGGTGAGCCCTTCTTCCAGGTCGGCGTCGCCGAGCGCGCAGGACAACCGGAAGTAGCCCGGGGTGCCGAACGCCTCACCCGGCACCAGGGCTACGTCGGCGTGCTCCAGGATCAGCTCGGCGAGTTCCGTGGTACTGCCCGGCCGCTGGCCGGCCAGTTCCTTGCCGAGCACGCCCTTCACCGAGGGGTAGCAGTAGAACGCCCCTTCGGGAAGGGGGCAGATCACCCCGGGTATCTCGTTCAGCATGGTGGTCATCGTGGTGCGTCGGCGGTCGAAAGCCACGCGCATCGCCTCGGCCGCCGACAAGTCCCCGGTGACCGCCGCGAGCGCGGCTGCCTGCGCGACGTTGCAGACGTTGGAGGTGGCGTGCGACTGGAGGTTCGCGGCCGCCTTGATGACGTCGGGCGGCCCGATCATCCACCCGACCCGCCAGCCGGTCATCGCGTACGTCTTCGCCACCCCGTTGAGGACCACGCACCGGTCGGCCAGTTCCGGCGCCACGACCGGTATCGAGGCGAACCTGGCCGTGCCGTACACCAGGTGCTCGTAGATCTCGTCGGTGATCACCCAGAGGCCGCGGCCGGCCGCCCACTGGCCGATCTCGGCGACCTGGTCGGGCGGGTACACGGCGCCCGTCGGGTTGGACGGCGACACGAACAGCAGCGCCTTGGTGCGCGGCGTGCAGGCCGCCTCCAGGTCCGCCACGGTGGTGCGGTACCCGGACCGCTCGTCCGCCAGCACCGGCACCGCGACCCCCCCGGCCAGCGCGATCACCTCCGGGTAGGTGGTCCAGTACGGGGTCGGCAGCAGTACCTCGTCGCCGGGGTCGAGCAGGGTCGCGAACGTCTGGTACACGGCCTGCTTTCCGCCGTTGGTGATGAGGACCTGGCCCGCCGCGACCTGGTAGCCCGAGTCCCGGGCGGTCTTGGCGGCGACCGCCTCCCGCAGTTCCGGCAGCCCGGGGGTGGGGGAGTACTTGTGGAACCGGGGAACGGCGCAGGCCCGCTGGGCCGCCGCGACGATGTAGTCCGGGGTGGCGAAGTCCGGCTCCCCCGCGCCGAAGCCGATCACCGGCCTGCCCGCCGCTTTGAGCGCTTTGGCCTTGGCGTCCACGGCGAGCGTCGCCGATTCGGTGATGGCGCTGACACGTTCGGAAATGCGGCGGTGGACGGCAGTCATGGTGCCATCCTGTCATCTCACGGCGGGGAAGCGGGGCTTCCGCCGGTCGACGGGTTCGACGGCAGCGCCCCGGGCAACTACACTTCACCCATCGGAGGCGGTTCAATTGATGGACCCCGTGCGCCAGCATGGCCTGACGGGGCCAGCATGCGGGCCGCCGTCGACGGTGGTACGGCTCTTCGTCACGGCCGGATCCATCACAGGGCAGTAGCTCAATTGGCTAGAGTCCCGGTCTCCAAAACCGGTGGTTGGGGGTTCGAGTCCCTCCTGCCCTGCGAGCACGGACCGCGGCTTGCGGGCCTGCTGCATCGGTGACGTTGTTCAGGTGAGGACATGGCGACTCAGCTGCGTACGGATAAGCGGGACAAGCCCGGCCCAGCGAAGAAGGACCGGACCACTCCCGCGCTCTTCCTGCGCCAGGTCATGGCGGAACTGCGCAAGGTCATCTGGCCGACCCGCCGGGAGCTGCGGACGTACACGATCGTTGCCCTGGTGTTCGTGCTCGTGATGGTCGCCATCGTGACCAGCCTGGACTACGCGTTTACCAAGCTGGTGTTCTGGGCCTTCGGCTGAGCCGGGCGCCGCGGCGCCGGCGCGGCGGACCTCCCGGTGGCGGGCGCAGCCTGCCGCCGGAGTGATGCCGGGGGAAGAACAAGGCCTGGTACCGGGCGGCCGGAGCGCTATGGCGCCGGCGCCGCCAGCAAGAGCGGAGAGAAGAGCAATCGTGTCCGAGTCCCGAGTCCGTGTCAGCGATGAGACGGAGGAAGTTCCGGTCAGAGACGGCGAGGTTGGTGAGGCCGACGTGTTCGGTGAGCCCGAAGAGCCCGAAGAGCCCGGCGCGGCCGGAGAACTCGGCGAGGCCGGCGACGCCGGGCTGGCCGGTGACGCGGCCCCCGTGGCGGACGGCGCGGCCGTGGACGGCAACGGCGCGGGCGTGGACGGCGCGGTCGCGGACGGCGCGGGCGAGCCGGACCCGGTCGCCGAGTTCACCGCCGGGCTGCGACAGCTGCCCGGCGAGTGGTACGTGGTCCATTCCTACGCTGGTTACGAGAACCGGGTGAAGGCCAACCTGGAGAGCCGGACCCAGTCGCTGAACATGGAGGACTTCATCTTCCAGATCGAGGTCCCGGTGCACCAGGTGATCGAGATCAAGGGCGGCAAGCGGCAGCAGGTCTCCGAGAAGGTCCTCCCCGGCTACATCCTGGTCCGGATGGACCTCACCGACGAATCCTGGGCGGTGGTCCGCAACACCCCCGGGGTCACCGGCTTCGTCGGCCTGTCCAGCAGGCCCTCCGCGCTGTCGCTCGGCGAGGTCGCCTCGCTGCTGGCGCCCGAGCCGGAGGAAACCGCGGCCAAGGCCGAGGTCACCCGGGCGGCCGTGGAATTTGCCGTCGGCGAATCCGTTACCGTAATGGACGGCCCGTTCGCAACGCTCCCGGCGACCGTGAACGAGATCAACTCCGACACCCAGAAGCTCAAGGTGCTGGTGTCGATCTTCGGCCGGGAGACGCCGGTCGAGCTTTCCTTCGACCAAGTCTCCAAGCTCTAACCCAGGCAGGAATGAGTAGGACATAGCTGATGGCGGCTCCGAGGAAGAAGAAGATCGCTGCGGTGGTCAAGGTGCAGCTCAACGCGGGCGCGGCTACCCCAGCCCCGCCGGTGGGCACCGCGCTGGGCCCGCACGGCGTCAACATCATGGACTTCTGCAAGCAGTACAACGCGGCAACAGAGTCCCAGCGCGGCAACGTGATCCCGGTGGAGATCACGATCTATGAGGACAGGTCGTTTTCTTTCATAACGAAGACGCCGCCGGCCCCGGAACTGATCAAGAAGGCTGCCGGGGTGGCCAAGGGCAGTGGCACGCCGCACACGGACAAGGTCGGCTCGATCACCGCCGCGCAAGTGCGGGAGATCGCGCAGACCAAGATGCCCGACCTCAACGCCACCACCATGGAGGCGGCAGAAAAGATCATCGCGGGCACCGCCCGCTCGATGGGGATCACCGTCAAGGGCTGATCCAGTCCCAGTGGCAGGGCCCGCGCTGGCCCGCGACCACGACCTCCAGCGTCAAAGGAGACAGCAAATGAAGCGCAGCAAGGCATATCGCGCGGCGGCCGAGCAGATCGACCGGAACCACCTGTACAGCCCCGCCGAGGCGGTGGCGCTGGCCAGGAAGACCTCGCCCGCCAAGTTCGACCCGACCGTCGAGGTGGCGCTCCGGCTCGGCGTCGACCCGCGCAAGGCGGACCAGATGGTCCGCGGCACCGTGAACCTGCCCAACGGCACCGGCAAGACCGCCCGGGTACTCGTCTTCGCGACCGGCGACCGCGCCGAAGAGGCACGGGCGGCCGGCGCCGACTACGTCGGTTCCGATGACCTGATCGAGCGGATCCAGGGCGGCTTCCTCGACTTCGACGCCGTGGTGGCCACGCCGGACCTGATGGGCAAGGTCGGCAGGCTCGGCCGGATCCTCGGCCCGCGCGGCCTCATGCCCAACCCCAAGACCGGTACGGTCACCCCGAACGTGGGCAAGGCGGTCACCGACATCAAGGGCGGCAAGATCGAGTTCCGCGTGGACCGGCACGGCAATCTGCACTTCATCATCGGCAAGGCGTCCTTCCCGGACAGCGCGCTGGTGGAGAACTACGCTGCCGCGATGGACGAGATCCTGCGGCTGAAGCCGTCCGCGGCCAAGGGCCGGTACCTCAGGAAGGCCGCCATCACCACCACGATGGGCCCGAGCATCCCGGTCGACCCGGCCAAGACCCGCGGGCTGGTCGAGGACATGGAAGCTACGGCTAGCTGACGCCAGCCGTAGCCGCCACTCAAATTGTGATCATGACTTTGAGGGCGCGACAGCGCCAGCAACGTCATGATCACGGCGAAGTTCCGGCCGCGGCGCGGGCAGTCGCGGAATTCAAGTATTCTTAGGTCCAGCCAAAGACCGTCGGCTGTTGCCGCGCGCGTGCGCGTGGTGACTGAAGGTCCCGCGAGAGCGGGCGGCCCGCGCAGGTGTCCGAGCTGATGCACCGCCTTCCCGGCGGTGCCCACGCCCTGGTGCGCTGCGCCGGGGCGTTCGCCTTTCCCGGGCCCTTTCGGCCGGCGGCACCCGAAACCTGCCGGGCAGCGCGATCGCCGCCTGGCCCCGGAAGGAGGCCCATGGCGAATGCGGAGAAGGTGGCCGCGGTCGCCGAGCTGACCGAGCGGTTCCAGACGTCGAACGGGGCCGTGCTCGCCAACTACCGCGGCCTGACCGTCGCCCAGCTCGCCCAGCTCCGGCGCGCGCTCGGCGAGCAGGCCACGTTCGCGGTGGTGAAGAACACCCTGACGAAGATCGCCGCCACCGAGGCGGGCGTCGCCGACCAGATCGGTGACCTGCTCACCGGGCCGTCGGCCATCGCGTTCGTCAAGGGCGACGTGGTCGAGGCGGCCAAGGGCCTGCGCGAGTTCGGCAAGGCGAACCCCGCGCTGGAGATCAAGGGCGGAATCATCGACGGCAAGTCGATGACGCCGGCCGAGATCGACCGGCTAGCCGACCTTGAGTCGCGCGACGTGCTGCTGGCGATGCTGGCCGGCGCCATGAAGGCGTCGATGGCACGCGCCGCGTCCACCATGGCCGCGCTGCCGACGCAGATGGCCAGGCTGGCCGGCGCGCTGGAGGCCAAGCGGGCCGCCGAGCCGCCCGCCGCCGAAACCGCCCCCACCGAGACAGAAGATTCGCAGACAAACGAAGACGCCGCGGCCGATGTCGCCGCGCAGGCGACTGAAGACGCAACGGAGGACTGACCACTATGGCGAAGCTGAGCACCGACGAACTGCTCGACGCGTTCAAGGAGATGACGCTCCTCGAGCTGTCCGACTTCGTGAAGCAGTTCGAAGAGACCTTCGACGTGAAGGCCGCGGCTCCGGTTGCGGTGGCCCAGGCCGCCGCCCCGGGTGGCGCCGCCCCGGCGGAGGAGGCCGAGGAGAAGGACGAGTTCGACGTCGTCCTGGAGGCGGCGGGCGACAAGAAGATCCAGGTCATCAAGGAGGTCCGGTCGCTGACCAGCCTCGGCCTCAAGGAGGCCAAGGACCTGGTGGACGGCGCGCCGAACCCGGTACTCGAGCGGGTGAACAAGGAGTCGGCCGACAAGGCCAAGGCCGCGCTGGAAGGCGCCGGCGCGACGGTCACCGTCAAGTAACCGGACCCGCACCGGCGTATGCCCGGCCAGCGTCGCGACGCTGGCCGGGCACACGTCACCTGGGGGCCACCCGCCCGTCGCGCGGGCTGCGTCTCAGGAAAACTAATAGATTTACCCAGGAGGAATGGACCCCACACCTAGCGTCTGGTGTGGCGTTCGTCACGTTACTCAGATTGGCCGTGCAGGCCGCTGTGGGCTTGACGTTTCGCCCGGAACCAGCCATGCTGCGGAGAACCGTGAACCTCATAGTTAGATACACTTGACAAGCAGTGTAGCCATCGACTACGCTGCCAATTTGCGCTGCACTCTGACGTCCTCGACATACCCGAACTACTCTCGTGGCGTGTCCGAAGGGCGTTTTGCGTGCGTGCGGTGAAAGTTCGCGTGAACTCTGGAAGGACCCCTGTTGGCAGCATCGCGCAGCGCCTCGGCCACCGCTTCCGCCACACGTCGTATCTCATTCGCCCGCATCAAGGAACCGCTCGAGGTTCCCGGCCTCCTTGCCCTGCAGACCGAGTCGTTTGACTGGCTGCTTGGGAACGAGCGCTGGCTCGGCCGCATCGAAGCGGCCAAGAAGGCTGGAGACAAGGACGTTCCTGAGCAGTCGGGGCTTGAAGAGATCTTCGAGGAGATCAGCCCGATCGAGGACTTCACGGGAACGATGTCCCTGTCGTTCCGTGATCACCGGTTCGAGCCGCCCAAGTACTCCGTGGAGGAGTGCAAGGACAAGGACATGACCTACTCCGCCCCGATGTTCGTGACGGCGGAGTTCATCAACAACTCGACTGGCGAGATCAAGAGCCAGACGGTGTTCATGGGGGACTTCCCGCTGATGACCCCCAAGGGCACCTTCATCATCAACGGCACCGAGCGCGTGGTCGTCTCGCAGCTGGTCCGGTCGCCGGGCGTCTACTTCGACCGCCAGGTCGACAAGACCTCGGACAAGGACGTCTACAGCTGCAAGGTCATCCCCTCGCGCGGGGCCTGGCTCGAGTTTGAGATCGACAAGCGGGACAGCGTGGGCGTGCGGATCGACCGCAAGCGCAAGCAGAGCGTCACCGTCTTGCTGAAGGCGCTCGGCTGGGATGAGGCAAAGATCCGGGAGCGGTTCGGCGACTACGAGTCGATGCTGGCCACCCTGGACAAGGACCACACCACCAGCCAGGACGACGCGCTGCTGGACATCTACCGCAAGCTGCGCCCGGGCGAGCCGCCGACCAGGGAGTCCGCGCAGGCGCTGCTGGAGAACCTCTACTTCAACGGCAAGCGTTACGACCTGGCCAAGGTCGGCCGTTACAAGATCAACAAGAAGCTGGGCCTCGGCCTGCCGATCCGCCAGGGCACGCTCACCGAGGAAGACATCGTCGCCACCATCGAGTACCTGGTCCGGCTGCACGCCGGCGAGGAGGAGATGAAGGCCGGCGAGGCGATCATCCCGGTGGAGACCGACGACATCGACCACTTCGGCAACCGGCGGCTGCGCACGGTCGGCGAGCTGATCCAGAACCAGGTCCGGCTGGGCCTGGCCCGGATGGAGCGCGTGGTCCGGGAGCGGATGACCACGCAGGACGTCGAGGCGATCACGCCGCAGACCCTGATCAACATCCGGCCGGTCGTGGCCTCGATCAAGGAGTTCTTCGGCACCAGCCAGCTGTCCCAGTTCATGGACCAGACCAACCCGCTGGCCGGGCTGACCCACAAGCGGCGGCTGTCCGCGCTGGGCCCCGGCGGCCTGTCCCGGGAGCGCGCCGGGTTCGAGGTGCGGGACGTGCACTCGTCCCACTACGGCCGGATGTGCCCGATCGAGACGCCGGAAGGCCCGAACATCGGCCTCATCGGCTCCCTGTCGTCCTACGGCCGGGTCAACGAGTTCGGGTTCGTCGAGACGCCGTACCGGAAGGTCAAGTCCGGCAAGGTCACCGCGCAGATCGACTACCTGACCGCCGACGAGGAGGACCGGCACGTCATCGCGCAGGCCAACGCGCCGCTTGAGGCCGACGGGTCCTTCGCGGAGAACCGCGTGCTGGTCCGGCGCAAGGGCGGCGAGGTCGACTACATCCCGCCGGACGACGTGGACTACATGGACGTGTCGCCGCGGCAGATGGTGTCGGTGGCGACGGCGATGATCCCGTTCCTGGAGCACGACGACGCCAACCGCGCCCTCATGGGCTCGAACATGCAGCGCCAGGCGGTGCCGCTGCTGCGCAGCGAGGCCCCGCTGGTGGGCACCGGCATGGAGTACCGCGCCGCGGTGGACGCCGGTGACGTCATCGTCGCCGAC
>Ga0075423_10006886_pt1 | contig 10693 bp, 8 predicted proteins | sample SoiMethybrSBSTD2_FD_80114 | JGI IMG/M metagenome (GOLD analysis project Ga0075423, IMG submission 80114) | Bulk soil microbial communities from a Populus tree surrounding site in Tennessee, USA - Soil MetaG P. TD hybrid SBSTD2 | ecosystem: Environmental > Terrestrial > Soil > Tree plantation...
CTTCCTGAAGCGGCGCGAGGCCCTGCACGCCGAGAAGATCGAGCAGGTAGGCGCGAAACTGCGGCCCCTGATGAGCTGGCTCGCCGACGACGACGCCGACGAAGGCTAGCGTGGCTGGCTCGCCGCCGACGACGCCGAGGAAGGCTAGCGTGGCTGGCTCGCCGACGACGACCGGCGCGGGCCTGCCAGCCGGGTGAGCGCGGGGCGCAAGGGGCGTTCGGTGTAGCCGCCCTCGGCCAGGCCGGCCCGCCGCTCGAAGATGTTCTGCGAGCCGAAGTCACCGGTCAGCAGCCACGACACCCCGGCGGCGAGGAAGTAGAGCGGCAGCATCGTCACGCCGCCGCAGCAGGCGAACTGGGTGGCATGGCGTGCCTCGTGCGCGAGCAGGGTTCCCGCGTTGCCCGCGCCCTGGGCGTCCAGGCGGGTCACGATCACATTGCCGAGGCAGAACGCCGGCGCCGGGGGTACCGGAAACCGGTACCCGACGGCGACCACCAGGCCGTCCCTGGCTCTGCTGAGCTTGGCCCGGCCCGCGGCCGCTACCAGGATCCCGGCCAGGGTGGACCCGTTGAGCACGTTCAACGCCAGCCGCGCCCGGTACGCGCCGCGCATCGCCGCCGTCAGGTGCCGAGCGGGGGGCCCGAGCCGGACGCCGGGCCGCCATCCGCGGCCGGCCCGCCGTCCGAAGTCGGCCCGCTGTCCGAAGTCGGCCCGCTGTCCGAAGTCGGCCCGCTGTCCGAAGTCGGCCCGCCGTTCGGGGTCCATCCGCCGCCCGGGGCCCATCCGCCGCCTGGGGCTGACCCGCCGTCCGAGGCCGATCCGCCGTCCGATGTCGGCCTATCGTTCGGGGCCCGCCCGCCGTTCGGAGCCGGCCCGCCGTCCACGGCGTGCCCGCCGTCAGACGTGGGCCCGCCGAACGCCGGCCCGCCGCCATATGTGGGCCCGCCATCGAAGCCAGGGCCGCCGTTGGGCATCGAGGGGCCGGCCTCCAGCGTCGCCACGGCGCCCTGTGCCACCGCGACGAGCGCCGTATTGGGCATGCTCACCTGCACGTTGCCGTGGACGCGGTGGGCGCTGGCGGCCGCCTGGTGATACTCCTCGAGCCGGCCGAGGAACCCCGAGTCGGCGTAGGGCCGGCCGTCCACCAGCGGGCCCTGCGTGTGCTCCATGACCGCGACGATGTCGTCGCCGCTGAGCGTCTTGTGCGCCTCCAGCGCGTGCGCCAGGCACAGCACCTTGGCCCGGTCGTCGCGCAGCAGCCCTTCCACCCGCCGCAGCAGCGTTCCCAGCGTGTCCTCGATCCGGTCCGCCAGTGCCCGCCGCAGTTCGGCCTCGGGATCCTGGCCCTTCTTGTTCCGGCCGCCCTGCCCGCCGCCGGGGGCGCCGACCTCCAGGCGCTTGGCGGTCGAGTAGGAGGACACCGTGGCACCCATGCCCCAGAAGCCCTCCATGAACGAGGCCACGGTGGTCGCCGACTCCAGGTCGCCGGACACGCCGGAGGAACTGTCGCTGTCGAAGAACATCCGCTCGCCGGCCAGCGAGGCCAGGGACACCAGGATGTCGGTCTCGTACTCGCTGCGCCACCGGGTGAACTGGTCCTCGGGCGGGATGCTGGCCACCATGCCGAGGTAGTCGCTGCCCTTCTCGATGGTGGCGATGTCGATCTCCATGTGCTGGCGGGTGCGGTAGGCGACCAGGGCGTGGCACGCCTCGTGCACCGCGACCGCGTGCCGCTCCCGCTCGATGTACTCGACGTCCTCCGGGGGCCCGAGTTCCTTGAGCTGCTTGGCTTTGATCACGTCCTGCCACGTGATCACGTCCCGGCCGTTGCGGATGGCGGTGATCAGCGCCTCGTTGACCAGGTCCTTGATGGTGGCGCCGGTCGCGTATGGGGTAATCACCGCGAGCTTGTCCATCTGCTCGGCGGTCAGCTCGTGGCGCACCTTCGCGAAGTAGCCCTCGTAGGTTCTGACTCTGCCGACCTTGGACGGGTAGCCCACCTTGTAGATGCGGTCGATCCGGCCCGGCCGCAGCAGCGCCTCGTCCAGCGCCTCGGGCAGGTTGGTCGCCATCATCACCAGGATCCGATACTTCGGCGGCGGCTTGGGCCGCATGCCGAACAGCCGGCGTACATGCCGGTTGATGAAGCCGCGTGGCTTCTTCAGTCCGGAAATCTCGGTGAGCAGGGCCTCCAGCGTTCCCATGCCGCCGCCGCCCATGCCCATGCCCATCATCTGCTTGTTGCGCCGGGTGTCTGGCTCGTCGCCGGTCACCGAGGTGAGCGCGCGCTGGGCGAGCCGCCATTGCACGTCCTTGGACAGGTACGAGAAGCCGTGGCAGCCGCCCGCCTGCCAGGCCGCCGGGGTGGCGCGGCCGGGGACGGGCGGGCCGCCGCCCTGGGCCAGCGCCCCGCGGCGGCCCAGCGAGTCGGCCTCATCGAAGAACACGATCACGCCGCCGTACCGCAACGCCAGCTTGCGCAGCTTGCGGAACAGTGACTTGACCTTGAGGATGCCGACGCCCATGAACATGTTGATGAACGCGCCCGGGTCCACGAACACGTAGGGTCGGCCGGTCTCGCCCGCAACCGCCTCGGCCATGAGCGTCTTGCCGGTGCCGGGCGGGCCCCAGAGCAGAATCCCGCCGGGGACGTAGCCGCCCTTGGACTCGATCTGCTCCGGGTCCTCCAGGTACAGGATGTTCTCCTTGACCCGCTCCAGGACATGGTCCTGGCCCCAGACGTCGGAGAACCGGGTCTTGATGTCGTCCGGGTAGTAAACGTCCACGCCGCCCTTGGACAGAAACCAGAAGATCGCGGCGAATTGCCCCACCACGACGAGCAGGATGACCACAAGCTGCAGTACGAACGGCAGCGCGTGCCAGATGTAGCCCGGCATGTGCGCCAGAGCCACCAGCGGGTTCTGGTGCGTCACCTTCCCGGCCACCACCGCGATGACGGCAATCCAGAACACCCAGGTCACCACGCGCCTCAGGCGGTACCTGGTCCACGGCGAGAGCCTGCGCTGGCTTGCCCCCTCCAGGCCGCCGAAAAACGTCTGCGTCCAGAACCTGTGGTAAGCGGCCCAGTGCTCGCTGATCAGGAGGTGGATCTGGCGCAGCGCTTCCAGGCAGGCCAGCACGAATACCCACGAGCCGCTCCTGATCTCGGTGCGGATCGCATCGCTGATGCCCATCAGCGGGTTGCTCGCCATCGCGGACCAGACGAGGATCCACCAGAGCAGCGCGAGGAGGAGCAGGAATTTCACCCGGTCCCAGAGGGGTATGGGCTTCCTGGTCTGCCGGTTTTTGTCACCGGGGAGCTCGCCGGGCGCTGGCAATCCCTCCGGCGGTTTTGCTGGGGCCTCACGCACTAGGGGCTCCTGACGGTAAACGACGACACGATCGTGTCGATCTGGTCACGGTTTTGGCTGTAACAGGTGGCTATGCAATGCACCATGAGGACGTAGAGCTGGCTCTTGTCCGCGTTGGTGAGAGCCACCTGGTCGAAGGTGTCGGTGGTGCCGCCCGGGTAGGTGTAGCTGTAGGTGTCCCACATCCCATGGACCTCTGGTCCCGGCTTGATCGCCTTGTCCCGCAGCAGGCGGAAGTGGGTCAGCGGGAAGTTGCCGCCCTGCGCCGCGGCTAGACGGGCCGTCGAGGTCACCGGCAGCAGCACGTCCCGCAGCCCGTTGTCGGACAGGGACTGGCTGGCCGACGCGTTGAGCGGGGCGACGAAGGCGAACGCGAACGGCTTGACCGCGTCGGGGCTGAACAGGTGGACCGCCGTCGGTGCCGGGGCGGCGTCGTAGGCGATGTCCCAGGTGCCGTTCTGGCCGAGCGCGCTGCCGGGGGTCTTGAACTGAGCCGCGAGCGAGACGTCGCTGATCCGGTGCCAGCCGTACGGCACCTTGAAGTAGGCGTTGGCAGACGTGTCCGCGATATAGGTGAACTGCGGCGCGGCGCACCCAGCCGCCGTCCCCACGGCGAGAAGCACCCCGAGCCCGCCGAGAACCTTGCCAAAACGGGACGTCTTACTAGCCAACCGGCACCCACTCCCTGGCCGACCGCCCTGATTCGAGTATGACCTGTGAGCTGCCGGTGGGCATAATTGTGCACGATAACTGCGCCTTGGCCGGGGCGCAAAAGTTCCTGGGAGCGGGCGGCCCGCCTGTCTGGATCCAGGGCACAATGTTCGTGAACGCTTTCACAAGCTTGGCTAGACTGAGGGGCCCGACTCCAACGCCCGAGGGGCTCTGCCGTGCCTGTACCGATCGTCCTGGTAGCCGAGGAACTGTCGCCCGCCGCGATCGCGCTGCTGGAACCCGAATTCGAAGTACGCCACGTCGATGGCGCGGACCGTGCCGAGCTGCTGCCAGCGCTGGCGGACGTCGATGCGGTGATCGTCCGGAGTGCTACGAGGATCGACGCGGAAGCGCTGGCCCATGCCCCGAAGCTGCGCGTGGTCGCCCGCGCCGGGGTCGGCCTGGACAACGTCGATGTCGAGGCGGCCACCACGGCGGGCGTGATGGTGGTGAACGCGCCAAGCTCCAACATCGTCAGCGCGGCCGAGCACGCGACGGCCCTGCTGCTCGCCGTCGCCCGGAACGTGCCGCAGGCCGCGGCGTCGCTCAAGTCCGGCGAGTGGAAGCGATCGAAGTTCACCGGCGTGGAACTCAGCGGCAAGGTGGCCGGCATCCTGGGCCTCGGCCGGATCGGCGTCCTGGTCGCGCAGCGGCTGACCAGCTTCGGCATGCAGGTCATCGCGTACGACCCTTATGTCCCGCCGTCCCGTGCCGCGCAGCTGGGCGTCCGCATGGTGAGCCTGGACGAACTGCTCGCCGAGGCCGACTTCATCAGCGTGCACCTGCCGAAGACCCCGGAGACCACCGGGCTGATCGGCGACCGTGAGCTGCACCTGGTCAAGCCGGGTGTGCGCATCATCAACGCGGCCCGGGGCGGCATCGTGGACGAGCACGCGCTCGCCCTGGCGCTCAAGGACGGCCGGGTGGCCGGCGCCGGCGTCGACGTGTTCACGGCCGAGCCGCCCGCCGGCAACCCGCTGCTGGAGTTCCCCAGCGTGGTGGCCACGCCGCACCTCGGCGCCAGCACTCACGAGGCACAGGAGAAGGCGGGCACGCAGGTGGTCAAGTCGCTCCGACTGGCTCTGGCCGGGGAGTTCGTGCCCGATGCGGTGAACGTGCAGGGCGGCGTGGTGGACGAGGACGTGCGGCCCGGCCTGCCGCTGACCGAGAAGCTGGGGCAGCTGTTCACCGCGCTGGCCGGCGGCGTCGCGGCCAGGCTGGCGGTGGAGGTGCGCGGTGAGATCGCCAGCAAGGACGTCAGGGTCCTGCAGCTTGCCGCGCTCAAGGGCGTGTTCACCGGGGTGGTCGAGGACGCCGTGACCTATGTGAACGCCCCGCTGCTCGCCGAACAGCGGGGGATGCTGGTCAGCCTGGTCACCGAGGCCGAGAGCCCGGACTGGCGCAACCTGGTCACCCTGCGCGGCACCCTGGCGGGCGGCCAGGCCATCTCGGTCAGCGGGACGCTCACCGGGCCGCGTCAGGTGGAGAAGCTGGTCGAGGTCAACGGCTTCGAGATGGAGATCACCCTGGCCGAGCACATGGTGTTCCTCAGCTACACCGACCGGCCGGGCATCGTCGGCGTGGTCGGCCAGATCCTGGGCAGCGAAGGGATCAACATCGCCGGCATGCAGGTCTCCAGGGACATGCGGGGCGGGCACGCGCTGATCACGCTGACCATCGACTCGGCCATCCCGCCCGTGGTGCTCGAGGACATCACCGCCACCATCGGCGCGGTGGCCGGGCGCGAGGTCAACCTCGCCATGTTCTGAGCCACACAATCTGTCTCAGAATATGGGACAGGGGTGCTCTCAGGATGACATCAGGCCTACTGTTCGGTAGGCTTGCTATCGCTATGTGGCGCTTCGTACTTATCTTGCACAGCCGTAGCGGGGCCTGATCAGACAGGCCAGCGGCCCGCTACGGGTGCAGGGCGCTGGCCGTGGGGAACTGACCAGGAGAAGCGCCGTGTACGACATGTATCACTGGGACCGGCCTGCGCCCGCCGAGGACGCCGCCGAGACGAGCCGGGCCCACACAGCCTCGAACGGAGCCGGCCGGGCACGCGCCAGGGCCAGCCGGCCGCCTGCCGCGCAAGCCGTCCAGATCGCACTGGACCGCCGGGACAACGGGGGGGACTTCCGCGACTCGCGCGACTGCTAGGCCGTAAGGTACGCGCATGGCATCGTCGCAGATAAGGCTCGCCGTGATCGGCGGCGACGGGATCGGGCCCGAGGTCGTGGCCGAGGCGCTCAAGGTGCTCAAAGCCGCTGGCCTCTCGTTCGACGAAACAAGTTATGACCTGGGCGCTCATCGCTGGCACCGGACCGCAGAGACCCTGCCCGACTCGGTGCTCGAAGAAATCCGCGCCCATCAGGCGCTGCTGCTCGGCGCGGTCGGCGACCCGTCGGTGCCGAGTGGGGTGCTGGAGCGGGGCCTGCTGCTGCGGCTGCGGTTCGAGTTGGATCAGTACGTGAACCTGCGGCCGGTGCGGCTGTACCCCGGCGTGGGCACGCCGCTGGCCGGCGTCCGGCCGGAGTCGGTCAACATGGTGGTCGTCAGGGAAGGGACCGAGGGCCCCTACTCCGGCGCGGGCGGGGTGCTGCGCAAGGGCACCAGCGCGGAGGTCGCCACCCAGGAGAGCGTGAACACCAGCCACGGGGTCCGCCGGGTGGTCAGGTATGCGTTCGAGCTGGCCGCCCAGCGTGCCCGGCAGCACCTCACGCTGGTCCACAAGACCAACGTGCTCACCTACGCCGGGGACCTCTGGCAGCGGACCGTGGACGAGATGGCCAAGGAGTTTCCCGGTGTGTCCGTGGACTACTGCCACGTGGACGCCGCGTCCATGTTCTTCGTCACCCAGCCGGAGCGGTTCGACGTGATCGTGACCGACAACCTGTTCGGCGACATACTCACCGACCTCGGTGCCGCCGTCGCCGGCGGCATCGGGCTTGCGGCCAGCGGGAACATCAACCCGGAGCGGACCGCCCCCAGCATGTTCGAGCCGGTGCACGGGAGCGCGCCGGATATCGCGGGCCGCCAGCAGGCCGACCCGACCGCCGCCATCTTGTCCGCCGCCATGCTGTGTGAGCACCTGGGCTTCACCGCCGAGGCCGCGAAGATCGAGCAGGCCGCCGCCGACGACCTGGTCGAGCGCCAGGGCGCCTGGGCGGCGCGGTCCACCGCCGAGATCGGCGATGACATCGCAGAGCGAGTAAGCCAGGGCTAGCCGGAGCCAGGGTTAGCCTGGGTACGAAGGCTAGCCCTGCGCGGGGGATCCGGGTTGTTGTGGTTGCCAGCCTCGGCAACGGCGCCGGGGTAAGGAGGATTGCGATGGAATTTGAGTTGCGGATTAGTGACGCCCCTTTGGCGGCGGACGAGCGCGAGGGCATTCTGGCCGCGCCGGGGTTCTGTGAGGTATTCACCGACCATATGATCACCATCCGCTGGGACGAAGGCGACGGCTGGCACGATGCCCGCCTCGAGCCGTACGGCCCGTTCACCCTGGACCCGGCGACCTCGGTGTTCCACTACGCGCAGGAGATCTTCGAGGGGCTGAAGGCGTACCGGACCGGCACCGGTGCGATCGTGGCGTTCCGCCCGCAGACTAACGCGGCAAGGTTCAACCGCACGGCGGCCCGGATGGCCATGCCCGAGCTTCCGCCCGAGCTGTTCCTCAGATCCCTCGAACTGCTCGTCGAGCGGGACCGGGACTGGGTGCCCACGGCACCGGAGCACAGCCTGTACCTGCGCCCGTTCATGATCGCCACACAACGGGGCCTTGGCGTCAACCGCCCGTCGAGGTCCTACCTGTTCTGCGTCATCGCCTCCCCGGTCGCGTCGTATTTCAGCCACGGCATCCACCCGGTCACGGTCTGGCTGTCCGAGGACTACAGCCGGGCGGCCCCCGGCGGCACCGGCGAGGCCAAGTGCGGCGGCAACTACGCCGCCTCGTTCGCCGGCCAGCAGCAAGCCGTGGCGCACGGCTGCGACCAGGTGGTCTGGCTTGACGCCATGGAGCACCGCCTGGTCGAGGAGATGGGCGGGATGAACCTGTTCTTCGTGTACGGGTCAGGCCCCCACGCGCGGTTGGTCACCCCGGCCCTGACCGGCACCCTGCTGCCCGGGGTCACCCGGGACACGCTGCTGAAGCTCGGTCCTGACCTGGGCATCCCGGCCGAGGAGGGGGCCGTCTCCGTGGCCCAGTGGCAAGAGGGCTGTGCTTCCGGCGAGCTGACCGAGGTCTTCGCCTGCGGCACCGCCGCGGTGATCACCCCGGTGGGCGGGGTCAAGGGCCCGGCCGGCGAATGGACGGTGGGCGACGGAACGCCCGGCCCGGTGACCATGCGGCTGCGCGAGGAACTGCTCGGGATCCAGTACGGCCACCGTCCCGACCCCTACGGCTGGGTGCACAAGATCAGCTAGCCAGCACCGTGCGACCTATGGGAAGCTGCCTCATCTGACGGGGCCAGGCCGCCCTTTGGGATCGATTGCCGAGGTGACCGCTGGTGCGCGATGGCACGACGGGCCCGTCGGCGGCGACCGAGGCGGCGGCTCCGCCCGCATCCGCCGGCGCCGAACCCGGTGACGCGGAAGGCGCCGCGATAGCCCGGGCCAACCGGGACGACTCCAGCCCCGGCCCGGCCGCCGCCTCCCGCCCGGTGGTGAGCCCGTCCCTGATAGCCCTGGTGGTCTGGCTGGCGTGCCTGCCCGTGGCCTTCGCAGCGGTGCGGCTGCTTCGGCCGGGTAACCCCTTTGAACTGCGCACCGCCATGATTCCGGTCGCGGTCGGCGCGGTGGCCCTGGTTCTCACGGCGGTGGTCACCCGCTGGGCGCGGGCGGAGGTGGTCAGCGGACTGGCGGCCGGGCTGTTCGCCGGGTGGGTGGCGTTCACCATGCGGCTCGCGCTGCACGGGACGCCGTTCGGCTTTGGCGGGCTGGGCGGCGATGCCGGGCGGATGGCGGCCATGGCGAACCGCTACGTGACGACCTGGCGCAGCAGCGACGGGATCGTGCCGACGGTCCCCTCCCACTACCCGCCGCTGTTTCCGTGGGTGGTCGGCCACGCCGCCGCACTGCTGAACGTCCCCGCCTGGCAGTTGCTGGGCCTCGCGGAGACGATCGCGATGTCGGCGGCCGTCGTCGCGGGGTTCGCGCTGTGGCAGCGGCTGGTGGCCGCGCCGGTGGCGCTGGCGCTCTCGCTGATGGCGCCGCTGTGCTTCGCGCTCCCGCAAAAGGGCTACGAGGTGCTGGCGCTGGCGGTGTTCACCCCGTGGGTGCTGGCCACCTTCGGGCGGCCGCCACGCGGCGGGCTGCACTGGCTGCCGGCCGGGCTGATCGGCGGCCTGACCGTGGCGTGGTACTGGGCCTTCATCGCCTACGGCGCGCTGGGCATCGCGGCCCTGGCCGCGGTGACCTGGCGGGCCAGCCCCGAACGCGGCCGCTACCTCAGGCACGTCGCCCTGACCCTCGCGGTGACGGTCGCCGTCAGCTCCTGGTACCTGGTCCCCTACGCCGGATGGGACCTTATGCACGGCGTCCAGGAGATGGACCTGTATCAGGGGGGCGGCATCCAGGCCAGCCCGCTGCCGTTCCTGGCCGCCACGCCGCTGGCCGCCCTGGAGCTGGCCGGGCTGGCCGGGATGGTGTGGTACCTGCGCCGCACCTGGTGGGCGGCGCCCATGCTGCTGCTGACCGCCAGCGCCTACGCCTACCGGCTGTTCTACCTCACCCTCTTCATCCTCACCGGGCACACCGGCTCCATGCAGGACACCCTTCGCCTGATCCAGCCGCTGCTGGCGATGGCTGGGGTGCTGACCGTGGTGCAGGCGGCCCCCGGCCTGGTACGCCGGCTCACCACCGCCAAGGCCCTGCCCGCCGGCCTGCCCGGCCTCGGCCTGTGCCTGGTCATTGCGTGGACCGCCGTGACTTTGTGGCAGGGCTGGATGCCCAATGCCCTGGCCACCAGCAACGCCCCCGCGGGGTCGCCATCGGACGCCACGCTCGGCGCGTTCAAGTTCCCGCTGCCCGATGGGCGCTATCCGCAGTTCGACCCGCCGGGCACGCGGATCAGCTGGTTTCCCGTCGATCCGATCGAGGCCGATGTCAGCTCCGTGGCCGGGCCGGGCGCATCGCCGGTGACCCTGTCGCCCTCGGAATTGCTGTTCGCCTACGTGCGGTGGCCGGGGTACCTGGCAGTGTCGAACACGTCGGCGGGCGCGACGACGCAGTGGTTCTCCCGATACGCCGCGCTGGCGCGGCTCGCCCGGGTAACTGATCCTGCCGCGTTCGCCGAGCAGTCCGCGCACACGGCATTCGGCCCCATCGACGTGTTCATCCTCCGCGACAACGGATCGCGCTGGACCTGGGCGGCGCGGGGCTCGGTGCCGGAGAAGCCGGTGTCGTTCACACCGGCCCAGTTCAGCCCGGCCAATTTCGTTACTTTCACCGACCTCCCCGGGCGCATCGTTGTCGCGGTCCGGCGGCCATCGCAGGTGGCAGCGCAAGCGAGGGCCTAGTGCATAGTGGGGCACATGGGTGACGGTTCCGGTACCGCCGGGCTCGACGTCGGCCTTCCGCAGCCCGGCGCGGTAAGCCAGCCGGCCGGGCCGCGA
>Ga0075423_10006887_pt1 | contig 10692 bp, 12 predicted proteins | sample SoiMethybrSBSTD2_FD_80114 | JGI IMG/M metagenome (GOLD analysis project Ga0075423, IMG submission 80114) | Bulk soil microbial communities from a Populus tree surrounding site in Tennessee, USA - Soil MetaG P. TD hybrid SBSTD2 | ecosystem: Environmental > Terrestrial > Soil > Tree plantation...
GTCAGATGAATCTCGATCTCACTCTGATTGAACAGAATCGTCGTCACCGGATTGTCGTACTGCGTGTAAACGGGCGCGATCTTTTCGTCAACTGCCGACTCGCCCATGCCCGCCACGCGCAGCATCCGTCGCACGACTCGCAAACTTCCCGCGCGCCCGGTGAGTTTCTCCGCGACGTGATTCTCAAACATGGGTCGCATCTCACGCGGTGGACCGGGCAACAGCACGATCGCCGTTCCTTGATGATCGATAAACATGCCGGGCGCGGTGCCGTTTGGGTTCGGCAACACCACGGCGTCCTCGATCACCATCGCCTGGCGCGAATTGCGTTCCGGCATCGTCACTCCAAACGATTGAAAGCGCTGTCGAATTTCCGCCAGCACAGTTTCGTCGAGCAGGAGCCGTCGACCGAGTGCGCGCGCCGTGATTTTGCGCGTGATGTCGTCTTCCGTTGGACCAAGGCCGCCGGTAGTAATCACTACTTTCGAGCGGCGCACAGCGTCTTTGATGGTTTCTTCGAGGCGGGCATCGTCATCGCCAACGATGGTTTTGAGTTTTATTTCGATGCCGAGTTGATTGAGTTTTTCCGTGAGCCAGAGAGAGTTCGTGTCAGTACGATCGGGGGCGAGCAGTTCCGATCCGATGGCGATGATTTCGGCTGTCAGCGTTTCAAACAAGCTCGACTCGTGGGGAACAGTTTAGTTACTGGCTCTGGTTTCGTCCTGGTAAACGTCGTGCAGCACTTTCGAAATCGGCGGTGGCGCCGAGATGGCGCTCAGCGGCAACGACGCAAAGCTCGTTTCCTCGTGAACTTCTTTTACTTCAGCCACCTTGTTGTTCGCCGGCGGGGTGAAACTTTCCGGACCAACCAGGCTGCGACTGTCGAATAAGAATTTCGCTGCGTTACGCTGGCGCGCGCGCTCGAGACTCCTGATCGCGGCGAGCGCTTGCGGCGCACTCGCAGGATGAAACTCGATCCGGCGCAGCATCGTCACAAACCGGCGCAGTTGTGGCGACGGCGCAGTGCGATGTACTTCATCATGTTGCTCGTCGTCAGTTACGCGTGACAGGTACTCGACGGTCGCCTGGTAATTGCCGAGACGATGATAAAGCGCGCCGAGTGCGTAGTAATTCAGCGGCGGCGGATCGGGCATGATCTCGAGCAAGCTCTCGCCGTGTTCGATCACTTCGGCAATCTCGAAACCATACCAACGTCGTTCTTCTTCACGCAGGATCGCGTCGGCGGCGATGTAGAAATCAAAAATGCGTTCGACTTCGCGTGCCTGCGCGCGACGAGTGACCAGCCAAAGAACAAACACGATTCCGGTGATCAGCACCATCACCACGGGTGAGAACCCCACCGCCTGAAGCATCGCTACAATCACCACCACTGCGATCGCCTTCGATGTGACTTTCCCGGTACCCGTCATGACTTTTTACTCCTCGTTCTTCCCGATACTTCAAAGGCGCGCGACGATGGCTACGCCTGCCTGTTCTGTAGAGAGTTGTCCGCCCAGATCTCTGGTCGTTTCATTCGCAGAGATCGCGGCGCGAACCGCCGCTTCGATTTCTTTACTCAAAGTTTGGAAGCCCAGGTATTCTAACATCATCGCCGAGGCCAGAATAGATCCAATTGGATTCGCGATTCCCTTGCCCGCGAGCGGCGGCGCGCTGCCGTGCACCGGTTCAAACAGCGAGACTTTGCCCGGATGAATATTTCCCGACGCAGCGAGGCCGAGCCCACCCTGAATCGCAGCCCCCAGGTCTGTCAGAATGTCGCCAAACAAATTGTTACTGACGATCACATCGTACTGCGACGGATCGAGCACCATGTACATCGCCATCGCGTCGACGTATTGATGATTCGCCGTGATCTCGGAGTAACCGGCTGCAACTTCCTTGAAAACTCGTTGCCACAGATCGCCGCCAAACCGCTGCACGTTTGACTTGTCGGCCATCGTCACGCGTTTGCGTCCGTTCGCGCGCGCGTACTCGAACGCGGCCACGATGATTCGTTCGACGCCGCGACGCGTGTTGACTTCATCCTGAAGCGCAATCTCGTCGGGAGTTCCCTGCTTCAGAAAACCGCCCGCGGCGCAGTACGCGCCTTCAGTGTTCTCGCGAAAGACGACGAAGTCGATGTCGTCAGTTTTACGATTTGCGAGTGGAGTGAGACGGTCGTGGAGCAAACGCACTGGCCGCAGGTTGATATAAAGATCGAGACCGCGCCGCATGCCGAGCAGAATGTCTTCGGCGTGTTTGTTTGACGGAACTCTCGGATCGCCAAACGCTCCGGCGAAGATCGCGTCGAACTCAGCGGTCAACATTTCGAGCGCACCTGGCGGAAGCGTGACGCCATCGCGCAGAAACTTCTCCGCGCCCCAATCGAAGTCGACAAACTCGAGTTTGAGATCTTTGGTCTGCTGCAAATGGCGGAGCACGCGAATCGCTTCGCGTGTCACTTCAGGACCGATTCCATCACCGGGAATGACTGCGATTCTTTTCATAGTTTGTTTAGAGTGGCACGCAGAGCACCGGCACGCGCGTGCCGCGCAGGACTTTTTCAGCAGTCGAACCAAAGAGCAATTCTTCAGCGGACGCTGATTGTCCTCGTATTCCCATCACGATCAGCGGCAGATCCAGATCGCGTGCGATCTTGAGAATCTCGACAAACGGAATACCGACGACGATCATCTTCTCGATATCGACCTGACTGGTTTGCAGTCCTTCGAGCACGAGACTGAAGTTTGACTCCGCCTGCTCTTTCAATCGCGCTCTGATCTCGTCAGTAGATCCCATTCCGGCAGCGACGGCGGCATTCACAAACTCCTCATCAATCACGTGCAACAACGTCAGGTCGCCCTCGGGCTCCGCCATCCGCACGGCAACTTTCAGCGCGTTCACCGAACACGGTGAAAAGTCCATCGGAACCAATATCTCTGGAGACGTCAACATTTCTTCTTCTTTCTTCACTTCTTCTTTCGTGATCTTCTTTTTTGCGACTTATGTGCCTTTTTGTGGCTACTTCTTCTCTTGTTGCTTCTTGTGGCGCTCAACAATCTTCGGCAAACTCGCCAGCACCGTGTCACCCACAATCTTCATACTCTGCGGCGACACTTTATCGATCGTGTCATCGGCTTTGTGCCAGTGTGGATACGACGAGAGTTGAATCAGGTCAACCGCGTCAACACCTGCCTGCAAGAATGGCTCGTGATCGTCTCCGCCCACACCCTCCTGGCGCTCGACGAAAACTTTCCCATACCCGAGTTCGCGTCCAGTTTCCCAGATGATGTCCTGCAACCAACGTATGCTCGTTGGATCGCGACCGAGTTCGAGATCCCTGTAACCCATCATGTCCAGCAGAATCATGGCATGCGTATTTTCCAGTTCATTATGCGCGCGCAGTTGCGAGACGTAGTGCCGGCTGCCGTAAGTGTTATCGGGATTGTTTTCCTTGCCACACTCGTCCCAGCCTTCACAAAACGCTTCTTCGCCATCGAAGAACACGAGCCGGTAAGTCGCCTTCGGTTTTTCTTTCGCACCGCCAAGCACTCGCCCGATCTCGAGTAACGTCGCGACTGAGGAAGCGGGATCGTTCGCGCCCACGAAGTACATGTCCTTATAAAACTTCGTGTCGTAATGGCTGGTGATCAGGATCAGTGTTTTAGTTTCGCCCGGAATCTCGCCAATGATGTTTGCCATCTTCTTCTCACCTTGCGGCGTGACGGCGTTGAACTCATCGACAGAGACGTTGAGCCCGTACGACTTCAACTGGTCCGAGATGTAAGCGCGAGTCTTTAAGAGTGGCGGAGTATCAGGCGGACGTGGACCAAACTCGATCTGCTTGCGCACGTGGTCCATTGCCCGCTCGCCATTAAAGGCGGTGACAACGGGCGCGACGTTGTCTGGCACACGAACCGTTCTCGTGACCTTCGCGCGCGGCGCCGGCGGCGGATCGTTTTTCGGGCAGGCAGCGAACACCGCCGGGATCAGCAACGTAGTCGCCAGCAAGGCAACTCGGTGTCCTATGCCGTGAGGCTTAGGCATTTATTTCTTCTCTTCGGCCTGTGCGCGTGACGCGCGTTTCCAATTCATGAAAGCGTCGAATTTCTTCGAGCCGAAAGCGAGCGGCTTCTCGATCGCCGAATCAAACGCTTCTGAAGCAGTGATGGCTTCAAACTGCATTAGCGTTGCGATCTTTTTGGTAAGTGGCAACGTGCCGAATTTCTTGAGCAGTTCGGCTCCAGTGTCGGCATCGCTAGGTCGTGTTTGTGGACGCGCCGCCACCATCACCACGACGTCGCCGTGGTTTTCCATCTTCGCCTGACACGCGAGTCGCAGCGACTGGTCCTCGACTCCGAGTTGCCGCTCTTCCGCAGCGCTCGGCGGCGAGAGTAATTCCGCACCGCTCTTGACTGACACGACACAAGAAGGACAGTCGCCTTTTCCGGCCGTGCACCCGGCGCCGAGTGGCGCGCCCATGCGACGGGCCGCGTCAATGAGATAGGTACCCTGGGCGACGACTCCGTTAATTCCGGAGGGTTCAAACGTAATCGAGACGCTCATCTCAACCTCCAACCTGATTGATTTATTTGATTAGTGTAAAGCCCGGGGAGACTTCTGCAAAACCTAGGAACCGACTGTGAGGTTTCTTTCATGTTGCTGCCTGAGGCGCTGGCAGTCGGCGCAGATACCGATGATGCGCAACAGGTGTTGTGTAATCTCGAAACGATGTTGAGCCGCCATCGCGTCCTGCAGCGCTTCGAGTTCCGCCGAAAAGAATTCGATTATCTTGCCGCACTCCGAACAGATCATGTGATCGTGATGCTGATGTTTGTAGTTGTGTTCGTAGTGCGTGCGTCCGTCGCCGAAGCGAACTTCACGCGCGAGGCCCGCTTCAGTGAGCAGTTTGAGCGTGCGGTAGACAGTGGTTTGGCCGACGGTCGGATCTTCCTGTTGCACGAGGCGATAGAGATCTTCATTGGAGAGATGTTCTTCGGTGCGCAGAAAAACATCCAGAATGAGGTCGCGCTGAGACGTGCGCTTGAGCCCTCTTTTCTGGATGTGTTTAAGAAAGACTTCCTGTTCTTCAGTTAATGGCTCTGCCGTAGTCATCTTCGTGGAGATTTTACCATCTGGGTGGATGCGGGCAAAGAGAACGTCTCCCTGGAGTGCGAAACGCAAGGAGAAATGTTTTCACGTGGACGTCCATACCGTATAGACACACACGAGAAAACAGTTCTCGTTATCAAAACACTAACGCAGCTCCCGGCGTTGGCCACGTCTGCGTTCCTCAGGAGGTTAGAAAAATGCCGGAAGTAACAATCTACAAAGATCCCCAATTTCAAGGTCTCTCCCAGCCCTTACCGAAGGGTCGTTATAACGACGCGCTTCATCAACTCTCGATTGGCAACGACGCACTAAGCTCGTTACAAGTTCCTTCCGGTTTGGTGGCGCGACTTTACGAGCACTCTCATTTCCAGGGCCGTTTCATCGATATCGCCAAAGATACACCGGCGATCGAACTGTTCTGGAACGACCGGATCAGTTCAATCATCGTTTACGGCGCAGATGAACCACCGCCAATGATTAACGAGGTGATGATCTTCGAGCATTCTGATTACGCCGGTAGGTCTCAAATTTTAAAGCCGGGAAAGTATAACCAAACTTTCATCGACCTCGGCGACGACGCAGTCAGTTCAGCGTTGGTCCCATACGGCATGGTGCTCACACTGTATGAGAATCCCGACTTCCTGGGAGGGTCGTTTGAAATTCGAAACGACACTCCGGCTGTTCCACTCGAGTGGAATGACAAAACATCGTCTTTGATCGTCGCTGAAGCACCGGTCGGTCTTTGGAAAACAAGTAACAGTGGCGCCGGCGTGATCGGTGAAAGCACTGAATACAACGGCATACGGGGAATCAGTCATGCCTCCGGTCAAAACGGGAGCGTTGCTGGTGTAGCCGGCGTGAATGACAATGCCGGGCTGGGGGTCTACGGCGAAAGTAATAATGGCATCGCTGTTTGGGGCGAGAGCAAGTCGTGGATCGGTATTTACGGCAAGAGTGGCAGCACGGGACATGGTGTCGGTGTGCTGGGTGAAGCTATCGGCGCCGCCGTCAAGGGTGTCAGCAAAACATGGGTTGGAGTCGTAGGCACCGGTGAATCGGAGCAAGGCGGTGGCGGTGTTTTGGGCGAAAGCAATGGAGGCTCTGGCGTCGTGGGCACCAGCAAGAAGTGGGTCGGTGTTTATGGCGAGACTCTGGCTGACGCCGGCTCAGGAGTTTGGGGCGAAAACAAAGCGAACGGCAACGGTGTCTTCGGTAAGACTGCAAGCACTACCGGCGGTTCCGGAGTTCTTGGTGAAGGTCCTGGTCCAGGTGTCATGGGAATCAGCCACACATGGATCGGCGTTTACGGCGAGACCCGAACTCCTGCTGCACAGGGTGCGGGCGTCTGGGGTGAACATAAAGGCGATGGTACTGGTGTGTTTGGGCACAGCAATACGGGAATTGGCGTAATGGGTAAAGGCGGAAGACTCGCCGGCTACTTCGAAGGTGACGTCGAAGTGACGGGCGACATTCGTCTCGCCAACGCAGATTGCGCGGAAGACTTCGACGTTGTTGAAACAGAACAGATCGAAGCCGGTACGGTCATGGTCCTCGGAGAAGAAGGAAAGTTGGAACAGAGTCAACGCGCCTACGACAAACGCGTTGCGGGTGTGATCTCCGGCGCCGGCACGTACAAACCCGGTATCGTGCTCGACAAACGATCCAACGGTAATCGGAAACCGGTCGCGTTGCTCGGCAAAGTGTTTTGCAAAGTCGATGCGAGTTATGGGCCAATCGAGATCGGCGATCTGCTGACGACTTCGCCGTCGCCCGGTCACGCGATGAAGGTGAATGATCCCCTCAAAGCGTTCGGCTCGGTGATTGGCAAAGCACTTAAGCCGTTAACCGACGGTCAGAGCCTGATTCCGATCTTGATTGCGTTGCAGTAATCGATGCCGATTAGAAGGAGCACACCATGTTAAGCCTGCGCAGTTCCGGGAAAATTCTCGGCCCCACCAGTCTCATTGAATTGGCCCACAAGAATCACGTGGAGCCGCCGATATCGATGCGTGAGTTATTCGATCGGCTTAGGATCAAAGGATCACCCGAACTAAACTTTAAATTCGGTGTGAATAACTTGACGATAAAAAACTTCGAAGACGGAGTGCCGGATACAGGCACTTTCAGACAGACGTTTGGTACCGCGGAAATTGTATCGGAACTTCTTCCTGTGTGGGGTCACCCTGTCCTCACCGCGGCGTTCTACCTCTTCTATCACTATTACTTGAAAGGCAGGGCCAACGGCGGACTGGCGACGGGGTTTTGTTCAGCGCTGTCGAGTTTAGCCGCGGACAAATTTTGGAAAGGCGACACGGACATCACAACCATCACGAAAGGCGACGTACACAAATTCCTCACTGCACTTCAGGGGAAGATGCTCAGCAAGGAAAGCCTCATCACTTTTCACGATCAAGGTCGCGAAGGTGCCGACCGCATCGAACGAAGCTTCCGCGAAGTGGAGACAATATTTCTGCATGGCGGCGGCCGTGAAAAAGCTCCACTCATTTTCTTTTTACCGTCTGGCGCGATCTGGGATGGCGGTTACTTTGACAAGTTGAACCACTCGCATTGCGTGATGCCTTACCGCTTGAAGTATCCGCAGGGCCATCCTGGACCACGACTTTCGCCGGATGGTTCCACCACGATCAATGATCTCAACGGTGTTGAGATGTTTGTCTGGGACTGCAATGCACCAACTAAAGATGATTGCAGAATCAGATTTGACAGTAGTAGTGGACAGCCTCGCTATACGTATTCGAACGGTTCGGCCGTGAATAGTGCGAACGGTTTCACCCTCGGCATGATGACTAACGGCAAATTCCTACTCTCCGATCACGATATGCCGTTCAGTGGACCAGAGGGTGTCAAAAGGTTCGTTATCGACTTTCTGCTCTCGCCCGCGGATCTCCAGATCACGACGGCCAGCGGCCAGCGGACCGGAAATTTTGGCGGTAAGATTCATGCTGAGATTCCCGACAGTCATCCCTGCTTCCTCGCGAAAGGCGCTTATCTCTTGCCGATTGATACTCTGCTCACGCGAAGCATCGTGGGCACGGGAGTGGGCCAGTACACGTTCAATTCAATCATTCCGGATGGCGCGTCGCTCGTGTTGCATGACGTGAAGACCGCGCCGGGCCAGACTGATCGGTTGTCAATCAGCGTTGATCAGACGCAGGTGCGTTTTAGACCCGCGGCAGAAAAAACGTTCAACATGACGATGGCCCGCTTAAAAGGAGACGAGGTGAGGGCGATTACTGTGAATGGTGTGGGTGGTAACCCTGCAGCAGAGGTCGATCTTACAACGTCACATGAAATGAACTCCGTGGATGTTAAGAACCATGGAGCCGCGCGGAGTGTTGAGGTACGAGCGCTGGTGCTGAATCGTCAAACGAACAATGTGGTGCACAAGGCGCTTGGTTCATTGAATGTGCCTTCGCAGGCCACGCTGAGACTTCAAGTGAATGACTGGAACACGGTCAATGCGAACATGCTTACGCTTAACCATCCATAGTGCTGCCCCGTCTGTTCCTTACCGATGAGGCTTTCGGTCAGCGCTCGATCATCGCGAACCATCGCGGTCGTCTCTGGGCCACTCCGAATCACGGTCCAGGTGTAACGTTCTCGTTTTCGATTCCGTGTTGCGCGAAGGATTGATGCCTCGCAGGGCAGACCATTCATTGTTTCCTTTCATGTGTGTTAAAAACTAGCGAAAGCGACTTGAACGCTGCACGCAAGTCAGCCGTGAAATCTACTGGCTGCTCCCACGCTGCAAGTGGGCCTTTGTCGTTTTTTGAATGCGTTCGCGATCCGGCTCGGGTTAAACGCCGCTGCCAGGCCAAATATCGAGCTCACCTTCAGGAAACGACGGCGCGATCTTTCATCAGTTTGAGTCATCGGATCTTATGCTTTCAGGAGTCTTGCATCATCGAGTTTGCGTGGTGATCATCTGATCACTCCGGGTTCGAAGATCGATTAGTATTGGTGGAGCGGTTTATTTAACCCGCAGGAGTAGACCACGATGATGAAAGTGAATCTATTAGACGAAGGTATCGCTCAGTACTTGGTATTAGCGCGGTTTCGAACCGATACAAAAGTACTATGGACAACCAGTGGGGATAGGCGCATTCTCCATAATTACTCAAGCGTTCGAAGTGATGACATGCGTTGCGAGGCGTAGCTGATGGATTCACGACCCCTCATCTCAGTAGTTGACGACGACGAATCCGTACGTGAATCGCTTCCTGATCTACTCAGGGAATTTGGTTTTGAAGCGCAAACGTTCTCATCCGCCGAAGAGTGCCTGGCGAGCGAAGATCGGATGATTCCGCCACCGCACAGATTGATGTCGCAGCGCGCAGGATCGACAGTCGTTGAAGTCAACGGTAGTCATGCCATCTACGTGTTGCATCCCAACGCAATTGCCTCGCTCATCAAGCAAGCTGCACTGGGTGCGGCGGCAACCGCCACGAGTTGAGTTGCAAAGCTATTATCAAGCAGGAGGGCCAACATGTCAGACAATTCGAAGTTGGATCAGGTCAATCGGTCTCGACGGACGTTCCTGAAGTCGACGGGAACCACAGCGGCGGCCGGTATGATCTCCGCATATTTGCCTGCGAACACAAGTGGCGCTGTCGAAGGGGCGTCGGAAAACGAGGTCACTTCGACAACCATAGAGGGCGCGGTGCCGATCACGCTGCATATCAATGGCAAAGACCACAAGCTAAACATTGATCCTCGAACAACGTTACTGGATTGCATTCGTGAAACCGTGACGCTTACCGGAACAAAGAAGGGTTGCGATCACGGACAATGCGGCGCGTGTACGGTCCATGTCAACGGTAAGCGCGTTCTTTCTTGCCTTAATCTCGCTCTCATGCACGATGGAAATGAGATCACGACCATCGAAGGACTTGGTACCCCGGACGCGCTGCACCCAATGCAAAAGGCTTTCCTCGATTGCGACGGCTATCAATGCGGGTACTGCACCTCAGGGCAGATCATGTCGGCAGTGGCACTCCTGAAGGAACCCTGCGGTCCTGACGACGCGGCTGTGAAGGAACTGATGAGCGGCAATATCTGCCGCTGCGGCGCGTACGCCAATATCGTCGCCGCGATCCAACAGGTTCGAAAAAACGGTTAGCGACGGAGGTTTTCGATGCGCATCTTTGAATTCATCCGACCACCAGATCCCGCAACCGCCATCGCCGCCGCCGCGCAATCGAAGACGGCGCAGCAGGGTGCAGACGTGCGATTCATGGGTGGCGGAACGACGCTGATTGATCTCATGAAGCTGAACGTCGAGCGTCCGGCACGCGTGCTCGACATCAATCGCCTGCCTCTCGACAAGATTGAGGTCACGCCCGACGGAGGACTGAAGATCGGCGCAACTGCGCGCAACTCAGATCTCGCATATCACGCAAAAGTGCAACGCGATTACGCTGTGCTATCGCAAGCGATCCTACAAGGTGCGTCGGCACAGATCCGCAACATGGCCACTGTTGGTGGGAACCTGTTGCAACGCACACGCTGTGTCTATTTCCGCGACACCGCCATGCCATGCAACAAGCGCGAGCCCGGCAC
>Ga0075423_10006888_pt1 | contig 10692 bp, 10 predicted proteins | sample SoiMethybrSBSTD2_FD_80114 | JGI IMG/M metagenome (GOLD analysis project Ga0075423, IMG submission 80114) | Bulk soil microbial communities from a Populus tree surrounding site in Tennessee, USA - Soil MetaG P. TD hybrid SBSTD2 | ecosystem: Environmental > Terrestrial > Soil > Tree plantation...
ATCCGCTGCATGGATCCTCCGTCAGGCGCTTTCGTACAGGCGCGTCAGCACGAACTCGCGATGCCCGAGCGCCTCGGCTGCCGTGAGGCGGCCGTTGGCCGTGCGGAACATCATGTCGATGAGCTTGTCGCCGGCCTGGTCCATCGTAATCTCCCGCTGCAGCAGCCCCGACGTGTCGACATCGACATGCTCGCTCATCGTGCGCACCGTGCGTGGATTGGCGCAGATCTTGATCACCGGCAGGATCGGATTGCCGATGACGTTGCCCTGTCCGGTCGGGAAGAAATGAACGACAAAGCCCGCGGCGGCGCACAGTGTCACCATCTCCGCGGCAGCCGACGAGCTGTCCATAAACCAGAGGCCTGCGTGCGACGGCATCTCCGCCTTGTCGAGCACGCCGTCGACGACGCACTTCTTGCCGATCTTCTGGATATTGCCGAGCGCCTTTTCCTCGATCGTCGTCAAACCACCGGCGATATTGCCCTTGGTCGGCTGCGAGTCGGACAGGTCGGAGGTCTTGTGGCGGTTGATCACTTCCTGGTAGCGGTCGAAGACGTGCATGAAGTCGGCACGCACCTTATCGTCACGACAACGCGCGGCGACGATCTGCTCGCCGCCGGTCAATTCCGTCGTTTCGCCGAAGACGAGCGTACAGCCGACCTCGTAAAGCTTATCGAAGGCGTTGCCCACCGTCGGATTGGAGCCGCACCCAGACGTCGTATCCGATTCTCCGCACTTGCACGACACCCAGAGGTCCTCGAGCGCGCATTCGACGCGCTGCTGCTCGCTGGCGTATTGCAGATACTCCTTGGCGACCTTCGACGCACGCATGATCGTGTCGTGATCGCCGTGCAGCTCGATGCCGAAGCCGGTGACCGGTTTGCCGGTCGCCGCGATCCCGTCTACAACGCGCTTGGTCCAGCCTTCCTCGATGCCGATGACGACCACCGCCGCGACGTTGGGATTGGAGCCGGCGCCGATCAGCGTCCGGAAATGCAGGTCGAGATCGGCGCCGAACTGCAGTCGTCCGTAGGGGTGCGGTATTGCCAGCGTTCCCTTGACGTTGTTTGCGACCGCCTCGGCGGCGGTATTCGACAGGTCGTCCACCGGCAGGATGACGACGTGATTGCGCACGCCGACGCGGCCGTTGTCGCGACGGTAACCCCAGAAGTTCGCTTGCATGGATGTCTCTTTGGTCGAGCGTTTGAGTGAAGGGCGAGCAAGCAGACGGCCGTCAGGCTAGGCGCGAGCTCCGCGAGGAGCGGAACGTATCTGTGACATACGTGAGCACCGCAGCGGAGCGAGCAACAACGCATGGCGGCCGTATGCGCCGCTCGCTACCAGCGCTTGGTCTTGATGTTGTGCACATGGGCATGCTGCCCGGTTTTGATCGGAGCCACGACCTTGCCGATGTCCACGCCGTACTTGATGACCGTGTCGCCGACGTTCATATCCTTGAGAGCGACCTTATGTCCCAGCGGAATGTCCTGAACGCATGGCAAGGTGATGGTGCGGTTCTCATCGAGGATCAGCCCGGTCAACGTCTGTCCAGCCTTGACGCCCTCGACGACGACTACTGCAACCGAATCCTCGGGATCGTGTAAAACACAGTGAATCACGCGCTTCTCTCCTGTCCGACCTGACTGTTGCCGATCAAAGCATGGTATCGCGGCGCTTCGGCCCCAAGCAACTATGCCGGCGCGATGCGACGAAGCGTCGCGGCCGAACATGATATCCCTAGAAGTCAAACTCCGATTGCGCCACAGGCGCGAAGTAGCGCCGATGCACCGCACAGGGACCGTGCTGGCGCAATGCCGCCAGATGCTCGGGAGTAGCGTACCCTTTGTGCCGCGCGAAGCCGTAGACGGGGTACTCGCGGTCCAGCGCCACCAGCTGCGCGTCGCGCGCTGTCTTGGCGAGAATCGATGCGGCGGCGATCGCTGCGATTATCCGGTCCCCGTCGACGATCGCTCGTGCCGGATACTCGATCGCGGGGCAGTGCAGGCCGTCGATCCACACGACTTCCGGCCGAGTCGAGAGGCGCTCGATCGCACGCTGCATCGCGAGCAGCGTAGCCTGCAGGATGTTCAGCGCGTCGATCTCGGCGACGCCGCTTTCGCCAACGGCCCATGCGACGGCGCGCGCGCGGATCACGACCGCAAGCTTTTCGCGCACCGGCGGAGTGAGAAGCTTGGAATCCCGCAGGCCGCCAATGCGCCGTTCGGGATCGAGAATCACCGCCGCCGCGACCACGGGCCCCGCCAGCGGTCCGCGGCCTGCCTCGTCGACGCCGGCAACTAGCATTTGCGGCCAACGCCCGCGAGCCGCAGCTCGGTTACCACCGCGTCCGCGGCGATGCTCGCCGTATCGGCGGCAAGCGAACGTGCCATCGCTGCGAACAGCGCTTCAAGACGGCGCCTAACGATCGTGTCGTCATAGAGATTGAGCGCGGCGCGGGCTAGATTCGCCGCCGTCGCTTCGGTCTGCAGGAATTCCGGGACGACGAAGCGCCCGGCGAGCACATTGGGCAGCCCGACATAAGGCAGCAGCAGCTTGCGCGCGACGATACGCGCGGTCAGCGGGTTTACCCGGTAGAAGATCAGATGTGGGCAGCGCGACAGCGCTGCCTCGAGCGTTGCGGTTCCCGACGCGACGATTCCGACGTCAGCCGCTCGCAGCGCCTGGTCGGCATGGCCGTAGAGAATGGTCAGCGGCAAAGTTTCGAGCTGCAGGCGGTGGAGGACGGCTTCAAAATACTCGCGTGTCTCCCGGCTGACCAGCGGCACCAGAAACTTCGCCGCCGGCTGCGCCTCGAGGATTTCCGCGGCGGCCGCCAGCACCAGCTCGCTGTGCATCTCGAGCTCGGACACGCGGCTTCCGGGCAGGAGCGCGAAGGCGGCCTCTCTCGCGTCGAGCTTGAGGATTTCGCGCGTCTCGCGCCGGCTCGTCGCGGTGGCAGCCTCCGCCGCCAGCGGATGGCCGACGAAAGTGACCGGCAGACCTGCCGCTGCGTACAGCGGCGGCTCGAAGGGGAACAGCGCCAGCAACCGGTCGGCCGAACGCGCGATCGCGCCGATGCGCTCGCGTCGCCATGCCCAGACGGACGGGCTCACGTAGTGGATCGTGCGCACGCCTCGCCGTTTGAGCGCGGCTTCCAGGCCCAGATTGAAGTCCGGCGCGTCGACGCCGATGAACAACGTCGCCTTCGCTGCCAGCAGGCGCCGCCGGACATCGCGCCGGACGAGTATCAGCGCAGGGAGTTCACTGACAACCTCGGCGTACCCTCTCAAAGCCAGCCGCGACATCGGGTACCAGGCCTCGCATCCTGCCGCCTCCATACGCGGGCCCGCGATGCCGGCGAAGCGCACGGTCGGTATCCGTGCCCGCACTGCGCGGACAAGCTCGGCGCCGAGCGCGTCACCCGACGCTTCGCCGGCGACGATGCCTATCGTTATCCCTTCGCCCCCCTGGCGCATCAACGGATGATCCCGCGTCCCAGCGTCTCCAGAAATTCGGCCATGATACCGAGTGCCGGCACCTTGCCGGCCTCGGCCGCAATCGCCGCTCGCGCTTCGTCGAGCGACAGCTTGTTGCGGTACAGCGCCTTGTATGCGCGACGGATAGCGGTGATATCACTCGCCGCGAAGCCGTGCCGGCGCAAGCCCTCGCTGTTGGTGCCATGCGGTTTCGCCGGGTACCCCGACGCGGTCACGAATGGCGGAACGTCCTGCAGCACGATCGATCCAGCGGCGACCATCGCGTACGCGCCGATGCGGCAGAACTGATGCACGCCGACGAATCCTCCCAGCACGGCGTGATCGCCGACGACGACGTGGCCGGCGAGTTGTGCATTGTTCGAAAACGTCGTGTCGTTGCCGACGACGCAATCGTGCGCGACATGGGCGTACGCCAGCAGCCAGTTGCGGTCGCCGATCGACGTCGTGCCACGGTCCAGCACGGTGCCGGCGTGAATGGTCACGAACTCGCGGATGACGTTGTCATCCCCGATCTCGGTCGCAGTGGGTTCGCCGCCGTATTTGCGGTCCTGCGAAATCTCGCCGACCGAAGCGAATTGGAAGATGCGATTGCCACGGCCGATGCGCGTGCGGCCAGCAATCACGACGTGGCTCGCGATCGTCGTTCCGGCACCGACTTCCACTTCGGAGCCGATCACCGCGAAAGGACCGACTTGAACGTCCGGCGCGAGGCGGGCGCCGGCGGCCACCACCGCCGTGGCATGAACGCTCGCCATCTAGGGAACCTCTGAATGGGTCCCGCGTGGCCGCGACGGCGGCTTTCCGGGATGAGATGCCCCATTTGCCAACTGAGGCGACGCGAAGCCCATGGCAGGCCCCCATGGGCGAGCGGCGCGACGGCAGATCGCCCGCGCAGTTGGCAAATGAGCCTCGTCCCGCCGGGTTTCGGCGCAGCGCCTCATCTGCGTTGTTGCGCGGCTTGCGGATAGGATGAACTATTCGCTGCACCGCGACGCCGCGCATCTGAGGCCATTGCGCCAGAAACGCGGCTCATGTGGGGCCCATTCAGAGGTTCCTTACGCCTGCACGTCGCGCACGGCCGCCATGAGCCGCGCCTCCGCGACGAGCTCGCCGCCGACGCTCGCCTTGGCCGCGAACCTGAACACGCTGCGCACGACGTTGAGCTCTACCGACTCGAGGACGAGCTGGTCGCCGGGAAACACCGGCCGCTTGAAGCGCGCATCGTCGATGCCGGCGAAGAACAGAAGCGATCTGGCGTCGTGGCGCTCACCGCGCGTCACGTACGCGAGTATCGCCGACACCTGCGCCATTGCCTCGATGACGAGCACGCCCGGCATCACCGGGTAGCCCGGAAAGTGGCCCTGGAAAAAAGGCTCGTTCAGCGTCACGTTCTTGACGGCCTTGATGCGTTGCCCCGCTTCGCACTCGAGCACGCGGTCGACCAGCAGGAACGGATATCGATGCGGCAGGAGCCGCATGATCTCGTTGATATCCATGGTCGCCACGATCACGTCTCCCTGTCGTTTTGCGCACGCTCCAGCGCGCGCAACCGCTCGAGTATCGAGCGCAATCGGCGCGTCGCCGCCGCCACGCGCTTCCACTCTCGATGCGGCAAGGCGGGGAACGTTCCCGTATAGACGCCAGGCGAATGGATCGAGTCGAACACCCCGGTTGCCGCGGAAATGACGGTGCCGTCGGGGATCTCGAGGTGTCCGCTGATCATTGCCGCGCCGCCGATCTTGCAATTACGGCCGATCGTCGTGCTGCCCGCGATGCCGACGCAGCCCGCGATCGCCGTGTGCGCTCCGATGTGGCAATTGTGGCCGATCTGGATCTGGTTATCGAGCTTGACGTCGTCGTCGATCACCGTATCGCCGATTGCGCCGCGATCGATGGTCGTGTTGGCGCCGATCTCGACGTCTGCGCCAACGACTACGCGGCCAAGCTGCGGGATCTTGAGCCAGCGCCCGTCCTGCTCCGCCATGCCGAAGCCGTCCGCGCCGATGACCGCCCCGCTGTGCACGATCGTGCGTGGCCCGATGGACGAGCGCGGGTAAACGACGACGCGAGGATGCAGTAAACAGTCGTCGTCAAGGCTGCAATCCTCACCGACCACCGTTCCCGCGCCCACCTCCGCGCGCTCGCCGACGCGGGTGCGCTCGCCGATCACGGCGTGCGCGCCGATCGCCGCGCTCGCTGCCACGCGCGCGCTCCCCGCAACGACCGCGGTCGGATGAACTCCCGGCAGGGGCGCCCGCGCCGGGTGCAGTATGGCGGCGACCCGCGCGTAGGCCGCATACGGATTCGTCGTCACGAGCTTGGGCAAGGTCGTGGCTTGCGCGTCGCCCGGCGCGACGATCACCGCGCTCGCGCGCGTTCCCGCCAGGCGGCCGCGATACTTCGAATTGGACAGGAATGCGATGGCGCCCTCGCCCGCGGAATCGAGCGTCGCGACCCGGTCGATGACGACGTCGCCATCGCCGGCGAGCTCGGCGCCGCAGCGCTCGGCGAGCTGGCGCAGGGGAATCCCGACAGCGTCTGGTGAGCCCATGCGCCTAAGGACCCTGAAGCGCCGCGCTGCCGAAAGTTGCTCGCCTACTTGTCGGCGAGCGCCTTGATCACTTTTTCGGTGATGTCGATTCGCGTGCTCGCGAACACCACCGGATCCTGCAAAATCAGGTCGAACTTCTCGGCCTCGGCGATCTGCTGAATGACTTTGTTGGCGCGCTCCTGCACGGAGCCCAGCTCTTCGTTGCGACGCAGGTTCAAGTCCTCGCGAAACTCGCGCTGCAGGCGCTGCAGGTCGCGGCTCATGTTGGCGAGATCGCGCTCCTTGTTGCGACGATCGCTCTCGGCCATGGTGACACCGTCCTTCTCCAGCAGCGCCTGGAGGTCGCGCACCTGCTTGGAGAGTTTCTGGATGTCGGCGTCGCGGCCGGCGAATTCCTTCTCGAGCTTCTGTTGCGCGCGCTTCGCCGGCGTGGCTTCGCGGAACAGCCGCTCGGTGTTGACGAACCCGATCTTGTACTCGCCGCCCTGGGCGAACGCCAGGGTAGCGGCCAGCGCCAGGACCAGCGCGCCAACGGTCAGCGTCATCGATTGCCTCATGCCACGTTTCTCCTGCTGCGAGGCTGAACCCCTGCCTCTCAAAACACCGTCCCCACCTGGAACTGGAAATGCTGCACGCGGTCACCGATCTTCTTGTTCAGCGGGTAGCCGTAACTGAACTTGAGCGGCCCGACCGGAGAGTTCCATGCCACGCCCGCGCCGGCCGAAAACCGAAACGACTCGAACTGCGGTTGCGAACCATTGTCATAGATCTGCCCGGCATCGGTGAACACCGACAGCCGGACCGATTGATCGTTTGCCTTGGCGCCCGGCAATGGAAAGAACAATTCGGCGTTGCCGATGATCTTGCGCCTGCCCCCGATCGTGTTGCCCAGATTGTCCTGCGGACCGAGCGACGCCGTATCGTAACCGCGTACAGAACCCACGCCACCCGCATAATACGCCTTGAAGAACGGAAGGGGCTTGTTGCCGAGGCCGCCGCCATAGCCGACGTCGCCGCGCAGCATCCAGACGATATTCGCCGGCAGCGGAGTGAACCACTGAATCAGGTAGTTCGCCTTATAGTAGGAAAGGTCACCGATGGGCAAGCCCCATTCTACCAGCGCGCTTTGCAGCAGGCCCCGGGTGGGGAAGAGAATGCTGTCGCGCGTGTCGCGTGACCAGCCGGTACTCACGATGTAACTGTTCGTGGACGAGCCGAACTTGGTGACAAAGTCGACATAGATCTGTGGGCTATTGTTGGCCAGCGACAGATTGGAGTGCTCGAAGCGCAGGGCGAGGATCACGCTGTCGGTCTCGGTCACAGGCACGCCGAATCCGACCGCCCCACCAAAGGTCCTCGAAGAATATTGCGCGATCGGCAGCGACGAAGAATTGACGCTCTTGTCGTAGACCTCGATCGTCCGCGCGATACCGTCGGCGGTCCAGTACGGCTCGCTGTAAGTCACGGCGACCGTGCGATTGATACGGCTCGTGTTCACGGCCCCGGTCAGCGCGTTGCCCGTGCCGAAAACGTTGTTCTGCGAAACCGACGCCGAGAGCACCAAACCGTCGGCGCTGGAGTAGCCGACCCCCGCAAGCAGGTTGCCGGTCGCCTTTTCGGTCACCGTCACGTCGAGATCGACCTGGTCGGGGCTGCCCGGCACGGCCGGCGTCTCTACGTTCACGTCGTCGAAGAAGTTGAGCCGGGTGATGCGCACCTTCGAACGCTCGATGCGCGTCGCGTCGTACCAGGCGCCCTCGAGTTGGCGCAGCTCGCGGCGAATCACTTCGTCGCGCGTCTTGGCGTTGCCGCTGATGTTGATCTTGCGGATGTAGACGCGGCGTCCCGGGTCGATGAAAAACGTGAACGACGCCGTCCGTTTCTCGCGGTCGATCTCGGGGACGGCGTTGACATTGGCGAAGGCATATCCGTCGCTGCCGAGGCGGTCGGATAGCGCCTTCGCGGACTGCGTGAGTTTTTCGCGCGAATACACGTCGCCGGGCTTGACCAGGATCAGGCGCATCAGCTCGGGCTCGGGCAGCAGCAGCTCACCGGCAAGCCGAACATCGCCGACGCTGTACTTCGGGCCCTCGGTGATATTGATCGTGATGTAGATCTGCTCCTTGTCCGGCGTGATCGAAACCTGCGTCGAATCGGCCTGAAATTCGAGGTAACCCCGGTTGGTGTAGTAGCTGCGCAAGGTCTCCAGGTCGGCTTGCAGCTTCTGCTTCGAGTACTGGTCGTTCTTGGTGTACCAGGTGAACCAGCCCGACGTCGAGAGCTGCATTTCCTTGATCAGCGTGCTCTCGGGAAACGCCTGGACGCCGACGATGTTGATATTGGCGATCTTCGCGACATCGCCCTCCTCGACGGTGAAGTTCACCGCGACACGATTGCGTTCCTGAGGCGTCACCGTGGTCGTGACCTGCATCGCGTAATAGCCGCGATTGATGTACTGGCGCTTGAATTCCTGCTCCGCTCGATCGAGCGCCGAGCGGTCGAAGATGCGCGACTCGACGACGCCGATATCCTTCAGCGCTTTGCGCAGCGTGTCCTTGTCGAATTCCTTGGTCCCGACGATGTCGATCTGGCTGATCGTCGGCCGCTCCTGGACGATGACCACCAGCACGCCGCCCTCGACCTCGAGCCGGACGTCGCGGAAAAAACCCGTCGCGTACAGCGCCTTTACCGCGGCGGAAGCCTTTTCGTCGTCGACCCGGTCGCCGACTTTGATCGGCAGGTAGTTGAATACGGTCCCGGCGTCGGTACGCTGCACGCCTTCGACGCGAATGTCCCTTACGGTGAACGGCTCGAACGCCAGCGCCGCGGGCGCGAGCCGCGCCGACAGCAATACCACGAGCAATGCGAACCACGCCTTGATCCTGCCGGACGCGCGCGGCGCCACGGCCCGCGCGCCCTGGCGGGCATCAAAGGAAGCGGGAAAGATCATTGAAAAGCGCCAAAGCCATCAACAGGGCCAGCACGGCCATGCCGATGCGCTGGCCGACCTCGAGGACGCGGTCGGAAACGGGACTGCCTTTGAAAATCTCGACCAGATAATACAACAAGTGTCCGCCATCGAGTAAGGGCACGGGCAGCAGGTTAAGCACCCCGAGGCTGATGCTGATCAGCGCGAGGTAGCCGATGAAAGTCAGCACACCGGCCTGCGCAGACTGCCCGGCGAAATCTGCCATCGTCAGCGGACCGCTGATGTTCTTGAGCGACGCGCTGCCGGTAAGAATGCGTCCGAGCATCTTCAGCGTGAACACCGACAGTTCCCACGTCTTCGCCGCTCCCTGCACGAACGCCTCAGCGGGCGAGTAGCGCAACGTCAGCGCCAGGTTCGCAGCCGCCGCCGGATCGATGGCGAGCCGCATGCCCGCCATGCCGATCGTGCGCCCGTTCTGCTCGGTCGATTCGGGCACGAGAAAGGCATCGTACTCGCCGCCGTCGCGGCGAACGGTGAAGCGCAAGCGGTTGCCCGGATGCGCGTTGGTTGTCGCGGCGACATCTGCCGGCGAGCGCACGGCCTGCCCGTCGATCGCAACGATGGCGTCGCCCTCCCGCAAGCCTGCCATCTGCGCAGGCTTGCCGGGCAGCACCTCGTGCACGCGCGGCGCGCCCAGGTCGATCTTCAACCCGAGCGCAGCCATGAAATTGCCTTCCCAATCGGCGGACGCGAGCGAGCCAAGCGGCAACTCGCGTGCGGCGCTCGTGTCGTCCGGCCGTTCGACCGAGAGCACCGCGCGATCTCCGCCCGAGAGACGCAACAGCCGCCAGCGCAGGTCCTGCCACGACCCCACGGGCTCGCCGTCGACGGCCCTCACGACATCGCCTGCGGCCAGACCGGCAACGGCCGCGGGCGATCCTGCCGGAGGCGATGCGAGCACTGCGCGCTGACCCGGGATGCCCGCCATGTACGTGCCCCCGAAAAGCAGAACCGCGAGCAGCAAATTGGCGAGCGGCCCGGCGGCGACAATTGCGATCCGTTTCCACACGTTCTGGCGATTGAACGCGCGCGACCGGTCCGCGGGAGCGACGTCGCCCTCGCGCTCGTCGACCATCTTGACGTAACCGCCGAGCGGAACGGCCGAGATCGCCCACTCCGTGGCATCGCGGCCGATCCGTCGCGACCAGACGACGCGACCGAAACCAATCGAGAAGCGCAGCACCTTGACGTCGGCGAGCCGCGCGACGACATAATGACCAAGCTCGTGAAACGTGATCAGGACGCCAAGCGTGACGGCGAAGGCAAAGACCTTCTGCGCGATGTCGATCATACGGTGACAGGTTGCCGACCGAGCAGCTGTCGGGCCAGCGCGCGACCCGCGCGATCGGCCTCGAGCGCGTCGGCGAGCGAAGCGATGGGGCGCGTGGGCAGCCGCGCGAGCGCTTCGGCGCACACGCCGGCAATGTCGAGGAAACCGATCCCGCGCTCGAGGAAAGCTGCGACCGCTTCCTCGTTCGCGGCGCTGAGCGTCGCCGGTGCGCTGCCGCCGGCAACAAGCGCGGCGCACGCGAGCCCCAGGCAGGGAAAACGCGCCGCATCGGGGACGGCAAAATGAAGTGCGCCGATCTGCGCCAGGTCGAGCGGCTCCACGCCCGCCGTGATGCGCTCGGGCCAGGCCAGCGCCTGCGCGATCG
>Ga0075423_10006889_pt1 | contig 10691 bp, 7 predicted proteins | sample SoiMethybrSBSTD2_FD_80114 | JGI IMG/M metagenome (GOLD analysis project Ga0075423, IMG submission 80114) | Bulk soil microbial communities from a Populus tree surrounding site in Tennessee, USA - Soil MetaG P. TD hybrid SBSTD2 | ecosystem: Environmental > Terrestrial > Soil > Tree plantation...
CCACCACGATGCCGGCGACGATCGAGTGGATGAAGGCGACGGTGCCGATCAGGAACGCCGCGATCGTCGCTCCGGCGAGCGGAATCAGGTCGAGGATCGCGACAACCAGTCCGAGCGCGACCGCGAAGGGCACTCCCATGATGATCAGAACGATCGAGGTCGAGCCGCCCGCGATCAGGCTGATCAACAGGTTTCCCGTCACGTAGCCGCCGACCGTGCGGTAGATCTGGTTGCAGACGTTCTCCCAGCGGGGGCGCGACTCGGGCGGGAGCAGGCCGTAGAAGCGCTCGATCCATTTCGGGCCCTCGAGCAGCATGAAAAAGGTCAGGAAGGCGATCGTGATGATTCCGAGCACGATCGAGATCACGCTTTTGGTGATCGAGATCGCGGTTCCGGAAAGGCCGAGCACCTTCTTCGCCCCGCCCTTGTGAATCGCGTCCTGGATCCGTTCGGGCAGGTGGTACTTCGTCTCCAGGAAGCCGAACCGTCCCTTGCCCTTGCTGATGTCGTGGACGTAGTCGGGGACCTTGTTGACCAGTTCGGTCACCTGGTGCACGACCGTCGGCACGAAGAGCGCTCCGATCCCTGCGAACGCTGCCAGAACGAGCAAGAAGGTGATACCCGAAGCCAGGCCGCGACGCTTGACTCCGTGCCGTTGGAACCAGTCGACCGCGGGGTTCATCGCAAGCGCGAGGAAGAGCGCGATCAGGATCCAGACGATCACGTGGCGCGCGATCATGATCACCTCGAGCACGACGGCCACGGCGATGATCGTGCCGAGCACGCTCAGGATCGTGCGCACGGGAAAGCGGACGAGCCGCTCGGGCACCACGCAACAAGGATTGCGGGCAGGTCGGACGTTCACCATGCGCTTTACGCCAGAATGCGTGGGGCGTGAGCCTACGAGGACAACCGATCGAAGAGACAGCGACCCTGCCCGACGGCCGCTCGGTCCGTGTCTGGATCGGCGTCCCGGAGGATGCCTACAGGGATTTCGACACCGTGGCCGTCGAGCTCTCCCTGGTCGGCGGAAACCACCTCGCGGCGGTAAACACCGTGCTCGAGGCCGACCAGACCAGCGAGGCCCTGGCCCTCGCCCGCGAGATCGTCGCCGGCCTCGAGTCGGGCAAGCTCGAGCCGACTGCGGCGGCGCTTGAGCCTCTGGCGGACCAGCCGCGCTAGCGAGAAAAAGCGGGCGGCGGGAATCGAACCCGCATAACTAGATTGGAAGTCTAGGGCTCTGCCATTGAGCTACGCCCGCGAAGCCGCAACTAGCGTATCGGCGGTGCATCCCTATTCGTGGAGCCTCCACGCCGAGGCCGTCGTCCTTGTCCCGCTGCTGGCATTGGCGTACGCGTTCGTCGTCCGCCGCTATCCCCCGCCAGGCTGGCGGATCGCCTGCTTCCTCGGCGGGCTCGCCCTGATCCTCGCCGTCTTCGTCACGCCGCTCGAGAGCCTCGCGCTTCGCTATCTGCTGACGGCGCACCTGCTCCAGAACGTTGCGCTCGCGGAATGGAGCCCGGCGCTCGTCGTGCTCGGGATCCCGCCCGCCGCCGCAGCCGCGGCTCGAAAGTACGGCGCCGTCCGGGTGTTCACGCACCCACTCGTCGCGCTGCCGCTCTGGCTTGCCACCTACTACGCCTGGCATCTCCCGGCCGCCTACGACACGGCGTTGCGCCATCCCTCGACGCTGCTCCACTTCGAACACCTCTGCTACTTCGTCACCGGGGTACTCGTGTGGTGGCCGGTGCTGACCGGGCGCCTCGACGCCGGAAGTTCGGCCGCGTATCTGTTTGCCGCGTTCGCGCTGGCGAGCCCGCTCGGGCTGCTGCTCGCGCTCATCCCCCGCGCCGTCTACGACTTCTATGTGCACGCGCCGCGCATCTGGGGCTGGAGCGCGCTCACCGACCAGCAGGTCGCCGGCCTGACGATGGCCGCGGAGGAGGCGATCGTCTTCTTCGGCGCCTTCGCGTTCTACTTCGTCCGCTTCATGCGCCGGGAATCGACGGCGCTCGACCTGAAGCACGCCAGATGGACGAGGTGATCCTCGCCCGCCACGGCGAGAGCGAGCTCAGCGTTGTCGGGACAGTCAACGGCGATCCAGCCGTCGCGTGCGCATTGACCCCGACCGGACGCGAGCAGGCGCGGAAGCTCGGAGACTTGCTCGCCGACACCGAGCTCGACGTCTGCGTGACGAGCGAGTTCGAGCGAACGCGCGAAACTGCAGACCTCGCGCTCGCCGGCCGCCGAGTCCCACGACTCGTTCTCCCGGAGCTGAATGACGTCCGCTTCGGGCGCTTCGAAGGCGGAGCGCTGGCCGACTACCGCACGTGGGCCGCCGCGAACAAACCGACCGTCGACGCCCCCGGCGGCGGCGAGAGCCGGAGCGGCACTGTTGCGCGTTATGTCCGTGCGTACCGCATCATCCTGGCGCGGCCCGAGCGCAAAGTCCTCGTCGTAGCACATGGCTTGCCGATCCGCTACGTCTTGAACGCCCTCGAAGAAACCGATCCGGCTCCGATCATCGAGCAGGTCGCCTACGCGCAGCCGTTTCGCCTGTCCGCGGGAGAGCTCGAACGCGCCATCGGTCGGCTCGATCGCTGGGCAAAAGCCCCTGCCTGGAGGCAGCAGGTTCAGCTCCGCTCAGACTAGAAACGACACGGGCAATCGCTTAGCGTATTGACGTCATCGCGCGGCGCGCCGCCCGTCGCGCATTGGGGAAGGAGGGCTTTGTGCATCCGAAGAGGTTGCTCGCCCTAGCCGGAGTGATTGCCGTTGCGGCGGCTCTGATCACATCGGCCGGAGCTGGAGCAAGCGTTCCAAGGTTCGATCTCTCGACACAGTCGGGAGCCGCGAAGTACCTGAAGTCGATCGGTGTCAATCCGAAGGGCGTCGTGATCCAGCGCGGGCTGCGGAACTACGCCGGCTCGCGCTGTCCCGGCAAGGGCTGGAGCTGCACCCTGACGACGCATCCGGTCGTCCAGGTCGCAGCGGCCGGCGGCAAGAACACGTTTGCCTGCTCGACTTCGAGCTGCGCGGTAGTTCAGGTCGCGGCGGCGCCGAGCAAGGGGAACAAGAGCGTTTGCATCAGGACGACGGGGCTGGGGCAGTCCTGCACGATCAGCCAGTCGAGCGCGACCGGCGACAACATGGCAGTCGTCTACGAGAACGCCGGGACAAAAATGTCAGGGCTGACGCAGACAGCCTCGTACACGGCCTCGATCACCCAGACGTCGACCGGCTCGGGCAACAACGTCGCCTGCGTCGACCAGGAGATCAACATCGACGGCTCGACGAACGCGAGCGGGAAGAAAGCAATGCCGGTGACGGTCACGCTGGAGTCACACCAGTCCGTCACGATCACCCAGGACTCCGCGAGCGGCAACAACTCGGCGGCGCAGTCCGCAAACTCGTCAGGCAACTGCACAGGGAGTGCGGTCATCCAGAACCAGACGCTGACCTCGACCGCGACGGGCTCGGGCTCGGTCACGCAGAACGAGAACGCCGCGAACAACGGCGCCAACGTGACGCTCGACATCGAGCAGAACCAGGGGAGCGGACACGGAGTTGCCACTGGCACCAACAACGCGACGTTTGCTCAGACGAACTCCCTGCAAGCAACCGCGAACAGCCCGGCCGGGCCGATCAGCCAGACCCAGAGCTCCGTGAACGGTGGCCTGCTGGGGACGGTGAACCAGGACAGCACGGGCGTCTCGACCGCAAGTGCAACGCAGACGGAGACGCAGTGCGAGGACGCGCAAAAGAGCGGGCTCACGTCGTGCGACACGGCTGACCCGGACGCAAGCCTAGCTCCAGCCTCATTGACGCAGATTCAGCATGGGCCGGTGAGGAAGGGCGTCGGCACCGCCACCCAGACCGGCAACGGCGGTGACCAGTTCACCATCATTCAGACCTCCAATCAGGACAACGACCAAGGCAGCGGTAGCACCCAGACGAACGACCTTGAGGCCGACTGCGTGACGTCCGGCAACTGCATGGCCACTCAGAACACCAACATCAACGGGACCCCGAGCACGAACACTCAGAGCGGCCAGAACGTCGACATGCAGACGAATTGCACGGGCTCGACCTGTACCTCCACCTGCAACGGAGAGACCTGCGGCGGCGGCGGCGGTGGCGGCCCGACCGCATGCCAGCCGTCGAGCTCGCTCACCGTGCTCGTCCAAGGATCGAACGCGAGCGCCTACGTTCCGAAGGGCAACTGGGGGTCGACGGCCACCGGCGTCGGCGTCGTTCCCGTCGAGGGGAGTGGTCCCGGGCCCTCTCTGATTCCAACCCCCAACGCCGTCAACTCGTGCGCCTCGAACTTCGTCACCGGCATCACGGCGTGCACGGCGAACAACACGGACGTCTACCTGCTCTCGGGCACTTCTCTCAGCAGCACGCTGGCGAGCGGCGGCAGCGGCTCAATCGGCTTCTCAGGAGGTTCCTGCACGAACTGCGGCGTGGCGATGGACGCCACCCACAACAAGGCCCTGATCGGCCTGAGCGTGGGCGGCGCCCCGGGCTTCCAGTTCCTCGACCTCGCCACCTCGACCTTCGAGCCGGCGTTCACGTCGCCCGCGGGCGACATCTCGGAGGACCCGCTGATCGATCCATTCCGCAACCTGCTGCTGTCGGCGTCTGAGAGCAACAACTACGAGATCGTGAACGTTGCCAACACGACGAGCCCGGCGTTCTTCGAAAACGGGCCAATTTCGTCCGGAGGTCTGCTCGACTCGTCTGGCGAGGACTGCTCGACGGGGATCGCGCTGGCGCCGGCGGAGTTCAGCAGCCCGTCGAACGTGTATGTGGCCGACCTGACCCAGGCGACCTTCACGCCGGGCACGCCTGCCGGAACGTGGACGGCTCCGTCGCAGGTGCAGACGCTCGGCGAGTCGGTCCTGTCCGAAGGCGCGAACGGCATCGCGGTGGCTCAGGGAACACACGTCGGCATCGTCTCGGGCGAGTTCGGCGGTGACGCGATCACCGCGATCGCCCTCCCGGCGACGTCCGGCAGCGGGACTCCAGCGATCCAGGACTGGGTGACTTGCTCCATCGGGAGTGGCTTCTCCAACGGGTTCGACCCGCACACGGTGACGGCGTACAAGAGCCCGAATTCGAGCGACGCGATCGGACTGCTCGCGAACGGAGGCGCGAGCGAGCTCGCCGACGTCGACCTGACCAAGATGCTCAACTCGGCGACCGTGCCGCGAACCGAAGGCGGCCACGGATGCGCCTCGGGAACGTTGCCCTCCTCGGTGGTGAGCTTCATCCCGGTGCCGTAGGCGGGCGGCATCAGCATTTACGACGTGGAGGGGCCGGCCGGTGCCGGCCCCTCCACCAGTTCCGCGAGTTCGAGGTCGATCGTGTCTCGGCGCGTCGTCGCGCCGATGCGGCTGAAGATCGCCCGCGCGCGCTCGAGCTCGGTTCTGCCGCCGGTGACGTCGCCGAAAGCGCGAAGCGACCGACCGAGCGCCAAGCGAGCCTCGGCCAGGTCGATCGGGACGTTGAGCCCTTCCAACAGCCGCAGCGCCTCCGCAAACGCGGTCGCCGCCGCGGTCGACTCACCTGAGGCGGTCGCCACCACGGCCTCCGCCATCAGCAGCGACGACCGGGCGTAGGGGTCTTCTTCCGGAGTACTCCGCGCCGCGAACGCGACGAGCTCCCGTGCGTCGTCGAGTCGATCCTGGGCGACGAGCGACTCGACCAGACGCCAGTACGTCTCGACGACGACCCAGCCCCCGATCTGGAGGGCGACGAGGAGCCCCTCGCGCAACCAGGCCTCGGCCTCCTCGGGACGGCCGTCGGAGAGGGCGAAGATTGCCAGCCCCCTCATGATGTTCTGGACTTGGAAGTACGTGTCGCCGGTGCGCTCGAACCGGGTGCGGGCCCGCCGGCAGAGCCGCTCGCCCTCATCGGGCTGACCGCGAAAATATTCGACGATCCCGAGCCAGGACGTCGCCTCCGCCTCGATTCTCTGGCTACCGAGATCGGAGGCGAGCTCGAGACAGCGGCGGAGCTCCGACTCTGCGGCGGCGAGATCATGGCTCATGAGCAGAGCTGCGATTCGAAGGTGGCCCTCGGCCACGAGCGCCCGGTCGTCGATCTCCCGCGCGGTGGCAACGGCGGCCCGGAGGCTCTCGATCGCTTCGTCGTGCCGACCCTCGATGTCGCCCAAAAAGGTGGCGAACACGAACGCGACCTTGATCTGGAGAGATCCTTCTTCGGTCAGGCTTGCCAGCGTCTGCGCCTCGGTGAGCCGCTGGTGCGCCTGGGAGGTGCGCCCCTGCCGCTGGTCGATGTCACCGAGCAGCAGCAGCGCCTCGGACTCGACGTCCGTTCGGCCGAGCCGCGGGGCGTTCTCCACCACCTCGAGCAGCTCGTCGGAGGCCTCCTTGAGCTGCCCGAGCATCATCGCCATATCCGCGCGCCGCAGGCGTAACTCGACCCGCAGGGCGTCGTGCCGGTCGTCGAGGACGTCCAGAGCGCGCGTGTAGTAGCGATGCGCCTCGCGAAGGCTCTCGCGCCGCTCCGCACGGTGCGCGGCGTCGGCGAGCGCGGAAGCGGCCTCGCGGATCGGTGGCTCGATCGGACTTCGAGCAACCTCGCGCGCCAGCAGGCACGCCTGCTCGAGGTGCCACGCCACGATCTCGACGAACTCGTCCGCCGTGCTCGGAAGGGACGAGACCCAGTCGGAGAAGCGCACGTGGAGCTCGACACGCCGTCCTTTCGGGATCTGGCCGTAGGCGACGTCGCGCATCAGGATGTGCTTGAACGCGTACTCGTCGTCGTCCGCGACCGTCGAGGGAGCCCGGGATGCGACGAAATCGCGCCGCTCGAGCTCCGCGAGGCCCTGCCGTGGATCGTGTGGCTCCCGCCCTTCGCCCGAACCGAGGTACGCGACCGCACCCGCCCAGAAAACGGCTCCGACTACGGAGGCGTGATGGGCCAGCTCCTTCTCGGCGCCGGCGAGCCGGTCGAGTCGGGAGCTGATCAGGCCCTGGACGCTGGTGGGCACGGGCAGGTCGCGCATCTCGTCGCTCGCCCACCGCTCGGGGTCGAGCAGGTCGCGCTCGCGCAGCATCCGCACCGTCTCCTCGAGGAAGAGCGGGTTGCCGCCGGCGTTGGAGATGAGCGCGGTTGCGAACGGCGTCTCCGCGAGGGCCGGTTCGCCGACCAGGTCCGTCAGGAGGGCGGCCGACTGCTCATGGTCGAGCGTGCTGAGCTCGACAGTCCGCCTGCGGCCGTCCGCGTTCAGGAACCCCGGTGCCACCTCCTCGAGGTCCGGTCGGGCGGTGCAGACGAGGACGAGCTGAGCGTCGGCTTCGTCCGCCGCGATGTACGCGATCAGCTCGAGCAGGGTCTGCTCGGCCCAGTGGAGGTCCTCGACGACGATCGCGGTCGGCTGTGCTCTCGAGAGCAGCTGGAGGGCACGGCGGATGCCCCAGTGCAGCTCGGCCTGCGATATCGCGCTCGTCGAGTACGTTCCGCGTGGCGTCGTCGGAATCCCGAACAGGTTCGAGAGCGCCGAGGCGATCGTCCTCACCTCGTCGACGTCATCCGTGTCGAGCGTCTCGAGGAGCGCGTCGAGCTTCGCGGCAGTCGTCTCGCGGTCGTCGCTCTGGAGGATCCCGGCGGCAGACTTGAAGATCTCCATGACCGGCCAGTAGGTGATGCCCTCCCCGTACGGGAGGCACCGGCCGGAGTGAACGACGCACCTCGACTCCACGCGGCGCACGAGCTCGCGGAGCAGGCGGCTCTTGCCGATTCCCGGAGGACCGACGATGGTGGCGATGCCGACGTAGCGCTCCTCCAGGGCGCCGTCGCAGAAGCCGGCCAGCTCCTCGAGCTCGGCTTGACGTCCGACCAGCATCGCTTGGTCTCGCTCGTCGACCGGTGACGTGTCACGCAGCCCGACCACTTCCCAAACCGGGACCGGCTCCTGCTTACCCTTCGCCTGCAACGGCTCTGCCTCGCGGAACTCGAAGGACTTGCCGGCGGCGAGGTACGTCTCCTTGCCGACGAGGATGCCGTCCGTCGGGGCGGCCGACTGGATCCTTGCGGCCGTGTTGAGGACGTCGCCGGCTGCCGACCACTCCCCCTCGCCCGGCCGCGCGCCGAGCATGACGAGCGCCTCACCCGTGTGGATGCCGATGCGGATGTGGAGGTCGAGCCACTCGTCCTCGCGATTCAGGTCGACGATCGAGCTCTGGACGGCTAGCGCGGCGCGCACGGCCCGCTCAGGATCGTCCTCGTGCGCCTTCGGCGTGCCGAACAGCGCCAGTACCGCGTCCCCGCTGAACTTCTCGAACGTCCCTCCGTGGTGCTCGAGGTCGGCCCGCACGCGCGCGTGATACGGCGCGACGAGAGCCTTGACGTCCTCAGGGTCGAGCTGCTCCGAGCGCGAGGTCGAGCCGACGAGGTCGACGAAGATCGCCGTGATCAACTTCCGCTCCTCGGCAATAACAGCGGGCTCGACTGCCGCAAGCGGCGATCCGCACGCAAGACAGAACTTGGCGACGTCGGGGTTGTCCTGCCCGCACTGCGCGCAAACAGGCATGAGGAGAGGGTACGACGGCGGGTCGCAGGCTTCTAGTCGGGGCGGCCGGATTTGAACCGGCGACCTTCCGCTCCCAAAGCGGATGCGCTACCAGGCTGCGCCACGCCCCGTGTGCCGTCGAGTCTAGCCCTGGGCGTCGGGCGGGCTAGGGCTCGAAACGATTTCCTCGCTCGACGCGCACGATTCGTCCCGCTCGTGACATTTCGCTCGAGATGTCGTCTGGGCGGCCTGATAAAACACCGCGCTTCGGATGCGTTGTCGGGGGGCACTATCCGTTCTCATCGTCGTCCTGTTCGTGGCCGTGGTGGCGCCGCAGGCGTCTGCGCGGCCACTAGCAGAGCGAACTCTTGCGTCAGCCACACGTAACGCGGCGCTGATCGCCGCCGTCAACTCGGTGCGAACCGTTCACCTTCTGCCGAGGCTGAGCGTCGATGCCAACCTGTCCCGGGCGGCCCAGTCTCATTCTCGCGACATGCTCCTCCACGACTACTTCGGCCATGGGAAGTTCGCAGTCCGGATGTCGCGGTTCGGCGTGCGAGGGCGCGTCTTTGCCGAGACGCTCGCCTGGAAAAAAGGGGTCATGTCAGCGAACGCGACTCTGGCGGGTTGGCTCGCGAGCCCGGAACACCGCTCGATCCTGCTCGACCCGACGCTCCACCGGATTGGGGTCGCCACCCCAGTGGGCCCCTTCGGCGGCTTCGCGACGGCGACCGTCGTCACTGCGGATTTCGCCGGTTAGCCGGGTTAGTGCGTCGCTTGCGATGCCGTCTAAACCCCGGATGCAAGAACGCAGCGGCCCGTAGGAGTGCCTAGTCGCGTTCCACGGCGTCGCTTGCGATGCCGTCTAAAGGCCGTGCCGGCTTTGCCGGTGCGGCCGTCTAAACCCCGGATGCAAGGACGCAGCGGCCCGTAGGAGTGCCTAGTCGCGTTCCAGCAACTCGCGAACCTCGGCGAACTTCTCACGCCGCAGGTCGTCACGCTCGCCGCCCTCGACACGGCGAACGAGGTCCTGTACGAGCGGCGCCAGCTCGACCGGGTTGAACGGCTTCGTCACGTAGTCGACGCCGCCGAGGTCGATCCCCTTCGCCCGGTCCCTGATTTCGGCCCGTGCGGTCAGGAAGACAATCGGAATCCCGCTCGTCGATTCGTCCGCGAGCAGCTCTTCGGCCACCTCCCAGCCGCTCCGTCCCGGCATCATCACGTCGAGCAGGATGACGTCCGGAAGCTCGGTGCGCGCCAGCTCCAGTCCTCTGTCGCCGTCAGCGGCTTCGAGCACGGTCATCCCCTCGGCCTCGAGGTTGACGCGGCAGAGGAGCCGGATCGGAGCCTCGTCGTCGACGACGAGAACGGTCGTCACGCTGTCTCCCGGCCGCTCAGTGCGGCGTCAGGCGCGAGCGGCAGCTCGAAGGCGAAGCTCGACCCCGCGCCCTCGCGCGAGTCGACCCACATACGGCCGCCCATCGCGGAGACGAGGCCGTGAGCGATGAAGAGCCCGAGCCCGGTGCCGGTAGTCGCAGGATCGCGTGCCATGGATTCCCCACGGTAGAACTTCGTGAAGATCCGCCGCTGCTCCTCTTCCGGGATCCCAATCCCTTCGTCGAGCACCTTGACCTCGACAACCTCGTCGTTGACGCGGGCGGCCACCGTGACCCGGCCGCCATCGGGGGAGAACTTAACCGCGTTGTCGACCAGATTCGCGAGAATCTGCCGCAGCTTGTCGCTGTCGGCCTCAGCGTCGAGCGGCTGGTCGGGCAGGTCGACCACGAAGTCGTGGCCGTTGGCGCTGGGCGCCTGCGCGGCCAGCTGGATCACGTCCGACACCACCGCCCTGACATCGGTCGGCGCCAGGTTGACCTGCAGGTCGCCGGTGTCGAGGCGCGCGACGTTGAGGAGCTGGTCGACGATCGTCGTCAGGCGGTCTGACTCGGAGGCGATGTAGCCGAGGAACGTCCGCCGCTCCTCCTCGCCGAAGAGGACATCCTGGCGGAGCAACGTCTCCGCGAACCCGTAGATCGAGGTCAGCGGCGTTCGGAGCTCGTGCGACACCGCCGTGACGAAGTCGGACTTCATCTGCTCGACCACCCGCTCGGCCGAGATGTCCCTGAAGGCGAAGATCCGCCCTGCGACG
>Ga0075423_10006890_pt1 | contig 10690 bp, 7 predicted proteins | sample SoiMethybrSBSTD2_FD_80114 | JGI IMG/M metagenome (GOLD analysis project Ga0075423, IMG submission 80114) | Bulk soil microbial communities from a Populus tree surrounding site in Tennessee, USA - Soil MetaG P. TD hybrid SBSTD2 | ecosystem: Environmental > Terrestrial > Soil > Tree plantation...
CGGGGCCACGATCAACGTCTACGACGGCGCGACGCTCCTGGGCACCGCGACCGCCAACGGGAGCGGGGCCTGGACCTTCACGACCAGCACCCTGACGGATGCCACCCACAGCTTCACCGCGACAGCGAGCGACGCGGCCGGCAATGTCAGCGGGGCGTCCAGCGTGCTCGCCGTCACCGTCGACACCGCCGCGCCGAGCGCGCCCACGATCAGCTCGTATTCGACCGACAGCGGCACGGTCGGCGACGGTGTCACGAACGACAACACGCTGACCTTCACCGGGACAGCGGCGGCCGGGGTCACGGTCAGCGTCTACGACGGCGCGACGCTCCTGGGCACCGCGACCGCCAACGGAAGCGGGGCCTGGACCTTCACGACTGGTGTGTTGACGGACGCCACCCACAGCTTCACAGCAACGGCGAGCGATGTCGCCGGCAATGTCAGCGGAGCCTCGGGTGCCCTCAGCGTCACCGTCGACACCGTTGCACCAAGCGCGCCGACGATCAGCTCCTACTCGACCGACAGCGGCACAGCCGGCGATGGCGTCACCAGCGACAACACGTTGACCTTCGCCGGAACAGCAACTGCTGGAGCCACCATCAGCGTCTACGACGGCGCGACGCTCCTGGGCACCGCGACTGCCAACGGGAGCGGGGCCTGGTCGTTCGCGACCGGCACTCTGGCAGACGCCACTCACAGCTTCACGGCGACGGCGCGTGATGCCGCCGGAAATACGAGCGCGGCCTCAAGCGTCCTCGCCGTCACCGTCGACACGGTTGCGCCCAGCGCGCCGACGATCAGCTCGTACTCGACCGACAGCGGCACGGTCGGCGATGGCGTTACCAGCGACAACACGCTGACCTTTACCGGGTCAGCGGCGGCTGGAGCTACGGTCAGCGTCTACGATGGCGCGACGCTCCTCGGCACCGCCACTGCTAACGGAAGTGGTGCCTGGACATTCACCACGGGCACTCTGGCAGACGCCACTCACAGCTTCACCGCAACCGCGAGCGACGCGGCCGGTAATGCCAGCGCGGCTTCAAGCGCGCTCAGCGTGACGGTCGACACGGTCGCGCCAAGCGCGCCTGCGATCAGCTCATATTCAAGCGATAGCGGAGTCGCCGGCGATGGCATTACCAATGACAATACACTCACGCTGATCGGCACGGCGACTGCGGGGAACACTGTCAGCATCTACGATGGCGCGACGCTGTTGGGCGCCGCCACTGCCAATGGGAGCGGGGCGTGGTCGTTCACTACCGGTGCACTGGCGGATGCAACTCATAGCCTCACCGCTCGGGCGTCTGATGCCGCAGGTAACACGAGTGCCGCCTCGGCGGCGCTGACTGTGACGATCGACACGACAGCGCCCGGGGCGCCAACGATAGCCTCGTTTTCGACCGATAGCGGGGTGGCCGGAGACCGCATCACCAACGACAATACGTTGACGCTGACCGGCTCCGCGGTTGCGAGCAGCACGGTCAGCATCTATGACGGGGCGACCCTTCTTGGGACCGCGACAGCCAATGGTGCGGGCGCCTGGAGCTTCACGACCGGCACTCTGTCCGATGCGACGCACAGCCTGACTGCGACCGCCACCGACAGCGCGGCCAATGTAAGCGCAGCCTCGGCTGCCCTGACGGTCACGATCGACACGGTCGCGCCAGGCGCTCCAACGATCAGCTCATACTCGACCGACAGCGGTGTTGTCGGTGACGGGATCACCAACGACAACACTCTGACATTGGTTGGGACGGCAGTGGCCGGGAGCACCATCAGCGTCTATGACGGCGCGACGCTGCTCGGCACGGCTTCGGCGAATGGCGCAGGTGCCTGGTCCATCACGACCGGAGCGCTTTTCGATGGTGCCCATAGCCTGACGGCGACGGCTAGCGATGTGGCGGGCAATGTGAGCGTAGCCTCGGGTGCTCTGGCCGTCACGGTCGACACCGTCGCGCCAGGTGCGCCTACCATTGCGTCGTTCTCAACGGACAGCGGCACGTTTGGCGACGGCGTCACCAATGACAATACTTTGACGCTGACGGGCGCCACTGCGGCGGGCAGCACGGTGAGCATCTACGATGGGGCTACGCTTTTGGGCAACGCTACGGCCAACGGCGCGGGCGCCTGGAGCTTCACCACGGGCGCGTTGGCAGACGCGACCCATGCATTGACCGCCAGGGCCACAGACGCCGCCGGCAACGTGAGCGCGGCTTCGGCTGCTCTCAATGTGACAATTGATACGGCTGCGCCCGTGTCACCGACAATCGGTGCCGCCGTAGTCAATTCGTTTGGTGTCTCGGGCTCCACAGTGACGCTGACCGGTACGGCTGAGGCTTCCGCCATCGTCAACGTCTATGGGATGGACCTGGTGAAGGGGAGTGGGGCGACTTTGCTTGGCACAGCTACCGCGGCGCCCGATGGTGCGTGGAGCTTCGCCACCGGGTCGCTCTCCGGCACGGTGCTGCGCTTCACCGCAACCGCCTCTGACGCCGCGAGCAACCTGAGCTTGAGCTCAGCCCTCTTCAACCTGATGGTGATCGACTCTTCCCCAACGGGGGACTCTGCCGACGCAGCGGCAGACTTCGCTTCCGCCGATCAATCGTCCTCGTTCGTCAGCGATACGGGATGGAGTGAGATCGGCAAGACCGAGCCGACCTACAATGGACACGATGTCAACGTCGATGAGCTCCATCAGGCCAGTCTGGTGCCCAATGGCGCCTTCCTGCTGGTTTGACGGAGAGATGCTCTAGATACTGACGGACATTGTGGTCGCTTGTGCCCGTACTGCCTGTGATCGGCGCGTTACTGAGCTGAATTTGTGGCAGAACGAAGCTGGTCCGATCTCGTGTCGGAACTGTTGACTCGTTTCATGGGTGGCCCCACTACAGTTTCCGTATCCAACCGGGTAACGGTCATTCAAATGTCTTCAAGCACCTAGATGCGCTATTCACGGGCGAATCGGATCAGCTGCAGCTACGATGAAACGTGGGGCGTTTGGTATTAGCGCCTCCTCAGGAAACGGTTAAACATGGCGCTTGCACCGACCCGCGAACTACTTGCTCCAGTCATCGAAGCGCAGCCGGCGCGCGTGAAGCTCAGCATCGTCATCCCTTGCTACAATGAGGAGAGGACGCTTGAAGCTTGCGTGGATAGCGTGCTCGAGATCCAGAGTGAATCGCTGGAACTCGAGCTGATCATTGTCGACGACTGCTCGACGGATGAGAGTCTGACCATTGCGCGCCGTCTCGCGGCGCGCATACCGGGCATGATCCTCCGTCACCACGAGAAGAATCAGGGGAAGGGAGCGGCCCTCCGCACCGGTATTGCCGCGGCCACGGGGGACTTCGTGGCAATTCAGGATGCCGACCGCGAGTACGACCCGCGCGATTTGGTGCGGCTGCTCATCCCGCTCCGGGCGGGAGAAGCAGACGTTGTGCTGGGGTCGCGCTTTCTTTCATACGGCTATCATCGCGTTCTTTATTACTGGCACTCGGTGGGAAACCGGGTGTTGACGACGCTCTCCAACATGCTGACCGATCTCAACCTCACCGACATGGAAACTTGTTACAAAGTGTTCCGTCGCGAGGTCATCCAAAGCATCACCATCGAGGAAAACCGGTTTGGGTTTGAGCCGGAGGTTGTCGCCAAGGTGGCCCAGATGCGGCTCCGTGTGTACGAAATGGGCATTTCGTATCGCGGTCGCACTTACGCAGAAGGCAAGAAGATCGGAATGCGAGACGGCTGGCGCGCCCTCTACTGCATTCTCAAATACAACCTTCCCAAAGTTCCGATCGCAATTCAGTTTCTGTTCTACCTGCTCGTCGGCGGTTTTTCGGCTATCGTCAATCTGTTGGTGTTCGTCGTTGCGCACAGCGCTGGTCTCAGCGTCTCGGTCGCCGCATTGACTGCGTTCTTCATCGCTGCGTTGGTCAACTATTTCCTCTCGATCAAGCTGATCTTTCGACACAATGCCAAATGGCAAACGGCCTCTGAGCTCCTGGTGTATTTCGTCCTGGTGTCTGTGATTGGCGTCATCGACATGTATGCCACCGTCGGATTGGTTTCCCTCGGTAGCCCGCCCTGGCTGGCTAAGGTCGGTGCGACGGCGCTTGGACTGGTACTGAACTTTGCGGCTCGGCGCTTCATTGTTTTTCCCGAAGCTCCGAGGCCCGATTGGAAGCCTCAAGATCCCAAGTAAGCCGACCCGCGGCGCGCCTCCGAGCACGCGCGGGCGCGCTATTCTCCAGGCTTCTATCGCCCGCTAAGGATCAGCGAACGCGAGTGGAAGAAAACCGCTCGCGGATCAGCCACGTCGCTTCGCCTATGCCGGCGTCCTTCGCCGCTTACGCCAAGTCAGCAGCGCGATCAGCCCAAGCCCGGTCGCATAGAGCGGCAGCGCACCGGGCAGTGGCGTGGTGATCGGGGGCTCGGCGGTCAGGAACGAATTGCCGCTCAGTCTGAAGCTCTCGCTGTCGCTGAATGTCTTCAAGCCAAAGACAGAGATCAGCTGCGTCGTATAGCTAAAGCAGGGTGGACACTTGGTCGAGGGCACGAGCTTGGGCTGGGCATAGTCGTAGAGATGGACATTCTGATTGTATTGTTGCGTGAACTGGCCCGTGAGCACGAAGCTCGGCTGGAAGCTTCCCGGCGTGGTGTAGTCGAACGCATAGGTGAAGTCGCGCGTCGTCCCGCCGGTGCCGAGCTGAAATGAGGTCAGAGCACCGCTGCCCGAATAGAACGTCACGAGGCCGCCTGCGAACTGGGCATTGTAGTAGCTGCCGGGATTCGCCGTCAGATCGAGATGCAGGTGGAGAACACCTTTCTCACCTGCGGTGATGGTGTCGGACTCGATTGTAAAGATCGGCACGACGGCCGCTGAGCCGGTTGACACCGTGGAAAGAGCGTGGACCGCCGCGAGTGCTCCAGCAATTCGCAATTGATGCAATACGCTTACAACTGACATGACGCCCCCGCGAAAACATCCGCGTCAACAAACTGTGGCGGTAGTTGGATAGTCTGTCAACGCGATTTTGTCCGCACTGTACTTGTCTTGCGACTGCTACCGATCATCGTGCCAGAGCGTCACGTCGTGTTTCACTGAAACAATGATCGCATTCGAGTTCGCATGGGCCGACTCGGCCTGCCGATGCGTGAAACGGTAGGTCAGCTGCGCGTTCCAGTCGCGCGCCAGCTTGTAGGTGTAGCCGAGTGAGGCGGTGTAGACATCGACCGCGTTGCCCGTGAAGCCAGGTTGATCGAACAAGATGGAATTGGAGCCCGGCGGCGCCGTGGCGTGCGTAAATATGCCTGAGAGAGAAAAACTGGAGACCGGGTTGATATCCTGCCGATAGGTGACGGAGACCGTGCTACGCTCCTGCAGATCGCCGAGCGCACTCGGAGCCACACTGTGGCCCGCAAAGAACGAGAACTCCATAGTTTTTAGTTTGTAGACGAGCAGGGCGTCGGCGAGCCAGCCGAGCTTTGTGCCGGACGGCAACGGGGTGGTCGCAGGCGGAATTGGCGTTGTCACGTCCTGTGTTGTCGTGGTGATCGCCGCGCCGCCGCTCACCTTCAAGGTCAGCTGCTTGGTCAGCCGGTGCTGGACCCCGACAGTCGGGCGCCAGATGTAGTTGTTGGTGCCGGAGGCGTTGTCGAGGCTCTGCCACTCGAATTGGACCGCAGTGGTGACGTCGGTGAGCGGACTGAGCTGGCGCCGCCAGTCGACCGTGTTGACGACGCTGCGCGAGTCGGGTGCTTGCGAGCCGGCGCGCTGGGAGGAGAACTGGACTGCGGTGACGCGGCTGGCCCAGCCGATCGACTCCTGCGGGCTCAGCTCCCGCCGCACGCCCCCTTCGGCCACGTAAGTGTCGACCTTGCTGTGCACGGTGGCAAAACCGATGTCCTCGATTTGCACTGTGGAGGCGTCGCGTCGTGCCCACGACCCGCCGAGATTGTAGGTGGTGAGCTTTTCTTTCCTTTCGATGCTCGCCCGCACACCGTGGTTGAGCGCATCCGTCAAAAGGTCGGCGCCAGGGCCGGTGAAGGTGAGATAGCTGAGGTCAACGGTCGCGGCAAACTTCATGGTCGGTGTGCGCACGACCGCGTCGAACATCAGAGAGCTCAGGAACGAGTAAGTGTCGCCCTTGGACTTCGGCGAAAGATCACGATTGTCGTTGAACTCGACGCTCTGTCCCATCTGCGATTTCAGGACAAGGTCGACTGCCCGCGCCCCTGACATCGACGCGTCAAGGCTCAGCACGGCAAGGCCGGCAATGGCGAGTGCAGCAGCTTTCTGCAAAATGGGGGACCGTTCCAATGCTTAGAGGGCCAAGACGACGCAAATCACTAACGACCAGGCACCAAGCATCACTCGAACAGACGCCGTTCCGGAACGATGATCACGTCGTTCGCACGCAGCTCGACATTGTTCTCGAGATTCGTACCGGCTTCGAACGACCGATAGTCGAACACGATCACTGACTCAGCGCCGTTGACCTCGCGCCGGATCTGGATGCGCCCCTTGGCCGCGAACGGCCCAAGTCCGCCCGCCATCGCGAGCGCCTGCAGCACCGTGGTGCGCGTGCGAATGATGTAGGGGCCCGGTCGGGGCACTTCGCCGGTCACGAAAAAGCGCGGCTTGAGGTCGTCCTCCATCTTGCCGGTTGTCACCAGCGTGACGGTGATGTCGAGATCGGTGGTATATTTATCCCGCAGGCGCGTCTTGAGCAGCTTCTCCAGGCGCTCTGGAGTGAGCCCTCCCGCGCGGATCTGGCCCGCGAGTGGAAACGAGATCAAGCCGGTCGGACCGACCACGACTTGGCGATCGAGCTTGGAATCCTGGTAGACCGCAATTGCTATGGTGTCGCCCGCCTGGAGTTCCTGGGCGAGGGCGCTGGTACATACCGCCAATATTAAGGATAACGCCACAAGGATACGCATTGGGTGAGATCCCCCTGATCGAGAATCCGATTCAAATGGCTGTGGTAACCGAAGTCAACGGCGGCGGTATTATGTTGTCGGGCTGTGGCCTATTGGCCACTCTTCTTTACCACCCGCGACATCTTGGCATCCATCTGTAATATAATGATTTTTGGCACATTCCGGCCGGCCGCAGAGGTGTGCCCAGCGCCAACATGAGATGCTGGTTGTGCTTGGCCTTGCGGCCGAGCCTCGATGGTAATATCAGGACTATTGTCGTAAAGGGGAGTAGAGTAATGCGTAACCATAATTCTCGCGGTATTGATATATCGCCAGAAGGCACTCCGGGCTTTTCGTCGTCGCGACGGCATTTCATCTCAGCCGCCTCGATTTTGGGCGGCCTATTGGCATCGGTGGGCGCTGCCCGAGCAGGGGGGCGATACGACCCGGATCGTCACGGCGGTGGCGGGGCCCATTGTTTTCTGAAGGGCACACAGATCCTGACCCCGCAAGGCGAACGGCCGATTGAGGACCTCCAGATCGGCGAGATGATCTTGACCGTTTCTGGCGAAGCCAAGCCGATCAAGTGGATAGGGCGCATGTGCTTTGAGCGGGATGGACAGGCGTCATGGGACGATGAAGTCGCTCCCGTCAAAATCGCGCGCGGCGCATTCAATGGCGATCTGCCCCACCGCGATCTCTACGTGTCTGGCCATCACTGCCTCTTCATAAACGGTCTTTTGATACCGGCGCGTGATCTGCTCAACGGACGCAGCATCACCCAGTTGAGCTCGATGGAGGCGGATATTCTTGAATATCTGCATATCGAGCTCGAGGACCACGATGTCATTCTCGCAAATGGCGCTCCCGCGGAGACCCTCGCGGGCACCGTCGATCGGGCCGACTTCGACAATTTCGAAGAGCACGTCACCCTCTACGGGGCAATGTTGACGAATCAAACACCCTACGCGCCTGTCGTAGCTCGCAATGGTCGCCGGCAAATCCTGCAGTCTCATTTGCGCGGCATGTTCGCGCCGATCTGCGACCGCCGGCAGCCGCTCGAGATCATTCAGGATGAGCTAGCAAGCCAGGCTGATCGCCAATCGGCGGCCTGAAGAGCGCCTCGGCTGCCAAGAGCCTGGGCTCGCGGCAGCCGGGAAACTCAATCGAGCTTCCTCGGCGTGAGCGCTGGGTTATCCGGCTTGGTCAAAGAGACGGCAGGGGGATCTCGATGAAGGTCATCGCATGGATCGTCGCGCTGGCGCTTATCAACGCCAGCTTGAGCGTCACTCGTGCGCGTGCACAATCAGAGGCCGATTGGCATGCCTGTCCGTTTGCGTTCGCGGCAATCAAGATGGTTGCGATGCGTCTCAAATCGAAAATCAGCGCGGATGATTTTACTGGAATGAGCAGGCTCGTTTGCACATCCGTGAAGCTCTACGTCGAACGCAACAAGAACAGACCAAAAGCGGTCCCCTTGTCGCGACAAACCGCTCAGGAAATTTTCTGCGCCAATTCTCAGTCGCTTGAATATTGTGGCAAGACTCCGCTCGTTCCGCCGACATTCAAGCAGGCACTCCGCGGAGGAGCCGCCGACGATTTCGTGGGTGGCTGGGCTGCGAAATGCATGCAAACCAACGCCACTGCGGAGGGATGCGCGGCCGCCATCCTTCAACAGGCGATAGCAGACGCAGAGAAAAAGTAAACTCGCGGGCTTTCTTTCGTCGCTGGGGAATTGGCTTGATTGTGCTGGCGATTCTGGAATCATAAGCCCGATTCGAAGACCACGTAAGCCCGCGAACGCTCCCCCCTCGATCTGACCAGGATGTGTCCAATTGAGATTTTTCGAGTTTGATGTCTCGAGCATAAGGCGTGCTGCGAGGATAGCCGGCTGGTTGCTCCTGGCCGTTATCGCCTTCTTTTCGTTGAGCCCCGCGTCCTTGCGACCCGTGACACCCGTCGGGCACTCTTCAGAACATTTCCTGGTTCATATCCTCTTGGGCCTCGCATTCGGGATCGGATATGCCAAACGGATTTGGTTGCAGTCGCTTGGACTTGTGGCACTCATAGGTGCAATTGAGCTTGCGCAAATCCTTGTTCCTGGTCGGCACGCCAGAGTGAGTGATTTCCTGATCGACGCGGGTGCTGCCTGCCTTGGGATCGGCCTTGTATGGATTTGCAAGAGCCTTGCTGGGGTCGGCTCCCGGCTTGCTGCGAGCAGGAGTCGCGCGGAACCTGAATCGAGCGCTCCCTCAAGGCAAAACGTTCACGGTTGACTTGCTGCAGCCGAGCCTTTGTGCCCGCCCGCGTGCTCAGTGGATCGCCGCGCCTCACTTCTCACGGAGGAGGCGCAGCAGATAAGCGCCATATGCAGTCTTGTCGTATCGGCCTATTAAGCCTGATAGATGGTCGGCCGAAATGAGGCCGCGCGAGAAAGCAATTTCCTCCAGACAACCTATCAAGAGCCCTTGCCGTTGCTGAATGGAACGAACGAACTCTGAGGCTCCCAACAGATTGTCGTGAGTGCCGGTATCGAGCCAGGCATATCCCCGCCCGAGCTTGACGACATGGAGCTTTCCCAGCTCAAGATAGCGTCGATTGACGTCCGTGATTTCCAGCTCGCCACGTGCTGACGGACGAAGGTTTGCTGCAATATCCAGTACGGCGTTGTCATAAAAGTAGAGCCCGGTCACCGCCCAGTTGGAAAGAAACTGCTTCGGCTTTTCGACGATGTCGATCGCCTTCCCGGCATCGTCAAATTTGACGACGCCATATTGGCTCGGCTCGTTGACGTAATAGGCAAAGACCGTCGCACCGTCCATCCGTGTTGTGGCGTTCGCGAGCTCGTCACTCAAGCCATGGCCATAGAAAACGTTGTCGCCGAGGATCAATGCGACCCGATCGCCTCCAACGAAATCGCGTCCAAGAATGAACGCGTGCGCAAGCCCGATAGGCTGCTCCTGGATCATATAGCTGAGCTTGATTCCCCAGGTCGAGCCGTCACCAAGGAGGCGCTGATAGAACGGCAGGTGCTCGGGCGTCGAGATCAGCAAGACGTCGCAGATGCCGGCGAGCATCAGGACCGACAGCGGGTAGTAAACCATCGGCTTGTCGTAGACCGGCAGGAGTTGCTTGTTGATGGCAAGCGTCGCGGGGTAGAGCCTGGTCCCGGAACCGCCTGCGAGAATGATGCCCTTCATGGCGTGGCCTTGTTGGCTAACAGACGATCGAGCGTGTCCTTGAGCGCTTCGCGCCATGCCCGCGGTTTGATGCGGAAGTCGCGATCGAGTGCTCCGCAATCAAGCCGGCTATCGATGGGTCTCTTCGCGGGCGTGGGATAGTCCTCTGTACGGATCGGAGCCACCTCGATCGAGCGGGGGAGGCGGGCGAGCTCGACAATGGTCGTGGCAAATTCATGCCAGGTCGCTTCGCCACCGCCCGCGAAATGATAGAGGCCATAGGGCCCGCTCTCCGGACTTGAGGCACAACGGAGCGCAAGCAAGAGGCAAACGTTGGCAACATCCTGTGCTGCGGTCGGGCAGCCCCGCTGATCGGCCACGATGGTGAGGCGCTCGCGCTCGCTCGCCAGCCGCAGGATCGTGCGTACGAAGTTGCGCCCATAAGGGCTGTACACCCAGGACGTTCGCACGATGACATGCCGGTGATTGCCAGCGGCGACGCCTTGCTCGCCAGCGAGCTTGGTGCGGCCATAGGCGTTGAGCGGCGAGGGGGCGTCGGATTCGACGTAAGGCGCGCCCTTGCGGCCATC
>Ga0075423_10006891_pt1 | contig 10690 bp, 7 predicted proteins | sample SoiMethybrSBSTD2_FD_80114 | JGI IMG/M metagenome (GOLD analysis project Ga0075423, IMG submission 80114) | Bulk soil microbial communities from a Populus tree surrounding site in Tennessee, USA - Soil MetaG P. TD hybrid SBSTD2 | ecosystem: Environmental > Terrestrial > Soil > Tree plantation...
CGAGGTCGACCCGCCACTTGAGATCGCCCGTCATGTCGAGCGCGACGAGCCCTTCGGATCCAAGAATCGCGACCACCATGCGCCCGTCGGTAGCCGGCGTCGAGTTCGCTTGGCTCGACTTCACGTGGCGCGACGCTCGCGGCATCCCGGAATGCACGTCTTTCGACCAGAGCTGCGTGCCGGTCTTCGTGTCCAGGCATGAGACCCGCCAGGTGTGCACGACCTTATCGTTCACGTGGCCGCCGGCGTCGCCGATGACGATCGCCGGCGGATTCGCGCGCGACACCGACGTCACGAAGAGCTTGTCGCCCCACACGACCGGGCTCGAATGTCCCTGTCCGGCGATCGCCGTCTTCCATCGGATGTGTCGCCCGCTCTTGATGTCCCAATCGGCGGGAAGGTTCTGGCCGTCGGCGACCCCGCTCGCGAACGGCCCTCGAAACGACGACCAGTTCTGCGCCGAGCTCTGCGCCGACGCGTGCGCGGTGACGAAGCCGGCGAGCGTCACGCCGGCAAGCAATCGCAAGCTCATAACGTCAGTCTACGCAACTGAGCCGTGCTGACGCGACGAAATGTGATGGGCGGTGGGCCTGGCGGAGCGACGCGCTGGCAGCCACTCTGCATTCGGAGAATAGACACGGCGAGCGCACGTAACGGCAGGCCTAAAGGCCTGCGCTACGGGTGTCTCTATCGGCGCAGGCCTCGAGTCTGCGGTGCACAGAATGCGTAGCGCAGGCCTTCAGGCCTGCCGTGCACAGAACGCGTAGCGCAGGCCTTTAGGCCTGCCGTGCACAGAACGCGTAGCGCAGGCCTTTAGGCCTGCCGTTATTTATCGAAGAGGTGAACCGATGCCCGAACAGAAGACGTTGAAACGCGCGCGCAAGGCCAAGCGTGAAGGCAAGGCGCCGACGACCCAGGCTGGTGAGTTCGTACACGAAGAAATCGAGCACGTGCGCGAGGGCAAGCATGGAGCGCGATCGACGAAACAGGCGATCGCCATCGGCCTGTCGAAGGCGCGACGCGCCGGCGTCAAGGTTCCGGCGCCGCGTCGCGGCCAAGCGTCGCAGCGCACGCGGACGAGCGCCAAACGTGAGTTGCGCGCTGCCCGGAGCGGCAGACGGCACAAGACATCGGCGAAGCGATCGCGTGCGTCGTTGCGAGCGTTGAAGCACGAGTCGAAGCGCACCGTCTCGCGCAAGGCGCTCTCGAGACAGGCACGCTCGGCGGCCCGCCGGCGGCGCACCACAGCGGCCCGCTGATCAAATCGACTTCAAGTACTCGATCAGGTTTCGCTTGGCCTCTTCCGACAGCTGGAGGTTGAACGTTCGATCGTAGTGATCGACGACGGCCCGCAGAGTCGGGAAGCGGCCGTCGTGATAGAAGCCGCCCTTCTGCCGCGTGAAGAGTCCGCCGAGAGGTGTCGTGCGATACCGCTCGTCGGGCGATCGAAGCGCCTGGAAATCGTCGATGCCGATTTCAGCGGCGGTGTGCATGTTCCAGCCCGGTTCGGTGAAGATCGGCGGCACGTGACAGGTCGAGCAGCGCGCGGCGCCGTTGAACACGGCTTTGCCGGCGTTGGCGGCGCGCGGATCGAAACTTCCGGGTGGAGGTTCGGGCGCGGGAATCGACAGCTGATAGAGCTGCAGCGCCGGGAGCTTCGAGGTGACGAGGTCGGGATCGTTGCGCACGTCGAAGAAGCCCGCGCGCGCCGCAACCGGGAATTTCACCGGATCGTTCAGGCGCGCATCAACGAATGTCCCTTGTCCGTGCATCTCGAGGTTCGCGACCAGCGCGTTCCAGTGAGAGATGCCGCCCCAGCCGGTATAAGTGTGCAGGTTGACGCCGGCGAGGCCGAACGCCGCCGGCAGCAGCGTCGCTGCGCTTCGTCCATCAGGCCTGAAGGCCTTGCCGTCGAGCAGAAGTTCGGCGTCGAACTTGCCCGGTCCCCAGCTGCGGAGCACGGTTCGGACGGTTTCCTGATTGGTTTGCAGCAGGTTGGCGACCACGCTCAGATCGGGCGCCAGCGCGACGATTGCGCCGACATTCAGATCGCGATTCGGCCACCCGTCGAGTCGGCGGCCGATGCCTGGCGCAACGGAGTTGTCCACGGTCGAGTGACAGAGCGCGCATTGAATACCGATCGTCCGCAGACCGCCGTTGCTGTCGCGTGACCCTGACACGCCGACGATCGCGTTGGCGTCGATGAGCGCGATCGTCACCGCTGGATCGTTGAGGTTGATGCGGCCGCGGCGTACGGCATTCAAGGTGCCGAGCGACAACGCCTCGACGTCGACCTTGAGGCCGAGGCTCAACGCCGCTGCCGGAGTGAGTCCTGGACCGACGCCGCCGAAGCGCGTGCCTTCGACGGCCTCGTGGAGACGGATCGTGCCGCCCCAGAACGCCTCGTCGCCGAACGTATCGAAGCGAAAGATGCGACGGCCGCGGTCGAGCAGGCGCGACGCGTGCTCGGCAATGCGATCATCGAACGTGGTCTGTTGTCCGGAGCCGACTGGACCCGCGACTGCCGCGATCGCGAGGATTCCGATTCCGAGCCATCCGCGTTTCGTCATGACTCCTCCCTCACATTTCTCATGAGAGTGTTCGTCACGAAAAAGGTGACAACGCCCGAGTCGCATCGAATTGGACAAACCCTCCGGCACGAGCGTAAGCTCGCCGCGTTATGCCGCTCGACCGTTTCAGTCAGGATATTCGCGACGCGTGGCGCAGCCTTCGTCGAAGTCCGATCGCGACCATCGTTGCTGTGCTTTCACTCGCGGCTGGCATCGGCGCGACCACGGTCTCGCTCACCGTGCGCGAGATTCTTTTTCGACGTCCGCCGCCGAGCTACGTGAATCCGGCGCAGCTCTCCCGTGTGCAAGTGGGAACGCCAGGCAATCCCATTAGGCCGATCGGCAATCCCATTCCGTTGGCTTTGTATACGCGCTGGCAGGAAGTTCTCGGACCGGCGATCGGCGGATCGACGTCGCTCGGCCATCGCACGGTTCGAGTGAACAGCCGTCAGGACGAGATCTCCATCAGGGCAGCGACGCCGAGTCTCTTTTCCGTCCTCGGCGTCGAGCCCATGTTGGGGGCATCGTTCACCAGCCCGACGTTGACCAGCAGCGCCTCGACGCTCGACAGCTCCGTCATCCTCAGCTACCGCGTGTGGCAGCAGCTCTTCGAGGAGAAACCGGACGCGATCGGTCAGTCGCTGTGGATCGCCGATCGCTCGTACACCGTCATCGGCGTGATGCCGCCGCGCTTCTATTTCTCGGACATGGATTCGCCGATCTGGACGGCGCTCGACGTGGCGAGGGCGCCGGCCGACTCCGCGTTGAGCGTCGTGGTGCGGCGCGCCACCGGCGAGACGTCCGGCATGCTCGAGGCACGATTGAAGAGCAGCGTCGACGAATACGCGTCGCAGCTGCCGGAGGGACAGCGGCCCCTCCTGTTCAGGGCATCCGGCATCGAGGGGACGCCGACCGCCCAGCAGATGTCGTTCGTGCTTCCCTACGTGCTCGGCACCGCGGTGCTGCTCACGCTGCTCATCGCGTGTGCGAACGTCGCCATCCTGCTGATGGCGCGGTGGACCGCGAGGGAGCATGAGATTGCGATTCGGGCGTCGATTGGCGCCTCCCGCGGCCGGATTATCCGGTCCCTGCTGACCGAGTCGGTGACGATCGCGGCGTGCGGTGCGCTGCTCGGCGTCGGATTCACGTTCGTCCTGAGTGCGGTGATCGCGGCACGCTCATCCGGCGGCGCCATGTTCGATCTGTCGCTCGACTGGCGCATCATGGTCGAGGCCACCGCCATCGCGCTCGCTGCCGGCGTCATCTCGGGGATGATTCCTGCACTGCACGAAACCCGGCGCCTTCAGGACAACCCGCTGCGATCGCTGGCGGCCGGCGACCGCGCTCGCCAGCGTTGGCGGCACTCGCTCGTCGTCGTCGAGATCACCGTCACTTTCGCGCTGCTCGTGGTGACGACGGCGATGATTGACGGGTACTTTCGCGCCGTCAACGCCGATCTCGGCTACGCACCTGGCCAACTGATGATGGTGCGGGTCGAGAACCCCGCCGGCGTGCCGACGAGTCGAGTCGTCGACGTTCTGAAGAACATCCCCGGCGTCGCGGGCGCCAGCGCCTCGACGTCGATTCCGTTCACCGCGAGCGGCGCGCGAGTGCCGATCAGCGGCGAAGGCGGCAGCGATCCGGTCGTCATCGAACGGGCCGAGATCGACGATCAGTTCTTCCAGGCGCTCGGCGTCCGGCTGCTGGCCGGCCGATCGTTCCGGCGCGGCGAGCCGCGCGAGAGCGGAACGGCCATCGTCAACCAGGTCTTCGCCGATCGCTTTTTCGCCGGCCGCGATCCGATTGGCCGCCGCGTCTTCCACGAACGGACGCCCTACGAGATCGTCGGCGTCGTGGCCAACTACGCGTCGAATCCGATGCGCGCCGCACTACCCGAGCCGCGGCTGTTCGTTCCGCTCGGCCCTGAGTCGCCGAACGTGACGAGGATGCACTTCCTGGTGCGGGCGGAGCACAGCCCGTTGGAGTTCAGGCGCCGCATCAGGGATGACATCGCTCGACTCGGCGGCGGAACGATCGTCACGCGAGCCGACGCGTTTACGCAGGTGTTGGACGTGATGGGGCAGGAGATGATCGTCGGCACGGCGCCGCTCGTGCCGCTCGTCACCATCGGCGTGCTGCTGACGGCGGCCGGCATCTACGGCGTGCTGGCGTTCGCGATCGCGCGGCGATCGCGGGAGCTGGCAGTGCGCATCGCGGTCGGCGCCACCGCCTTCGACGTCGTCCGCGTCGTTGCCATGCATACGGTGCGGCTCGTCGCATTCGGATCGGCGTCAGGACTGACCGCGATGTACGCCCTGGCCAACCTCGTGCGCTCGCAAGGTGGCGCCGGCAGCATCTGGGATCCGTCCTGGACGGCCTTCGTCCTGCCGGTCGTGCTCGTTGCCTCCGTCGCCGCGATCGCCGCATGGGTACCGTCGCGGCGCGCGCTCGCGATCGATCCGGTCGTGCTCTTGCGTCAGCAGTAACAGAAACTTCGTCGTAGTGTCATTGCGCCGCAACATTGGCGCGGTACGTTCCGACCTCACGTCGTAAAGCGGAGGGATGAACGATGCACTCACGAAGAAAATGGTTGCTTGCACTCGCTATTGTTGGGATCGGTACCAGCGCCGCTGCGGTTGGCTTCTTTGATTTCGGACTCTTTCGCGACCATCTCCTGGACGCGCATTCGCTGCAAACATTCGGAATTGTCTCGCCGGTCGACTCGTCGTCCTCCGAGAGTATCAGCGCCGCGGCCGCCGAGGCTGATCCGACTGAGCTGGCGACGCTTGCCAGGGGCTTGCACGCTCGCGTGGTGTCGGCCAACGGGAACACCGGCGCCAACATCGACATGATGGCGTTGTGGCCGAACGACTTTCACCCGACGCATCTGATTGCGTGCAACGAAGCGGGCACGACAACTCCCGGCCTCCAGCGCATCCGATTGTCGGATGGACAGGTCGAGACGATTCTGACCGGCACCAGCTCCTGCGATCCAGTACGGCGCACCGCCTGGGGGACGATCATTTTCGGCGAAGAAGTTGGCGGGACCGGCTGGCTGATGGAACTGATCAACCCGCTTGGCACCACTGGCGTGTTGTTCAATCGCGCCGCGGGCACGTTCTCCGGTGGCGTCGGCGCCACCAATCTGACGGTTCGACCCGCGGTAGGACGTCTGGCGTTCGAAGGCCTGGCCCTGTATCCGAACGGACTCCTCTATTACGGCGACGAGAACCGTCCCGCGAGCGGCGCGCCAGGCGGCGCGTATTTCAAGTTCGTTCCCGCGTCACCTTGGGCCGGCGGTTCGATCACCAGCCTCGCTCAGTCCCCGCTCGCCGCCGGATCGATCTTCGGCCTGCGACTGGGGAAGCGCAGCGGCAATACCGATTACGGGCAGGGTACCAACACCGGTCTCGGAACGTGGATGCCGATCGTTCCATCGCTCAACGCCGATCTCAGAACGTTCGCGGCGGCGCTCAAGCTGACTGGATACTACCGACCGGAGGACGCGGAGATCGATCCCGTTGCGCTGTCCAAGGGGCTGGTCCGCTTCTGCGGAAACAACACCGGGAACGAGGCGCAGGATCATCTGTGGGGTGAGACCATCTGCGTGACCGACGGCACCTTTGCGCAGGCGACCGCGAACACCGCCACGCCCGAAGTGCAGTACCTGGTCATCGGCACGCCGGATTTCGCAATGATGGACAATCTCGCGTACCAACCCGGACGCGGCAACTGGATCATTCATGAGGACGGCGACGGTCCCGAGGTTGGACGCAACAACGATCTGTGGTCATGCCTCGACGATGGTGATGATGCGGACGGGCTGTCCGACGGCTGTATCAGAGTCGGCACCCTCAACGATTTGAACGCCGAATGGACCGGCGGCATTTTCGACGGGTTCGGGCGTCACTTCTACGTCAGCGTTCAGCACAATGTCACGGGACACGGGGTCGTGCTGGACATTACGGGCTGGCGCTGAGATCGAGACTCCGTCTATCCTTGCGGCCGTGCGCACCTCGCTCACGGTTCGCAGCCTACTTGCCGGCGGCGTATTCGTCGCCGGCGTGGCCCTCCACGTTTTGCCGCCGTCGGCGCAGTCGCGAGTCGTCATCGTTCGCGACCGCGCCACGCCGGCCGTGGCCTTCGCCGCTCGTGAGATCGAGGCGGCATTCAAGCGGCGCGGCGCCGCGACGACCATAGTGGAGCCGGCTGTGCTCGCGCAGCAGCGCGCGGCGGTCCAGATTGTCCTCACCACCGTCGACGCGAAGCTCGCCGCGCAGCCCGCGATCGCAGGGCTGCGTCCTCAGGGCTACGCCATTCGCAAGACCACGGTCGACGGCGGCCAGCGCTGGTGGGCGATCGGCGGCGACGCTGCCGGCGCGATGTACGCGGGCCTCGACCTGGCCGAGGCGATCGACATCGCTGGCGGCCCTGGCAGTATTGACGCGATCGCCGATCGGCAGATCGCGCCGCGCATCGCCCGCCGCGGCATCAAGTTCAACATCCCGCTCGACGCGCGCACGCCCAGCTACTCCGACGACTCCACCTCCGCGCAGGCCAACATCGCCGAGATGTGGGACATGGCGTTCTGGACCCGTTTTCTCGACGAGATGGCGCGCCGACGCTACAACCTGCTGTCGCTGTGGAGCCTCAGCCCGTTTCCGTCGCTCGTCAAGGTCCCCGAGTACCCACGAGTGGCGCTCGCCGACGTCAAGAAAAAGTCCGGCGCGCTCTGGGACGCAACGCTTCAGGGGCGGCGGATGTTCGACGCGACCTGGCCGCTCGAGACCGTCAAGGTGATGAGCATCGACGAGAAGATCGCGTTCTGGCGCGCCGTGATGGAGCACGCGCGCAATCGCGGCGTCGACGTCGCGGTCTTCACCTGGAACACGTTCGTCTACGGCACCGAGGCCAGCGGCTATGGGATTACCGAATCACTCGACAACGCGATTACTCGCGACTACGTTCGCAAGTCGGTTCGAACGCTCTTCAATACCTATCCTTTGCTGAGCGCGATCGGCATCACCGCTGGCGAGAACATGGGTGACGAGAGCTCAGGCGCCGCGGTGAAGGAGCGCTGGCTGTGGGAGACCTACGGGCTCGGCGTCCAGGACGCCATCGCCGACGCGCGGCGTGAAGGCGGACCGTACTACCGTCGGGATCGAAAGATTCAACTGATTCATCGCGCCCACCAATCCAACCTCGCCGACATCGTCTCGCAGTTCCGCCAGCTGCCGGGATATGACGACGAGGAGTCCACGCTGTCGTTCAGCTTCAAGTACTCGCAGGCGCACATGCATGCGACGACGGTTCCGCGATTCATCTATCAGAACCGTTGGTTCGACACGATCCCTCCGGGGAAGAAGACCTGGCTGACGATCCGCAACGACGACATGTACTACCTGCGCTGGGGCGATCCGGACTTCGTTCGCGCCTATCTCGAACATCTGCCGGATCTCTCGAAGATTGCCGGCTTCTATCTCGGGCCGGATGGCTATACGTGGGGCCGCGAGTTCGTGAGCACCGATCCCGACACGCCGCGTCAGCTCGTGACCGAGAAGATGTGGTTCGGCCTGATGCTGTGGGGCCGGCTCGCGTACGATCCATCGATTTCCAACAGTCACTTCGAGAAGATGCTGGCGGCGCGATTCCCGGGCGTCTCGAGCAGCGATCTGTTCGCGGCGTGGACCTCGGTCTCGAAAATCGTGCCGCTGATGACCCGGTTCTACTGGGGCGATCTCGACTTCAAGTGGTATCCCGAGGCGAGCTGGAGTCTTGCCGGGTTCGCGAGCGTCCAGGATCTCATCACCCCGAAGTACCCGCCGATGCGAGAAGACGAGGACGGGGAATCGCCGCGGCTGATGTCGGTCAAGGCGTTCGTCGACCTCGAGACCACGGCTGTTCCGGCCGGTCGACTCTCTCCGCTGGACGTTGCGGACCTGCTGAGTGGCCACGCCGACGCGGGGTTGTCGCGCGTCGAGCGTTTCTCGCCTGGCGCCGACAAGGAGCTGCGACACACGATCGGAGACATCAAGGCGATGGCGTGGCTCGGTCGCTACTATGCCGAGAAGATTCGCGGCGCCGTGGCGCTCTATCGGCATCAGAAGACCGGCGCGCCCGAGGAATTCGCGCGCGCCCGCCAACACCTTCAGCTTGCGGCCTCGCACTGGAAGATGTACGCGGATCTCTGGTCCGCGCAGTACGTCGGCCAGGTCCTCACTCGCATGGGCCTGACGCCGGTCGACATCCGCGCTATCCAGGCCTTCGTCGATCGCGACGTGCCGCAGAAGCCGCAGTAGCCCGGCGCGTCCGGCGCCGCTCGATCGCCGGCCGTTCGCCGAGCGTTTCCAGCAGCCGCGCGGCCTGGCCTGGCGGAGTCGTCGCCAGGCGCTCGTCCCACTCGCGCAGCAGCGTGCGCAGTTCCTGGCGCAGCGCCGACAGCTCGCGAAGCTGTTCCTCGAGGTCGGAGAGTCGGGCCTCGACGAGATCGCGGACGCTCCGGCACGGTGCCGCTCCGCGGTCGCGCTCGCGAAGCACGCGAGCGAGATCGGCCAGCGAGAAGCCGATCACCAGCGCGCGCTGAATCAGCTGCACTCGCTGCACGGTCGATTCGGAATAGCGACGGTAGCCGGCCGCGGTTCGTGCCGGCCTTGGCAGGAGGCCCTTTCGCTCGTAATGCCGCAGCGTATCCGAGCTGACGCCGGTGCGAAGAGAGACCTCCCGCGGTGTCATTCCTTCTCGCTCGAGCGCTTTCGGATCGCGGTCGAATCACCGGTCCGATGCTCCGAGATCTGGAATCGAAGGAAGCGATGGGACGCCGCGAGCGCCTCCGGATCGGTCGTCACGATCTCGACCCTGCCGCCGCGCGGCGTTTCGACGAACGTGTAGGTCAGGCGGGACTTCAGCCGCGCCATGTCCGCGGTGCCCGGGACGTCGGTCGCGTGCACCAGCATCGGGGCGTCGAACTGTCCCTGCGAGAACATTTCAGCGATGTGCGGCAGGTGGGCGCGGATGGCGCTTAGGTTTGCGGTGTCCGCAGGATCTTTCACCGTCACGTCGATCGATCCGCCGTTTTGATAGAGGACGAAGTGATGCACGGTCTTCTGCTGGTCGAAGCCCATGACGTGGGCCGCCTGCGGCGTCTGCGCGAGCAGCGCGATCAGGAAAATGCTCATCGGTGTCCCTCCTTCGGGCCAGCAATGACACTACAGCCTGGAACGATTCCGGGGTCAACTGTGCGACGATTAATCCGGAGGCGCGCATGCGGCTGATCGATGATCTTGTCCGAGATGTGGGCTACACGCTCCGCTCGTTCCGGCGCACGCCGGCGCTTGCCGCGATCACGATCCTGACGCTCGCCGCCGGATTCGGCGCCAACACCGCAATCTTCCGCGGTGTCAGCACGATGATCGCGAAGCCGCTGCCCTACCGCGACGGAGACCGCCTGACGGTGCTGTGGAAGACTCCGGTGCAGCCGAGGGTCGACGATGAGCCCCCGCATCGGGCAGCCGAGAGCGCAAAGCTGGTGAGAGTTCCCGAGGTCGACGAATGGAAGCGCGCGGCCCTCACATTCGACGATGTGGCGTTCGCGACGCCGCCGGCGAACGCGTTCATGCAAGTCGTCGGCGAGACCGGCCCGGCGGAAGAGATTGTCGCCTCGTGGGCGTCGACGAACTTCTTCAGCATTGTCGGTGTCGACCCATCGCTCGGTCGAGGCATCGCGGGCCCTGAGCCTACCGTTCTGATCAGTCAGGCCTTCTGGCGCCGCCGCTTTGCCGGATCCGCAGACGCGCTCAGCGCCGTTCTGAACATCAACGGCACGCAGCATCAGATTGTCGGTGTGATGCCGGCAACGTTCGCGCTGCCCGGACCTGGCGTCGACGTCTGGGGTCTGTCGGAGGCGCTTCCACAATGGCCGGACATCAAGGCCGGACGTGGGCCTGGCTACGCAGTCGCCTTCGCACGGCTGCGGTCGACAGTGCGAGCGGATCGGGGATTGAGTCAGGCCACAGCCGAGATGCAGCAATGGCGACCACCAACCGGGACGCCAGTTGACGAGTCAACTGCCGTCGCCATCACCGATCTGCGATCGTACGTGTTCGGCCCGATCACGAGAATGA
>Ga0075423_10006892_pt1 | contig 10689 bp, 6 predicted proteins | sample SoiMethybrSBSTD2_FD_80114 | JGI IMG/M metagenome (GOLD analysis project Ga0075423, IMG submission 80114) | Bulk soil microbial communities from a Populus tree surrounding site in Tennessee, USA - Soil MetaG P. TD hybrid SBSTD2 | ecosystem: Environmental > Terrestrial > Soil > Tree plantation...
GGTCGGCGTGCGCGGCGCGGGTCTGGCTTACGACGGTCTTTATTTCGTGGACGGCGTCACACATAGCATCAAGCGCGGGGAATATAAACAGAACTTCTCGCTCTCGCGGGACGGATTGATCTCGCTTACACCGAGGGTGTTACCGTGAATGGTATGGAAAGTTCAGGACGGTTTTACGGCAAGTATCGCGGCACGGTCGTGCAGAACATTGACCCTGAGAACCGTGGCCGGTTGACGTGCCTCGTGCCGGACGTGCTGGGTGAAGTTACGTCAGCTTGGGCTGAATGCTGCGCGCCGCTCGCCGGCCCGTCGGGGCCTTCGATGGGCGTGTATCTGGTTCCGCCTATGGGGGCAGGCGTGTGGGTTGAGTTTGAACAAGGCAATCCGAATAAACCGATCTGGAGCGGTTGCCGCTTCGGATCATCGGCCAATGTCCCGTCGCAGGCCAAATCCGGGTTGCCAACATCGCCCAACATCGTGATGCAGACGTCCGGCCAGAATACTCTGGTCATTAGCGATCTGCCCGGGCCGACCGGCGGCATTATGCTCAGAAGCGCGTCGGGCGCGTCGATCATCGTCAACGACACCGGTATTTACATTAAAAACGGCAATGGCGCGAGTCTGGATATGACCGGTTCGACCGTAAACATCAACAACGGCGCTCTGACCGTTGTCTGACAAGAATCGTTTTACTCTCAGCGGAGGTTTCACCTTATGTCAGGATTCCTGCTTCATTCCGGCGCGACGGTCTTGTGCTCGCACGGGGGTCAGGCTCAACCGACCGTGGTCAATACGCGTGTGACGGTGGGCGGGCAGCCCACGGTCACAATCTCTTCAACATACACGGTCTCCGGTTGTTCGTTTCCGCCGCCGCCCACTGCCAACGGCCCTTGCGTGACCGCTCAGTTCGTCACCTCGGCGACGCGAGTCACGTCGAACGGGCAGCCGCTGCTGCTGCTTGACAGCCAGGCCATTTGCACGCCGACCGGCACGCCGTTGCAGATCACCGTGACTCAGACGCGAGTTACCGGCACGTAAACCAGCGTCCGACAAACGGAAGTTTGTCGCCGGCTTCGGCAACCGGTTCATTTCGCAGGCAAACGACAAGCAGAAGTTTCTCGGACAAAGTGGAGGGGCGATGAACGTTGATTATCCATTTCACTTCGACGCGCGCGGTCGAACGGCCACGACCGGCGTCGACAATCACGTGCGCGACATGATCGAGCAGTTGCTTTTCACCAGTCCGGGCGAGCGCGTCAACCGCCCCGATTTCGGCAGCGGGCTGTTGCAGATGGTCTTCGCGCCGAACAGCCCTGAGCTTGCGGCGGCGCTGCAATTCACGATGCAGGCGGCGTTGCAGCAATGGCTCGGCGATGTGATCCAGGTTCAGTCGCTCGAAGTGATCAGCGAAGACGCGGCTCTGAAAGTGAATTTGAATTACCTGCTGCGGCGCACGGGCGAAGTCCGGGCAGAGACTTTCGTGCGCGGGAGGGCGCAATGAAGAACACAACCGGCGTCCCACCGATGAATTGGATGAATTGCCGCGACGAGCTGCGGCAGCAAAAAGCGCGCGACGCGCATTTGAACGGGATTGATTTCATCGAGGTCAACGAGGTCTCTCCGGACGGCGTCTCGCTTTGCGCGCATCTTTTCGGAGACGTCCCGGAGACGATCAGCAAAGCGAACGTGCGGATCGAAGGCGGGCGGCGCATTCGCGGCATCAAGGTTCTAGACGCCGTTCCGCACGACACCGAAGACGAGACGCTGGGCGATTGCCTGCGCGTGACGCTCGATAAGGAGGGAGATTTTTCGACCTATTGTTTGTGTCTGGTCGAGGTCGAAGACGGGCGTCAGACAGATCGGCCTTTGCAGGGTTTCGATCCGCGCTACTCTTGCGCCGAATTCAGCTTCAGAACTGCTTGCCCCAGCTCGCTCGATTGCGGTGAAAAGAATCTCTGTTCGCCTGAAACGCATCCCGCGCCTGAGATCAACTATCTGGCGAAAGATTACGCCAGCTTCCGCCAGTTGATTTTCGACCGAATGGCGTTGCTCATGCCCGAATGGAAGGAACGGCATGTCCCGGACATCGGGATCGCTCTGGTTGAACTGCTCGCTTACGTGGGCGATCACCTGAGCTATTTCCAGGACGCGGTGGCGACTGAGGCTTATCTGGACACCGCGCGCCAGCGTATTTCAGTTCGCCGCCACGCGCGTTTGGTGGATTACCAGATGAGCGAAGGTTGCAACGCCCGCGCGTTTGTTCACGTTAGAGCCGGGAGTGGGAATTCGGAGCCTCTCAAACCCGGGGACATTTACTTCATCACTCGATGCGAAGAGCTGATGGACTTCGACGGCGGAGTCATCAACGAGGACGAATTGCAGAGGCTTTCGGATTGCCGGTACGAAGCCTTCGAGCCATTGGTAGCCGATCCGGAAAAAGAGATTCGGTTTTACGAGGCGCACAACGAGATCCATTTTTACAACTGGGGCGACGAGGAATGCTGTTTGCCGCGCGGCGCCACGCGGGCGACGTTGAAAGACGGCGATCCCCCGCAATCCCCGGGCGAGGCCCCCTCCCAATCATACGAACAGCGAAAGCAGGCCCGGCGACCGAAGCAGGATTCCGGCGACCAGGCGCGACCGCTGCGCCTGAACAAAGGCGACATCCTGATCTTCCAGGAAGCTCTCGGGCCGAAGACGGGCGCCCCCGACGACGCCGACCTGACTCGACGTCATGCCGTGCGGTTGACCGCGGTCGAACCCAATGTGGATCCGCTCAACGGCCAACCGGTGCTCGAAATCGAGTGGGCCGCCGAAGACGCGTTGCCCTTCCCGCTCTGCGTCTCAGCGAAGCTGACCGCGCCTGAATGCGATCTGAAAGAGAACGTCAGTGTCGCGCTCGGAAATGTGATCATGGTTGATCACGGCAGGAGCGACAAGGACGATTTGGGAAAGGTGGAGACGGGCGATTCAATCGGCGAATGCGTCTGTGACGGCGCAGTCAAAATGATTGACCTGCCCGCAAAGTTCAAGCCCTTCCTTGAAAGCCCCTGGCTCACCTTCGGCCAGCCCGTCAATTTCGAATCGCCTGCTTCCCTTTTGCTCGAACAGGACCCGCGCCTGGCGTCGCCGCGGATCAAGCTTATCGGCGAGCCGGCGCGGTTGAACGAGCCTTTCGACGAGACCCAGGAGCAATGGCATTGGCTGCCACAACGCGACTTGCTTGGCAGCAACGCCGCCGATCAGCATTTCGTCGTCGAGATTGACAACGACGGGCGCGCGCATCTGCGATTCGGCGACGGCGAGTTGGGGCGTCAACCTTCGGCTGGAATGACATTTACTGCGCGCTTTCGCGCCGGAAACGGCAAGACGGGCAACGTCGGGGCTGAAGCGATCTCGCTTCTTGTTACTCGTTTCAAATCGAGCGGTCTCAATTTAAAACCGCGAAACCCGATGCCGGCGCGCGGCGGCGTAGACGCCGAGCCGATCAGCGAGGTCAAGCTTTTCGCGCCCGGCGCGTTCCGCAAAACTCTGGCGCGGGCGATTACGGCGGGCGATTACGGCGCGCTCGCGCAAAAGAATCCAAAGGCGCAGCGCGCCGCCGGGCGCATGCGCTGGACGGGAAGCTGGTATGAAGCCTGCGTCGCCGTTGATCCCTTCGGCGCCGAAGAGGCCGATAAGGGATTGATCGGCGAGATTAAAGGCTTCCTGCATCGGTACCGGCGAATGGGGCACGATTTGGTCGTAAAGCGGGCCGCCTACGTTCCGCTCGACATCGAACTAGCCATTTGCGTGAAGCCGAATTTCCTGCGCGGTCATGTCGAGGAGGCTCTGCGCAATGTCTTCAGCAACCGCGTTTTACCCGGCGGGAAGCGCGGCTACTTTCATCCTGACAATCTGACGTTCGGCGAGGGAATCTATTTGAGCAAGCTGGTCGCCGGAGCCCAGGCGGTTGAAGGGGTCGAGAGCGTCGAGGTGAAGAAGTTGGAGCGTCTGTTCGTGGGGCCGAACGGCGAGATCGCAAGCGGAATCCTGCCGCTCGAAGCGAACGAGATCGCGCGGCTCGACAACGATCCAAATTTCCCCGAGCACGGACGATTGAAACTCAAACTCAGAGGTGGAAGATGAACAAAGTCAGCGGATGCCGAACGTGCCGTGACGCCAATTGCTCATGCGGATGTTGCGAAGGCGTCGTGGCCCTCACGCCGCGCCCGATTGCGAATCGCCCCGGATTGAACGCCATCGCTTACCGCGCCGGCGAGCATGGGACATTCCTCGAAACGATGAAGGCGCGTTTGTCAGGCAAAGAGTTCCCCGCGCTCGCCGGTTTGAAGACCCGTGATTCGAGCGACCCCACGATAGCGTTGCTCGACACATGGGCGACGGTCGCCGACGTTCTGACGTTTTACCAGGAGCGCATCGCCAACGAAGGCTATCTGCGGACGGCCGCCGAACGCCGCTCGGTTCTGGAGCTGGCGCGACTGATCGGTTACAAACCGCGTCCGGGCGTTTCGGCCAGCGTCTATCTGGCCTATACGATTGACGAAAAGAACGGTCCCGCTGAAATCCCCGAGGGGACGCGCGCGCAGAGCGTGCCTTTACCCGGAGAGACGATGCAGACCTTCGAGACCTCGGAGAAGCTTCACGCGCGGGTGGAATTGAACGCGCTCAAACCGCGACTGACTCGGCCTCAATTCATAACGCCTGAATTCGCCGATGTGATTGACACGCTCCATCTGGCGGGCACTGAGACGAACCTGAAGGTCAACGACCCGTTGCTGTTCGTCTTCGGCTCCGCCCCCGGACAACAGTTCCTTCGCCGGATCGAATCTGTCGAGGCGCAAGCCGCTGAAAATCGCACGAAGGTTACGTTGCAAGTTTCCCTGAGTGACAATACGAAGATAACCAAATCTCTCCAACTGATTTTGAACCGATACCTGGAAGCCAGCCAGTGTTTACCGGCTGACGAACTGAGCCGATCGGCGGTGGATATAGCGCGCCAACCCCTTCAACCTTCCGAGGACCCCGCAAGTTACGTGGCCACGATACTGATCCGGCTTCAGGAGAAGCAGCTTAAAGCTAACAAAGCCGGAAATATCCGCCTGGCAAAATGGGTGGGCGGATTGGTGGCGGATTTGAAGAAGCTACTCGGCAAAATATCAAATCAGTTCATCGACTCATTGCCCGTGGACGCGGCGCTTTCGACCGCGGACAACTTGGTCATGCTTGTCAAACCGCTCGCGCTGCCCCCATCACTACAACCTGCCAACAGCAGACGGCTCACTCGCAGCGGAGCGCAGACCTACTCGCTCAAATCCGACATTGCGCCTCAGGTGCTGACCCGGATAAAACTGCCCGGAGGCGTCGCGGACAGTTATCAGGTTTGGAAGAACAGCGCGTCCATGCCCGCGAGCGCGGTTCAAGTCTACGCGCTGCGAGTGACGGCTCAGCCTTTCGGCAGCAGCGCGCCAAAAAAGGTGAAAAAGCTCGAGCAGGGAACGGGAAGAATTACGGAGACCGAGGAATGGCCGCTTTTTGATAAAAGCTCGTCAGGCCCGACATCGTATCGTGAAAGTAGCAATGTCATTTATCTCGACGGGAGCCACGACAAAATTCTTCCGGACAGTTGGCTGGTGGTTGATACCAGCGCGGTTGGAGTCAATCGTTTAAAACCGGCTGGGCAGAATATTTTGATTGCCAAGGCCGGAAATCCGCGAGCCTCGCTGTCGCGCGCCGAGTATGGCTTCAGCGGCAAGGTTACTCGGGTCGAGTTGAGGGACCCGGCTGATCTTGCCGGGATAAAGAAATGGATAGATTTCAGCGGACTGAAACAAAACGACTCCAATGAGACGCCCATTGACGATGACTTCCAACTTATCCGCCGCACGGTGGTTTACGCTCAAAGCGAGTCGCTCGCCCTGGCTGAAGAGCCGATCTGGAACGACGTGTGCGGCGATCGCATCCAACTTGGTTCGCTCGTTGATGGTTTAGTGTCGGGCCGCTGGCTGATCGTCTCCGGCGAGCGCACGGACGTTCCCGGCGTGAAAGGTGTGAAGGCCAGCGAGTTGGTGATGCTCTCAGGCCTGGATCAGGGAGTGTCCCCTTTCTGCGTCCAGTTTCCAAAGGGGATAATCCCCTTCCCCTTCACCAGTGTCTTCTACATCACGAGAGCGAACGAGGCTGGAGACCGTCTGGTCGTCGGCAAAACGCCAGGGGTGAGTTTCGCTGCATTTCTGCAAAGGGTACCTTTACCTAACGCGCCGAAACAAATGTATTGCCAGTCGGTCGAGCTGGCTCCTGGATTGTTCGCGGACGCATACGTTCCCACGGTTGCTGAGAGGGTGGGAATCTTCAGCGATTTCGATGGGTTGCTGATTGACCCGGATAGCAAGGCGTCATTTCCTGGAGGCAGAATTCCCATCAATCGTTTGTGGGACCTCTTTGCCTGGCGAATCGTCGCAAGGCCGCTCGACAGCACAATCGTGCTCGCCAACCAACTCGCTTACACCTATAAACGCGATACGGTCACGATCTACGCCAACGTCGTCAAGGCCACGCACGGTGAGACGCGCAAGGAGATTCTAGGCAACGGCGACGGGAGCAAATCGCTGCAAGCGTTCACGCTCAAACAGCCGCCGCTGACCTATGTTTCAGCCCCGACCGTTTCCGGCGTCGCCAGCACGTTGAAGGTTCGCGTGAACGACGTCGAATGGCATGAGGTTGATTGGCTGGCCGGGGTCGGCCTCACTGACCACAGCTTCATCACTAAAACTGATGACGACGCTAAGACAACGGTCGTTTTCGGCAACGGCAAAGATGGCGCGCGATTGCCGACCGGGATCGGAAACGTCACAGCCGAATACCGCAACGGCATCGGCAAGGGTGGCAACGTCCGCGCGGAACAGATCAGCCTGGCCACTGACAAACCGCTGGGAGTGAAAGAGGTGATCAACCCGATTCGCGCTTCGGGCGGCGCGGACAAAGAGACTCGCGATCAGGCCCGTCGCAACGCGCCGCTGGCCGTGATGGCGCTCGACCGGCTGGTCTCGCTGCGCGATTACGCCGACTTCACGCGCACGTTCGCCGGCGTCGGCAAAGCTAGCGCCCGGCGATTGACCGACGGCCATCGCCAGATCGCGCATATCACTATCGCCGGCGTTGACGACATTCCGATTGATCCGACATCAGACCTGCGTCGGAACCTGCTGCGGGCGCTTCGCGATTTCGGCGATCCACAATTGCCGGTGATGGTGAACGCCCGGGAGTTGTTGGCGCTGGTCATCAGCGCGAAAGTGCGCGTGCGCGCCGATTACCAGTGGGAGAAGGTCGAGATGAAGATTCGGGCGGCGATGCTCGACGAATTCGGCTTCGAGAGGCGCGAACTTGGGCAGACCGTGTTTTTGAGCGAGGTCGTCAGCGCCATCCAGCGCGTGCCCGGCGTGAGTTACGTTGACGTTGACCTGCTCGAAAGCATTTCAGAAACAGAGGTCACCGACGCCGCGCTGCTCGAAAGTAAGCTCAGCGAGATTCAAGACGCGTCGGCGCCGAGGCCGTTCATCCGCGCCGAAATGGCTCGTCCGGGAATTGCCGGAATAATCCTGCCCGCGCAACTGGCCTATCTGCTCCCCGGCGTGCCGGACACGTTGATCCTGAATAACCTGGAGACGGTGAATATATGAAGCAATCCCCGGATCGTTTATACGAGTTGCTGCCCGCTATCCATCGCATTCGCGACGCCGAGGTCGGCCATCCGCTGCGTGACCTGATGCGCGTGATCGCCGAGCAGGTCGCGGTCGTCGAGGAAGACATCGAGCGGCTTTACGACAACTGGTTCATCGAAACCTGCGACGATTGGGTCGTGCCCTACATCGGCGATCTGATCGGCTATCTTCCCGTGCGCGAGGCAGGCGAACAGGGCGATGTATCGAGTCCGCAGGGCCGGGCTCTCAACAAAATACTGATTCGTCGCCGCGAAGTGGCGAACACGATTCTGTCGCGGCGGCGCAAAGGGACTTTGTCGCTGCTCGAATCGCTGGCGGGCGACGTCGCCGGATGGCCGGCGCGCGTGGTCGAGTTCTACAAACTGCTCGGATGGACGCAACATCTCGATCACCAGCGCCTTCATCGTGGGAGGGCGCTCGATCTGCGCGACGGGCGGGCGCTCGATTATTTGGACGGCCCGTTCGACGCTGTGGCTCATACGGTCGAAGTCCGCCGCGTCAACTCGCCTTACCGCCAGGGACGTTACAACATTCCGAGCGCGGGCGTTTTCGTCTGGCGGCTGAAGAGTTATTCGGTGACGAAGACTCAGGCGAATTGTTTCGAGGAGGAAGGGGCGCACTGTTACACGTTCAGCGCGCTCTGGAACGACATGCAACTCTACAACCGCCCACAGCCCGAAACCGCGCCGACGCACATCGCCGAAGACGTCAACCTGCCCACGCCGATCTTGCGGCGCGCGTTGAAAGACCGCATGCAGGATTTTTACGGCGCGGATGAGAATGGCGTGGGGCGCAGCTTCGCGATCTGGGCGAAAGGATGGCCGAATAAAGACGCCGACCCGAATCAACCCATCCCGCCTGGTTCGATCATCGTCGCCGATCTGAGCGATTGGCGTTATCGCGCGCCTAAAAATCACATCGCCGTTGACCCCGTCCTGGGGCGCATCGCGTTCCCTGAAATGCAATTGCCGAGACAGGGCGTTGTGGTCTCGTACCATTACGCATTCGCCGCCGACATCGGCGGCGGCGAATATCATCGCTCGCTTTCTCAGCCCGAAGGCGCTTCGGAAATCTATCGCGTCGGGAAATATTCGACCGAGTTCAGAACGATCAGCGACGCCCTGAAAAAATGGAGCGCCTACAAGCAGGGAGCGGCGGGCGCAAAAAAAGAAGGCGAGCCAGAACGGCTTTCGCTGGTGATCGAGATCGTTGACAGTGGAGTCTATCGCGAGCCGAACGCGATCAACATCGCGCTGTGCGAAAACGAAAGCGTGCAGATTCGCGCCGCCAACGGAGCGCGCCCGATCATCCGCGTGCTCGATTACACCGAAGGCCCTGACGCCGTAACCATCTCCGGCGCGGCCGGCAGCAGATTCACGATGGACGGGTTGATGATCACCGGGCGGGGCGTTCGACTCATCGGCCAGCGCGACGCGCCGGTTGCCGAGGAGGCGAACGCCGGGAAGACTCAGCCCTGCCCCGAAGATAAAACAAAAGGCTATCTGTGCGAGGTGACGATCAGACACTGCACGCTCGTGCCCGGCTGGGAATTGCGCCACGATTGCGAGCCGAAGAGCGACGAGCCGAGTTTGATGATGTTGAACGTGCGGGCGCGCGTCAGGATCGAACACAGCATCGTAGGATCGATCCGGATCGTAGCCGATCAGGTGGTGAACGAACCGTTCAAGCTCGAAATCGGCGACAGCATCGTTGATGCGACCGACGAGAGGGGCGTCGCCATTGGCGGGTCGAACGCTTCGCCGTCGCGGTTGGCTTTCGCCGAATTGCGCGTCGTCCGATCGACGGTGATTGGGCAGGTTCTGGCGCACGCCATCACGCTGGCCGAAAACAGTATCTTCAAAGGCCTGGTGAGAGTCGCGCGCAGCCAGATCGGGTGCGCGCGTTTCTGCTACATCAAGCCCGGGTCGCGCACGCCTCGCCGTTACAACTGTCAGCCCGATCTGGCTAAACAAGCGGTCGCTGACGCAATCGCAGAGCAGGCCGCGCGCGAAAACAGGCCCGTCAACCCCGATGAAATTAAGGCGGCGCTGGAGGTCGAAAGCCGGCGCGTGACGCCGCAATTCAGTAGCGCGCGTTACGGCTCGCCTACCTATGGCCAGTTGGCCGCCGCCTGCGCCGAGGAGATCAAGCGCGGGGCGGACGACAAGTCGGAGATGGGAGTCTTCCACGATCTTTATCAACCGCAGCGCGAAGCCAATCTGCGCGCGCGCCTCGATGAATACACCCCGGCAGGGATGGAGGCGGGAATCATTTACGCAAATTGAATTGGAGGAGATATGAAGGGCGATTTCACACGAGACACTTTCGATCCCGGCAAACACTTCAGCAGGGTATTGATGCAGCAGGGTCGGGCGCAACTCGACACCGACTGGAATGAGCAGACATCCATCATGTCACACCTGCTGCGCGCTTTGGCCAAAGATGTGTTCGGCCCTCACTGGGGGCCCAGGGAAGGTGCGGGTTTCGAGATAATTGTTGACAAGGCTAAATTCCCGGCGGATATGACAGACGCGGAAAAAGACCGGCTGCTGAGAGAAGAGAAGTTCCTGATCGGCCCGGGACATTATTATGTTGATGGGATTCTTTGCGAGAACGACGACTACGCCTCTTACGTAAATCAGCCGCACCTGACGCTTGATCCGCACAATTCGCAGCTCGAAAGAAACACAAGCTATGTTGTCTATCTGGACGTTTGGGAGCGTCACATCACTTACCTGGAAGATGATGGCGATCTGAACATTCGCGAAGTGGCGCTGGGCGGGCCTGACACGGCGACCCGCGCGAAAGTCGTATGGCAGATCAAGGCGGTGAAGTTTGCGGAAGCCCCCGCCGACGCGACGAAATCGCTGAACACCCTCAGAGAACAACTCAGGAAAGCCCGCAGGGCTAAGGACGTAATCCTGATCGAGGAGTTGACGGAGAAAATCAGATTTCTGGAGACGGAACC
>Ga0075423_10006893_pt1 | contig 10689 bp, 10 predicted proteins | sample SoiMethybrSBSTD2_FD_80114 | JGI IMG/M metagenome (GOLD analysis project Ga0075423, IMG submission 80114) | Bulk soil microbial communities from a Populus tree surrounding site in Tennessee, USA - Soil MetaG P. TD hybrid SBSTD2 | ecosystem: Environmental > Terrestrial > Soil > Tree plantation...
CGGTGTCGCAGGACGGCCGGCAGCGCCAGGACCGCACCGGCGACGAGGATGAGGAGCTGGCCGGTGAGCGCCGGGACGGGCGGAGCCGCGCCGGTCTGGAGGACCTGGGCGAACGCGGTGACAGGCGCCCCCAGCACCAGGATCGCGGTGACGAGGCTCGCCGGAGCGCGCTGGAGCGCGGCGAACCATGTCCCGACATACCCGAGCAGGAACAGGCCGGTCAGCATGGCCCAGCCCCACTGCACCGGTGTCAGCCCGGAGACCACGCCGAGCTTGCCGGTGACCGCGAGGTAGCCGACGAGGAGAAGGAGACCCGCGCCCAGGCGGCTCGCGCCGACCACCTGCGACGGCACGCTGCGCAGGACGCGCTTGGCGACGATGCTCTCAACGGCCCACAGCAGTGTGGCCGCGGCGATCATCGTCTCGCCCGCGCCCCATGTGACGCCCGCCGGCGTGAGCACGAGCGCCTGGCCCGCGAGCAGCACGCCGAGCGCGCCGAGCTGGACGAAGCCGAGGCGCTCGCCGAGCAACGGCACCGCGAGCAGCGCCACCCACACGAACAGGGTCTTGTGGATGAACGCCGCGGACGGCGCGCTGGCTTGTGCCAGCCCGGTGAAGAACAGGATGAACGGCAGGCTTCCCCCGACGACCCCGATCAGGAGCAGCCAGCCCCACGACCGCGGCGTGATCGCCCGGACCTGTGCCGGGCGAACGGTGGCGGCGACGAGCGCGAGAAGCAGGACGGCGGCGACGCCGTTCTTGACGGTCGTGTACACGGCCGGATCGGGCAGCTGCTTCACAGCGAAGGCATTCACCCAGATCGAGATGCCGCTGATCGCGGCGGTCGCAAGGGCGAGCAGGACGCCCCACCGGAGCGTGCCGGGGATCCTTGGCGCCTTGGCCGCGGGTGCGCTCGGTTCGGTCGTCATCTTGATTCTCCTCCGGGGTTGGCTGCGTGCTGGTCAGCTGGGTCTGTGGTCGCAAGCCTCGCGGGGTGGAGCAGGTCGGCAAGCTCTGCCGCCTCTTCGGGCTCGAGCCGGCGAAGCACGCTGCCCGCGGCGACGAGCGCCCAGTCGCCGACGGCGACCGCGGGGGCACGCACGAGCGAGGCGCGGCGACGCCGGCCATCGAGCTCGATGACGGCCGATCCCTCCTCGATCTCGAGGATCCGTGCGGGCGCCGCGATGCACACGGCTACGCGCCCGCGCGCTCGCGATGTCGACTGACGATCAGGCGTCGCATGCCCTCACTCTCGCGGCCGGCTCGGCCCTCGCGGGAGGGCCGAGGGTCACGACCAATGCGCCAGAGGACCCGGGCCGGACCGCCCGGGGGCTTCCCGCTCAGGCCACCCAGGCGATGCGCCGCGACGAGCGCACGACCTCGGCCAGCACAGCCGGCGCGAGCGCGACGGCGGCAACGATCCCCCATTCAGGGAGCGTGAGCGGGGTTGCCCGGAACGCATCGGCCAGTCCCGGCACCACGGGGATGGCCGCCTGAATTGCGACAACGGCGACGCACGCACCCAGGAGGAGGCGATTCGCTGCCAGTCGGCGCAACGGCTTCGTCAGGCTGCGATTCGCGTACGCGCGGACCGCCTGAGCGCAGACGAGGGCGGTGTAGGCGAGCCACTGTGCGTGGGCCGACGCGCCGATCACGCCGGACAGCAGCCCGAGGCCGACCACCGCGCTGAAGCCGCCGGCGAGCGTGATCCTCCCGAGGAGCCCCCCGGTCAGCAGTGGCCGCTCGATCGGGCGGGGCGGCCGCGTCATGAGGTCGGGCTCGGGCGGCTCGCGCTCGAACGCGACCGACGTGGCAGTGTCGATGAACAGCTCCAGCCACAGGATCTGGATCGGCAGCAACGGCTGGCCGAAGCCGGCGATCGTCGCGATCAGGATGAACCCGAGCAGCGCCACGTGCGTGGAGACGAGGAATACCAGCCCCTTCTGAACGTTGTCGACGATCCGTCTTCCCTCGGCGATGCCGTAGATCAGGGTTGCGAAGGAGTCGTCGCCGAGGACGAGGTCCGAGGCCTCCTTGGCCACGGCGGTCCCGCTGCCCATCGCGACGGCCACGTCGGCGCCGTGCAGTGCCGGGGCGTCGTTGACGCCGTCGCCCGTGACCGCGACGAGGCTGCCCCCGGCTCGGGCGCACTCGACGATCCTGCGCTTGAGCTCCGGCGTCGATCGGGCGACGGCGACGAGATCCGGGAGGCGCCTCGCCAGCTCCTCGTCCGACCAGCTCTCGACCTGGGCACCGAGTACGACCTCGCCGCCACCCAGGCCTGCCTGCTCCGCGATCGTGCGCGCAGTGCCCGGGTGATCGCCGGTCACCATGACCACGTGAATCCCGGCGGCGCGCGCCTCCGCGGCCGCCTCGACGATCCCGGACCGCAGCGCGTCGGCGAAGCCGATCAGCGCCTCCAGCCGCCACGGCTCCTCGTCCACCCGGCGCGCGAGGCCGACGACGCGTTCGCCACGCGCCACGAGGCCCTCCATCAGATCGTGCCATTGCCGGCGTTCCGACCCCTCGGCGCCGAGGGCGAGGTCGGCGACGGCCTCTGGGGCACCGATGACGAGGGCCTCCACCGCGCCGCCGCGTCGCGCCACGGTGCGCGACCAGGGTCGGCCGTCATCGACAGGATCTCTCTCGATGAGGTCGGCCGGGTCGGGCCGCGGTTCACTGCCTTCCGACTCGACAGCCCTCGCGAGCGCCGCGGTGAACGAGCTCAGGCCGGTCCAGCCGTCGTCGTGCCAAGCGTCGTCCTCGGCACGCACGGCGTCGATGAGGAGGCGAGTCCGCTGGTCATCCGTAACCGGCCCGCCGAGATCGGTCACGCTGGCGACCTCGAGCCGGTTCCGGGTCATCGTGCCGGTCTTGTCGGTCACGATCAGGCTGACGGCGCCGAGGACCTCCTCGGCGTTGAGCCGCCGGACCAGCACGCCACGCCTGAGCAGCCGATACGCACCGAGCCCGAGGATCACGGCGAGGAGGACCGGCGGCTCCTCGGGGATCGCCGCGATCGCTGCCGAGATTCCGGCGAGCAGGTTCGCGCCGATCGGGTTGCCGCGCAGGAAGCCCAGGCCGCTCGTGATCGCGATCAGCACGACCGCCACGACCACCAGGATCCGGACGAGCCGGTCCAGCTCGCGCTGGAGCGGCGAACGGCGGCGCTCGCGGGTGGTCAGCTCGCCGGCGATCCGCCCGACTTCGGTCCGTCCGCCGATCGCCACGACGATGCCCTCACCATGGCCTGCCACCACGCTCGTGCCCGAATAGGCAATCGATCGGCGATCTGCCAGCGGGGTCCCAGGGACGACCGCATCGGTCGTGGCCGGCTCGGGCAATGACTCACCCGTGAGCACGCTCCTGTCGATCGACAGGCGCTCCGCTCGGACGAGGCGCAGGTCGGCAGGGACGACGTCGCCGACCCGGACCAGCACCACGTCGCCGGGGACAAGCTCCGCCGCCGGGATGTCCGTGATCGATCCGTCGCGGCGCACGCGGGCGTGGGGCGCCGATGCCTCGCGCAGCGCCTCGAGGGCACGCTCGCCGCGGTACTCGGTCACGACGTCGGCGCCGACGATCGGGATGAGGCCGGCGAGGATGAGCAACCCGTCGCGGACCTCGCCGAGGAGCACCGCCGCGACCCCGGCGGCCAGGAGGAGCAGCACGAACGGCTCCGTGGCGGCATCGATCACCATGCCCACCACGGATGGCCGCTCGGCGCGATCGAGGACGTTCGGGCCGGCCTGCGCCGCGCGCTTTGCGACTTCGCTCGTGGCAAGGCCAACCGACGGCTCGACGCCCAGGTCGAGCGCGATCTCGTCGGGGGACCGGGTCGCCGGATCGTTCATGAGCCTCCAGTCTGGCAAGCCATCGGCCCTCGTGCGCCTGGACATACGACGGCCCGCCGGAGCCTCGCTCCGGCGGGCCGTCAGAACCCTGGCGGGCATCGACCTCAGGCTGCCATCGGCCGGGTCGTGTACCTCCCACCCGTCAGGTACCGGGTCACCAGCTCGACGACGATGCCAAGGGCAAGGCCGCCGATGATGGCCGGGACCAGCGCAAGGCCGTCCCAGACCGGCTCATACGTTCGGGTCGCGATGATCCACTCGCTGCCGATCAGCGCGCCGATGGCCGCCGCAACGCCGTCAACCAGCCACTCGAAGCCGGTTCGTGTCTCGCCGACGAACTGGGCAATGACGCCGAAGAGCAGCGCGCCCGCGATGAGCACCAGCCAGGCGCCAAAGCCGAGGGTGATGGTCAGGTCCATCGATCTTCCTCCTTTCGGGGACGCCCCGCGTCCCCAACCATCCTCGCTGGCTCGCTCGCGAGCGGGTAGTGCTGGCGGGCGTCTTGTTGTGGACCGACCGGCCCGACTCGACAATCGCCTCGCCCGAGCCTCAGCGGGCCACGACCACGGTCGTCTTGGCGTTGCTGGCTACGTGCTCCGACACGCTGCCCTGGAGCAGCCGTGACAGGGCCCCGAGGCCGCGCGAGCCGATGACGACGGTGTCATAGCCGCCGTCGAGGGCGATCCGCTCGATGCTGTGTGCGGGGTCGCCGACGGGCTCGATCAGCTCGGGATGGAGACCGTGCTCCTCGAGGATCGCCTTCGCGTCTCGAAGCTCGTCCGCATGGACGACGTCGTCGTCCCACGGATCGACCGGCATGCGGCCGGGGTGGAGCGGCACGACGCTCACGACGTCGACCCTTCCGTCGTAGTGCTTGGCGAGATCGATCGCGGTGTCGAGGGCGCGGCGCGCCGGCTCGCCACCGTCGTATGCCAACAGGATGCGCTTCATGGCTTCGGAGCTCCTTTCGCGCCGCGTGCAGCACGCGGCCGGACTTCGAGGTCAGCGTGAGGCCGCCGGGCGCGATCGGGTAGTGCCGCTGGGCCTGTTGTCGGGGAGTCGGAAGTGGGCACTGGGGGGTTAGGCCGACCGTCGTGCGGCTTCGAGCCGGTCACCCTCGACGAGACGCTCTGACCAATCGGCGAGCTGACCCGGGGCATGCGCAGATGGGGTCGATCGACCCCGGCAACAGGAGCCCCTCGGCCCTGTCCGCGGAGCCTGGCGAGGCGGAGTCTCACAGCAGAAGGCGTGCGTCGTCGCGCCCTCACAGAGGCGCCTGCCTTGGCACTTGACACCCGCGTCAAAGGCACTCGGGCGAGCACCGCGGTCAGCTCGTGCAACGGCCGTGCGGCCCGCGTCGCGGACGCAGCACCGCAGCGACTGGTCGCCGAGCGTGGGCGAGCCTTGATCGGTCAACCGCTCCTGAACAAGGGCACGGCTTTCGACGCGCTCGAGCGCGACACGTTCTCCCTGCGCGGCCTGCTGCCGCCGAGCGTGAGCTCCATCGAGGAGCAGGTCACCCTCGAGCTCGAGCACGTCCGGCGCAAGGCGGATGACCTCGAGCGATACATCGGGCTGGCGGCGCTCCAGGACCGCAACGAAACCCTGTTCTACCGCGTGCTCGTCGAGAACCTCGAGGAGTTCCTGCCCATCGTGTACACGCCCACGGTCGGCCGGGCGTGCCAGGACTTCAGCCACATCTTCCGCCGGCCGCGTGGCGTATGGATCACGCCCGACGACATCGACCGCATCGACGAGATTCTCGCCAACGCAGGCGGCCCGTCGACGCGGCTGATCGTCGTCACGGACAACGAGCGGATCCTGGGCCTGGGCGACCAGGGAGCCGGGGGCATGGCGATCCCGGTGGGCAAGCTCGCGCTGTACAGCGCCGCTGCCGGGATCTACCCGGCCCTGACCCTGCCGGTTTCGCTCGACGTCGGCACGGATCGGCGCGAGCTGCTCGAGGACCCGCTGTACCTCGGCTATCGTGCGCCGCGCCTCCGTGGCGAGGCATATGACCGGGTGATCGAGGCATTCGTCGCCTCCGTCCGACGGGTCTTCCCCAGTGCGATCCTGCAGTGGGAGGACTTCAAGCAGCACAACGCCCTGCGCATCCTCGATCGCTACCGGCATCGGCTACCGAGCTTCAACGACGACGTTCAGGGCACCGGCGCGGTCGCAGTTGGCGGCCTGCTCGCGGCGCGCGGCGGCGTCGAGGCACTCCGGCGGGATCGGTTCCTGCTCCTTGGTGCGGGTGCGGCGGCGATCGGCATCGCGCGCCTCCTGGCGCGGGCGCTCACGTCCGATGGCGGCCGCGCGGAGACTCCCAGGCTGCTGCTCATGGACAGCCACGGGTTGGTCCATCGGGATCGCGCGGGGCTGTCGGACGACCAGCGTGCGTTCGCGGTGGATCCTGCGTGGTGCGTCGCCGCGGATCTGGCGCCGGCCGGCTTCACGGATCCCATCGCGGTGGCCCGGGCGCTCGCGCCGACCGTGCTGATCGGCACGACCGGCACGGCCGGCGTCTTCACCGAGCCGCTGGTGAGGGAGGTCGCCCGACATACGGCGACCCCGATCGTGCTGCCGCTCTCGAACCCCAGCGACCGCGCCGAGGCGCAGGCGCACGAGGTGCTCGCCTGGACGGACGGCCGCGCACTCGTGGCGACCGGCAGCCCCTGCCAGGTACCGGTGCCCGGTCGGTGCATCGGGCAGGCGAACAACGTGTTCATCTTCCCGGGCGTCGGGCTGGGCGCACTCGTCGCCGAGGCTCGCGAGGTCACGGACGAGGCATTTCTGACGGCGGCCGAAGAGCTCGCCGCATCGGTCACCCCGGAGCGCCTGGCGCTCGGCGGCTTCTACCCGCCGATCGCCGACCTGCGTGCGATTGCCCGCCGGATCGCGGTCGCCGTCGCGCGCCGCCTGCGCGATACGGGCTACGGCCGGCAATTCAGAGACGAGGACATCGAGCCGGCGGTCGAGCGGGCCATGTGGACGCCCGCCTATGAGCCGTATCGGCCAGCCTGAGTGAAGGAAAGGTGATCGCTGTGCTTACCGTTCGTGACGTGATGACCCGGCCCGTCAGATCGGTCGGGGTCGAAACCCCGCTCAAGGAGGTCGCCCGGCTGCTGGTCGACACCGGCATCAGCGGCGTGCCCGTCGTCGACGCCTCCGGTTCTGTCCTGGGCGTCGTGTCCGAGGCGGACTTCCTGGCGAAAGAGCAGGGCGTCCAGGCAATCCACCACCGGCGCCTGGCCCGGCTCTTCGGCGAGACGCAGGAGGTGCGGGCACAGCTCGCGAAGCTCGCTGCCCGAAGCGCCGGTGAAGCGATGACCACGCCGGCGGTGACGATCGGCCCGGCCCGCCCGATCCATGAGGCCGCCGCCACGATGATTGAGCGCCGGATCAACAGGCTGCCGGTCGTCGAGGACGGCCGACTTGTCGGAATCGTCACGCGGGCGGACCTCGTGCGCGCCTACCTGCGTACGGACCAGGAGCTGGAGCAGACGATCCGCGAGGACGTTCTCCTGCACATTCTGTGGCTCGACCCGGCGACATTCGACGTCAGCGTCCGGAATGGTGAGGCAACCGTCACGGGCAGCGTCGAGCGGCGCTCGACGGCCGAGATGGTCGAGGAGACGATCAAGCTCGTGCCCGGGGTCGTCAACGCGCGCGTGGACGTGCATTGGTCGTTCGACGATCGAGACCTGCAACCGCCTTCGCGTCATCCGGAGTTTCCGTTCGGCATGCATTAGCCGGGGTGGGCCTCGATCAGTCCCCGCGGCCCGTCACGGGGTTGCCGATGGCTCTGGCCGCTCGCTCGCGGGAGCGGTTCGATGGTTGCGGTAAGTCCGTGCAAGGAGGTTGCCTGCAATGAAGCGTGCCCTGTTCGTGTTCCTCGGCCTCACCGCGGTGTTGACCGCCGTCGGCCTCCTCGTGGCATTTGCGCGCCCGGTCAATTGGCCCGCGAGCATCCGACCGCTGGAGTTGCGGCGAGCAATCGGCGAGGCCATCGATCGAAGTCTTGAGGAGGAGGTGGCAGCGTGAGACGCCTGCTGACTGCCCTCGCCGTCGGGGGCGTGCTCGCGATCGGCGCGGCAACGATCGCTCGGGCCGCGGAGCCGTTCGCCCACACCGACCGCGTGCTCATCTCGACCCAGGGCGACGTCGCGATCCTGCCCGGCGAGCATGCCGATGGCATCGTCGTCATCAACGGCAATGCCGACGTCCGCGGCGAGGTCAACACCGTCGTCGTGATCGACGGGAGCGCGAGTCTCGTCGGTGCGCGCGCCGAATCGGTCATCGCGATCAACAGCCGGATCGAAGTCGGCGCTGACACGGTGATCACCGACAAGGTCATGCGCCTCGACTCGACCGTGCACCAGACCGGCAATGCCGTCATCGAGGGCGGCGTGACGGATCTCGCGGGCGAGTTCATCGGGGCTGCCGCGGTGCTCGCGCCCGCGCTGTTCCTGCTCTGGCTCGGCTTCGGGCTCGCGACCATCGTCGCGGCGCTGCTCGTCGCCGGGTTGGCCGGGCGGCAGCTGCGAGCGGCCGAGCGGCTGCTTGCCGGCGAGCCGGTCCAATCGTTCCTCATCGGCCTCGGCGCCGTGGTGTTCCTGCCGATCGTCGCGATCCTGTTGATCGTGACGGTGATCGGCGCGCCACTGGGCGTCGGCCTGCTGATCGGCGCCATGCCCCTCCTCGCCTTCGCCGGCTACCTCGTGGCGGCGACGTGGATCGGTGGCTGGATCGTCCGTGAGACGGCGAGCCGCCCCGAGGAGGAAATCGAGCGGCCGTTCCTGCCGGTTCTCGCCGGCGTGCTGGTGCTCAGCCTGATCGGGCTCGTGCCGGTCTTGACCATCGTCTCCGCCGTCGCGAGCCTGCTCGGCTTCGGCGCGGTCATCCGTTTCGCGTTCCGCACCCTGCGCGGTGCCCCACGGCCCGTTGCCGGGGCACCGCTTCCACTCAGCGCGCCGACAGGCGCCTGAGCCGGACGCAGTTCGGCGCGCCGCCGGCCCGGCGGCGCGCCGGCAACCCCAAAGGAGCTCCCCGTGATCACCAAGCTCGTGATCGCCGGCCTGCTGCTCGCCCACGGGCTGATCCACGCCTCGTACCTGGCCCCTCGGCCGCCGGCAACGGCGGGCGGTCCGGCCTGGCCGTTCGAGCTCGACCGAAGCTGGCTCCTGACCTCGCTCGGAACCAGCCCCGAGCTGGCGCGGACGCTCGGGGTCGCACTGGTCGCCGTGACGATCGCCGGGTTTGCGCTCGCCGCCCTCGCGGCGGTCGGGATCGCGCCGGCCGGCCTGTGGTCGGCCGCGCTCACCCTCGGCGCCGTGGCGTCCCTGGGCGTGCTCGTCCTGTACTTCCATCCCTGGCTGGTCCTCGGCGTGGCGATCGACCTCGTCGTGCTCTGGGCCGCGCTGGTCGCGCGCTGGGCGCCGGAGGGTCTGGCGATCTAGGCGATGACGGCTCGGACCTGGCGGGCGATTTCGAGGTCCTCGCGGCTGGAGACGACGAGGGCCCGCGTGGAGGAGTCGCCCGCCAGCCCGATCACCCGGTCCCCGGAGCCCCGTGCGTTGGCCTCGGCATCCAGCTCGACGGCGAGGAACGGAACGCCCGCGAGCGAACGCTCGCGGATCTCCGCGGCGTTCTCCCCGATCCCACCGGTGAACACGACCGTGTCGACTCGGCCGAGCGCTGCGGCCATGGCCGCGATCCCTGCGGACAGCCGATGGACGTAGACATCGCGCGCGAGAACGGCTGACGCGTCGCCAGCGCCCGCCCGACGCAACACCTCGCGCATGTCCGGGGTCCCGGCCAGGCCGGCAAGACCGGAGTGCTCCTCCAGGCCCTCAGCGAGCTCGTCCACAGACAAGCCGGCCTGCCGCTGCAGCCAGATCAGCAGGCCGGGATCGACGCTCCCCGACCGCGTCGCCATGACCAGGCCCTCCAGCGGCGTGAAGCCCATCGTCGTGTCCACCGAGCGCCCGCCGCGGACGGCCGCGAGCGACGCGCCCGCCCCGAGGTGGCAGGTGATGGTCCTCAGCTCCTCTTCGGGGCGGCCGAGGAGCTCGGCAGCGCGCCGCGAGGCGTAGGCGTGGGAGAGCCCGTGGAAGCCGAACCTGCGCAGGCCGAAGCGCTCCCGCCACGCGGCCGGGAGCGCGTAGGTCGCGGCTGCAGGCGGGAGGCTGGCGTGGAACGCCGTGTCGAAGCACGCGACGTGGGGGACGTCGGCCAGCGCCGCCCTGGCGGCACGCAGCGCGGCCACCGCCGCGGGCTGGTGCAACGGGGCGAGCTCGGCCAGGGCCGCGATGCGCTCGACGATGTGGTCGTCAACGACAACCGGCTCCCGGAACTCGGTCCCTCCGTGCACGATCCGATGGCCGACCGCGTCGATCGGCCCGAACCGAACCAGCTCGCCGGTGAACGCCGAGTCGCGGGCGTCCGCGGGCAGGTCCGCGCTCGCAATAGCCTCCACGCCCTCGCCGAGCAGCCGGAGCTTCAGGCTGCTCGATCCCGCGTTGACGACGAGGACCTGCATCCGGTCGCCGCCTAGCCGGTCACGGCCGTTGTCAACCGCGACCCCAGGTCCAGTCGCGGACCTCCGGCTGATCTTCGCCGTGCTCGCGGGTCCAGGCTCGGGCGCGCGCCCGGGAGTCGACCATGAGCTGGCGCACGTGTCCGGCTCGGTCGGCCAGGCCGGGTACTCGATCGATCACGTCCATGACCAGGTGGAAACGGTCCAGGTCGTTGAGCATCACCATGTCGAATGGCGTCGTCGTCGTCCCCTCTTCCTTGTAGCCCCGGACGTGCAGGTTGTCGTGGTTCGCCCGCC
>Ga0075423_10006894_pt1 | contig 10688 bp, 10 predicted proteins | sample SoiMethybrSBSTD2_FD_80114 | JGI IMG/M metagenome (GOLD analysis project Ga0075423, IMG submission 80114) | Bulk soil microbial communities from a Populus tree surrounding site in Tennessee, USA - Soil MetaG P. TD hybrid SBSTD2 | ecosystem: Environmental > Terrestrial > Soil > Tree plantation...
GAAACGGCCCATAGCGATCCATCGGCCCACAGGATCCGCCGCACGATATCGTTGATCCGGCGCGGCCGTTCCAGTGCCTCCAAGGAGGCGGGATTGACGCGACCCAGCCGGGTGACGTTCCCGTCCTGTCGCGCGACCCAAAACGCGCCGCCTCCGAAGGCCAGCTGCGCCACGCCGAGTCGGACCGGGGCGCCGCGGACAGCCGGCATGGCCGGATCCACGCGTGACGCGTTGACCGGCCCGTCGGGCGGTGATGTCACGTCGCGCTGGACGAGCCATACCTCTCCCGCCCCGACCACCGCGTATAGCGGGACTCCCGGCACCGCCATACGCCCACCCGCGCGGTTGTCGAGCGGATCGATGCGCGTCAGGCTGCGCGTCGTCGGGGACGCGGCCCACAGCGCGCCGTCGCCGAAGGTGAGGTTCGGGGACACACCGGCGGCGACCACCGCGACCACCGCGTTCGTGCGGGGATCGATGCGGCCGACTCCGCGCTCCACCCCCACCCAGATCGCGTCGCCGCCCGCGGCGATCGAGCACGCCGGACGCCCCGTGGCGATGGACGCTACGACCGCGTTCGCCCGCGGATCGATGCGATGCACGACGCCTTCGCAGTTCGCCACCCAGACCGCTTCCGGGGTCACCACGAGCTCCACCGGGCGCCCGGTGACCGGCACGCGTGCGCGCACGGTGGCGTTGTCACGCGCGACGCGCAGCACCTGCGCCGCATTCCCATCCTGAGCGACGTGGCCGACCCAGAACAAATCGTTCGTCACCGCGACGCCGCCTGCCGCGGCGGGTACGGACACCGTGGTGACGACACTGGGGCGAGAGCAGGCGGTGGTCAGCACCGCCACGAGGACAACGATGACGCTCGCGTGTCGGCGACGGCGAACACCGCCGGACACGCGCGCGCTGCGCTCAGCGCGCCGGCGTCGGACCACCGACGACGATGACAGTCGGCGCCACGCCGGCGAGCTTCACATGCAGGTTCCACGGCGGAGGTCCGACTTGATCCAGCGGAAACGTGGCAAAGGAGCTGCCCTCGATTCGGGTCGGTCCTTCGCCGATGGGCACGCCGACGCCGACGCCGCTGCCGATCGCGCTGCCCCGCCCCATCGAGACCCCGCCCACGCCGAGGCCAATCGTCGGGCCGGGCCCGGTCACCATGGGCGCGTTCTCGATCGTCTGCGCGCGGATCGCGTTGCCATCGCTTCTCAGGATCCAGACGTCTTCGAGACGACGATGGTCGGTGTCGATCTCGATCCGAAGTCGGTCCGCGAGTAATTGATAGCCCGCGGAGATCTTCGCGCCCTCCGGCTGACGCTCCGGCGTGTACGGCAGCGTAGCGTGCGAGCAGCCCGTGAGCGCCAGCAGCGCGACCACGACCGCCCAGCGCCTGTCCACGGTGAACAGCCTACAAGGAGGCCGTGATAAGGTCGAGCCTCCAGTCCGAAGGAGGTTTGCCATGCGGGGCATCGTATTCCTCGGCAATCGCAAGCTCGAGATCCAGGAGTTTCCCGATCCGACGCCAGAACCCGGCGAGGTCGTGCTCGAGATGAAGGCCTCGGGGATGTGCGGCAGCGATTTGCATCCCTATCGCGCGGCAGGCAACGCGGCCGCCTCGCTCGGCCTCGGCGGCGGTGGTCCTGTCATCGCGGGTCACGAGCCGTGCGGCGTCGTCGCCGCGGTAGGCGTCGGCGTAGATCGGTCGCTGGTCGGCCGGCGCGTGATGAATCACCACTACAAGGGCTGCGGCGCGTGCCGTCATTGTCGCCTCGGCTGGTCGCAGCTCTGCCGTGCGGGGATCACCGTCTATGGAATGACCGGTCACGGCGGGCACGCGCGGTATATGAAGGCGCCCGCGTTCACCTGCGTGCCGCTTCCGGATGAGCTGTCGTTCGAAGAGGGCGCGTCTGTCTCGTGTGGAACCGGCACTGCGTATGGCGCCCTCAAGCGCATCGACGTGTCAGGTCGCGACACGCTAGCGATCTTCGGCCAAGGGCCCGTGGGGCTCAGCGCGACGATGCTCGGCCGCGCGATGGGCGCGCGTGTCATCGCCGTCGACGTCGTGCCCGAGCGTCTGGCGCTCGCGCGCGATTTCGGCGCCGAGCACGTGATCAACGCCAAGGACGCCGATGCCGTGAAGGCGATCCACGACCTCACGCGCGGCGAAGGCGCCGAGACGACCATGGACTGCTCCGGCTCGTCCGAGGGTCGCCTCGGTGCGCTGCAGTCGGCGGGGACGTGGGGCCGGGTGGCATTCGTCGGCGAAGGCGGCCAGACGACGATCGACGTCAGCAAGCACATGTTGCGCCGACAGCTCACGGTGCACGCCTCGTGGACGTTCTCTGCGGTGGGTCAGGAGGAGTGCGCGCGCTTCGTCGCGGATCGCAAGATCCCACTCAAGCGACTGCTCACGCACCGGTTCCGGCTCGAGCAGGCTGACGAAGCGTACCGACTGTTCGATACGCAGACGACCGGCAAGGGAGTCTTCATATTCTGAGCGACATCGAAGGGGCGGCCTGGCAAAGCCCGGCCGCCCCTCGATATCCGGGCTAGCTCTTTCGCGGCTGCAGGTGCAGTCCCGAAAGGATGGAGCGGCTCTCGGGAATCTCGTCGAGGGCTTTGAACGGCAGGTTGAACACGGGCCGCGACGCGACCAGCACCATCGCGAAGTTCACGGCGGCGGCGGCGACGTGAAGGGCCGGCAGCGCGAAGTACTCGAGCAGCCGGTCACTCGCGCCGTGCAGCCATTCCGTCTCACGCCGGAAGTCCTGCATCGGTCCCTCCCACCATGCGGCCGTCTCCATCGCCGTCCTGGCCGCTGGCATCAGGTCAGGTGGCATGAGAGGTCGCCGTGAGATCAACGCGATCAGTGGTGGCGTCCCATACTGCGCGAACAGGAACCACGTGAGGCCACGCACGCCGAGCCATCCGCATGTCGCGACCACGATGGTTCCGGCGCGCTGATCCGCGATCGTCGGGATGAACGTCATCACGATCTCGCGATACAGGAACATCACCTCGAAGAAACCGACGAACAGCTCCACCGCCAGCATCTGCGCCACGTACTTGAACTGGCGGAGGCGTACAGCGTCCACGAGCGCCTGCACGCAGGCGAAGCTGCCCAGCACGAGCAACAGGAGGAACATGAACAGCACCGGCCCGGTGAGGCGCCCGGGCTCGGGCGTCTCGGCCAGGCGGCTCAGCACGTCGCCGACCATCGGATAGAGGACGTGTGAGAAGACAGTGGCCTCGAGCACGCACCACAGCACCAGCGCGACGAACGCCACCCACGGCACGCCGGGCTGGAAGTAACGCTGCGCCATCCGGCCCGTCATCATGAACGGCATCATCGCCATCTGCCGCACGGCCTCGACGCACAGCCGAACGACGAAGCCGACGAAGACCAGCACCCAGCCGCACGCGACCCCGACGCAGCGCACGAGGCCGATCCAGTAGAGCCACGTGGCGCGTGCGGCATCCCACCACGCCAGCAGCATCGCCGAAGCGAAGTGCACGCGGCCACTGCGGAACGGCAGCGTGTAGATCGAGAGCTGCGTGCACCACAGCGCGGCCACACCGAGCAGCGCCGGCAGCAGCAGCAGCACGTACTTCGCTGCGGCCACCCATGCCGACGGCGATTGCATGAAGAAGTCCATGAGAACGTGCTGCATGCGCGGCAGCCACGAAACCGGCGCCGCCAGCAGGCTGATCACCTCCTGCCAGTGCTGCGGGAACGAGCTGATGATATCGTCCATCGCTCGGCTCTCCCTTGCGCCGCCGTTACGGCGACTCTGACGGCTTTTTCTTCTCGGGCGGAGCGCCCCGATCCTCTTCGGCGTGTGCCGGCGCCGGCGTCAGCACCGGTGCAGGCGTCTGCGTCGGCGGAACCACCGTGACGCGTCCGGCATAGGCGGCAGGCGCGACCTTCGTCGTCGCCACGCGCGGCCGGGCGAGCTGCTGCGCCACCACCTTGGCCGCCTCGCGATCGTACCGGCGCAGCACGCGCACGACGTACTGGCGCGTCTCGCGGTACGGCGGGATGCCGCGGTGATTGATCACCGCCTGCTCGCCGGCGTTGTACGCCGCGAGCGCGAGCGGGACGTCGTTGTGGAAGCGGACGATCAGCCGCTTGAGATGGCGCACACCGCCGTCGATGTTGTCGCGAGGATCGAACGAATCCTGAACGGCGAGGTCCGCCGCCGTCTCGGGCATCAGCTGCATCAGACCCTCGGCGCCACGGCGCGACACCGCGTGGACGTTGAATTGCGACTCGACGGCGACGACGGCGGCGACGAGCTTCGGCTCGACTCCATACCGCGTGGCGACCTCGACGATGTGCGCGTTGATGTCAGCGGTCGTGATGGTCGGTGGCGTGGCGGCCGGTGACTCGGCAGCCACGGCCTCGACGTCCCGCTCCGTCGAGTCGGCGATCGTGACGCGCGAGACCGCGTAACCCGTGCTGATGACGAGCACGAATACGCCGAGCCCCAGCGCCTGTCGCGCCAGCGACGCGCCTTTCGACAGCCGTCGTCCCCGTGCCGTGTGGCCCATAAGACCGTGCGCGAGCACGGCGGGGTGTATTGAGCAACCGAGGTGCCAGACCCGCGCCTGGCGGCCCTAAGCCTTCGTTTTGTCGACCCTCGCGGCTCGGCCTGGTCAGGACTCGACCGGTCCGGCGGCGTCGAGGCGGTGACGTCTTAGCCGTCGAGGCGTGACAGCGTGCCTCTGCGGCGCAGAGCGCGGGCCGAAATGGCCTAGCGCAGAATCTTTTTGAGACCTTCGACGACTTCGCCGACCGGCTGTGATCCGGGCACGCCACTCGGCGAAGCGGCCGCGCGTGGACCGAGATGGAATCGGATCTCGGACGTCTGACCGGCGATCACCTGCACCGTGCGCGTCTCCGTCGCGAGCTTCGGATGAGTGGCACGCAGGCGATAGGTTCCTTCCTTCAGCGTGTATCGCGCGCCGGCGGGGTCGTTGGCGTTGAGACTGGTGACCAGGGCGTCCTTGAGCGTGAGCACCTCGATCGTTGCGCCAGACAGCGGCTTGTCGGCCCGATCGCGGACGACGGCGAGGAGCTGGCCCGTGTCGGCCGGCTGCGTGACGCGGAGATATCCATACACTGACCCGCCGATCGAAAGCAGCGCAGCGATGAGGCCGAAGATCGCCTGTGCGCGCGGCAGCGACAGACGCGCCCGGAGCCTCGCAAACAATCCGGAGGGCGTCGATGAGCCGGCCTCGCTCACGAGGGCCAGCGTATCAGAGGCCGAGGTACGCCTGCTTGACGTGCGCGCTTTGCTGCAGCGTCGCGCGCGGCCCCTCGAGCACGATGCGGCCGTTCTCGACGACGTAGGCGCGATGCGCGAGCGCCAGGGCGCGCGCGACGTTCTGCTCGACGAGGAGAATGGCGGTGCCGCTCGCGTTGATTCGGGCGAGCACCTCGAAGATGAGCTTGACCATAACCGGGGCCAGCCCGAGGCTCGGCTCGTCGAGCAGCAGCAGCCGCGGTCGCGCCATGAGGCCGCGCCCGATCGCGCACATCTGTTGCTCACCACCCGACAGCGTCCCTGCCAGTTGGCGTTGGCGCTCACGCAGACGCGGAAAGAGCGTGAACACGTCCTCCAGCCCGGCGGCGCGGCCCCCACGATCGCGCGCACCGAGCTCGAGATTCTCGCGGACCGTCATGGTGGGAAAGAGATGGCGGCCCTCGGGCACGTGGGCGATGCCGCGGGCGACCACATGAGACGGCGCGCGCCCGTCGATGCGCTCGCCGTCGAGCTCGATGCGGCCCCGGCGCAGCGGCAGCAGACCGGTGATCGCGCGCAGCGTCGTCGTCTTTCCTGCGCCGTTGCCGCCGATCAGCGCGACCGCCTCGCTTGGGCGAACCTCCAGCGAGACGTCGCGGACGGCGACCAGGTCGCGGTACCCGGCTTCGATCTCAGTGAGGCGGAGCAGTGACATATTCCTCTCCGAGGTACGCCTCGACGACGCGCGGGTGGTTCACGATTGCAGCCGGCGCGCCCTCGGCCACCGTCTCGCCGAAGTTCAGGACGACGATCCGATGTGAGAGGGCTATGACCGCGCGCATGTTGTGCTCGATCAGCAAGATCGACACGCCACTCCGGTGGATGTCGCCGACCAGCGCGACGATCGCCGTGATCTCGGTCGGATTGAGGCCGGCCATCACCTCGTCGAGGAGCAACAGCGCCGGCTCGGTCGCCAGCGCTCGTGCCAGCTCCAGCCGCTTGCGCTCGGCAAGCGTGAGACCGGCGGCGGCCTGTCCCGCTTTGGCGCCGAGCCCGACGCGCTCGATCACGGCGCGCGCGTGCTCCCGCGCCCGCGCGGCGACCGGATGGCGCCCGAGCGCGCCGACCACGACGTTGTCGAGCACGCTCAGCCGCGGGAACGGGCGGACGATCTGGAACGTGCGCGCCAGGCCCAGCGCGCAAATCGCGTGCGGCCGCAGGCCGCGGAGCGAGCGGCCACGGAAGCGTACGTCGCCCGCATCCGGCGTCAGAAATCCGGACAGCAGGTTGAACACCGTCGTCTTACCGGCGCCGTTCGGCCCGATGAGACCGAGCACCTCGCCCTCGCTGACCGTGAGGTCGAGACCGGCGACGGCCTGAAGGCCGCCGAAGCGCTTGGACAGGCCGTGCGTCTCGAGCAGCGTCATGGGCCCGCGCGCGTCGTCATCGCCGAACCATCCGCGCGAGCCGTGGATACGCGCCTTCGGGCAAAAACAGGACGACGGCGATCAGAAGGATGCCGTACACGACGAGATGGGCGCCGTGCCAGCCGCCCTGCGCGAAGTAGTGGCGCGCCACCTCGGCAAGCGGGCTGAGAATGAACGACCCGAGGATCGGTCCGAATACCGTGCCGGTGCCGCCCACGACGGCCCGGATGATGATCTCGACGGACAGGGGGATCCCAAACACGGACGCCGGCTGCAGTGAGAACAGATAGAACGCGTAGAAGGCGCCGCCGATGCCGGTGAGAAACGACGAGAGCACCATGGCGAGCATCTTGTAGCGGAAGGTGTTCACGCCGAGCGCCTCGCACGCGCTCTCGTCCTCCCGGATGGCGCTCAGGTACAGGCCGAAACGCTGCCGCTCGAGCCACGCGACGAGGGCGGTGACGGCGATCATCAGCGCGAGCGCAACGTAGTAATACGCCCGTGCGTCCTGGAACTGGAACTGCCGCGGGTCGCCGGTGAACGTGATGTAGTAGCCGACGGCACCGCCGATGGCCTCGCTGTTGGTCGCGATGATGCGGCAGATCTCGGCGAAGGCCACGGTCAGCAACACGAAATAGAAGCCGCGTAGCCCGAAGCGAAAGCCGAGGAAGCCAATGAGCGCCCCGAGCGCCGCGGCCAGCGCACCCCCCACGAACATTCCGAGCCACGGCGTGATCCCCTTTTCGACCGACAGCACCGCCGACGTGTACGCGCCGATGCCGACGAAGGCGGCGTGGCCCGCTGACAGCTGGCCCGCGTACCCGCCCACCACGTTCCACGCCTGACCGAGAAACCCATAGAAGAAGATGAGCGTGAACAGCGTCACCGCGTAGGAGCCGAACACGGACGGCACGAGCGGCAGCGCCGCCAGGACCACCACGGCCGCGACGATGAGCAGGCGGATCACGCGAGCTCGCGGCGTCTCACGACGCGCGCCGACCGAAAATGCCCGCGGGCCGGAACAACAGAATCACCACGAGCAGCGAGAAGCTCACGAGCTCCTTCAGCGAGGGTTTGAGGAACACGGCGCCGAGCGACTCGGCCACGGCCACGAGCAGGCCGCCGACGAATGCGCCCAACAGGCTGCCCATGCCGCCGATGATCACGATGTTGAACGATGCGACCGAGAGCTGCAGACCCGTCGGAGGCTGGAACGGCAGCAGCGGCGCCACGAGTGCGCCGGCCGCACCGACACACGCGGCGCCGACACCGAAAGCGACCGCGTAGATGCGACGAACGTTGGTGCCGATGACCAGTGCGCCGTAGGTGTTGTCCGCCGCGGCGCGGATCGCGCGGCCGAGATCCGTGCGGAACAGAAAAAGCGAGAGCAGCAGGGTGAGCACGACGGCAACGCCGAATGCGATCAGGCGCGCCACGTCGACGAACACTGGACCGAGCCACACGGTGGCCTGCGCGAGGCCGCTGCGCACGCGCTGCGGCTCGGGACCGAAGAGCAGTAGCGCTGTATTCTCCAGCACGAGCGCGATACCCAACATCAGCAAGATCTGCATTTCGTGCGGCGCGTCCACGATGCGCTGCACGAGCGCGCGCTGCACGACGAAGCCGAGCACGAAGAGCGCGGCCGCAGGGACGAGGAAGCCCACGTAGGGATCGACGCCGGCGCGCGTGGCCATCAACCACGCGAGGTACATCCCCCACACCATCATGTCGCCGTGCGCGAAGTTCATCACGCGCATGACGCCGAAGATCAGCGTGAGGCCGACGGCCATCAGGCTGAACACGCCGCCGAACAGCACGCCGTTGAGCAGGGCCTGCGCGACGAGGGTCGCGTCGATCTGTCAGGCCTTGGGGCGAGGGAAGACGAATTTTTGTAGCGCAGCTTCCTTCGGCCACACCGCGACCGGCTTCGCCTTGAGCACCTGGATCATCGTCGGAATGGCGTTGGGGTTGTCACCGGTCTCGTTGAAGTGGATCGGCCCGCCGTACTGCATGAGCCCGGCCGTGTACGTCGTCTTCTGGATTGCGTCCACGATGGCGTCGGGGTCGTCGAGCTTCGTGGCCCGCTCCAGCACGTCCGCGATGAGAAGGACGGCATCGTAGGAATAGCCGGAGTTCGTGTCGAACAGCCGACCGCCCGAGCGCTTCTGATAGTCCTCGGCCAAGCGCTGCGTCTTCGGGTTCCGGAAATTCGGCCACGGGTTGCTCGCCATGACGTATTCCAGGTCTTCTTTGAGCGCCGCGATCTGCCCCGCCTCGTAGAGGCCCGGACTCCCCGGCCCGACGATGCCGAGATACTCGAGGCGCTGCTTGCGGATCTCGGGCAGCAAGAGCTGCGCGCTCGCCGGGCGTGTGATCGGCGCGATGACGTCGGGCTTCAGCCCTTTGAGCTTCGTGACCTCCGTGGACAGATCCGACGGCGGCTCCGGCCACGGGATCACGTCGTCCTCCAGCAGCGTCCACGCCGGCTTCGCCGCCTTGTAGGCGGCGAGAAAGCCGCGCGCCTGGTTCACGCCGAAGAGATCGTTGCAGTGCATGAGCGCGACGCGCTTGGGCGTCACCTTTGCTTCGGCGAAGATTTCGGTGAAGTACTGCACCGCCTTGCGCCCGAAGGTCGAGCCCGTCGGGAAGTTGCGGTAGACGTACTGCAGCTTCTGCTGGCCGTCCTTCACCGCTTTGGCGACGTTGGCCGTGATCGGATCGGCCGCCCCGATGTCGATCAGGAACGGCACGCGCTTCTGCTGCGCGACGGAGACCATGGCGTTCGTGCTTCCCGAATCGAACGAGCCCATCAACATCTGCGCGCCCTGGTTGACGACGCGCTCGGCCTCGACACGGCCGTTCTCCGGTTTGCTCTGCGTGTCGCCCAGGACCAGCTCGAGATGGAGACCTTTGCCCTTGATCCCACCAGCCGCGTTCACCGCTTCGACCGCGAGCTGAGCACCGAGGCGGCATGCCTGGCCGGGCTCGGCGAGCGGGCCCGTCACCGGATGCACCGCGCCGATCTTGAACGTCTTCGTCTGTGCGCGAGCCGGCCGCGGCGCACCCGCGACGGCGGCGCCAGCGACGGCGGTCTTGAGAAAGCTGCGGCGCGTGAGCGCGTACTTCGGCATGATGCCTCCTGGCGATGCGTAGGCGGATTATAAGATAGTCGCGCCCGATGACCGCTCCCAGCCCGACGCGCGTCCTCGTGTGGATGTGCGTGCTCATCGCCGTCAATCAGCTCGGTTTCGGCACCGTCGTGCCCGTGCTCGCGCTCTACGCGCGCTCGTTCGGCGTGACGCAGTCGGCGATCGGGCTCGCCATCGCCGCGTACGGTCTCGCGCGCTTCCTCGTCTCGATGCCCGTCGGGCGCCTCACGGACGTCGTCGGGCGCCGCACCGCGCTGGCGCTCGGCGGTCTCGTCACCGCGGCCGGGAATCTCGTCTGTGCCCTGGCGCCAAGCTTCGGGGTGTTCATCGCGGCACGCTTCGTCGCCGGCGTCGGCGCGGCGCTGGTGCTCGTCGCAGGCCAGATCGTTCTCGCCGACATCACGACCCCCGCTCACCGCGGCCGCGTGATGGCGATCTATCAAGGCGTCTTCGTCTTCGCCGTCGGCGTCGGGCCCCTGCCCGGCGGCGCGCTGGCGCAGCACTTCGGTCTCGCCGCACCATTCCTCGTGTACGCCGTGATGGGCACGCTCGCCGCGGCCGTGGCGTGGTTTCAGATTCCCGAGACGCGCGCCACCGGGCTCAGCGCCGCGGACGCGACGGAGCCGCCGCCGTTCGCCGCGCAGGTGCGCCTGCTCACCGGCCACGCGGGGTTCGTGCTCGTCGCACTCGTGAGCTTCATGAACGCCGTGGCCCGAACCGGCGCGCTCTTCAACGTGATCCCGGTGCTGGCGCGTGATCGTCTCGCGCTCACCACCGACCGGATCGGCGTGGGTCTCGCCCTGTCGAGCCTGGTCGGCTTGGTGCTCGCCTACCCCGCCGGCGTGCTCGTCGATCGC
>Ga0075423_10006895_pt1 | contig 10688 bp, 9 predicted proteins | sample SoiMethybrSBSTD2_FD_80114 | JGI IMG/M metagenome (GOLD analysis project Ga0075423, IMG submission 80114) | Bulk soil microbial communities from a Populus tree surrounding site in Tennessee, USA - Soil MetaG P. TD hybrid SBSTD2 | ecosystem: Environmental > Terrestrial > Soil > Tree plantation...
GCCAGATTGTTGAAATCCATGAGTCGATGCTCGAACTGGCGGCCGCGCGTGGCGTCCTCGACCGCGAACCGAACTTCTTGCAGCGCCACCCGTCGATGATCGTACTGTCCAAGGACGTCGACGGACGCCTTCTCCAAGGCGCAGAACAGACTCCATTTGCCGAGCGCGTTGTCATCGTTGCACTCACGATCGTCCTGGCGATTCCAGACCGACTCATCGCGCAGAGTCTCGTTGGCCCTGGTAAGAATGCGGAGGTCCTCGCTCGTGACCGGACGATCGCGCTGCTCGAACCACAACCAGCGAAACCCAGCGCCCGCCAAGGTGATGAGCAGCAGACACGCCAGGCCCACCACAACCATGAGTGCTTTCTTCAAGCGGCTCGAACGTCCAGGGCGCCGCTGACGCCACAGCCACCAGAACCCGAAAGTGGCCAAAGCTACCAAAACCAAAGCGATGTCGAGAACCGTGCGGTCACTCACACCATGCTCCGCAAATCTTCACTAGCCGCGCACTATCGAACGGTGTCCGCCCAACGAGAACCGATGGAAGCGGCACAGGCATGAAACGCAGGTCCGGCTGAAGCCGGCCCCACGACTACGTACCGAACACGAACATCGTGAAGCCGGCGGCGATGGCGATGTACTGCTTGCCGTCGACAGCGTACGAGATCGGGATGCCCAGAACGTTGCCGCCAAGCTGAATATCCCAGAGCGGCTTGCCGCTCTCGGCGTCGAGCGCGAAGAAGTTGCCCTCCTGGCTCCCGGCGAAGACGAGCCCGCCCGCGGTCGACAGCAGGCTGGTGAATCCAGGCGACAGCAGCGGGAACTCCCACTTCATCTTTCCCGTCGTCGCGTCGAGCGCGCGAATGGCGCCGGAGGCATCGTCGCCATTCACCGCTCGTCCGCCCCCGCCTGTGAACGCCGTGCCCGCTTTGTAGATCGCCTCGCCCTTGTAATACACCGTGCCCATCTCGCGCGCGGCTTGATAGAACAAGTTGGTCTGCGGGCTGTAGCTCGGGCTGAACCAGTTCGACGCGCCCTGAATGTTGGGGAACACCAGCGTGCCTTCGTTGGTGGGCGCAATCCCCTTCTTGCGAATCGGACGGCCCTTCGCGTCGAGGCCTTCAGCCCACGTCTGCTTCGCGTACGGCACGCCAGTGAGGAACTCGCCGGTCGCGCGATCGAGCACGTAGTAGAAGCCGTTGCGATTGGCTTGCGCGATCACCTTGCGCGCACGTCCACCGATCTGCGCGTCGAAGAGCACGAGCGTCTCGTTCGCATCCCAGTCGTGCACGTCTTCGGGCGTGAACTGGAAATGCCATTTGATCTTGCCGCTCGACGGATCGAGCGCCAGCACGGAGTCCGTGTAGAGGTTGTCGCCGGGGCGGTTCTCGGTGTTCCAGTCGGGCGCCGGATTGCCAGTCGCCCAATAGAGCAGATTCAGATCGGGATCGAACGAGCCGGTGAGCCACGTCGATCCGCCGCCGCTCTTCCAGCCGTCGCCCTTGCCCCACGTGTCCGAGCCCGGCTCGCCCGGCGCCGGAATCGTGTAGGTACGCCACACCAGTTTGCCGGTCTTCGCGTCGTAGGCATCGACGAATCCGCGAATGCCGGTCTCCGCGCCCGAGACGCCGACGATGATCTTGCCGTCGAGCGCGAGCGGCGCGAGCGTCAGGTAGAAGCCGTGCTTGTTGTCTTCGACGGTCGCGTCCCATCGCACGATGCCGGACTTCGCGTCGAGTGCGATGAGATGGCCGTGCACGGTGCCGAAGTACACCGAATCGTCCAGGATCGCCACGCCACGATTCACCGGCGGCGATCCGATGATGATGACGTCGCGCGGAATGTCCGGGGTGTAGCTCCACAGCGGCCGACCGCTGCGCACGTCCAACGCGGTGACGGTGCTTGGCGGCTCGGTGAGATACATGATGCCGTCGGCGACGATCGGCGAGGTTTCGACGACGCCGGCGCGCTGCATCTGGTAGGCCCAGGCGATCTTCAACTGCGAGGCGTTCTGCTTGTTGATCTGGGTGAGCGGCGAGTAGCGATGCGACTTGTACGAGCCGGCATAGGTGAGCCAATTCTGCGGCTCGCTCTCCGCCTTGAGCAGTCGCTGATACGAGACCTGCGCAAGAACGGCGGGGCCGCACAGTCCGACAAGGGCGATCGCGGCGATCACGGGCCGCCTCAAGGCGGCCACTAGGTACGTCACTGCACACCTCCAAGGCTGGCGAGGTACGCAACCAGATCCTCGAGCTCCGCACCCTGCAGACGATCCTTGAAGCTGGGCATCAGGCTCGTGCCCGCATCCTTGCGAATGACTTCGGCGTTCGTCTTCCGAATCGATCGAATGGCGCCGGACTGCTCGCGCAACTGAATGGTGAACACATCCTCGTTGAGGCGCACACCGCGCACCTCGCTGCCGTCCTTCATCACGACGCGCACCGGCAGATACTCGACGTATCCGCGCGCCGGCACGGGCAGCGTGCCGCGCGGCAGCATCGCACCGGGGTCGACGAGCGCCTGACGCAAATAGTCGGCGCCGCGCAACCGGCCGATGTCGCTCAACTGCGGACCGAGGCTGCCGCCCTGTCCGTTGATGATGTGGCAGCCGGCGCAGCCAAGACGCGCGTAGTGATCGCGTCCCTTCTGCGCGTTGCCGGTCACCGGCGAACGATTCGTTCTGCCGAGCGAGCGCACATACGCGACCAGCTGCCGCATCTCGTTCTCGGTGACGCGCCGCACGCGCGGCATGCCGCGATCGGGAATGCCCTCGCTGATGATGTTGCGCAGGGCCGCTTCATCGGGCGCCAGCAGCAGCTTCGGACGATTGAGCGGCGGCCCCATGCCTCCGGTGCCGTCGAATCCATGGCAGGTGACGCACATCCCTGAGAAGAGCGTCTTGCCGCCTTGGATATCCGCGGCCGATTGGGCTCGCGCGGCGATGGGCGCGATCAGAACCGCGACAAGTACAAGCGACGCACCAAATGTTCGACACATGGTCAGGAAGCGCTGCAAGGCGTGGGCGTCCACGCCGATCCGTCGGGCACCTTCTTGAATTGCGAGCTGGTCACGAATCGCGACGTCAGGTACTGCGGATCCTCGACCACCGTCGTCACGATGAGCCACGCGTCTCCGTTCGCCTCGTTCGTTCTGTTGATGTATTCCGTGAGCCGCGCGTTCGCGCTGTATGGTACGCCGTTCTTGCGCAGATAGCCGGGTCGCATGTTCGTGGTGACGATGCGCAGCGATCCGCCGCGCGGAGGAGCGCCGCCACCGCGACGTCCACCCCCGCCGCCGGCCGGCTGCCAGGCGGCGATGGACGTCCCCTGCCACGACGGCGCACCCGCGCCTGCCGCCGCATTGAACGAGAGCGTCCGAGTCTGCGTGCCCGCTTCGGTTTCGATCTTCAACGCGTTGTCGTCGGCCCAACTGATGCGAATGCGCCCCGGCATGCGCATGATCGCGGCGGCTCCATACGCACGGCACTGCTCCCCGGCGGCGGTGTCCTGCGCGGGATCCCAGGCATCGGCCACCTTGGTCGCCGCTGCATTCAGCGGCAGGCTTGCGTAGTCGCCCTTCGGCGGTGTGCGCATCCGCCATCGCCAGTCTTCGGTGACAACCGACACCCAGAGACCGGTGACGTCGACCGGTGCAGCGGTGCGTGCCGCCGCCGGTGCGCCTCGCCCCGCACCACCGCCACCACCACGTTGCGCAATCACTGTCGTGTCGTGTCCGAGCGCGATCGCAGCGCCGGCGCACATGAAAGCGACGAGTGCGCGCCCGTTCACTTGCGTCCCGATGGCCGCCGCGTGGGCGCGTTTGCCGGTGCTGGCTTCTTGCCTCCGCCCAGCGTCGTGTAGACAGCTTCGAGGAACATGTCGGTCGTCCATGGACCGCTGGTCGCGCCGTAGCGCGGATCGTAGTCGGCAGTGAGCTTCGCGGCCTTCACCTGCTCGAGCGTCATGCCCTTCTCGATCGCCGCCTTCACGCGATCGCGAATGATGGTGACCATGTCGCGGTAGTAGGCCACGTCGGCGGAGTCGCTCAATCGACCGTGCCCCGGCACGACGAGCGTGCCGCCCTCGGTGCGGAACTCGGCGATCGCCAGATCGAGGATGCGATTCAGGCCGTCGACGACGCCATTGATGGTGCCGCCGCGCGCGCGATCGATCACGGGATACGTGGTGGTGAGGAAGATGTCGCCGGCCGCGATCACATCGGAGCCGCGGAACCACACCAGGCTGTCGCCGTCGGTGTGGGCAGAGGGCTGGTGAATCAGCTCGATGCCTTCGCCGTTGAAGAAGTGGCTCAACTTCATCGAGTCGGTGTAGTAGGTGTCGGTGGGTTGCGCGTCTGCCGGCACCGCGCTCTCGCCGCCCGAGGGGGTCGTCATCCGCATCTGCACGTTTTCGTGTGCGAGGATTGCCGCGCCCTCACCAGCATCGGCGATATTGCCAGCGACGTTGCCGCCGGTGAAGGTGCGGCCCGCGGCGCGCAGCTTCTCGTTGCCGCCGACATGATCGGCGTGCACGTGCGTGTTGATGATGTAGCGGATCGGCTTGGCCGGCGGCTCGCTGTTGCGGCTGGCGATCGTCGAGCGCGTTTCGGCGCCGCTCGCGATCGGCTGGTCGCGGAGATCGAGCTGATCCTGGAGCGTGCGGATCGCGGTCAGCACCCGGTCGGCTGATTGCGCGAGGCCGCTGTCGACGAGGAGCACACCGTCGCGCCCGATCGAGACGGTGATGTTGCCGCCCGCACCAAGCAGCATGTAGATGTTGCCGCGGACGGGAAGGATCTGAATCGAAGAGGCCGCGCCCTGAGCGTAGAGACCTACCGCAGCAGCAAGCGCGACGACGACAGCGATGAGAGCCCGCATGGTTAACGTCCCGTCGGGGTCGGCGGGGCCGCCGGGTCTAAAGACCCGCCTCTACGTGCTGTGGGCGTCGCCGGCTTCTCTTCCTTAGCGGGCTGCATGGTCTTCATCTTCTGCATGAAGTCCGGATACATCGTCTCGGCGCCGCCGCGCGTGGCTTCGTACGGCAAGCCGTGGCGAATCGCGAACTCCTTCATGTACGGATTCGCCCCCGGAAGGAAGTGCGGGATCTCGCCTTTGGCGCGATCGACTTCCTGGACAACGCCGCACGGGTACGGCGGCACCTGCTGACGGAGATCGAGCTCGTAGTCGGTGGTGCGCACGAACGGCTCGGTGAGATACACCGGATCGTTGACGATCGTCATCACGGTGAGGAGATCGCCGTTGCGAATCCAGTGCTCGGTGAGGGTGGCCTTGTCGCTGCGCGGCAGGCCGTTGCGCCGGACGTAGCCTTCCTTCAAATGCGAGACGGTCACCGTGAGCATGTCGCCGTCCCACTTCGCCGTCGAGAATCCGGCCCAGGTGTGCAGCGCATCTGGAGGCGGATGCGGACGGCCATCGAGATAGATGGCGCGATCGACCGATCGCAGCCACTCGGCGTGGAACGCGGTGATTTCGCGCGTGACCGGATCGACTTCCTTCGAGATGCGGAGATTCGAGGGCCCGCGCCAGATGTAGTCAGCCGAGTGCGGACGGCACTGCCACTCTGGCAGGGTTTGAATGGAAGCATCCCACGTCTCCGCACGCATGCGCGCGGCGTCGTTCACCGGAATACCGAGGAAGTCGCCGAGCTCGGGACCCGGCACGCGCTCGGGCTGATCCTCCCAGAAGCGCGGCGCCCACTCGCCCGAGAAATCGATCTGCGCTGAAGCGGGCACCGCGATAGAGAGAAACACGAGCGCGACGAGTACGGAACACGAGTTCATGAGGGCACCTGCTCCCGCCACAACCCGAGCGCCTGCTGCGCGGGACGATCGGAGATGCTGAAGAGCACCGCATCGCTCTGTGCCTCGTGGGCGATCGGCGCCCACGACGGCGCGACGAAGATATCTCGCGGCCCCCAGGCGTAGGACGTGCCACCGATTTGTGTGCGCCCGCGCCCTTCCACCGCGACGAAGATCGTCGCGTCGGTCTGGCGATAACTCCTCCCGCGGAAACCGGCCGGCAGCAGCTGCATGAACGCGCCGATAGTCGGCATCGGAAACGCGCCAGTGGCGGGATTCACGAATCGCATCTTGATGCCGTGGCACTCGTGCACCGGGCCGTTGCGTTGCAGCTGCTCGAGCGCTTCGCGGCTGCGCGCGTACGGGTAGTTGAAGATCGGCGAGGCCAGCGACGAAGCCGTGTAGTCCACCGGCAGCATGTTGGCGCCGTACCGCGCCAGCGAATCGCCGTTGGGGATCGTGTTCGGCTGCACCTCGCCCGGATAGTGCTCGGCAAAGCTGGCATCGAAGAGGTTCACGATCGGGATATCGAGCCCATCGAGCCACACGGTCGGCGCGTCGCCGGGATTGCCGTGATCGTGATACGTCCATGACGGCGTGAGGATGAAATCGCCCGGATGCATCGCCGTGCGCTCGCCGTTGACCGCGGTGTAGGCGCCCGTGCCCTCGATGACGAAGCGAATCGCGGACGTCGCGTGACGATGGCAGCGCGCGATCTCGCCGGGCATGATGAGTTGCAATCCGATATACAGACTGCCCGTCACCTTCGACTGGCCGCGCAGGCCAGGGTTCTCGAGAATGAGCACGCGGCGTTCGGCTTCCGCTTCGGTGAGCAGCGTCCCCGCCTCGATCAGCAGCGGACGCAGCTCGTCGTAGTGCCAGAGCACCGATTGCGCCGGCGGCCGCGGCTCCGGCGGAATGATCGCAGCGAGCACTTCCCACAGCGGCGCCGCATGCAGCTTGTCGATGCGGGCGTAGAACTCGCGACGCTCGGGCGTCGATTCGGGTTTGGTGTAGAAGGCCGTGCTCGTGGCGCCGTCCATTCCTAATGCCCCCAGGTAACGGAGATGACGGAGGAAACGGGGGAAACAATCACACGGGGGAAACGGAGGGAACGGGGACCATTCAACAAAAAGATCTCCGTTACCCCCGTTCCTCCGTGTGATCGTTTGCCCGTTCTTCCGTGTGATCGTTTCCCCGTTTCCTCCGAATTCTCCGTTGCCATTTCACGTCAGGCCCGCGCCTGCTCCGTTATTGCCGCCGGCGCAACCGGATCAGCGGCGCGCGTCACGACTTCCATCGATCCAATCTGTTCGACGGTGGCGGTGATGCGATCGCCGGCCTCGATCGGACTCACGCCCTCGGGCGTGCCGGTGAAGATCACGTCGCCCGGATGCAGCGTGTAGATCGACGACGCCAGCTCGATCAGCTGCGCGACGTTCAGAATCATGTGTCGCGTGTTCGACTGCTGACGCACGGTACCGTTGACCGAAAGCTGGAGATCGAGCGCGTTCGGCTGCGGAATCTCGTCGGCCGTCACCAGCCACGGTCCGAGCACGCTGTAGGTGTCGGCCGACTTGCGGAAGCTGCGATCCTCGGATCCTCTGATCGAGATGTCGAGCCCGATCGCGTAGCCAGCCACGCAGGCCATCGCCTCGTCGCTCGACACGCGATCGGCGGTGCGGCCGATGATGATGACCAGTTCGACCTCGTGATCGGTTCGACGATCCGGCTTCCTGATCACGACGCCGTCGCCTGGGCCGACGAGCGAGCTGGTGGCCTTCAAGAACAGGCCCGCCTTGTGAATGGTCAGCGTGTGGCCGGGATTGTTCGCGTTCAGTTGACCGTCGGTGCGCACCTCGTCGAGATGCTTCTCGTAGTTCACGGGCGCGGCGATGATCTTGCCGGGATTGGCCACCGGGCTCCGCAGCCTGACGCGATCGAGCGGCTGCGCCGACGCGCCTGGTGCAATCGAACGGACGCGCGACACCACCGCTTCGAGATTGGCGATAAAGACGTCGTGCGTCGGAAGCGGGTAACGATGGGATGGCAGCACGTCGAGGGCCGCGGTCACATCTTTCACCGTGGCGCCCTCCACCAATCCAAGACGGTCCTTGTTAAACCGGCAGAAGCGCATGCATCACCTTAACGAGTAGGCCGGTCCACTCACGCACGGAGTGGGATTCCATCCGCTCGTGTCCGTCTGCTTCTTGAACTGGACGGTGCGCACGTACGGAGCATTCAGGTACTGCGCGTCCTCCAGGATGTTCGTCACAAGCAGATACGTATTGCCATCGGGTTCGGTAATGGTGGTGAACCACTCGGTCAGCGTCGCGTTGGCGCCATACGGCACGCCATTCCGCCGGTAGTAACCGGGGCGCATGCGAGTGGTCACCGCTCGCATCGACGATCCCGGGCGCAGCGGCGTTCCCGTCGCGCCGGCGCCCCCGCCTCCGCCGCGCCGGCCACCACGGCCGCCGCCCGCGCCCGGGAGTTCCCATGCCGCAACCGAGTAGCCCTGCCACGTCGGCTCGCCCGAAGGCTGCGATGCGCCAAAGTTGAAATGGCGCGTCTGCTGACCGGTGTCGGTCTCGACCTTCAACGCGTTGTCGCTCTCCCACGAGATGCGCAACCGTTCAGGCATGTGCATAATCCCGCCGGCGCCATACGCACGGCACGCCTCGCCGCTGGCTTCGTCTTTCGCCGGATCCCACTGCTCGGCCGCCCTTCGTCCGGCGTCGTTCACCGGCAGATAGAGGACGTCGCCTTTCGGCGGCACGATCATGCGCCAGCGCCAATCGTCGGTGACGAGCGACACCCATTGACCGGTGAGATCGAGCGGGGCCGACTCGCGCGCGGATGCCGCGACACCGCCACCCTGCCCACGACCGCCGCGCTGCGCGAACACGGGCGCCGCGACGAACACCGCGATGGCGACACAGGTCGCGAGGCAACGCACGCGAGACATGACTACCGATTCCATTACTGTTTTCGCGCGGGGCGCTTCGCGGGCGCCGGCGCAGAGGCAGGCGCAGGCTTGCCGCCTCCGAGCGTCTTGTAGACCGCTTCGATGAACTGGCGCGTCGTCCACGCACCTGACGTCGATCCGTACTCGGTGTCGTAATCGCCCGCCGGATTCGAGGCGATCACCTGATCGAGTGTCATGTTCTTCTTGACCATCGCCTCGACGCGGTCGCGGATGATCGTCAACATGTCGCGGTAGTACGCCACGTCCGCCGAGTCCACCATACGACCGTGTCCCGGCACCATCAGCGTGCCGCCTTCGAGACGGAACTCGGTCTGTGAGAGATCGATCACCCGATTCAACGCGTCGACGATGCCGTTGATCGTGCCGCCTTTGGCGACGTCGATCACCGGATACGCGCCGGTCGACATGATGTCGCCGAGCGCGATGACATCAGTGCCACGGAAGTAGACGATCGAGTCGCCGTCGGTGTGCGCGTTCGGCATGTGCAGCAGACGCACGCCTTCGCCGTTGAAGTAGTGACTGAGCTTGTAGGCCTCTTCGAAGTAGGTGTCAGTCGGCAGCGCATCGGCCGGCAGCGCGTTCTGCCCTTCGCCGCTGCTCGCCGCCAAGCGTGTGAGCACGTTCTCGTGCGCGAGGACGGCCGCACCTTCGGTCGAATCGCGAATGTCGCCGGCGACGTTGCCGCCGGTGTACGTGCGGCCGGCGTTGCGCAGCTTTTCGTTGCCGCCGACGTGATCGGCGTCGACGGTCGTGTTCATGATGTAGCGGATCGGCTTGGGCGGCGCAGTGATGTGGCGATCGGCCACCGACGATCGCGTTTCCGCGCCCCATCCCAGCGGCTTCGGCTCGTTGCGCATCGTCCACTCGCGCGACAGCTGCTGCACGGCTGCGATGATCTTGTCGCTCATGCCCGTCTTGCCGGCGTCGACGAGCATCACGCCGTCGGCTCCCACTGATACAACGATGTTGCTGCCGGCGCCGAACAGCGCGTAGAGGTTGCCGCGAATCGGAAGGATCTCGATCTCACCAGGCGGCAGCGCCTGAATCATCGGCGCGCGCGTGAACTTCGTTGGCGCAACGCTGCGCTGCTGTGCGTGGAGCGAGATCGTACTGATGGCGCACGCGGCGAGCGCGCCAATCGTGGCGACGAAGCGAGCGCTGCGCGTCATTGCGACCTCCGGGGCGGCGCCGCAGCAGGCGGCGGCGCTGGAGGAGATTCAGGGCCAAACCCGCCGACCGACTTCGGGATCTTCGATCTGATCTCGGGATACGTGTTGCCGGCTCCGGCCATGATGACGTCGAGCGGCACTTGATAGCGTCGTGCGAACCAGCCCACGTCCTGATTCGTGCCCGGCAGGTAGTGCGGCACCACACCGTGTGGCCGATCGACTTCGGTGACTACGGTGCACGGATAGGGCGGGAGCTGCTGATTGAGCGCGAGCTGGTATTCCGTGCTGCGGACGAGCGGCTCGGTTAGATACACCGGGTCGTAGGCGATGACCAGAAACGTGAGGTAGTTGCCGCGCCGGATCAAGTACTGCGTGACCTCGATCTCGTCACTGTGGAACACGCCGTTGCGGCGCTGGTATTCCTCTTTCAAGTGTGTCACGCGAATGCGGAGCGTGTCGCCGATCCACTCGCCGGTCGAGAAGCCGGCCCACGTATGCAGGGCATTCGGCGATGGATGTGGACGGCCATCCATATACACCGGCCGATCGACCGATCGCAGCCACTCCATGTGCCACGCGGTCGTCTCACGCGAGACGGGATCGGCTTCCTTCCAGATCTTGAGCTGCGACGGTCCGCGCGAGATGTAGGCGCTGCCGTGCGGACGGCATTGCCATTCCGGCAGCGTGTAGATCGATGCGTCCCACGCCGAC
>Ga0075423_10006896_pt1 | contig 10687 bp, 6 predicted proteins | sample SoiMethybrSBSTD2_FD_80114 | JGI IMG/M metagenome (GOLD analysis project Ga0075423, IMG submission 80114) | Bulk soil microbial communities from a Populus tree surrounding site in Tennessee, USA - Soil MetaG P. TD hybrid SBSTD2 | ecosystem: Environmental > Terrestrial > Soil > Tree plantation...
ACGTCACGGTGATCATGCAAGAGAAAGGACTTGTCCAGTGAACAATCCGCCGCCGGGATTCGGCGACTTCCAGAACGAGATCTACCTCGCCGGGCTGACCGGCCGGCTCCCCACCCTGCCGATGTCGTACGCCGAGCTGGAACGCCGGGCGGCACAGGCATTGCCGCCCTCGGTCCTGTCGTATGTGGCTGGCGGAGCGGGCGACGAGGCGACGCAACGCGCCAACGTCGACGCCTTCGGCCGCTGGAGGCTGTCGCCGCGGATGTTCGTCGGCGCCAAGGAACGGGATCTGACGGTGGAACTGTTCGGCATGCGGTGGCCCGCGCCGCTATTCATGGCCCCGGTGGGCGTGATCGGGATATGCGCCCAGGACGGGCACGGCGACCTCGCCGCCGCCCGTGCCGCCGCGCGCACCGGGGTCCCCATGATCGCCTCGACGCTGATGGCCGACCCGCTCGAGGAGGCCGCGAAGGAACTGGGCAACACCCCCGGCTTCTTCCAGCTCTACACCCCGACCGACCGCGACCTCGCCGCCAGCCTCGTCCAGCGCGCCGAGCAGGCCGGATTCAAAGGCATCGTCGTCACCCTCGACACCTGGATCACCGGGTGGCGCCCGCGTGACCTATCCATCGCGAACTTTCCCCAGCTGCGCGGTCTCTGCCTGGCGAACTACCTCTCCGACCCCGTGTTCTGCTCCCGGCTGGACAAGCCGCCCGCCGAAGATCCGCGGGCCGCGGTCATCTTGTGGGCCCAGGTCTTCGGCAATCCGCTGACCTGGGACGACCTGCCGTGGCTGCGGTCGCTGACCACGCTACCGCTGATCGTCAAGGGCATCATGCACCCCGACGACGCCCGCCGCGCCATCGACGGCGGCGCCGACGGCATCTACTGCTCCAACCACGGCGGCCGCCAGGCCAACGGCGGCCTGCCCGCCCTCGACTGCCTGGCCGAGATCGTCGACGCCTGCGATGACACCCCGGTCCTGTTCGACTCCGGCGTCCGCTCCGGCGCCGACCTGGTCAAGGCCCTCGCCCTCGGCGCCACCGCCGTCGGGATCGGCCGCCCCTACGCCTGGGGCCTTGCCCTCGCCGGCGACGACGGCGTGGTCCACGTCCTCCGGGCCATCCTCGCCGAGGCCGATCTGATCATGGCCGTCGACGGCTACCCGACCCGGGCCGACCTCACCCGCGACAGCCTGCGCCAGGTCCGTTAATCCTCCAGCCGCCCGCGGCCGGAGAGGGGTTCCGCCTGCTGGCCGGGTGGCTGGCAGTCCAGCAGCGCCATGGCGGGCGGCAGGCAGGGATCGTGCTGGAGGCCGAGCCGTTGTGCCCGGCGGGCGTGGCGCCCAGCCCGAGCCCAGGGCCAATCACGCACTGTGCGTGGGAACAGCCGGGCAATGCCACGCCGAGCGCCGACCCGGGCGTGACTGACTATCTACTGTCCGCGCCGGCTACCCGCTTCCCAGATCACACCCTTAGGCGCGCCGCCCCGGCCAGCCCGGAAGGCCCGCTCAACGTCGCGTTTGAGGCGGTTGAAGTGGGGTTGAGCCGACAGCCGCTGAGCACGGCCCGTGGCTGCGCGTTGGACGTTTGGCTGTCTGTGCCCGCCGAGGCTGGCTGACCGATGCGGTACCTGCCAGGCTTGCTGCCGGGAGTGGCTGGTTGCCGCGGCCTACGAAGCTGCCGCGCGTGGCGCGACCGGTGGCCACCCACGCTCGCCGAGATGGGGCCTGTGAGCCACGTAACTGCCGCGGCCTGACCTGGCACAAACCACCGCGGGACGCGGTGATCATCGCAGCGGCCAGCCTTATCCCAGCGCCGCCAAGGTCGCAGGCCTGCCGCGGCCGGGTCCTATCGCCGAGTCTGCATTCTGGCTGGCTCCGGCTATCGCGGTCGTAATCGAGTACCGAACGTCCAGTTCTGGACGTAAGCGTCGTTAGACCCCGTGCAGCGTCACCGTGTAGAGCCGGCAATCTGCGCGAACAGGGCGGCCGCGCGGGCCCTGACCATGTCCGAGCCGACCAGCTGGTGGAGCCGCCGCGCGTCGGCGCGATCGCGTCCACGCCGGGCATGGTCCGGCGCGGACGGTTGACTTCGCTCAGGCGCGGTCGGGGCGCCTGAGACCTTCTCTTGCGACCCTCAGATTGGCGAAGATGGGCCCTCGATTGATTCATGGATGTTCCGACGGCCGCATCGCTATCCGAGCTGCCTCCAGTTGGTGCGGCGTAGTTCCTCTGCAAGGGCCTGGACTGCGGACTCTCCGTAGCGACGCGCCCACAAGTTGAGCCATTCATCGTTGTCCAAAAAGAACTTCCAGTCGCTGATCACCCCCTGCCTCACGAACAGAAACGGCACGGGCGATTGGAATGGCCGGAACCTCGAGTTGTAAACCGCAGTCCCCTCGTTGCCTTCGTAGTACGGCCCGAACAAGATTCCATCGCCGGCATACGACGGAGCTGCAAGATGCTGCAGGACGTCGTCAAAGACGCCCTGGGCACGGTCGGCCGACAAGTCGGTGAAGACAACGACGATGACCTTGTAGTCAGCGTCGTCGCCGCCAGTGGGCTGAGTCTGCAGGAACAGTCTCTTGTAGCCGCTGACAAGCTCGAGAACGTCGGGCTCGCCCCGGCCGGCGATCTGCTCAGGAGCGAGCCACAGCACCTTACGTTCCAATGACCCAGGCACGAAGGGACAGACGGTCCCAGCGCGACCAAGATCTTTGTGAGGCCTGGCCACGAAGGTCTTGATCCAGTTGGCGACGGCTTGTAGCGCCCCTAGATCGCTTTCCGCGAGCTGCCCTGTCCTGTTGACGTCCTGGAGATCCTGGAGGAGGAAGAGATTTGTGGTCTGTGCTGGTGGCATGGAACCTTCTCCTGAAGAGAGCCGAAGAAAATGGTGTCAGTGCGCAGTGCGGTCCGCCCAGGTGCGGCCCGTGAAAGTTGCCTCTGGTGGCCACGGGATCTGGCCAGCGGCGGCCGCCAGGTCGGATAGCGCGGCCAGTGGGAGCGGCCCGCCAGACTGCCCCAGCCTCGCCTCGGGACACTCAGCGTCCACTCATGACTCCAACCTCGCTGGGCGAGGGCCGGGGAGCCAGCACTGGCCATCGCGTGACGACGACGACGAGTCTGAGCCGGGGCCTTGCGGGGTGGACCATGAGCTCATGGGGTTCCCCTTTCATAAGTGGTACTGCCGCACGATCGCGCATCAGGCGGGCGCGTCGCGCCCGTGACTCCCTGGCCATCACCGTGGCGTCGCCCTGGTCTGCAATAGGCCGCAGACGGCTACTGCGCCGCGTCAGGCTCGCGGGTTCCCCCCCGGGCGGGACGGCCTCGGAGCTGACTACCCCCAGGGGATGTCGCTTCTGAGAGCGCGGCCCCTTTCAGGCCAGTTACCGTGGCCTCACCGCGCATGACGACCGGCGGCGCTGGTGTGGCCGACCAGGCAAGATTCACGATGGCATGATCCGGCTCTTCCGCGCCCGGGCCATCCTGGCCGTGCTCTGCTCACGTCCTCTGCCGACTCGGCGCACGTGCTGAGGTGGTGGATTGGTCCCGCCGTACGCGGCAGATTCTCATCCGTGGGGAAGCGTCTGTGGGCTTCTGGGGTGCGGTGATGAGGCCAGGCAACGGCCCTTCATCTTGTGATGCGGACGTGAAGGCCGGTTCGATTGGTGGCAACCCCCGGCTCACCGCCAGGCGGCCCGGCCACGCGCGTCATTCAATCGGCACCAACCGGCCAGTTGTCAAGGGGCATTAGGGTTCTGCCAGTTTCCATCGGGGCCGTGCGCGTCCTGGGCGGCTTGGTCATCTTGCTTGTCCCGGGCTCGATTACCCGGAGTGCGTAACGAACTGACCGCACCGCTGGGGTCTGACGCCATCGCGCACGGTGTAACGGTCCGCCCGCTGCCGGAGATGGCGGGGAGCCTCTACTGGCGCTTTGCCGGGTTTACCGATCTTTTACTGGCAGGTTACCCTGCGGTCAAGGGCAGCGGTGCCGTCCCGGGGCGTGGTCTTGAGCGGCAGCCGTCGTGGGTGGCACCTGGAAATGCTCGTGGCGGCCGGTCTTGGCCTGATCAGGCGGACCCGGATCACAGCTGGGAGGCTGGGTGATCGCTCAAGCGGAGCGGGGGCGGCCGGAACTCGGCGCAGCGCCGGGCCGATGACCGCAAATTCCAGCCGGCAGGGCCGCGCGGCGGGGCTAAGGGATCGGCGCGGCGAGTGTGGTGCGCTGGACCGGCTGATCGAGGCGGTCCGGGTCGGGGAGAGCAAGACTCTGGTAGTGCGCGGCGACCCGGGTGTGGGCAAGACCGTGCTGCTGGAGCACGTGGCTGGGCAGGCGTCGGGTGTGGGGTGCCTGGTGGCGCATGTGATGGGCGTGCAGTCGGAGATGGAGCTGGCGTTCGCGGGGCTGCATCAGCTGTGCGCGCCGATCCTGGGCCGCGCCGATCGGCTGCCGGTGCCGCAGCGGGATGCGCTGCTGACCGCGCTCGGCATGGCCGCGGGGCCGCCGCCGGATCGGTTCCTGGTGGGTCTGGCAGTGCTGGGCCTGCTGTCGGAGGTGGCCGGGGACCGCCCTCTGATCTGCGTGATCGATGACGAGCAGTGGCTGGACCGGGCGTCGGCGCAGGCGCTGGGGTTCACAGCGCGCCGCCTAGCAGCCGACCCGGTGGGACTGGTGTTCGCGGCCCGCGACCCGGGTCCAGAGCTGGCCGGGCTGCCGGAACTCGTCGTTGACGGGCTGGCCGGCGACGATGCGCGGGCGCTGCTGGAGGCGGCGCTGCCCGGGCCGCTGGACGCGCGGGTGGCCGACCTGATCGTCGCGGAGACTCGGGGGAATCCGCTGGCATTGCTGGAGTTGCCGCGCGGGCTGACCCTGGCGGAACTGGCGGGCGGATTCGGGCTGCCCGGCGCGACGCCGCTGATGGGCCGGATCGAGGACAGCTTCTTGCGCCAGCTGGAGGCTTTGCCGGAGCAGACGCGGCGGCTGGTGCAGTTGGCGGCGGCCGATCCGTCCGGCGACCGGGCGCTGGTCTGGCGGGCGGCCGGGCGGCTGGGCATCCCGGCCGACGCGGCGACGCTGGCGACCGAGGCGGGGCTGGCCGAGTTCGGCGCCCAGGTGCGGTTCCGACATCCGCTGGTCCGCTCGGCGGTCTACCGGTCGGCATCGCTGCCGGACCGGCAGCAGATGCATGCGGCGCTGGCGGAGGTGACCGACCCGCAGGCCGACCCAGATCGCCGGGCCTGGCACCGGGCTCAGGCCGCGGCCGGACCGGACGAGGACGTCGCCGCCGAGCTGGAGCGGTCAGCCGGGCGGGCGCAGGCCCGCGGTGGGCTGGCTGCTGCGGCGGCGTTCTTGGAACGGTCGGTGCTGCTCACCGCTGATCCGGCGCGGCACGCCGAACGGGCACTGGCCGCGGCGCAGGCCAGCATGCAGGCCGGCGCGTTCGGCAAGGCCCTTGAGCTGCTGTCAACGGTGGAGGCCGTGCCGCTGGATGAGTTCGCCAGCGCACGAGTGGACCTGCTGCGCGGGCAGATCGCGTTCGCCTCGGGCCTGGGCAGCGACGCTCCCCCGCTGCTGCTCAAGGCGGCCAAGCGGCTCGAGCCGCTGAACCGGGAACTGGCCCGCGACACCTATCTGAGCGCGTGGATGGCGGCGGCGTTCGCCGGCCACCTGGCGGGCGCCAGTGACCTGTTGGAGGTCTCCCGCGCCGTCCGGGCTCTCCCCCCGCCCAAGCAGCCCCAACGCCCTCTCGACCTGCTCGTGGATGGCTATGCACTGCTCGTCACCAACGGTCCGGCTGCCGCGGCACCGGCGCTGCGGCAGGCGGCGAGCGCCTTTGCCAGCGCAGACACACAGATGAAAGAAGAGCTCCAGTTTGCCTGGATGGCCCACGGGGCCGCCATCGCGCTGTGGGACGAGGATGGCTGGCGCGCGATCCTGATACGGCAGGTACGACTCGCCCGCACCGCCGGTGCGCTCGACCAGCTGCCGGTCGGTCTGGTCGCGCTAGCCATGGATGACGCGTGGCGAGGTGACTTTGCCGGGGCCGTTTCCCTGATCGCGGAGGCCGATGCGGTCTGCGTGGCGACCGGGAGCCGCATCGCGCCCTACGCCGCCATGTTCCTCGCTGCGCTGCGCGGCAACCAGGCCGAGGTCGCCCCGCTGATCGAGGCCACCATCGCCGCGGCCGAAGCCGGGGGACAGGGAGGCGCGGCGGCATACGCGCACTGGGTGGCCGCGATCTTGCACAACGGCCTCGGACGCTACGCCGACGCTCTGGCGGCGGCCGAACAGGCCACCCCAGACGCCAACCTGTACGTCTCCATGTGGACGCTGCCCGAGCTGATCGAAGCCGCCACCCGCACCGGGAACACTCACGTGGCGCCCGGCGCGCTGGAGCGGCTGGCGGAGACGACTCAGGCTGGCGGGACCGACTTCGGGCTGGGGCTTGAGGCGCGCTCGCGGGCGCTGCTGAGCCGCGGCGACGCCGCCGAGGGCTGCTACCGCGAGGCGATCGACCGGCTGGGCCGCACCCGGCTGCGCCCGGAGCTTGCCCGCGCGCACCTGTTGTACGGAGAGTGGCTGCGCCGCGAGGGTCGGCGAGTGGATGCGCGCGAGCAGTTGCGCGCGGCGCACGGCATGCTTGCCGCGATCGGCATGGAGGCGTTCGCCGAGCGCGCCCGCCGGGAGCTGATCGCCACCGGCGGGACGGCGCGCAAGCGCCGCGTCGAGACACGCGATCAGCTCACGCCACAGGAGGAGCAGATTGCCCGGCTGGCCCGCGGCGGCCTGTCCAACCCGCAGATCGGCGCCCAGCTGTTCTTGTCCGCGCGCACGGTCGAATGGCACCTGCGCAAGGTGTACACCAAGCTCGGCGTCGGCTCCCGCCACGAATTGAAGGTTGCGCTGGCGCAGCGTGGGCAGGACGGACGGCCGGCCTAGCCCCAGGACCTCAGCCGTCGGCGATCTGGCCGCCGTCGATGTGCAGGGTCTCGCCGGTGATGTAGGGCGAGGATTCCAGGAACAACACGCCGTCGACGACGTCGCTGACCTGGCCCGCCCGGCCGAGCGGGGGAAGCCGGCTGCCCAGGCTGTCGTTGCCTTCCGGCGGGTGCATCGAGGTTGCGATGATGCCCGGGGAGACGGCGTTGACCCGGATGCCGTAGGCGGCGTACTCGGCGGCCAGCGACCGGGTGGCCGCGGCCAGGGCGCCGTTGGTCAGCGCGGTCAGTACCGCGGGCGTCCCCGAGTCCGCGACTTCGGCCACTGTGGCCGAGACGTTGATCACGTGGCCGCCGTACCGGCGGGCCATCTCGGCGATGGCCCGCCGGGTCATCCAGAAGAACCCGGTGAGGTTCACTCCGACGACGGCCGCATAGTCAGCCGCGGTGTAGTCGGTAAACGGCTTGGATATAACCACGGCCGCGTTATTGACCAGGGTGTCGATGCGGCCGAACCGGTCCAGCCCTCCGCCGATGACCCGCCCGGCGGTCGCTGGGTCGGCGATGTCGCCTTCGACCGCGAGCACCTCCGGGTCCTCTGACGGCTTGATCGTGCTGCCGCTCGCCACCACCGCCCAGCCCCACCCACGGTACCCGGCGACCAGCCCGGCTCCGATGTCCCCGGAGGCGCTGGTGATGATGGCGACCTTGCCCGTCATGACGCCGCCAGTGCCGGGCCGTTCGGATGCGGGGTAAGCGGCATGGTCAGCACGTCCACCCGCTGGCGGTGCGGGAGCATGATCGCCTACTGTTCGCGCCAGGTGATCTGCAGGTCACCGGAACCTCTGGCAGCGGCGAATGACAGCGTATAAACGAGCAGGCGAGGAGAATGACGACCGGCATGACACCGTAGATCAGATCCGAGCAGTGCATGACGCAGAGCCTCCTCTCTTAAGGTGCGCTGTCTCGCGCGGGCTGGTGCCGCCCCGGTCGTGCAGCTTGAGAATCGCGTCCAGCAGCATCTCGGGGCGGGGCGGGCGGCCCGGGAGGTAGATGTCGTCCGGGACGATGTGGTCGGCGCCTTGGGCGATGGCGCAATTGTGAACATGCCGCCGTTGGAGGCGCAGCCCTATAAAGATGACCCAATTGGGCTCGGCCATCTGGGTCATGGATCTGCCGCCGCGCCGACGCCATTTTCTGGCTGACCGGCCTGCTACGAGCATCAGGTGGGCCCTGCCGCGAGATGGCCGATGCACGTTCCCCGCCGAACCTGGCCAGGTCGTTGTGGAGGCCGCCGACCCGGAACAGCTCGATCGCGCAACGGCCAGCCCGAAGGTGGCCGGCCACACCAAGCTCTGGCGCGCGTAGCCGACGACCTTCGACCGTGCTTAGCAGAATCCTGCTGGGCGGTCATGCGGCGCCCCGGAGACCGAGCCGGGGCCTTCCGGGGCGGGCAGGCCGGTCGACGATGGGCTCATGGCGATCCCCTTCCAACAGGTGGTACCGCCTCACGATCGCGCATCAGACGGGCGCGTCGCGCCCGTGACTCCCTGGCCGATGCCCTGGCCCGTGATGGGCGCAGATGCAGGCTGCGCCCCGTCAATCTCGGGGCTTTGCCCACGCCGATCAGGACGGCCCGGGAGCTGACCGCCCCGAACGGCGCCGCTTCCGGAGCGGGCACCTGCTGATCCGGATCATCGCCACAACGGCACGCTCGACCTGGTCCGGCGCGCTGCGCGCTGGCGTGCACCGGCTTCAGGCCAGCGCGGCAAAGCAGCGCAGAAGACGTTGTGATGCGTTGTACGCGCGCGGAATGATCTTAGCCGACCGGTAGAGATGAGGGGTCCAGCCCTAACGACGGCACGATAATTCATCGCCAGCAACTGTCGGCTCGGGGCGTCCCCAAAGTCCAAGCCATCGTGCGCGCATCGGCGCGGGAATCACAGGCCAGGGCAACGGCCAGGGTACGGCCAGGGAGTCACGGGCGCGAAGCGCCCGCCTCAAGCGCGACCCTGCTGCCAGTCCGTCAAGTGCTGTGAAGGGAAATCGTCATGACGTCCGAGGTACCGAACGAACCTACCCAAGAGCGCCCTATGTCTGGCACGACCGAAATCCGTCCCTTCCGGGTCGACATGCCTGACGATGCGATTGCCGACCTTCGCCGCCGCGTCGCCACGACGTGCTGGCCCACCAAGGAGCTGGTCGCCGATGCTTCACAAGGCGTGCAGCAGGCGATGTTGCAGGAGCTGGCTCGTTACTGGGCGGCCGACCACGACTGGCGCCGGTGCGAAGCGGAACTGAACGCACTGCCGCAGTTCACGACCGAGATCGATGGGGTGGACATCCACTTCATCCACGTCAAGTCGCGGCACGAGAACGCGCTGCCGCTGATCATCACGCACGGCTGGCCCGGCTCGGTGATCGAGCTGCTCGGGGTCATCGGCCCGCTCACTGACCCGACCGCGCATCGCGGGCACGCGGAGGACGCGTTCGACCTCGTCATCCCGTCCATACCCGGCTACGGCTTTTCCGGCCAGCCCACCGAGACCGGCTGGGACCCCGGCCGCGTCGCGCAGGCCTGGGCGGAGCTGATGCGCCGCCTCGGCTACACCCGCTATGTCGCCCAGGGCGGCGACCAGGGCGCCGCCGTCACCGACGCGATGGCACGCCAGGCACCTCAAGAGCTGGCCGGCGTTCACCTCAACCTGCTCATCTTCTTCCCGACCGACGTGAGCGCGGCGGTCTTCGGCGGCGGGCCCGTGCCCGAGGGGCTGGTCAAGCGGGTTGCGGTGGCCCTGCTTTCTGCCCATGCCGAGAGGAAGGACCCTGCGACGCTCGAGGCGGTCGTCGCCGTCTTCAAGCGGGGCTACGGCGTCGAGATGCCCGAGCACCCGCAGACGATCGGCTACGCCCTGACCGATACGCCCGTCGGGCTGGCGGCCTGGATGCTCGACCACGACGCTGACAGCTACCAGAAGATCTCGCGCGCCTTTCTCGACAAGCAGCCCGCGGGCGGCCTGACCCGGGACCATGTCCTCGACAACATGACCCTGTACTGGCTGACGAACACCGCGACCTCGTCGGCCCGGCTGTACTGGGAGCAAGGGCGCAGCATCGCTGCCCTCATTGCATCCGGGAAAAAGCCCCCCAAACCCTCGCTCCCGGTCGGCTTCACCGTCTTCCCCGGCGAGATCTACCAGGCCCCGCGCAGCTGGGCCGAGAAGGTGTACCCCAACCTCATCTACTTCAACCAAGCCGCAAAGGGCGGCCACTTCGCCGCCTGGGAAGAGCCGCAACTGTTCTCCGAAGAGATCCGGAAGGCGTTCAAGTCACTGCGCTAAACCAGATAGCAACAGGCGGCGCGCGCCACAAGGCCCGTTCGTACACGCGACGGCCTCGGCGGGGCCTTCGCCCAAGCCGGAAGCACCAGGGAACCTTCGCGCCGAACCAGCCGCCCACTGCGCACCCCCATACGCTCCCCGACGGAGACGCCAGCGCGCGTTCTGCCAGGTGGCAGACGTGAACAGGACCGGCCTCCGGAGCCGTGAGCGCAGGTTCGAATCCTGCCGGAGGCACTGGTCAGAGACATAAATTCGAACACCCTAACAATCTTGACACGTCGCAGCCCCGGGTCTGTGACCTGCGGCTTCGCAACGGCGCAGTCATGTTTGCCCCCCGTGCGCTCCCCCAATGGCCGCCGCTTCTGCTTTTGCGCAGATCATGGCACATAGCGATAGCGGCTTATGA
>Ga0075423_10006899_pt1 | contig 10685 bp, 9 predicted proteins | sample SoiMethybrSBSTD2_FD_80114 | JGI IMG/M metagenome (GOLD analysis project Ga0075423, IMG submission 80114) | Bulk soil microbial communities from a Populus tree surrounding site in Tennessee, USA - Soil MetaG P. TD hybrid SBSTD2 | ecosystem: Environmental > Terrestrial > Soil > Tree plantation...
AGCAGCGTCGAGCCCGATCAAATCGGCGATGATCTCGGCGCCGGAGCGCAGCTCGCCGCCGAGCAGCAGCAGCGCGAACCCCAGTCCGCCCGCCGCGCCTGCGCCTTCGCGATCCCTGGCGCTGCGATTCACTGCGCGCTCGGTGAGCACGGCAAAACGCGCGAGCCGCGCATCCAGCTCCGCCGCCGCTTCGGCGCGCACGCCTTTTTGCGCGCCGAAGATCGCAGTCGCGCCGCGCTCGCCGCACAGCGGATTGTCCACGTCCGACATGATCGTGATGTGAGCCTGGCCGAGGCGCGAATCGAGCACGCTCGCATCGACTTGGGCAAGCGCTGCAAGTCCATTCGGCGTCGGTTCGACATCGCGGCCTTGTTTATCAGCGAGCTTCAATCCCAACGCTGCGAGCAGGCCCGCTCCGCCATCGTTGGTGCTGCTGCCCCCCAGGCCGATCAGGAAGCGCCGTACGCCGGCGTCGAGCAACAAGCGCATGAGCTCGCCCAGGCCGCGCGTGCTGCGACGCTCCACCGGGACTGCCGTGGCCTTGGCGTCGGTGAGACCAACCACCTGCGCAATCTCGATCACCGCGGTCGCGCCGCTATCGATCAGTCCGAAGCTGGCGTCGATCGGCGCGCCCGCCGCGCCGGCGACGCGCGCGTTGCGCCGCGCTCCGCCGCGCGAGAGCACCGCGTCGAGCGTTCCGTCGCCGCCGTCGGCCATCGGACGCAGTCGCAGATCGGCATCGGGCCAGACGCGACGCAGTCCGGTCGCGATCGCGTTCGCTGCGACCTCGGCCGACGCCGATCCCTTGAACGAATTGGGAGCGATGACGACGACGGTCACTCGTGTGCCCAGCGTGCCGATGTCGTGTGGTTCGCGCAGTCCATGTTCAGGCGCGATCGGTTGCGCGGCGCAACCGGTCGCGCACCGCGTGCCATTCCGGGCCGTCCGGCGGCGCCTCGATCCAGATTTCGTCCGCGGCAAGCGCGTCGAGCGCGCGCAGATTCGCATAGAGTTTCTGCGCGTACGCCGTATCGTGCGTGGGCGCGTCGAACCATGTCCCCTCGAAATCGGGCGGCTGCGCGACCGAATGCGCAAGCACCGCGATGTGCGCGCCCGGCTGCGCGAGCTGCGCGAGCGCGTCGGCAAGCTCGGGCGAGCGCATGAGCCGAGCCGGCGTGCGCGGCGCGTAGTGCGTCGCGAGCATGCCCGCCGCACGGGGCGCGCCCGCGACCGAAGAGGAAAGAGGGCGACCGAGCACTCGCTCGAGCGCCTCGACCGACAATGCCCCCGGCCGCAACAGGATCGCGGTGTCGCCCGCGAACGCGACGATCGTCGATTCGATGCCGTGCGGACAAGGCCCCCCGTCGAGGATCAGCGCGATCTCGGCGCCGAAATCATCGGCGACGTGCTGCGCGGTCGTCGCGCTGATGCGTCCGAAGCGGTTGGCCGACGGCGCGGCGATGCCGTGGCCGTCTCGCTGCGCGAATTGCGCGAGCAGCGCCTGCGCGACCGGATGGCTGGGCACGCGCAAGCCCACGCTGTCCTGGCCGCCGGTGACGGCATCGCTGACACCTTGCGCTCGGGGGAGAATGAGCGTCAGCGGTCCGGGCCAGAACGCTCGCGCCAGCGCCTGCGCACCACTCGGAATGGCGCGCGCCCAGCGCGCCGCTGCAGCCGCTTCGGCGATGTGCACGATCACCGGATGATCCGCTGGCCGTTTCTTGGCGGCGAAGAGTTTGCCGACCGCCGCAGCGTTGCGTGCGTTGGCGCCGAGGCCGTACACGGTTTCCGTGGGGAACGAAACGAGCTCGCCGTCACGCAACAAGCGGGCGGCGCGCTCGATGTTTTCAGTGGTAGCGGGAACGATCATCTGTCGCACGCCGCGCGATGTCTTCCATGTCCGGGGCGGTCGGTGAAGCGAACGACTGCCGGCGGCAGGATTTGATAGAATTGCTGCCTTTGCGCGGCAGGGATACCACGGCGCGCGGCCCTCGAACGGAGCGGTAATGAGCGATTTTCTGTTCACGTCGGAATCGGTTTCGGAAGGCCATCCGGACAAGGTAGCCGACCAGATTTCCGACGCGGTCCTTGACGCGATTCTAGCGCAGGATCCGCACGGACGTGTGGCCGCCGAAACGTTGGTTTCGACCGGATTGGTCGTGCTGACCGGCGAAATCACCACGGATCACAAGCACGATTACGCGCGCATCGCCCGGGACACCATCCATCGCATCGGCTATACCGATCCCGAGCTGCGCTTCGATGCGGAAGGCTGCGCAGTGCTGGTCTGTTACGGCCGGCAGTCACCCGACATCGCGCGTGGCGTCGACCGCACCTCAGAGGAGTACATGAACCAGGGCGCCGGCGACCAGGGCCTGATGTTCGGCTACGCCTGCGATGAGACTCCGGTGTTGATGCCTTTTCCGATCTATTACGCGCACCGGCTGGTGCAGCGCCAGAGCGAAGTGCGTCGCGACGGTCGCCTGCCTTGGCTGCGGCCCGATGCCAAATCGCAGCTGACCGTCCGCTACGCCGGCGGCCGGCCGAAGAGCATCGAGACCGTCGTGCTCTCGACGCAGCATCATCCCAGCATGAATCACAAGCAGAAGGAACTCGCCGAGGCGGTGATCGAGGAGATCATCAAGCCGGTGTTGCCGAAGGAGATGCTTGCCGGTACGCGTTATCTGGTCAACCCGACCGGTCGCTTCGAGATCGGCGGTCCGCACGGGGACGCAGGGCTGACCGGCCGCAAGATCATCGTCGACACCTACGGCGGCGCCGCACCGCACGGCGGCGGTGCGTTCTCGGGCAAGGACCCGTCGAAGGTCGACCGCTCGGCCGCATACGCCGCGCGCTACGTCGCGAAGAACATCGTCGCGGCGGGCATCGCCCGCCAATGCCAGGTCCAGCTTTCCTATGCCATCGGGGTCGCGCAGCCGATCAACGTGACCGTGTACACGGAAGGCACCGGAAAGATCGCCGACGAGAAGATCGCCGCGCTGGTCAACGCCAACTTCGATCTGCGGCCCAAGGGCATCATCCAGATGCTCGATCTCTTGCGGCCGATCTATCTCAAGACGGCGGCGTACGGCCATTTCGGTCGCGACGAACCCGAGTTCACTTGGGAAGCAATCGACAGAGCAGACGTGCTGCGGGCGGCAGCCGGCTTGAAGCAAAGCGCCGAGCGCGCGGCTTCGCTGGCCTGAAACAGCGCTCCGGGCGCGGCCGAGCGGAAGCGAGGCCCGCGTCGACGCCTTCGTCGAGCGCTCGTCGCGCGGCTCCTAGTGCCGCTCCGGCAATGGAATGAACTCGGTTTCCCCGGGGATCGGCGGAAAGCTCTGCTCGCGCCAGCGCTCGCTCGCCGCGTCGATCAGCGCGCGCGAGCTGGCGACGAAATTCCACCAGATCTTGCGATCGCCGTCCATGCCGGCGCCGCCGAACAGCATGACGCGCGCCGGCGTCGTGGTCTCGAGGCGCACCGCTGCATCCGCCGCCAGCACGGCGCAATGTTGCGCCGGCAGGGCTTCGCCCGCGACGCGGACTTCGCGATCGACCGCGTACACGCCGCGCTGCTCGTGCTCCGGCGGCAGTTCGATCGCGGCGCCAGCCTCCATCTCGACCGCAAGATAGAACATGGGCGAGAAGGTCGGCGTCGGAGCCCGCTCCCCGAACGCAGTTCCGGCGAGCAGGCGCATTGTCACGCCCGGACGGACGATTTCCGGCAATGCCGCCTTCGGCTGATGGTTGAACGACGGTTCGGCCATCTCGCGATCCTTGGGCAGCGCGACCCAGGTCTGCACGCCGTGCATGCGATGAGCGCGCACGCGCGTCTCGGGCGGCGTGCGTTCCGAGTGCACGATGCCGCGACCTGCGGTCATCCAGTTCACCGCGCCCGGCTCGATCGTCTGGACCGATCCCAGGCTATCGCGATGGATCATCTCGCCTTCGAACAGATAGGTCACCGTCGCGAGGCCGATATGCGGATGAGGCCGCACATCCGCGCCTTCGCCGGGAGCGAACGCGATCGGTCCGAAATGATCGAAAAAGATGAACGGGCCGATCATCTTGGTCGGGAACGCCGGCAACAGTCGCTGCACGGTGAAGCCGCCCAGGTCGCGCGCGTGGGGCTTGAGTATAAGCATGACGAAATCCTCTTCGCCCGCAGTGTAACGTTGCCCTCGCCGCGGCGGAAGCGCGGTTGGCGGCCGGCGAAGCCGAGATAAAGGAGCGAGTCGCCTCTTTCACGACCAAAGCCATCGATGCCCTTCTCGTATTACGACCGCCTTTCGCCTTCGCGCAAGAAGATCTATCGCTTGAGCGATGGCATCGCTACGCTCGGCATTCCGCGAGGCCAGGAGCACGGTGCGGCGGTGTTCCGCATCGAGGCGGCCCTGCGCGCCGACGACCGCGCATCGGTGCAGCGCGAATGCCAGGGCCTGCTCGACGCGCTCGCGGCCGGATATCGCGTGCCCAAGCTGCGCGTGCGCGTTCTCGCCAAGCGACCGGTCGACGGCTACGGCGAACTGCACGGCCTGTACGAGCCCGAGGAAGGGCGCACCCCGCCGCGAATCACCGTCTGGATGCGCACGGCGCAGAGGCAGCAGGTCGTCGCCTTCAAGACGTTTCTGCGCACCGTGATCCACGAGCTCTGCCACCACCTCGACTACGAGTTGTTCGCGCTCGAGGAGACGTTCCACACCGAAGGCTTCTACAAGCGCGAATCAAGCCTGGTCGTGGCGCTGCTTGCGCAGCGGGAGGCGGCGGACGAGCGTGCTCCGCGGCCGTGACCGACTAAGCACCGCGGCGCTTGGCAACGCAGACGCTTGCGCTATAATTCGCCTCTCCTCGAGGAGCGTTGCAACAGACGGCCAGGCTTCAGCCAAGGCCGCTGCCAGGCTCGAGGACCTTCCAATTGCAACGGCGCTCGTTCAACCGCGGCTCGCGCGCGGGGCGACGAGCGAAAGCTCTTTCTCCCGCGGCGCGGTCCCCGATAAGGAGCGACTGATGAACGCTGAGACCGATACCAGAAATTTCGCCGATTTTCACGTCGCCGATCTCGACCTCGCCGCCTGGGGGCGCAAGGAGATCGCAATCGCCGAGACCGAGATGCCCGGCCTGATGGCGATCCGCGAAGAGTTCGCCCCGCAGCAACCGTTGCGCGGCGCCCGCATTGCCGGCTCTTTGCACATGACCATCCAGACCGCGGTGCTGATCGAGACCCTCAAGGCGCTCGGCGCGGAAGTCCGCTGGGCGTCATGCAACATCTACTCGACGCAGGATCATGCCGCGGCGGCGATGGCCGCCTCCGGCACGCCGGTGTTCGCCTTCAAGGGCGAGTCGCTCAACGAGTACTGGGAATTCACGCACCGCATCTTCGAATGGCCCGACAAACGTGGACCGAACATGATTCTCGACGATGGCGGCGACGCCACCCTGCTCGTGCATCTGGGGGTGAAGGCGGAGGACGATCGCTCGGTCATCTCGCACCCGGCGAACGAGGAGGAGTTCGCGCTCTTCACCGCGATCGCCAAGCGGCTCTCGATCGATCCTCACTTCTATGCGCGCATCCGCGCCAATATCAAGGGTGTGACCGAAGAGACCACGACCGGGGTGAAGCGCCTCTACCAGATGCACAAGGAGGGAAGCCTCGGTTTTCCCGCGATCAACGTCAACGATTCGGTGACCAAGTCCAAATTCGACAATCTCTACGGCTGCCGTGAATCGCTCGTCGACGGCATCAAGCGCGCCACCGACGTGATGATTGCGGGCAAGGTCGCGGTCGTGAACGGCTACGGCGACGTGGGCAAGGGCTCGGCGCAGGCGCTGCGCGCGCTTTCGGCGCGGGTATGGGTGACCGAGATCGATCCGATCTGCGCGCTGCAGGCGTCGATGGAAGGCTATCGCGTGGTTACCATGGACTACGCCTGCGACAAGGCGGACATTTTCGTGACCGCAACCGGCAATATCGACGTGATCACTCACGAGCACATGCGCCGCATGAAGAACAACGCCATCGTCTGCAACATCGGTCATTTCGACAACGAGATCGACGTCGCCGCGCTGAAGGCCTACACCTGGGAGAACATCAAGCCGCAGGTCGATCACGTCATCTTTCCGGACGGCAAGCGCATCATCCTGCTCGCGGAAGGGCGGTTGGTGAATCTCGGCTGCGCGACCGGACACCCGAGCTATGTGATGTCGAGCTCGTTCACCAATCAGGTGATGGCGCAGATCGAGCTGTGGGGCGATGCGCAGTCGGGCGGCAAGAAGTACCCGGTCGGCGTGTACGTTCTGCCCAAGCACCTCGACGAAAAGGTCGCGCGTCTGCAGCTGAAAAAGCTCGACGCGATGTTGACCGAGCTCTCGAACAAGCAGGCACGCTATATCGGGGTGGACCCGGGCGGTCCCTACAAGCCCGACACGTATCGCTACTGATCATGCGTATTGCGGTCATGGCCGCCGGCGGCGTCGGCGGCTACTTCGGCGCGAAGCTTGCGCTCGCCGGCCACGACGTGGCGTTCATCGCCCGCGGTCGGCACCTTGCGGCGATTCGCGAGAGCGGACTCGTCGTGCACAGCGGCGGCGGCGACGTGCGCCTCGCGAAGCCGGTCGCGAGCGATGATCCGCGATCGCTTGGACGCTTCGATATCGTGCTGTTCGCCGTCAAGCTCTGGGATACCGAGATCGCGGCGGAGGCGATCAAGCCGCTGATCGCCGGCGGCGGTGCGGTCATTCCCTTCCAGAATGGTGTCGATGCGATCGAGCGCGTTGGCGCCATCGTAGGCAAGGGCCACGTGCTGGGCGGCGTGGCGTACATCGCGGCAACGATCGCCGAGCCGGGCGTGATACGGCATACCGGCCAGATGGCGCGTCTGCGCTTCGGGCCGGTGCTGCCCGAACAGCAGCCGGCGGCGCGAGATTTTCATCGGGCGTGCATCGGCGCCGGGATCAACGCGGAGCTCGTCGCCGACATTCACCGTGCAATATGGGAGAAATTCGCGTTCCTGGCCGCCATGTCGGGCGTGACCAGCGCGACGCGGCAACCGATCGGCGTGATCCGCAGCGACGCGGACCTGCGCGGATGTCTCGAGGATGCGATGCGCGAAGCGTGGGCAGTCGGCCGCGCGCGGGGCATCGCGCTCGCCGACGACTTCATCGCACAGCAGATGACTTTTGCCCAGGGCTTGCCGGCCGAGATGAAATCCTCGATGTTGAACGACCTCAATGCCGGCAACCGGCTCGAAGCGCCCTGGCTATCAGGCGCCGTGGCGCGGATGGCGAAGCAGGCTGGAATCGCGGCTCCGGTGAATGCGACGCTGTACGCGGCGGTCAAGCCGTTCTGCGACGGCGCGCGCCGACACCTGCCGAAAAAGGATTGACGACGATGAGACTGTTGCTCGTATGGCTGATCAACGCGTTAGCACTTCTCGCGCTCCCGTATCTGATGTCCTCGATCACCGTGGATTCGGTCGCGACCGCGCTCATCGCCGCACTCATTCTGGGCCTGGTCAACACGTTCATCCGGCCGGTGCTGATCTTGCTCACGCTGCCGGCGACGCTGCTCACGCTCGGCTTGTTCATCTTCGTGATCAATGGGCTCCTCTTCTGGTTCGTTGGCTCGTTCATCCAGGGCTTTCACGTCGCAGGCTTCTGGTCGGCAGTCTTCGGGGCCATCCTGTACAGCATCATTTCCTGGGCGCTGTCCGCGCTGCTGCTCGGCCACCGCGATCGCGCCGGCGTATGACCGGAAGCGCCGACCGCATCTTCAGCTTCGAATTCTTTCCACCGGCCACGCCCGAGGGCGTTGCCAAGCTGCGGGCCACGCGCGAGCAGCTTGAACTGCTCGGGCCGAAGTTCTTTTCGGTCACCTTCGGAGCGGGCGGCTCCACGCGCGACCGTACGCTGGCGGCGGTGCTGGAGATCCAGGCGGCGGGACAGCGCGCGGCGCCGCATATCTCGTGCATTGGTTCGACTCGCGAGAGCATACGCGCGACGCTGGCGACGTATCGCGAACACGGCATCGGGCATCTCGTCGCGCTGCGCGGCGACCTGCCGTCGGGCACGGCCGACGTCGGCGAATTTCGCTACGCGAACGAGTTGGTCGAGTTCATACGCGCGACGACGGGCGACTGGTTCCACATCGAAGTCGCGGCGTACCCGGAATATCATCCGCAATCCGGAAGTCCGCGCGAGGATCTCGCCAACTTCAAGCGCAAGATCGACGCTGGCGCCGATTCGGCGATCACCCAGTATTTCTTCAACGCCGACAGCTACTACCATTTCGTCGACGATGCAGTCGCGGGCGGCATCGAGGCGCCGATCGTACCGGGCATCATGCCGATCCTGAGTTTTTCCAAGCTGGCGCGCTTCTCGGACGCCTGCGGCGCAGAGATCCCCCGCTGGATTCGCCGCAAGCTCGAAAGCTTCGGCGACGATACGGCATCGATTCGCGCCTTCGGGCTCGACGTCGTCACCGATTTGTGCGATGACCTCCTGGCGCACGGCGCGCCGGGCCTGCACTTCTACACGCTCAATCAGGCGAGCCTGACGACGATCATCTGGCAGCGGCTGGGCCTGTCGTAACGGTGTAGGGCCGGAAAGTAGGGTCAGAGACGACTTTCCAGACTTAAGCCACGACGGCGCGGAACGCGGAGAAAGTCGTCTCTGACCCTACTTTCCTTTTCCTCCGGGGCGGAAGGACACGAGCTCGAGCACCGTCGACTCCGTGCTTATCGTCGTCATATCGGGTCCGCCTCCTTTTTCGGTGTATTCCGCCGCGCGCGCCTTGCGCACCGGTGCCTTGACCTCCGGCGCGTACCAGACGGCTTCACGCAGCGTGGTTCGCGTACGCCAGAACTCCTCGTCGTCGAGTTGCACGATGCGATAAATGTAGACGGCGTCGTAGCCGCCGGCGGGAACCGTCGTCGCGTGGCGGCCGTCCACTTTGCCGTAGATCAGGATCTGATCCTTGAACTCGGTATCCGGGTGCAGTGTATCGATCACCTGCCGCCAGGTCTTGCCCTCATCGAGTGGAAAGGCGAGGAGCTGCGCGGGGGGATTGAACGGCCGCGGAGTCTCGCGCCAAAGCGTTCCAGAGCGCAGTCCGCCCTGGCTGTCGACTTCGTCGATCCATTCGGTGCGCCCGCTGGTGTCGGAGTAATCGAGGCGGATTCTGGCCGAGCCGCCGGCGACGGCAATTACTTCCGCATCGAGCTGCGAGACCGTGCCGCGGCGCAGATTGTCGGTGACGCGATACTGCCAGTGATCGCCGACGACGAGTCGAGGGGCGTCTACGGCTTCGCCGACGGGTGCTGAGGCGCAGCCCGCGATGGCGGCAAAGACAATCACGGATGCGCTGACAATGGAATGCGAACGAACTCTGGATGGATGCACCGGATCCTCCGACGTTGGATCACCGCAGACGATTATCCCGCGGCCTTTTTCGCGTGCCCGGCATGCGCAGGCCAGCGCGCCTTCACATCGTAAACAAGCCAACGCCATCTTGTCATCCGCACCCTCATGTGCCGCGATCGGTGATCGCGCCGATGCTCGCGGTCGATACGAGCTGCATGTACTTGGCCAGTACGCCCTGCGTATACCTTGGCGCCGGCGGCTTCCAGCGCGCGCGACGCTGCGCCAATTCCGGGTCGCTCACACTGAGCTGGACGAGTAGTTTGTGCGCGTCGATCGTGATCGAGTCGTTTTCCTCGATCAGGGCGATGTTTCCGCCGACGTACGCCTCGGGCGCCACGTGGCCCACGACCATGCCCCAGGTGCCGCCCGAGAAGCGCCCGTCGGTGACGAGACCCACCGACTCCCCCAACCCCTGCCCGATCAACGCCGAGGTCGGAGCGAGCATTTCCCGCATGCCGGGACCGCCTTTGGGCCCCTCATAGCGGATGACGATCACGTCGCCCGGCTTGATCTTCTTGGCCATGATCGCCTCCAGACACGCAGGCTCGGAGTCGAACACGCGCGCGGGTCCCGTGATTGTGGGGTTCTTGAGGCCGGTGATCTTGGCCACGCAGCCTTCCGGAGCCAGATTGCCTTTCAGTATCGCGAGGTGGCCCTGTGCATACACCGGCTTCGACCACGGCCGGATCACCTCCTGATCCGCGCGCGGCTCGGCGGGAATGCCGGCGAGCTCGTCGGCCAGCGAGCGCCCCGTGATCGTCATGCAATCCCCGTGCAGCAGGCCGTGATCGAGCAGGATGCGCAGCACTTGCGGCACGCCGCCCGCGGCGTGGAAATCCGTGGCGACGAAACGCCCCGAAGGCTTGAGCTCGCACAACACCGGCACGCGCTTGCGCACGCGTTCGAAATCGTCGATCGTCCACTCGACGCCGGCAGCAGCGGCGATCGCAAGGTAGTGCAGCACCGCGTTGGTCGAGCCACCGGTCGCCATCACCAGCGCGATGGCGTTTTCGATCGCGCTGCGCGTGATGATATCGCGCGGCTTCAAGTCGGTCTTGACGGCGTTGACCAAAGCGCGCGCGGATGCGGCCGCCGAATCGGCCTTTTCGGGATCCGGTGAGGCCATCTGCGAGCTTCCCAGGAGGCTCATGCCCAGCGCCTCGAACGACGACGACATCGTGTTCGCCGTGTACTGACCGCCGCAGGCGCCGACCGTCGGGCAGGCGTTTTTTTCGATGCCCTCGAAATCTTCCTTGGCCATCTTGCCGGCG
>Ga0075423_10006900_pt1 | contig 10685 bp, 6 predicted proteins | sample SoiMethybrSBSTD2_FD_80114 | JGI IMG/M metagenome (GOLD analysis project Ga0075423, IMG submission 80114) | Bulk soil microbial communities from a Populus tree surrounding site in Tennessee, USA - Soil MetaG P. TD hybrid SBSTD2 | ecosystem: Environmental > Terrestrial > Soil > Tree plantation...
AGCGCGGGCTACTAAAAGAGCAGCGCCCGTCCACCAGAGTGGTGGACGGGCGCTGCAATCGAGCTCGACGAATCCGAGCGGCGTTACGCCACGCTGCGCTTCGCCTTGTCCTTCCCGGAGCCGTCCTCCGCCACGCCGAGGCGGTTGTCGACGGAAGCCGCGCCCAGGGCCCGCGCCAGGATGTCGGCCCGGCGGCGGTCCAGCGGCGAACGCACCACACCGGACAGCATCACGTGGCCGTCCTCGACCTCGACGGTGACGTACGTCCGGCGGCGGCCCGAACCGGTCCAGAACACCGGATCTTCCTCGATTCGCTCCGTAATCAGCTGCTGGAGGTCCTCATCCTCGAGGGGTTCGGGTCTGTTTCGGGCGTTCACACGCGGGCGCATAAGCCTTCCTCCTTACCAACGACGAACTATGAAAGATGCCAAGTGGGACGTACCGATATGACGCTCAGCCGGTGCGCGGGGCCCCCGCGGAACCTCTGAGGTAGGCTGAATACCAGATAATATACAACGCTCGAGTCGCTTTGTCTCTAATGCTTTCGGATGATCGACGCAAAAACTGTTCTCTAGTCGATCGTCACAAGCCCTGTCCCCTTCAGCTTGGCGTTGAGCGCCGGCAGATCCACGGTTTTCAGCGACTGCCAGCGCGTCATGACCCGGTCAGCGGCGGCGCGGGCGACGGTAACCGCCGCCAGGGTGTTCGCGGTCGGCGCGACGTCCGCCGCCTGCATCGAGTTCATCAAACCGCTCAGCTGGGTCCGAACCCCCCACAGGGTCTCAGCCGTCGGGCCTGAACCCGGCGATGGCGCCGGTGCCCCTCCTCCGCCTCCGCGACCGCCGCGGCCACCCGCGGCGCTCGGTGGCGAGCCCGCGAGCGCTCCGGCCTTCTCCGCGAAGCGATCCAGCGCCGCTCCCACCTCCCCGGATGCCGAGGCCTTCAACTTCGAAGCCTGGTCCCTCCACGCGGCCGCCGTCGCCGCCGCGGCTTGCGCGTCGAGCGCTCCGAAGTACATCGCGTTCGTCAGCGAGTAGACCTGCAGCATCGCCGGCGCCGGCGTCTTCACGCGCGGATCCTGCCGGACGGTGATCGGCTGTGTCAGCGTCTTGCCGTTGACGGTCAGCTTCACGCGGTAGACACCCGGGGAGGCGAACGGCGTGCCTGCCGCAGGCGCGGTGTTGTTGGGAATGGCCTGGATCGGGAGGCCGCCCCGCCCGCCACCCGCAGCGCCACCGGAGGGGTCCGTCAGCGGCTGATAGTGGACGTCCCAGACGAATCGATGCATGCCTGCGGCGGCACTCAGGACCTGCGGCGTCCGATACCAGTAGAGCGGCACCGGCGCGCTGGCCGGCTCCGGAATCGCGGCGGGCGCATCGGCGCTCGAATGCCGGCGAACGATCCGGCCGTCGGCGTTCTCGATGGTCAGCGTGACCGGCGAGCTCGCCGCCTGTTTCAGGAAGTAGTCGATTGGCACGCCGTCCGGCGGGTTCGTGCCGGCCGGCTCCTCGACCGGCCACGGCATGTCGGTGCTCGTATTCCACCGGACGCGCCAGGCGACAGTCGGCGCAAACAGGAAGGCATCCTCATTGCGGATGGCGGGCGTCACCTGCCGCAGCGGCGTGATGTCGTCGAGGATCCAGAATCCCCGCCCATGCGTCGCGGCCACCAGATCGTCGTCTTTGACGATGACGTCCCGCACCGACGAGATCGGCATGTTCAGCCGCAGCGACTCCCAGCGTCCCCGTCGTCGAACGACACGTAGATCGTCCGCTCGGTGGCCGCGAACAGCAGGCCTTTCCTCTTCGGGTCCTCGCGCACCGCGTTGACGGTCTCGCCCGCGGGAATGCCCGCCACGATCTCGGTCCAGGTCGCTCCGCCGTCGTGCGTGCGGAAGATGTGCGGCCGCAGATCGTCGAGCCGAAGCGTATTGATCGCCGCATACGCGGTCGCCGCACTGAAGCGGCCGGCATCGATCAGCGACACCTTCGCCCACGGTGTGACCTGCGGCGGCGTCACGTCCTTCCACGTCACGCCTCCATCCGCGGTGACGTGGATCAACCCGTCGTCGGTGCCGGCCCAGATCCGGCGGATGTCCACGTACGACGGCGCCACCGTGTAGATCACCCCGCGCTGGGTCGGCTGCGAGCCCGGCAGCGACGCGTACTTCCCAACGCTCTTCGGGATCTCCCAGGTCGTGCGCGTGAGATCGGGACTGATCTGCTTCCAGGTGTGTCCGCCATCGACCGTCTTCCAGAGGTGGTTGTTCGCGAAGAATAGAGAGCGCTTGTCGACCTCTGAGAACACGACCGGCATGGTCCGCACCTGCCGGAAGTTGCCGACGGCTCCTCCGCCGCCGCCCCGGCCGGCCACCGGCCCGACCTGGGAAACCTGACCCGTTCGCCGATCGAAGCGGCTGACCGTTCGTCCACCGTAGACGATGTCGGGATTGAGGGGATCGGGGGCGACGTAGCCGTACTCGTCGACGCCGACGGGGAGCCAGTCGCGCACCGAGATCGCGCCGTAGTTGCCGCGGCTCGACACGCACGCCGAGCCGCTCTCCTGCTGTCCGCTGCACACGCGGTAGGGAAAGGCGTTGTCCGCAGACACGTGATAGAGCTGCGCGGTCGGCTGGTTGTACCAGGAGCTCCAGGTCTGACCGCCGTTGAGCGTCACCACCGCGCCCTGATCCGCGGCCAGCAGCATGATGTCGGGCGTCTCCGGATTGATCCACCCGTTCTGATAGTCCTCGCCTCCCGGCGCCCCCTTGAACGGCAGCCAGCTCTTTCCGCCGTCCGTCGACTTCCACGAGACTGTGCTCGCCACGACGAGTTGATCGGGATCCTTCGGGTGCGGGATCGGCATTGGAAGATCGCCGCCGCCGATGCGCCCGGTCGGCCGCGGGTCGCTGCTGACGAGCGCCCAGCTCTCGCCGCCGTCGTCGCTGCGGTAGATCCCGCCGGTGCCGCGCGTCTGATCGAGGAGGCCCGGCTTGTCGGTCCCCGCGACCGCGGCGTAGAGCCGGCGGGGACTCGCCGGTGAGATCGCGAGATTCGCCTGCACGACGACCGGCAGTCCTTTGGTGAGCGCCGTCCAGGTCGTGCCCCCATCGGTCGACTTGAAGATGCCGCCGCCGGTGCCGGCCCACACCGCGTTCTCCCAGGGCCCCTGCCGCTCCTCCCACAACGTCGCGTAGACGGTATCTGGGTTCGAGGGATCGATGTCGACGTCGTTGGCGCCCGTGTTCTCGTCCTTGTAGAGCACCTTCGCGAAGCTGCGGCCGCCATCGACCGATCGAAACACGCCGCGCTCCTCGTTGGGTCCGTAGGGATGGCCGAGCGCGGCCACGACGATCCGGTCCGGGTTGCGTGGATCGATCGCCAGGTTCGGGATCTGCTGCGCGTCGGCGAGCCCGAGATGCGTCCAGGTCTTCCCGACGTCGACCGACTTGTAGATGCCGTTCCCGGTCGACAGGTCCGGCCGGTGCAGCCCCTCGCCGCTGCCGACGTAAATGACGTCAGGGTTGGACGGCGCGACCGCAATGACGCCGATCGATCCGGTCGGCTGGTCGTCGAAGATCGGATTCCACGTCCGGCCGGCATCCGTGGTCTTCCAGACGCCGCCGTTGACCTGCGCAGCGTAGAACGTGAACGGCCGCCGCGGATGACCGGCCGCCGCCACCGTGCGGCTGGCCCGATGCGGCCCGATCGACCGCCACCGCATCTCACGGAACAGCCCGGGGTCGATGGGGACCGTCTCCTGCGCAGGAAGCGCCTTCCAGCAGACGGCGGCGGTCATGACGAGCAGGAGTAGAACCGAGCGGCGGGACGGCATCTGAAAGCGGCAGTATACCGATCCGCGGTTCGCGGTTCGGGGCCGGGGCTCGGGATTCGGGGCTCGGGGCTCGGGGCTCGGGGAAGCCGGTGGTCATCAGAGGCAACAGGGGCAAATCCAAGCGGCTGGTTGCCTCTGAGTAATACGGAGCTCCCGAGCCCCGAGCCCCGAGCCCCGAGCCTCAGTCACTCGCCCAATTTGTCGAACCGCTCTTTCCTGGCCCACAGAAATGTCTGATTCGGCGGAGGCCCGCGCCGTGGTCCGTTGGCGATGGTCTGAAATCGGGCGGAATTTGCGTCTCTGTTCGATCGACGGCCCTCGTCACCAACGAGGCGAGCTTCTTGCTATCTCAGACCACGTCCGGCTGCGGTATACGCGGCGGGCGGAGGGTGCCTCCGGAGTCGGGGCTAGAGCGACGGTTCGCTCTAGCACCCACTCCACTTCACCGGGACAGCTCGAAGAGAAAGGCCAGAGCCGTGGACATGCCATCCATCCTGGAGCGCGTGCGTGGGGAGTTCAACGAGATGCCGGGGCTGCGGCTGACGCCCGAACAGGCGGCGCGACTCTGGAATCTGGACAGGCGCGCGTGTGCCGAAGTGCTGCGGCGGCTGGTCGACACCTCGTTCCTGCGGTGGTCCGCCGGGAGCGTGGTGCGAGCGAACTGAGCGAGGCGAGCCGGGCCGATCCTCTCGATGGCGGCGTCCTACAGAATCGTAGGCGCCAGGCGCTGATCCTTCATCTGCGTCTGTGGCGGGCCCGGCAAGCGAAACGCCACCTACCGCTGAAACCAATACGCCAGCTTGAACATCAGGACGTCGTTCGCCGGGGCGCCGAACGTGCTGCCCAGGTCGCGGCCCAGCTCGAACTGGCCTGGATGGGCATGGTCTTCACGCTGTTCGGTCCACACCAGATACAGCGCCGAGCCCGGCCGCCATTCCCACCGGAAGATCGCGTTCAGGCGGAGCGACTTGAAGTTGAAGTTCGGATCGTCGAACTGATAGCTCTTGCCGCCGTCGGCGGGCGTGGCGGTGTAGCGACGCGCGCCGCCGTCGTAGGCGAGGCTGCCTCCCGCGCCGTCGAGAGGCAGGAAGTCGAACGTGCGCGGCCGCGCGAATTGCTTGAAGCCGGAGTAGTCCCCCACCGAGACGAGCGGCTGCATGTACACCTGCAGCGACATCTTCGGCGACAGCACGTAGTTCACCCGGGTCTGCAGGCTGAACTCCTTCTGATCCAGCGTCGAGAACACGTAGCGCGATCCAAACGTGTCACGGGCGACCGGATCCTCGAAAGCGCCGACGTACTGGGCGAGGCCATGGCTGCGCTCGAAGTTCGGCCCGGCTGAGATCTCGAGCGACGCGGCGGGCCGGTAGCGGACGTTGACGCCGAGGCCGCGGCTCCAGCCGCCGAACTCGTTGCTCTGGCCGGAAAGGTTGGCGCCGAACGAGATCGGCTTGCGTCCGTCGCTGTCGATGCCGATGAACCGGCTGTTGGCGGATCCCTGCCGCATGGAAGGGCCACCGCGTGTGGCGCGATCGTCCTGGACCGAGCGGAACACGCCGACGCTCGCAAACACGGTCCAGTAGTTCTTCCACTCGACGTTGCCGAACATGTGCAGGCCGTCGCCCTGCAGCTCGTGGGCGAAGTTCCACGTGTACCACTTGGCGACCGCGAGGAACCGGCTGCGCGCGTACTTCGTGACCTTCGGATTGCGCCACTGATAGACCGTGTGCATCCCGGCGCGATCGCTCGCGAACGTGAACCCGGCGGCGCTCGAGTCGAAGCCGGGACTGACGCCCCAGAGCGCGGCGTTGACCTGATGGACCCCGCCGTTCCGATTGAGGTTGACGCTGCCGGTCCAGCCGGCCAGCGAGGTCGCGCCGGGATCGAGCTCGACGTGGGTGGCGTCAGGTCTGCCGAAGTAGCGCTGCGACTCGTTCTGGAGTCCGGTGATCGCGCTGGTGCTCCCGGCGACCTGACTGCCGGCGATCCGCCCGTTGACGACCCATTCGCGTTTCTTGTCCAGGAACAGGTAGCCGTCGGCCCCGCCGACGTAGGCATGCGAAGGCAGGTCGTTCTGGAGCGTCGGCGCGCGAAGATCGCGATTGACCGCGGTCGCGATACCCCCGATGGCGGCGCGCCGGCCGATCTCCTTCTCAGCCCGCCCGATCAGATAGTTCGACAGCGGCTCGACCTCGGTCTCGGTGTGTTGAAGGCCGGTGACGGCGTCGGCCCACTCGCGCCCGGTCACCGCGTCCAGCATGCCGAGGCTCCAGCCGTTCCGCGTCTTCCCGGTCAGCTTCGAGGCGCCCAGAATGGTGGTGGAGGTCGGACGCTCGACGAAGTCGCCGCTGGCGCTGCCCTGCGGCGCGCGCCCGATCCGCCGCGAGTAGAACAGCATCGGCTCGGCACGATTGAAGCCCCAGAAGTTGTTCGCGCCGCCGCGGCCGAAATTGTTGAAGATGTTCGCCCCTTCGATGAAGAACGGACGCTTCTCCTCGAAGAAGGTCTCGAACGCGGTGAGATTGACGACCGCCGGATCGACCTCGACCTGTCCGAAATCAGGATTGATCGTGCCGTCGAGTGACAGGCTGCTGCTGACGCGGTACTTCAGGTCCAGCCCGGTGCCGGCGAAGGCGCGCGCGCCGTCGTTGAACGGATCGCCGACGGCGGGCTCGACGTATTCGGCGCGGCTCACCAGGTACGGCATCAACTCGACGGTGCGATGCGGGGTCACGCCGTCGAGGCCGTCGAGATGTCCCATCCGCGAGGCCAAGCCGCTCTCCGTCTTCGGCACGTGGACCAGCCAGGCTTCCTCCTTCTTCCGCTGGATGTAGCGCATCGCGTTGATCCCGAACGTCAGCTGCGGAGATCGGGAAAAGCGCAGCTGCGAGTACGGAACGCGCATTTCAGCGGACCAGCCCTTGTCATCGATCTTCACGGCCGACAGCCAGACCGCGTCCCAGGAGTCGTCGGTCCAGGAGTCGTTGTAGATCGTCGCGTCGCGCTGGACGCCGGCCGCGCTGACCGAGAACGCGGCGCCGGTGACGTGATCGTGATGGGGGTCGAGGAACAGCGTGAAGCTGTCGGCTTCGGCGTTCTGGTCGCGGCGGGCCAGCTGCCGGGCAATCCGGCCCGGCTCTCGATCGTACAGCCGCGCCGCCACGTACAGCGCGTCTTCGTCGTAAGCGATCCGCAGCTCGGTGGCCTCGGAGACCGGCTTCCCTTCCTCGGGGTCCTTCTGCGTGAACGCGGTCGCGGCCGGCGCGCGCAGCCAGGCCTCGTCGTTCAGAACCCCATCCACGACAATCGGGGCGGTTGCGCGGATGGCGTGCACGACGGGGACGGCGGCATGGTTGGGTCCGGTCTGCGCCGATGAGCCGGCTGCGGCCATCGTCAGCGCGCCTACCAAGAACCCGAGCCTCTTCCTCATCGTGACCTCAGCTTGGACGACGGACGGAGATCATTAGTTTGGGTCAAGACGGGTGGAGTCACCGCGTTGTTAGCGCGGGCGGTGCTGGCGCGGCCCGTTCTGGTTGAAAACAGCGTGCAGAACTGACACACTCGCGAGCCGCGGAACACGGAGCAATCAATGGCTCAGACAACCAATACGACCGTCCACGACGTCGTGGTCGTCGGCTCGGGAGCGGGTGGCGGGACGGTGACCAAGGTCCTCGCCGACCTCGGCGTCTCGGTGCTGCTCCTCGAAGCCGGACCGATGCTCAACATCGCGGACCTGAAGGAGCACATGTGGCCCTATCAGGTCTCGCATCGCGGCGCGGGCGCGCGGGGGCAGGCCTATACCGGCGGCTCGACCGGCTTCACCTACAGCGCGACCTACGGCGGCGCGCAGCTCGAAGGCGAGCCGTATACGGTCGCGCCGGGGAGCGATTTCTCCTGGTTCCGCTCGCGCATCCTCGGCGGACGCACCAATCACTATGGCCGCGTGACGCTGCGCATGGCCGACTACGATTTCAAGCCGAAGACGACCGACGGACTCGGCTACGACTGGCCGATCAGCTACGAGGATCTCGCGCCCTACTACGACAAGGCCGAGCGCTTGATCGGCGTCACCGGCAGCGTCGAAGGCATCCGGAGTGCGCCCGACGGCATCTTCAACCCGCCCGGCGCGCTCAAGGCGCACGAGGTCCTGATTCAGAAATCGTGCGCGAAGCTCGGTATCCGCGCGGTCTCGTCGCGCCAGGCGGTCACCACCGTCGCGCGCAACGGGCGGCCGCCGTGTCACTACTGCGGCCAGTGCGGCCGCGGCTGCATGACCGCGTCCAACTACGCCGCGAGCTACGTGCAGATCTTCCCGGCGATGAAGACCGGCAAGGTGCAGGTCGTCGCGAACGCCATGGCGCGCGAGTTGCTCACCGACGCCACCGGCAAGGTCACGGCGGTCTCCTACATCGACAAGACAACGGGCAGCGAACGGCAGGTGCGCTGCCGCACCGTCGTCCTCGCCGCGAGCTGCTGCGAGTCCACCCGCCTGCTGCTCAATTCGAAGTCTTCGCGGCATCCGCAGGGCCTGGCGAATTCCTCGGGAAAAGTCGGCCGGTATCTGATGGACACGGTCGGGTTCAGCATGTCGGCGATGGTGCCCGCGCTGTCGGGGATGCCGCACTACAACACCGACGGCTACGGCTCGCATCTGTATGTGCCGTGGTGGCTGTGGGACAAGCACAAGACGCTGAACTTCCCGCGCGGCTACCACATCGAAGTCGGCGGCGGGTACGGCATGCCGGGCGTCGGCTCCTTCACGGGCGTCGTCAATCGCACCGAAGGCTACGGCGTGCGGATGAAGCAGGCGATCCGCGACGAGTACGGCACCTCGGTCGGGTTGTCGGGCCGCGGCGAAATGATCCCCAACGAGGATTCGTACTGCGAGATCGATCCCGGCGTGAAGGACAAGTTCGGCATTCCGGTGCTCCGCTTCCACTGGAAGTGGAGCGACCACGAGCTGAATCAGGTCCGCCACATGCAGGAGACCTTCAGGGCGATCCTCGAGGGCATGGGCGGCCAGGTCAACGCCGGCGGCCGCGGCGGCCGGGCCAACCAGGCAAACAATCCGTCCTCGCAGACGGGACAGCGTGCCGGAGGCCAGGCGCCGCAGACCGGACAGGCGGGCCCGCAGACCGGCCAGGCCAACGCGCCGGCGGGTCAGCCCACGACGATGGGACAGCAGGCGCCGAACCAGGGCGTGCCGATCTCGCGGGGCGGGGCGATCATTCACGAGGTCGGCACCGTCCGCATGGGCGACGACCCGCGCACCAGCCCGTTGAACAAATACTGCCAGGCGCACGAGGTGAAGAACCTGTTCGTCGCCGACGCGGCGCCGTTCGTGAGCAACGCCGACAAGAATCCCACCCACACGATCGTCGCGCTGGCGTGGCGCACGGCGGAATACCTCGCGGAAGAACTGAGGAAAGGCAATGTCTGACATCTCACGTCGTGACGCGCTGCGCCGGCTCGGGCTCGCCCTCATGGCGACCGGCGCCCTCGATCGCGTGGCCGCGGAGGAAGTCCATCACATGGCCGCGGACGCGCAGGCCGCCGCCGCGGGACCCTACACGCCACGCACGCTGACGCCGGCCGAGTTCCGTACCCTCGAGCGGCTCACCGATCTGATCATCCCCGTCGAGAATGGCGCTCCGGGCGCGGTGGCCGCCGGCTGCGCGGCCTGGATCGACACGATCTCCAGCGAGAACGATCAGCTGAAGAAGATCTATAAGGACGGCCTCGCGTGGCTGGACACCGCCATGAAGAGCCGCGGCGCCGCGAACTTCGCCGACGCCACGCCGGCCCAGCAGACCGCGCTCCTCGACCAGATCGCGTTCCGCCGCAACCAGTCCCCGGAGCTCGCCCCCGGCATCGAGTTCTTCACCTGGGCCCGCCGCATGACGGTCGACGCGTTCTACACGAGCCCGATCGGGATCAAGGACATCGACTATCGCGGGAACTCGCCGATGGGGTCGTACCCGGAGCCGACCGAGGCGATTGCGTATGTGTTGAAGAGAGTGCCGACGTTGTAGAAGTAACATCTCCTCCTGGTGACCCTCAATAAACCCCTTTCGCTTGCGCTTGCAGCGGCGCTGCTGATCGGCGGCGCCGCCGTCTGGCGCGCATCGGTGAAGAGCGGCGCGCCCGTATCAGAGAGCGGCGCATCCGATCACGCCCATCACGCCACTGCCGCATCTCGCGACGCCGATCTCTCTATTCAGATCGATCCTCGCCAACCCCCTGGCCCCGCCCCGGCCGGCATGGTCTGGGTGCCGGGAGGCACCTTCTGGATGGGCTGTGCGGATTGCGGGATGCCTGACACGCAGCCGGTGCATCTGGTGCGCGTCGACGGGTTCTGGATGGATGCCCGGCCGGTCACCAACGCGGACTTCGAGCGCTTCGTCCGGGAAACGCACTACGTCACCGTCGCGGAGCGGCCGCTCGATCCGAAGGAGTTCCCCGGCGTGCCCGTCTCGAAGCTCGTGCCGGGATCGGCGGTGTTCGTCGCCCCGAAGCGGGTCGCGTCGCTCGACAATCCGATGCAGTGGTGGCAGTACGTCGGCGGCGCGAGCTGGCGGCATCCCGAAGGAGCGAAGAGCAGCATCGCGACGCGAGCGAATCATCCGGTCGTGCATGTCGCGTGGGAGGATGCGGTGGCCTACCTGCGCTGGGCCGGCAAAGACCTGCCGAGCGAGGCGCAGTTCGAGTTCGCGGCGCGCGGCGGGCTCGATCGCAACCGCTATGCGTGGGGCAACGAGCTGAAGCCGCACGGACACGCGGCCGCGAACATCTGGCAGGGGTCCTTCCCCGTCGCGAACACCGCCGCTGACGGCTTCCGCGGCACCTCGCCG
>Ga0075423_10006902_pt1 | contig 10684 bp, 11 predicted proteins | sample SoiMethybrSBSTD2_FD_80114 | JGI IMG/M metagenome (GOLD analysis project Ga0075423, IMG submission 80114) | Bulk soil microbial communities from a Populus tree surrounding site in Tennessee, USA - Soil MetaG P. TD hybrid SBSTD2 | ecosystem: Environmental > Terrestrial > Soil > Tree plantation...
GAGCTCGCCGTGGTCTTCGTGTCGGCGCATCCGCTCCACGCGTTCAACCGCGCGCTCGGCCAGCAGCTCGCCACGGAGTACAAGAACATCGCCTTCGGCGCCGTCAAGCTGACTGGGCTTCTTCATGCCGGTCCATCGGTGCTGCGCTTCCTTCATCAGGGGCTGCGCAGCTGCGGCGCTCCGACGGCGTTCGGCGTCCTGCCCGGGTATCACCTGTTCCGCCGCGGGGAAATGCTCGCGTGGGACTCGGGGCTGCCGAGCTTCGACGACGTGGCGGCGCTGGCGCGGAGCGCATTGCTCGGCGCCGTCTGGTCCGGCGTCAGCAGCGACACGACGTTCATTCGCCAGGCGCTCCTCTTCGCCGCGGATCAGGCGTCGGCGGAACGCGTCGGCGTCCGCTTTCGTGAGGCCATCGCCGGCGCCGGCACGCATCGCGACACGGCTCGCCAGCCCGAAGCGCCGCCGGTGGACGAACTGTACTGGGCGTATCAAGTACTGGGCGTGCTGCCGACGGCCACCGATCGCGAGGTGCACGAGGCGTGGCGACGGCGGCGCGCCGAAAGCCATCCGGATTTGACAGCTGGCGATCCGGCGGAATTCGAGCGACGCAGCCGCATCTCGCGCGACATCAACCTGGCGCGCGACATCATCGTCAAGCACCGCTATCCCGGCACTCGCGGCGCCACGCACGCCTGGGCGTCCTGAGGTCAGCGCTTCTTTGCGCCGCCGCGAGATTTCGGCTTCTTCTCGATCGCCGGAGGAGGCTTGGGCGCCGGCTTCGACCGGGCGCGTGTGCGAGCGCGCCTGGCGGGCACGAGCGGCGCCGCCGAGAAGTCCGCGAAGTCCTCCGGCGGCGAATCGGGCGGAGAGGCAGGTGACGACGCTGGCGGAGATGACGGCGACGACAGTGGCGGAGATGACGGCGGCGAGGTGATGACGACAGGTCCGGGTCCCGCGCTCAGGCGCGCCACCAGATCCGTCAGCTCGGCGATGCGATCCTGCAGCCGCCGATTCTGCGCTCGCAGGAAAAAGTCCCGGCGCTTCACTCGCCGTCGCTTCTTCTCGAACTTCCGTTCGCGATCCGCGAGGATGTCGGTCGCTCGCTCGACCCGCTGTTCCTGCTTGTTGATCAACGCGCGAACGGCGAGCGCAGGAGCCACGGTGCGCAGCGCCATCTGTCCCACCGCGCTCTTCTGGCCGCTGGTCCCGGCAAAGACGACGAACGCGGCAGCGAGCGCGACCTCGTTCGTGTTCATGACGAGGAGCTGGCCGAGCACCTGATGACCGAGATTGCCCTGCATCAGCACGACGCCGCCGAGCAGGCGCGTCAATGTCAAGAGCGGGTTCTCAGCCAACGTCGGCTCCCGTGTCGACGGTCCAGGCGACGTGGATGGGAAAGATCTGAAACGAGCCCTCTTCGAATCGCCTGCCGATGACCGCGACCTTCAGCGTCCCTTGATCGACAAGTGAAAGCACGGCGAAGAATCGCACGGTCGACAGGACCGTCGACACGCCCGTGAACGCCGCGATCACGGGTACGTCAGTGCGATTGCGGAATTCAGGCCACAAGTGTTCCCCCACCTGGTCGCGCAGCGATATCGACACCACCTCGTTCAGATTATTGAACTCGGTAGTGCCCGAAATGTAGCGGACGTGTGGGCGCTCGCCGAGCAGAACCTGTCCGGTCGCCAGCGAGCCGATCGGTGCGAGCGCAGCCATGAACGTTGCGGATGTGGCATTCAAGACGCCGAGCCGCTCCAGCACGGTGTCGAACAGACTCCAGAACAGTTGGTTTCCAGCGAGCAGCAGATTGTTGGTACTGAACAGCCGGCCCTTGTCTCCGAAGGCGGTTGCCTGCACCGTGTGAACGACGTTCGTCACATTTTTGAATTGCGCTCGCAGCGCGGCGGTCTTGGCGTCGCCGATCTGCCGGGCTGCCCGTGACGTGGTCGTCGCAACCACGGTGGTGGCTTGCGCCGCGGCGGCACCGACGGCCCGATCGAGGCCGGCGATATCGCGCGCGAGCCCGATCAGCGCCTGGTCGGACTGATTCTGCAGCGCCTCGACCTTCTCCTTCATCGCCTGCTGCACCTCTCGCAAGCGCTCGATCTCGCGGCTCTGGCGTCGGAGCGCCTTGAACCCGCGCCGATGATTGTCGGCGCTGGCGCGCGCAATCGCCGCCACATCGCTCCGCCGCGCGACCTCCGGCGCGATCACCGCACGCGCGCGGCGTCCGTTGCTCAACCTGATCACGACCTCGCGGCCGCGCTGCTGCGCCGGCAGCGGTCGTTCGACCAGCGACGCCCGCGGATCGCGCTTAGGCGTTCGATCGGCTCGCACGGCGTCGGACAGCGTGGTCACGAGACTCTGCGTAGGTGGTTCTCGCTCTGGCATGGCAGACCGTCACTTGGTCGATTCGGGCGGCAAGGGTTTGTTGGTATCCACCATCCACGCGACGTCGATCTCGCCAAGAGAAGAAGGCAACGGCCCGCTGGGTGGATTCCGCGGAACGACTCGCAACGACAACGACAGAACGCCGGCGTCGGCGTTCACGGTAACTGTCTCGATTCGCAGATCGAGCGGTGTGCTCTCAGGCTTGAATCGCATGGTCCGGACCGTGGCCACCGCCGGCACGTCGGTAAACGTCGCGAAATCAGGGAAGTGGTCCTTCTTGATCAGATCCTTCAACTCCACTTCTTTGCGGAACCGATAGAACGGCGCCCCGGACGGCCCATGCGGTCGTGGATTATCGAGCTTGATCGTGTCGATGCCGGTGACGAAGCGCTCGTGCTGGCGATCGCTGAGCAGCCACCATGCCGCCAGCACGTTGCCGACCGGCGCCAGGTACGACCACGCGTCCGCATCGTCGAGCGCGTAGGGCTCGTTCGGCTTGCTCGATCCGAACACCGCCTCGACCACCTGATCGCCGACGAGCCAGATCAGGAGCGAGAGCGTCAGCGTGAGATTGTTGGTGGCGAAGGGGCTTCCCCGCTGGCCGTAGGCGGCAAACAGCGGCAGCGACGAGGCGATGAGGATCTTGTCCCATAGATCGCGCCGGCGCAGCCGTCGAAGGTTCTCGCGATCGATCTTCAGCTGCTTGTCGAGACGGGACTGGAACTCTTCGCGCACCTTCGCAAGGCGAGCGTCGAGCTTGTTGTCGTCGGCAGCGAGACGCCGCCGGATCTGGCGGGCGCGCGTGACGCGCGCCTCACCGAGCCGCTCGACGTCGCGGTCGACCGTCTTGGACAGCCGCTCGATCGCGTCGGCGAGCGCGGCGTTCGTAGATTCACGCCGTTCCGCGACGTTCTCGGCAAGCTGCGCCAGACGGTCGACCGACGACGCCGGCGCGAGTGGTGTATCAACGCGCAGCCAGATCGTTCGACCGTTGGGAAGAAGCGCGCTGAGCTGGCGGGCACCGTGCGGCGACGTTCCGCGATCACCGATGCCCGCCACCTCTTTGATCCTCTCCCATCATCGATCGACCGGGATGGCGTCAGTCCTTCGCGATCGTCTTCGCCACCGGGTTGGTATCGACGATCCACGCGACCTTCACCTTGGCCCCGGGTGCGGGTGCAGGCGAGACCAGGATACTGTCCGGCAGGATCTGCAGCGACATTTTGCCTTCCTTGTTGAGGACCGCGGAGATGTCACCGGACGCGTTCTGCTGGACGAAGGACGCCACGACCGTGTGGTCGGTGAGATCCTTGTTGCCGTCCTTCTTCATCAGCGCGTAGATATCGACCTCGATACCGCCGCTGCCGTCCGCGGGCACATCCGAGACGCCGGCGAGGAACCGCTGATTCTGCTTGTTGCGGAACCAGAAGTACAGCCCGCCGCCATTGGCGATCGGCGCGCCGTACGACCACGCCGATGCCGCCGTCTGCGCCCAGCCCTTCTGCGACGCGAACGAGCTGATGATGTCGTCGCCGAGGAGCCAGAACAGGGTCGACCCGGTGATGATGGCGTTGTCCACCGTGAACGGCGTGTCGCGATCCCCGTAGGAGAGGAAGAACGGCACCGACGTCGCCAGCAGGACGTTGTTCATCATCGCCCGGCGGCGCTCACGCTTCATGACGCGGAGCATGCGCTTGCCGTGCTTGTCGAGGATGCCGCTGCCGCCGCTCAGCTCTTTCGTGATGCGGGCGTCCAGGCGGTTGTCCCCTTCCACGATCCGGCGGCTCAAGTCTTTGTCGCTTTTGAGCTGCTGCGTGGTGATGCGTTTGATCGCAACCGCTTGCGTGGTCCCGAGCGCGGTGACCGCTTTGGCGTTGGTCGCGATCGCGGCCGCTTGCCGTCTCTCGTTTGCGAGCACGACGCCGCGCAGCCGATTGACCTCGCGGATCGGCGCGACGGTCGGAACGATCCGCATCCGCGTGCGGCGGCCGTTCGGCAGAATCGCGGTGACGACGCCGGCGCCCTGCAGCGAGCCGACGGTCGCGACCTTGGTCCGCCGCGTGATCGGGATCGCCTTGATGCGGCTGGTGAGGGCGCGCTGCGCCGCTTGAGCGCGCTGCGCCTCGAGACGCTGATCGGCGGCGAGCTTCGCCGCCCACTGGCGCTGACGCGTCCGCGCCACATTCTGACGGAGCCTGGCGCTGGCGCTCATCTGGACGGCCTCGAGGACGCTCTCGTCCGCTTCATCACCTTCATCGCCCTCATCGGCCTCGCCCATGGCGACGCCGATCGTCTCCGACTCGTCGCCTTCGTCGCCCTCGTCGCCCTCGGGGAAGGCTTCATCCCCTTCGTCGCCCTCGTCGCCTTCGTCGCCCTCGGCCCCACCGGCCCAGCGCTCGTCGCCCTCGTCAGCTTCGCCTTCGTCTCCGGCTTCGGGTGAGTCCTCCGACTCGTACTCGAAGTCCCCTTCGGGGTAATTTTCCACACTCATCTCGACCTCCCCGCTCGGCTCGTCGAGCCGTGCTCAACCGATGTTCCGCGCGGTTTGCGGCCGTGGCCGTTGACCCGCGACTCCGTTCGCCGGTATTGCTCGGACGCCCGCGGCAGCCCGCGGTCGTCTTCGTCGTCGATGCCCGCGGCATCGTCGATGAACGTGATGCGCGCCATGTGGTGCGCCAGGTCGAGGACGGCGCGGGCGAGGTTGTTCTGCTCGCGCTGGATTTCCTCGACTTTGAGAAAGAGCTGCTCCTGCGATTTCAGGATGCGGAAGGATTGCTTCCGCAGGATCTGCACCTGATCGCGCAGCGACGTCAGATCCCCTTTCTGCAGCGCGTCGAGTTTCTCGACCAGTTCCTCGCTCGATTCGCTGCCCTGCAGCAGCTTGGACAGTACTGACATGACCACTCCCATCATGTCTGGGTTGAACGGCTTCGACTCCCCGCCGCCGTGCGATCCGTTGCCGTTCATCCGCGTGACCGCAGCCTGAAGGGCGTCCTGCATCGCTTTCGTTGTCTCTGTGTCCACGTGTCCTCGCTTCGTTTCTTCAGTGCTTCGCTCATTGGCCGTCAATTGGTGCTCGTTGCGTCTCTATGGAAAGCCGGCAGAGTCCGCCCACTCGTCGCACTCATCGAGCCCGTCGATCTCGCCAGGGGGATACTGAACCGCCTCGCTGAGCAGGAACAGGTGCGCGACCAGCGCCGCACGGTCGTCGGCGCTCGCCGGATCAACCAGAAAATCTCCATCGTCGCCGAGCAGGTACGCCGGGACCTCCGGCTCGTCCTCGCCGATGCCCTCGTTCAGCTCGGTCATCGCGCGACGCGACAACGCGCCGACCGTGTTCATGACAGCGGCGAGAGGAATCTGCATCGATCGCGTGTGGCCCGGCGCGCTCGTCGAAGGCACCGGGATGTTCACGTTTTGAGGAATACCCGATTGAAGCGTCTGCTGAAGCTGAGGATTGGTGAGGATGACCCGCAGCAATCCGAGCGCGTCCGTCTGCGGCGCGGCCGGCGCCATTCCGTACTGGTGATACGGATGTTGATACGGGTGCTGATACGGGTGCTGATACGGCTGTTGATACGGCTGCTGAAATTGACCGGGCGCGGGCAGCGGTGGAATCTGACGCTGCTGGAGCGCCTGGAGCAACATCGCGAGCTGATCGCCGCCCGCCATCTGCGGCGGACCGTAGGGCTGGGGCGGACCGTAGGGCTGGGGCGGACCGTAGGGCTGGGCTTGTCCCGGCGCCGGCGCAGCGCTGGTGTCAGAGCCAGGGCCCGCGGCGAACGGCGGCGGAGCGCTCGCACCAGGTTCGGCGCCAGCAGTCGGCATCGGTGCGGGCTGACCCGCATCTGGCGCGCCCGACGGTCCAGCTTGCGGGCGCTGTTGTCCTAAGCCCAGCGATGCCGCGAACTGCTGGGCCGCCTGGACTCCTTGAATACCGGTCTGCGCGTAATCCATCGCCTGTTGGAGACCTGAGCCAATTCGGCTTGCCGCGGATGCGAGCGAACTGAGCGTGCTGGAGCCTCCACCAGATGTCTGACCAGATGTCTGCCGGCCAGACGGTGTGGGTGATGTGCCCTGACGTTGAGGTGTGGGCGATGTGCCTTGACGTTGACCACCGCTTGGGGTGGTTCGCTGCGTCGTGGGGCTCGGTGGTCGCGTACCGGTTGTGCCAGACGTGCGCGATGGAGACGTCGTCGACTGTCGCGCGCCGCTTCCGCGCGTGGGCGAACTCGTCGACGTGGAGCGGGCGCCGCTCGACGACGACCGTGTGCTGCTGGTCGGCGCCGCTTCGAAGAACTCGTCGTCGAAGTCGAAGAAATCCATGCGATGCCTCGGACGCGACGTTCGTACGAAACGAAGCGTCCGAGACACTATGGATGCACGCGAAAATCAGGTCTGTGCGGTATCGTACGAACGATCGTTATTACTTCTGTGCGTCATCGTACAAACGATCCGTTGTGACGAAGTCGACGGGATCACGGAATTGTTTCTTGACGATGCTTCGTTCGAGGGTTAACGTGAGGCGATCGGTCCGCAAGGTAATCGCAAGCAACCCCGCACACGCGCGCACACGGCTCCGCCGTCCGTCGTTGTGCAATCTCGTGACGGTCGCGGCGAGCAATGGCCTCGCATACCAATGACGGGGAACACGTAGACGCACGGTCGGCTGCTAGTCAGACGCGACTCGTCATCGTCGATCATCTTCGCGGCAAGCACGACGATGCGATTGACGAGGTGCTGTCTCGCTGCGGCTTGACCGCTCGTCATGTGTCTGCGGCGTCGATTGTGCGCCGGCGCGCCGACGACTGTGGCATTGCTGTTGTCGCGGTCGCGGAACAGCCCGGCTCGCGCGCTGCCGTGTTGGACGACGTGTGCCGTCTGAAAGACGACGGCTACACCGTCGTGTGCCATGCCGCCGGCGCGAGCACGTGGCCGCTCGGCGTCCAATGTCGCCTCCTGCTCGCGGGGGCCACGCACGTCCTGGACAGCAGCTCGCATCTGTTCGCCGATGAGCTTCGCGAGCGTCTCACGGAACTGCTCAACGCGGCGATCGAACGCGCTCGCGAGAATCGGCTGCTCGAGCAGCAGATGGGCAACCTCGGCGTCGTTGGCTCGAGCGCAGGCATCACCGGCGTATTTCGCTGGATTGTCGCCGCCAGCGCGCTGACCGACGTCCCCGTTCTGATCACCGGCGAGACCGGAACCGGAAAAGAACTGGCGGCGCGAGCCATCCATCGGCTCGATCCGCGGCGGTGCGATCGGCCCTTCGTCGCGGTGAACTGCGGCGCGATCAGTGCCGGCCTCGCGGAGAGCGAGCTGTTCGGCCACCGGCGCGGCGCCTTCACCGGGGCGGAACGCGAGCGGCTCGGGTTGATCCGGGCGGCGCGCGGCGGCGTCCTGTTCCTCGACGAGATCGGCGATCTCGAACCGAATCTCCAGGCCAAGCTGCTCCGGGTCCTGCAAGAGCGTCACGTCCTCTCCGTCGGCGACGATCAGGAGGTGCCGATCGACGTCCGCATCATCGCCGCGACCAACCGCGATCTCGAGGAGATGATTCGACAGCGGACGTTCCGCTCGGACCTGTTCCATCGCCTCAACGTGCTGTCGGTTCGCATGCCTCCGCTGCGCGATCGACCGGAAGACATCGAGCCGCTGGTCACGCATTTCCTCGACAAATGTGCGGTGGAGTCACAGCAGAGATCGAGGACCGCGACGCCGGAAGTGCTGCGCGCGCTGCGGCGCGTTGCCTTACCGGGGAACGTCCGTCAGCTCGAGAACGTGATTCGCCGCGCGGTCGTGACCGCGAAAGACGGCGATCGCGTCCAGCTGCGCGACCTCCCGCCGGAGGTGTGGCTCGAGCTGAGCCGCGCCGACACGGCCCGAACGGTTGACGCGCTGGAGCCGCTGAACGCGCCGCCTCACGACGCGAGCAGCAACGGCGATGCCGCCAACGTCGCGCCGCCGGCGCGAGAAGACCGCGGCGCACCGCTCGACGCCGTCGCCGTCCTCGATGCGACCAGCTGGAAGCTCGAAGGCGCACTCGATCTGTGCGAACAGCAGCTCGTCGCCGCGGCGCTCGGCGCGTCGCGCGGCAACCGATCGCGGGCCGCCCGCCTCCTCGGCATCAGCCCACGGTGCATTTTCAACAAGATGCGCAAGCATCGCCTCATCGCATAGTTCGACGGGTACGAAGCGCACGAAGGTTTCACAAACGAAGACACGAAGAACACAGAAACGCACGAAGAAGAAGATCTAGGATGATCTGGTTTCTTCGTGCGTCTCCGTGCGCGTCGTGTCTTCGTGGTGAAACCTTCGTGCCCTTCGCACCCTCGACCATATTTCTCTCTTCCAGCGGCCCTGCACGAACGTGCCGGCACGTTCATGCCGACGTCGGCACGATCGTGCCGACATCGCGTTCCAGCCGCTGACGCGTTCTCGATCCGTCGATCGCGTCGAACACGCGTGATCGATGACGCTTCGCGCGATCTCGAGTCAGCTGGCGCGTCACGGCAGTCGCTTTGCTCTCCCGACCGCGGATTCGGGACACAGAGCGCATGGTGACCGCCGCCGAACGGAAGCTGAAGGGACGCTACGTGCGGTTCCTGGTACGACACATCCACCTGCCGGAGTCGGCGTCGGTCCTCCACCAGCTGCACGACGACGAACAGCTCCGAGGCAAAGTGGTGATGCTCTCCGACAGCGCGCAAGGCACGCGAACGTTCGTCGGCGTTCGGGTGCCGCGCGTGCGTGAGACCTGCTTCGTGCCGATCGACCGGCTCCTGCGCAAGAAGAGGAAGAAGAAGCCGGAGGCGCCATGAAGAACCGCATCCTCCGCGATCTTCCGCCGCAGGACCGCACGCGGCTCCTCGCCGCGCTGCAGCCGACCGCGTTCGAGCTCGGCGATGTCATTTGCGAGGCGGGACAGCGGCTCGACCACATCTACTTTCCGACGACGGCGGTCGTGTCGTCGTTGTATACGACCGAGGAAGGCGCCACCGCCGAGATGGGGCTCGTCGGCAACGACGGAGTCGTCGGCGTCGCGCTCTTTCTCGGCGGCGAAACGGCGCCGACTCGCGCCACCGTCGTCGTCGCCGGCGAGGCGCTCAAACTCAAGGCGCGCACGCTCCGTGAGGAATTTGCCACCGGCGGCCCCTTGCAGGCGCAGCTGCTTCGCTACACCCAATCGCTCATCACCCAGATCTCCTATAGCGCGGTCTGCAATCGCCTCCACGCCGTCGAGCAGCGTCTCTCTCGCTGGCTGCTGATGTGTCACGACCGTGTCGAGCGCGACGATCTCCAGATGACGCAGGAGTTCATCTCGAACGTGCTCGGCGGGCGGCGCGAGACCGTGACCGTCGCCGCCGGTCGATTGCAGGATGCCGGATTGATTCGCTATTCGCGCGGCCACATCACGATCGTCGATCGGAAGGGGCTCGAAGGCTGCGCGTGCGAGTGCTATCCGGCGGTCGCCGCGCAGCACAGCCGCCTCGCCGCCGTTTAAGCCGACTGAATCGACTGAACGATCAGCCGCTCCAGGAATGCGCGCAGCTGATTGAAGTTGTCGGGGCGCGTGGCGTAGACGTTCCGGCCGAGGGGAACCTCGGCACCTTCGTCGATCGTCGGCACGCAGAACACCACGACCGGCACCGAGACATCGATTTCGGCGCCGCGGCGGATGCGGACCGCGGCCGCGACGACCTCGGCCGGCGTGCCGTTGAGGCTGACGAGGATCAGATCGGGACAGCAGCGGGACGCGCGCTCGATCGCGTCCGCTTCGTGCCGCGCGGCCTCGATGTGATACCCGTCCGACGAGAGCAGCTGCTCGATTCCGTCCCTCATTTCCTCGTCGTCGGCCACGACCAGCACCAACGGCGTGTAATCGATATCCGACTCCGATTCGAAGAAGGAAGTGTCTGCCACGCGTTGCCAGCCTCGAACGCGTCGATCGTGAACGGGTCGGCCGCCGAGGTCTGTGCGTTGACGCACAGACCGGTGGGTCACCGCTTCGTACGATTGGCCTGCGCATGGACCCCGAACTGTGGGAAGTCTTCGAGTCCGGTTCTCAAGACGATGTGGTCGGCGTGATCATTCGGATTGCTCCCGGCGCCGCACCGCCGCCGATGGTCCGGATCGTGTGCCGCTTCGACGACATCTTCACAGCGCGCGTCCGCCGCGGTGACATTGTCGCCGCACGTCAAAGTGACGGCGTCCTCAGCCTGAAGGCGAGCACGAAGGTGACGCAGCCTCGCGCGCTCGAAGCCCTCCGTCCCGAAGATGTGAACCCAGA
>Ga0075423_10006903_pt1 | contig 10683 bp, 11 predicted proteins | sample SoiMethybrSBSTD2_FD_80114 | JGI IMG/M metagenome (GOLD analysis project Ga0075423, IMG submission 80114) | Bulk soil microbial communities from a Populus tree surrounding site in Tennessee, USA - Soil MetaG P. TD hybrid SBSTD2 | ecosystem: Environmental > Terrestrial > Soil > Tree plantation...
CGCCCATGTTCTGGCAATCCTTTCCCGGCATCGCTGGCCCGGAAACGTCCGGGAGCTGGAAAACACCATTTCACGCCTGGCTCTGTTCGCGGAAGGCCCCAACTTGAGTCTGCGGATCTGGCGAAGGATCCGGAGCTGGTGGATCGGATCGCGGACCTCCCCGGCGGCAGGAAGATCCCCGAGCCCGGTCTCAGCCGCACCGAGCTCCGCAGGGCGCTCAAGGCCGCGGCGGGAAATCGCGCTCAAGCCGCTGCGCTGCTGGGAATCTCGAGGGCCACGCTATTCCGAAAAATACGCGAATTGCGAATCAAGGACTGAAGGGGCGACCCGGTGGCGGTTTGAGATACGGCTCCGCCTGGGTCGACACGGGACCGCCCAGAGATGAATTGCGTGGAGTTCAGGCCTGTGCCTGTGGAGCGGAGGTCCCCGGGGACGGTGGGGGCAATGCGATGGACATCGGCCGGTTGGCCTTCACTTCGACTTCCTTCTCCCGATCCACCTTGCAGACGCTGCAAAGCGAAATCTCACCGATGCGACCGGTGAGGAACTTCCTTCGAATTTCGGTAGCCACCTCTCCGTTCCAGACCTCGTAGAGGCTCTTGTCCTGGATGTTTCCCAGGATGATCTTGGCTTCGTAGTCCGTGCAGCAGAGCACCAGATCCCCGTTGAACTTGATGTAGGCCTGCTTGAAGAGGCGAGTGCAATCACTGAAGTAGTCCATCTGCTCGTGGTGGGCGAAAGACTGGGCGTCGGCGATATTTCCTCCCCGGTTTTCGAGCATGGTATATCTGGCATTCACTCCACGTGCGCGCCAGTACTCGACTGCTTTGCGCGCATCGATGACCTCGGTATCAACCATGGTAATCCAGACGGCGGGCCGGGTGGCCTGCTTGCGCCGCATCTCCGAAAGGAGACGATCCACGTTCTCCATCGTACGGTCGAATTTCAGCCCGCCGCGCATGGTCTTCTCGTAAGCCTCCGGGTCGATTCCCTGGATGGAAATGGCCAACTCGTGCAAACCTTCTCCCAGCTCCAGGATTTGCTCTACCACGGCTGCAGTCAGCAACGAACCGTTTGTGGTGATGATGACCTTGGCGCGCGGATTGGCCTCGTTGATGTAGCGAATTCGCCGGAAAATGTCCCGATCGACGAAGGGCTCGTTCATCAGGTAGGGGCTGATGCGACGCACCCGGTGGTGGGCGCTCTCATCCACAATCTTGCGAAACAGCTCCCATTCCATCTTCCCCTTCGGCTGGCCGTCGGCGGTTGCCCCGTACGGGCAAAAAATGCAGTCAGCATTACAGCCGGTCTGAGTCTGAATCTGGATGTTCCGGGGAAACTTCGGCACGGGCCGCCGGGTGAGCCGTTTCCTCAACCGGGCGAGGAAATCGTCTTCAGGAAGAATCATGTAATAACGATTGATCTTCGGGTTACCGTGCTTCACTCGAGTCATTGCTCCAGCAACTCCGAGTAAACCGCTTCGGTCCTGCCGACCATTCGATCCACGTCGTATTGGCGGACCGATTCGCGACCGCCGCGCGCGCATTGTATTCGCAGGGATTGATCCGAGGCAAGCCGCAGGATGGCCGCGCCCAGGGCGGTGGCGTCTCCCGGCGGCACCAGGAGGCCTTCCACCCCCTCGTGAACCACCTCCTCGACACCTGAAATCGCAGAGGCCACGATGGGAAGGCCGCAGGCCATGGCCTCCTTCAGGACTGCGGGGGAACCCTCCCCGGAGACCGAAGGCAGGACGAACAGATCCATGGCCGGAAGGATTTCCGCGACCTCCTCCGAAAATCCGACGAGCCTGAACAGCTTCTCCAAACCCAACGCCCGGATTTGTCGGTTCAGCGCCTTTTCGCACTCCCCTCGCCCCACGATGATGAATCGCAGAGCCTCGTGCTCGGCGGCGAGCCGCCCGGCCGCCTCGACGAGCACCGAGTGGCCTTTATGTCTCGCGAGATGGCCCACGGTCCCCACGACGAACTCACGGGGATCGATGCCCATCGAGCGTCGGACATCCTGCCGCTCCGGCAATTGCCGGAATCGATCCAGGTCGATGGCGCTGTGGATCACGGCAATCTTGTCCCGCGGAACGCCTGAAGCGGACAGGTGATTTCGAATCCCTTCCGAAACCGCGATGATCCGATCGACGCGGTGAGTGTATTTCCACGCAGCCAGCGGATTGCGTGACAGGGAAAAGGAGACCCGGCGGCTCGCGACTGCGGGAATTCGGCCGGAAACGAAAGAGGCGAGCGTTCCCATCGTAATGGCATGTGACGTGTGATAGTGGACCAGATCGGGTCGAAACCGCCGGTAAAGCCGACCCAGAGCCAGAACGGCCGCCGGGTCGAACTCCCCTCTCGAGGCCACTGGCTGTACGGGGATGCCGGTGTCGCCCGATTTGGTGGCAAGCGGTGAACCCGGAGGGGCCACCACGAGGCATTGATGTCCCCGCTTCATCAATCCGCGCGACAACAGCAGGGTCTGGACCTCGCCTCCCCGCCAACCCCGTTCGGTATTGACGTGGAGCAGGCGGGCAGGCCTCACGGCTCCGGAGCCTCGCTCTCGTTCAAGCCCAGCTCCCAGAGTTTGGCATATTTCAGAAACACGCTGAAAGCACCCAGCATGGAGAGAGCCAAGCCGTGAATCCCATCAAGAAACCCAAGTCGGAACACGTACATTTTCAAGAAGCGCTGGAGCGGCCTCAAGGCGATGGAAACCCACCCGGATCGCTTGCCTTCCTTGAACATCTGGCTGGCTCCCCAATCGGAGTAGAGCTGCATCTTGCTCCAGTACTGCGAGAAGCTGCGGAAGGAATAGTGGAGAAGCGGACTCTGCAGGACCGGGAGAGGGCCGGGGAGCTCGATTTCCGCGTGGACCTCCCTGTCCTCGTAGCGGGCCATGTCGCGGCGGAAGAGACGGATAACCTTGTCGGTCTCCCAACCGCAGTGGTTCATCCTCTTGCCCAGGAAATGATTGACACGACGGATCCAGTAGCCGTCGTGGCGGGGCCCTTGTTCAAGAATCTTGCGGATCTCATCCGCGAGTTCGGGCGTCACCCGCTCGTCGGCGTCCACCAGGAGCACCCAGAGATGGCTCGATTGAGGGATCGCCCAGTTTTTCTGCGCAGCCGAGTTCAGATACTCGTGCTGGATGACGCGGGCTCCATATTCGCGGGCAATTTCCGGCGTCTTGTCGCGGCTGAAGGAGTCCACCACGAAGAGCTCGTCTGCCCAGCGCAGCGATTCGAGACAACCCCGGATGACCGCCTCCTCGTTAAACGTAGGGACGAGGGCCGTGAGCTTTTCAGTCATCCTTTCTCAATCTCTTTGAGTCGAGCCTGGGCTTCGCGAAAGTATTTTCCGTTGGGGTATTCCTTCACCAGGCGGACATAGTAGAGGCGCGCCTCGTCGGGGTTCAAGGTGGCCACCAGACAGTTCCCCAGCTGTAAGAGGGTCTCTTCAGTCCGGCTGTATTGGGGATACTTGTCGAGAATGACCCGATACCGATCGGCGGCACCCAGGAAATCTTTTCGCTTGTAATAGAAATTGCCCACGAGAAAATTATGCGCGGCGAGTTTTTCGCGGCATTGCAGAATCTGATCCTGAGCCTTGCCCACGTAGGAACTGTCCGGATAGAGACGCTCCACCTTCTCGAACTCGGTGATGGCCTTGAACGTGAGCTCCTGGTCCCGATCCGGCGCCAGCACCTGCCCGAACAGCGACATTCCCACCTGAAATTGCGCGTACGCAGCCTCTTCCCGCTGAGGATAGTAGGTCAAAAAGTTCCGATAAGCGGTGAGCGCTTCTCCCAGGTTCAAGATTCCACCTCCCAGGTAATAGGAATCGGCCAGTTTGAGCTGGACCAATGGGAGCAATTCCCGATCCTCCTGCGGAATTCTGGCCTGCAGGGTCTGGAAGAGAGAGCGCGCAGCGTAATACTTCTTTTTCTGCATTTTTTCCAATGCAGTTTGGTACAGCTGGTCGATAGGCTCGTTGAGGGCTGGTTTCTTCCGGTGGCAGGATGTAAGCGCCAGCAATGAGCACAGGAGGAGAATCGGCAATCGGCGGCGCGGGATCGCGAATTCGGGCAAGGCCCGATGCGAACTCATCGTCAGGGCCGGCTCAGAAGTTCTCGGTACTCCACCGGCAGGCGAATGACCTCTCCCTCCCGATTGACCGTCGCATGGACCGTACCTCCGTCCGCCAGCGGGCGATCGGTCCCCTGCCGGCGCAATCGGTATCGGAAGGCAACCCGGGAGGCGGAGATCTCCTCCAATTCGGTTTCGATCTCAAGTACCTCATCGTACCTGACCGGGCTGCGGTATCGGCAGGACGCCTCCACCACCGGCATGAAAACGCCTTGGGCTTCCATCTCGCCATAAGTGCATCCCAATTCCCGGAGCAGCTCGGTGCGGCCCAGCTCGAACCATACGAAATAGTGGGTATGATGGGCGACCCCCATTCGATCCACTTCCGGGTAGCGAACCCTCACGGAAGTCAGCGTCCGCCTCATCTCTCCGCCTCCCACATCCTGCGGAGAAGGTCCCGGACGTTTTCGGCGGGATCCCCCTTTCCGAAAACGGCATTTCCCGCCACCAGAATGTCCGCCCCGGCCCGGATCAAATCGGCCGCGTTGCCGGGTCCCACACCCCCATCAACCTCAATCCTGACCTTCAAGCCGCGATTTCCGACAATTTCACGAAGTTGTCTCACCTTCAGGAGCACCTCGGGAATGAAAGCTTGTCCTCCGAAGCCGGGGTTCACCGACATGAGCAGGACAAAATCCACATACTCCAAAATGTCCTGGAGAAGCGAAAGTGGCGTGGCCGGGTTGAGCACGACGCCAGGACTTGCACCAAGCTCTCGAATCCGAGTCACGGTTCGATGCAAGTGTGGCACCGCCTCGAGATGTACTGAAATCCAATCCGCGCCGGCATCTCGAAACGATTGGAGGAATTGATCCGGCTGCTCGATCATCAGGTGTACGTCCAAAGAAAGGGTCGTAATCCTGTCCACCGCTTGAACGATCGCCGGTCCGATGGTGAGATTGGGCACGAAGTGGCCGTCCATCACATCGAGGTGAATGGCAGCGGCACCACCCTGCTCCACTGCTTTTACATCCCCTTCCAGGCGAGCAAAGTTGGCTGAGAGGACCGAAGGAGAGAGTTGGGACTTGCCGATAGCGCTAGCCATGGTCCTCGACCTCCGCACTGACGGTCAGGCTGATCGAATCCCCTTCCTTCAGAGGGTAGCCCGCGAGGGGATACTGCTGCAGAATGATGCCGCTGGGGACTTCTTCCCGGGGTGCTTCGCGCCGCACGTTAGTGATGCGCAACCCCGCCTCGCTGAACAGCCGTGTGACCATCGCGAGATCCCTCCCCTCGACGCTCGGCATGACCCAGACTTTGCCTCGGCTTCCCTTGCTGACCAGCAAGTCGACGACCCCCTCCCGAACCCGTTGGGTTCCGGGTGGCGGCTCCTGCGCGAGTATGCGATCGGCATCCGCCGCGCCGCTGCTGGCATAGGCGATCTGGCCCAGCTTCAGGCCCGACTGTTGCAGCCCGATCTGCGCCCTCCTGGCGGGTTGTCCCACCAATTCGGGCACTTTCAAGACTTCCCTTCCCAAACTCACCAGGACTCGGACCTTTCGGTTACGCTTGAGCCGCGAGCCCTCGACTGGGTCCTGCGAAACAATCATCCCCTCCGGGACGAGAGGATCCATTTTTTCACCGCTCTTTTCGACGAAGAGCCCAGTGGGCTGCAGGCGTTCGGCGGCTTCCGAAATGGACATTCCATGCAGTGCCGGCACCGTTATCTCTCCCCCCCGGACGGCCTTGCGCATGGAGAGATAACCGCTCAACGCCGCGGTGGCAACCAGGCAGGCACCCACACCAACCCACTTGAGGGCGAGGGGGATGAGCGACGCTATCCGGGACTTCCCCGGGACGGGGGGGGAAATCGAAGGCATTGTCATTTAAGTGATTGAAAAATCGCCACTAATGTCGCCATAAAAAAGCACCGAATGCTAGCATAGCGTGTCCGGTGATTCAAGGCGTTCGAGGGAGCCGTAGCACTGCATCGAGGGGACTCACGGCCTCCATTCCGGCCACCACGCTCCTGGCAGGGCCTCCTGGCACAGGGTCCTTGTGAGTCCTGTGTGGCTCTCACCGGCGTCAAGCGCCCGGGCTGTCGGACACTCCAAAGCGGGCGCCGGGAACAAACCACCTCCCCCTCATGGCTTCCTTGCCAGTGACCTTGCGCCTTCCTTGGAGCTGAATCTCGCTCACTTCAAGGCAGGTGTTGGCTCCGCAAGCAACCCTCAAGGAGCCTCGAGACTCAAGCAGAGTGCCCTCGGGGACCGCATGCGGCATTGGGATCTGACACACGTCGGCAAGCCATATCTTCACATTCATCTCTTGATAGGTCGTGAATGCCCCCGGGCGTGGATTAAGCGCCCGAATCTGGCGAACGATGGCTGGCGCCTCGGCTTGCCAATGAATCCGTGCAGTTTCCTGGTGAATTTTCGGGGCGTAGGACTGTCGATCCACCACCTGAGGGCGGGGATTCAGCGTGCCTTGCTCCAGGCCCTGGAGAGTCTGCACCATCAATTCCGCTCCTAGAACCGCCAGACGAGCCTCAACCTCTCCTGCGGTTTCCCGAGCCCCGACCGCGGTCTCCCGTTGCAGGAGGATGGGACCCGTGTCGATGCCTTCATCCATGATCAGAGTGCTCACTCCAACGACCGATTCCCCGCGAAGGATCGCGTGGGCAATCGGGGAAGCACCCCGATATTTCGGGAGAAGCGAAGCATGCAGATTGATGCACCCCCTGTGAGGAGTGCGTAAGAATTCGTGAGGCAGGATGAGTCCATATGCAACTACCACAGCCGCTTCAGGCTTCTGCGCCGCCACTAGAGCTAGCGCCTGCGCATCCAATGCTTCCGGCTGAATGACGCTCAGTCCGAGGGAGAGCGCCCGCTCCTTGACGGCGCACGCGCGGGTTTGCCTGCCTCTGCCTGCCGGGCGGTCGGGCTGACAGAGCACCAGTAGAATGGAATGACCCGATTCGTGGAGTTGGACCATTGAGGGAACTGCGAATTCCGGAGTGCCGAGGAACACCAGCCTCAAGCGCCGACCCCGGGCCAGTCTCCATCGCGGATGAGCTTTTGAATTTTCTTGCGCAGGAGTCTGCGTTTGAGAGGACTCAAACGCTCTAGGAAGAGAATCCCATCCAGATGGTCGATTTCATGCAGCAAGGCTCTCGCCATCAACCCTTCACCCCGAATTCGAAACGGCCTCCCTTCGAGATTGAGAGCCTCCACCTCGGTCTGCAATGGACGGGGAACCAGTTCGGTGATGCCTGGTATGCTGAGGCATCCTTCTTCGTCCAGTTGTTGCCCGTCCGAAGAGAGGACTCGAGGGTTGATTAGGACCACGAGGGCACTCGGGTCCTTTCCAACGGATAGGTCGACCACCGCTACCCTTTCCAGAACCCCAACCTGATTTGCTGCAAGTCCCACACCGGGCGCGGAATGCATGGTTTCAATCATGTCCGTCACCAACCGACGAACCTCTGAATCAATGGAAGATACTTCTCGAGCGCGGGTATTCAGAACAGGCTCTGGATATTTGACGATGGGTCGAACGGCCATGGGGAGTTTTGAGGCTTTTTGAAAAACCTTCGGCTCCTGGTGACCCAGCGGGTCTGCCTCAGGAGCCGAACGCAAGCTAGCACGCTGATTCATTGATTGTCAAGAAACACTCAAGGCTTGTCCTTCTTCTGCTTATTCCCTCCGTCCGGCTTGCTGACGGGAGCTGGGCGGGTTGCTCCAGGACGCGGGGGTCGCGTCTGAGTTTGGTAGGCTCCGGTCCCCGGCTGCGTTCCGTTGCTCGTCTTGGGTCGATCGGCAGTATTGCGGCCTTGAGAGGGTCCGGTTCCCGGGAGCTGAGTTGATGCTGGATTGCCCTCTTTCAAGATCCGGTTCAGGACCCGGCGCGAAGGGTCGTCCAAAGCCGAAGGGACCCGGGGCGGAAGCGATTTCACATCGCCGCGGTGTTGCCCTCCAGGCTGCCCTTGCCGTTGAGGGTTCTCCACTCTTGGATTGTTCAGAGCGCGCGGCCTGATTGGCTCAACCGATTGAAATTCTCTGTGTGGTGTAACTCCTCTCGGTATCGCAGAACCTGGGGTTACCCGAAGTGTTGGAGCCGGCTTCCCCTCGCCACGGTGCGGGTCACTGCGGGACTGAGTTGGCCGCCGGGGAGTCGCCGATTCGCGGCGATCCGCCTGCCGAAAAGAGGAAATCCCCGGTTGATTCCGCTCGAGCGGTCTCCGACGATCGGAATCGTTCCGGACAGTCTCCTGCACAATCTCCGGCTCAACACGGACCTGCCTTTCGTCGAAATGCGGAAGAGATCTTGTAGCAATGGCGCCTTGCAGATGGGGAACCCGATCGGCTCGGACGATGTCTCGATTCAGATTCTTGCCGCCCCAGCGATTCAGCGGAAGGAAATTCCATCCCCCGCCGTATTGACTGACGGTGGAACTGGTGTAGTTGAGGCTCACATAGGCAGGACGATTGTAGAAATCGAGCGGGCACCAACCGACGTAAGAGGGTGTGACCGCCCAACTGACCCATGCACCGGAGTAAACCGCCCCCGGAATCCAGACCCAGCCGGCGCTCGTCACCCAACTCCAGCGGCCGTAATGGTAGGGTAGCCATCCCCAGGGCTCGTAGGAGACCCACGTCCATCCTCGGGGACACCAACTCCAATATCCACTGCAATAAGGCCTCCATCCCACCTGGACGATGCCGGGGTGCCAGACCCACCCGAATGTCGGGATATATCGCCAGTCACCATAGTAGGAGAGCTCTGAGACATAATGCCGGACCGGTGGAGGGACCTCGTCCACAACGCCGGCTTCTTGATCCGATCCCGAGTCGGAAACATAGCTTCCTACTCGCTCTTCGCACCACTCCCCGAAAGCGTCCCTGCGGGAGGTATTAACGGGCCAGGGCTCTTCGGGCGCCCCTCCGGATTCCACGCGGCTTTGTTGGCCGCTCCGGACCAGAGCGGAACCCTCGTCCCCAGCCAGTTCTACGACCCCTCGGTACGAAACCACTGTGGTAGCGCCACCAGCTGTCTCGACTCGGAATCTCCCGCGACTCATCAGATATATCGACGATTCAGCAGTGTCGATGCGCATCTCCGACTTCTGCCCCCCCTCTCCCATGACGTCTCCCTCGAGGGTGCCTTCCTGCAGCACGAGCACCGTTCCCTCTCGGGAGTCATCGCTGGTGTCCTGAACGGCCAGAATCTGGAGGCGGGCCCCGCCGTCGAGCCATATCATCGAACCCTCTGGAAGCTGTATTTCCAAGGGTCCCCCGTCGACTTCGATTCTGTCTCCAGGAAAGAGGGGGGTATTTACGGTTGCCGTAATCCGATCCTGTTCCCGCTCCCGTTGAATCGTGGCCGATCCATCGAGGTCACGGATCCGGGCTGGAACTGCAGCGTCGCTTTCGTCGGTTGTTGGAGTGTCGGCCAGGCCAGGAAGGAAGGAAAGAGGAAGGCACAGCACGAACGATGCAATCCATTTATGGGAAACCGCTTCAACCACCTTCCACCTCCGCTCCCAACTCGCTCGGGATGTGGATCCCGGGTAGAGCCGGCCCAGTTCCATGAGCTAGAACCGTGCCAGTCCCTGCTTATCTCTAACCTGAATCCTTGCAGTGGCCAGGTCCCAGCCCCGGCTCCTCCTTACGGGGCCCGATTTGTCCGGTGGGAGCGGATATGTCCCATGCGGTGGTCAAGTCGCACCGCATTAAACGGCAGGTCTTGACCCTTGCCCGGGGCAGAGCGTAGATTCTTAAGGAGGTCTTGTCCCCTCCCGAGGGTTTCTCGATGTATCCTTCACTGAGACGAACCCGCGACTGTCTGCCCCCTCCAAATCGGCTGATACCGGCCGTCCTTCTCCTGCTGTCATTCGCGAACCTACCTCTCCACGGGAGCAGCGACACGACTTCGGGGGACGGCGCCCGTCAGCCGAAACTGAACCTGACCGCGACTCCCGCATTCGGGTTCGCCCCGTTGACGGTCCAGCTGGTGGCTACGTTGACAGGAATTGACCCGAAGGATCCGAATTTTTGCCATGCGGCCGTGACCTGGGTCAGAGTTGACCCGGGAGCAAGTCCTGAGAAAGAAACCCGCGTGACGGAGGCTCCCCGATGCGTGCATGATGAGGACGAGCCCTCCGTGGCAACGACCTTCAGCAAATCGTTCGATCTGTATCAGGCCGGATCCTATCTGTACCGGGTGTCGGTGTTCGGGAAAAACGGTAAAGAGATTCGATCGAACTATATGACCATCAAGGTGCTTCGCGTCCCGTGACCGCAGCTCACCGCGACCGCTCGGGCGAGCCCGACGGGGCTGGAGGTAAAGGTGCCGTCTGAGGATGACCTCCCTCCTTCCCCTCTTCTTCGTTGAAGCGTAGAACCCTGAAGGTGGCTGTGGTCGGGTTGGGTGCCACCGATTCCAGGCACCAATCGGCCTTCCCCAGAGTGTTGGCGGTCCACAGCCAAGTCAATTCCACAGAATCCAGGACATTTCTTTCCGAACCCCGCGTTTTCCCTAGTTTAAGTGCGATCACCGATCCCAGGGGTTCGCCCAGGAGATACAGAATC
>Ga0075423_10006906_pt1 | contig 10681 bp, 16 predicted proteins | sample SoiMethybrSBSTD2_FD_80114 | JGI IMG/M metagenome (GOLD analysis project Ga0075423, IMG submission 80114) | Bulk soil microbial communities from a Populus tree surrounding site in Tennessee, USA - Soil MetaG P. TD hybrid SBSTD2 | ecosystem: Environmental > Terrestrial > Soil > Tree plantation...
CACCGTAGGGGTACACATCGGCTGGATCACCTCCCTTTCTCGGCGAGGCCCGACTCGAGGCCCAGGTGCCCACTACCTCGCACCGGACGCCGACTCCCGGCGGGAGGCTCGATCACGTCGTCGTCGGCGGAATTGCCGACGGGAGACGCCAGAGAGAGCCTGTGTGCGCTCCGATCGATTTTGACAGCATCGTACCCACTCGCCGATGGGCGTGCAAAGGCTTTTTTACTTCACCGCCATGCGGCCCTCGTTCCGCTCGATCACGCCCTTGCCAACGCCCTCCACTTTCTCGAGATCCTGCACGCGGCGGAACGGCCCGTGCGCCTGACGATACTCGATGATGCGATCCGCCGTGCCCGGCCCGATCCCGCTCAGCTTCATCAGCTGCGCCCGGGAGGCCTCGTTGATGTTAATCTTGCCGTCGGCCTTCGCCGTCTTCGCGCCACCGTCCTTGCCCGGCTTGTCGTCGGCTGCCGCGGTCCCCGCGACCAGCCCCACCGCCAGCGCCATCGCCAGCCCCCATCCGATCCGATTCATACTCATCGCGCCCCTCCTTTGAGTGATTGGGACGATCATTCGTCCGAGGCGATTTGATCGAGACGAGGGGCGCCGAACAATGTCCAACGTTCGATACGGCGGCGTGACGCCGGGAGGATACGGGTCAGGGCGCGACGCGGAAGCTGAAGTCGCCCTCGACCACGTGGCTGTCGACCGAGAGGACGCGCCAGCGGACCACGTACCGGCCGGCGCCGATGGGCTCGAGCGGCACGCGGAGTTGCCGGGGTGATCCCGGCTCGGTGTGCGCCTCGCCCCGGTCCACGCGGCGCCCCTTCTCATCGGTGACCTGCACGGTGGAGAAGGCAGGCTCCAGGCGCTCGGTGAAGCGGAGGCGTACCTCGGTCGGCGCGGCCTTCACCGTGCTGCCCGGACGCGGCTCCGCGCGCTCGAGGAAGGAGTGCGCGAAGGCCACTCCGGCGACCAGCGAGACGAGCACGGTCAGGGCGAGCGCGCGCCGAGGGAACGGGGCGGTGAGACGCGGCATCGGCACCGCCCGCTATTCCTCCGCCGAGCCGGCGAGGCGCTTCACGTATTCCTCCCACTCCCAGGGCAGCATCGCGCGCTTGCGGTTGTTGCACGCCTTGCAGGACGGCACCAGGTTGCCCCGCACCGAGCGGCCCCCGCGGATGAGGGGAACCAGATGGTCGGCGGTGAGCGCCCGCGCTCCCACCTGGGCCCGGCAGTAGTAGCAGACTCCCTCGCCGATGCGCCGCTTCCACCAGCCGCTGGCCCGCAGCTCGCGCGCGCGAGCCTTCTCGCGGCGCAGCTCGTCGTGGCTGATTTGCGGGACGTAGCGCGGCTCGCTCACGCGTCGGCTCCCGCCGGGCCCGCCACGGTCGTCAGACGCTCCGAGAGCTCCTCCCACTCCTTCATGAGCCAGGCCACCTGCTCCTCGGCCCGGCGGCGCGCCTCCGCGATCTCGCGGGCTCGCGCGCCGTCTCGATAGAGATCGGGATCGGCGAGGGCCAGGCCGATCTCGGCGAGACGCCCTTCCAGCTCGCCGATCTGCTTCTCGACGGCGCCGAGCCGCTCGCGGATGGCCTTGACCTCACGCTCGAGGGCACGGCGGTCGGCCTTGCCGGCCCCGTGCTCGCCACGTGGGGGCGCCGGCGCGCGGCTGGGCGCCGACGCCACGGGCTGAGCCTTGGGCGGGCGCGCGGCGGGCGCGGGCGGCGCGGGGGGAGCCTGTGGCGCGGCCCGAGCCCCCGCCTTGGCGGCGAGGTAGTCGTCGTAGTCGCCCAGATAGTCGGTGAGCCGCCCGCGATCCACCTCCACCACGCGGGTGGCGATGCGATTGATGAAGTAGCGGTCGTGGGAGATGAACACGATGGTGCCGGTGAAACCCCCGAGCGCCGCCTCCAGCACCTCCTTGGACGCGAGGTCGAGGTGGTTGGTGGGCTCGTCCATGCACAGGAGCGCCGCCGGCCGCACCAGCATCTTGGCGAGGGCGAGGCGCGCCTTCTCGCCACCGGACAGCACCGCCACGCGCTTGTCCACCGCGTCGCCGCTGAAGAGGAACGAGCCGAGGATGGTGCGGAGTCGGGTGTGGGTAGCCTCGGGCGCCACCGCCTCGATCTCCTCCAGGACCGTGCGCGCGGGATCGAGCGCGTCCAGCTGATGCTGGGCGTAGTAGTGCACCTCGACGTGGGCGCCCAGCTCCCGCTCGCCCGCGTCGACGGGCAGCACGCCGGCGAGGATCTTGAGCAAGGTCGACTTCCCCGCCCCGTTGATGCCCACCAGCGCCACGCGCTCGCCTCGCTCGGCGGCGAAGTCCTCCCCGGCGTAGACCACGTTGTCGCCGTAGGCCTTGTGGATCCCGGTGAGCCGCTCGACGACGCGCCCGGTGCGCGGCGGCTGCGGGAACTTGAAGTGGATGTGCCGCGCCGCCCCCTCCACCTCGATTCGCTCCACCTTCTCGAGCATCTTGATGCGACTCTGCACCTGCCGGGCCTTCGACGCCTTGTAGCGGAAGCGCTCGATGAAGCGCTCGATCTCCTCGATGCGCTTGGCCTGGTTGCGGGCGCGCGCCTCGGTGAGCGCGCGACGCGCCTCACGCTCCACGAGGTAGTGGTCGTAGTCCCCGGGGTAGACGTCGATGGCGCCACCGGTCAGGTCGGCGATGCAGGTGACCATGCGGTTCAGGAAGTAGCGGTCGTGGGAAACGATCACCACCGTCCCGTCATACGACGTGAGGAAGTTCTCCAGCCAGCCCAGCGACTCCAGATCCAGATGGTTGGTGGGCTCGTCGAGCAGCAGGAGATCCGGTCGCACGAGCAGCAGGCGAGCGAGCGCGGCCCGCATCCGCCAGCCGCCGGAAAACTCCCCGAGCCCGCGATGCACGACGCCGGGCGCGAAGCCGAGCCCGCCGAGGATCATCTTGGCCTCGGCCTCGAGGCGATAACCGCCCAGCGCCTCGAAGCGATGCTGGAGCTCGCCATAGCGGTCGGTCAGGGCCGAATCCGCGTCCGGCCGCGCCATGGCCTCGGCGAGTCGCTCGAGCTCAGCCTCGAGCTCCCAGACCTGGTCGTAGCCGGACAGCGCCTCCGCCAGGACGGTGCGCTCCATGCCCCCGGCCACCTCCTGGGGGAGATAGCCCACGGTGATCCCGCTGTCGAGGTGGACCCGCCCCTCGTCGGGCTCCTCCGTTCCGGCGAGGATGCGGCAGAGCGTGGTCTTCCCCGCACCATTGGGCCCGACGAGGCCGATGCGCTCGCCCCGGACCACTCGCCACGAGCAGTCACGGAGGAGCGCCTGGCCCCCGTACCCTTTGGCGATCGACTCCAGCGAGATCACGTGATGCGCGCGCCCCCTTCTCGCCTCAGCCCATCACCTGGACGCGCTCGGGCACGACCTTGTAGATCACGCGCACCTCGCCCGGCTGGCGGTGCTGGTACTTGTCCACCCCCGTGTACTTCTTGGCCAGCGAGTCGATGTGGGCGTCCGCGCCCGTCTCCGTCGTCTCGGCGATGCGGCCGCGGATCTGGAGGTAGCGGTAGGGATTGTCGGGATCCATGATCGCGAGCGCCACCTTCGGCGTGCGCCGCATGTTCTTGTCCTTCACCCGGCCCTTGGCGGTATTGAAGCGGAGGTGCGTGCCGTCCCAGTCGAACCACACCGGCGTGACCTGCGGCGCGCCATCGGCGCCCACGGTGGCGAGGGCGGCGAAGGCCTTCTTCTTCGTCAGGACGTCCTTGAACGCGTCGGGAATCGTGACCATCAGGAGGCTCCTTTCTTCAGCGCATCGAGGACGGCGAAGGCGTGACGGACCGACTTGATGGCGAGGGTCCCGCCCATCAGCACACCGACGTCCATGGTCTCGGCGATCTCCGCGTCGCTCGCACCCAGGTGGAGGACCTCCTCCACGCGGTGCTCGATTCAGTCGAAGCAGTTCTGCGAGATGGCCACCGCGAGGGCGGTGAGCTCCTTGTGCTTCTTGCTGAGCGCGCCGTCGGCGAAGACGTGCTTGCCGACCTCGCTGAACGCGGCGGGCACCCGCATCGTGCTCTTGGCGACGAGACCGGCCAGGCGCTTCCGCTCCGCATTCTTCTCGTGCAGATGGAACATCAGGCGTCCTCCTTCCGTGGCAGGGTTTCGGTGAGGGTCCGTGCGCGCGCCTCCGCCATGCCACGGAGGGCGAGCAGCAGCCGGACCATGCATTGCTGGACGAGCGCGCCGTCCTGCGCGGTGGGATCCGACATCCACGAGCGCGCCACGTCGCCGCCGTCGGTCTGGAAGCCGAGCGTCGGGGAGAGCGCCTGCAGGCGCAGCAGCAGGTCGTCGGGCGGCAGGCCCGTCGCCCGCAGCCGCGCCACCACCGCGCCGCGGACGGCCGCGTTCCAGATGCCGGTGAGGGCTTCCAGGAGCGCGGCATAGCACGTGGCGTCGGGCCTCTGCCCGAGATGCTCGAGCACCGCCGCGACCAGAGGATGCACGGCGGGGCGGCCTTCCTCGTCCTCGCCGACCAGGCCGACGAGCAGCGGATCCTTGGCGAGTCCGGCACGCTCGAAGATCGCCACGAGATCGGACACCGGGACCGGCGGAAGCCCGGCGAGACGGTCGAGCAGCGGCTGGTCGCTGCTCATCAATGGCCCCCCGTGCAGCCCGCGCAGCGGCACAGCCCTCGCAGGACCCCATAGGGATAGAGACTCTCGTGCCCGTCGGCCCAGGTCACGCGAAGCGCGTCGGGCAGCCGCTTGATCTCGCGCGGCCAGGTCATCGTCTCGGTGAGCGGCGCAGGCTCGGTGCCCGCCGCGGCGGGATCGTCCTGCCGCAGGCGGTCGAAGGGAAAGATGCTCGAGTGCCCGTCGGCCCAGGTGACGCCGATGGCGTAGCGGCCCACCAGGTGGACGTCCTTCGGCTCGCCCGGATTGCCCTGGCCGAGAATCGGCAAGAGACCCTTGATCGTCATGTGCCGCCTCCCACGTCCGCACGCGTCAGGCGCTGCCCGGCCAGCAGATAGTGGACGACGAGGTTCTGGTGCGCGCCCCATCGGGCGGCGCGCCGCCGGATGGCGCGCTCGCTCAGGTGCCGGCCACGGTTGTAGAAGTGCGCGAACGCCTTGCGCACCGCGAGGTCACCGGCGGGGCAGACGTCGCCGCGGCCGAGGCCGCGCGCGAGGAACCAGTCCGCCGTCCAGCGGCCGAGCCCCCGCACGGCGGTCAGCGCCTCGATGATCTCCTCGTTGGTCCGCGTCGCGAGGGCGACGAGGTCGAGCTCACCCCCGTCGATGAGCCGGGCGAGGCCGATGATGTACTCGGCCTTGCGGCCGCTGAACTTCATCCGGCGGAGATCGCGCACTCGCGCCCGGGCGAGGACGGCCGGCTCAGGGAAGGCGTACACCGTCTCGGCGCCCACGCGCAGCGCGGTGCCGTACCGGCGCACGAGGGCCGCGCGCAGGGCAAAGGCGAAGGTGAGGTTGACCTGCTGGGCGCAGATCGATCCCACCAGCATCTCGAAGGGCTCGGGCATGAGGGTGGGCCGGAGCCCGTGCAGGCGCGGCGCGAGATCGCCCAGCACGGGGTCTTCCTTGGCGGCGCGGTAGAACGCCTCGAGGTCGAGGTCGGCCCCGCAGATGCGCCGCGCCTCCGCGACGGCGGCGGCGAGGATCTCTGGGCGGCGCGCGCTCGGCACCGCCACCGTGACCCGCGTGGCGTCGCCGTCGCCCGTCCACCGCAGCTCGTAACCGTGCCAGCGCGCGCCCACGCGCACCGCGCGGCGGAGCACGCCCTCGGACAGCCGGTTCACAGGGTCCTCGCCCCACGTCTGGAACCGCGAGAAGGTGCGGGCGAGATCGAGGGGGCCGGGGACGTCGAGAATCGCTTCCATCGCAACGAGTCAGTGTACCAGAGGGGGCGGTCAGCCTCGGAGGTGGAACGGAACGTCCACCACAACGACGCGCTTGCGGAAGAGCAGGGCGCCCTTCACGAGCAGGGCGGTCTGGTTGTGCAGGAGGTGCTGCCACCAGCGGCTGGGGATGAACTCCGGAATGATGATCGTGACCACGTGGTTCTCGCCCAGCGCGAGCAGGTGGTCGAGATAGTCGAGGAACGGCGCGAGGAGAGAGCGGTAGGGGGAGTTCAGCACCACCAGCGGGATGCCCATACCCCACTTCCCCCACTTCTCCTCGAGCCGGCGCGTCCGTTCCGGGTCCAGCTCGACGAACACCCCCTTGACCGAGGGCGAGATCGCCTGGCCGTAGCGGAGCGCCGCCACCACGCCCTTGTGGAGGTCGCCGACCAGCACGAGCACGGTGTTCTGGATCGGAGGCGGGGGATCGTATCCCTCCATCGAGAGCTGCCCCGCCACGTCGGCATAGTGGCGGTGCACCGTCATGAACGCCGCGACGAGGAGCGGGATGAGCAGCACCACCAGCCATGCCCCGTGGGTGAACTTGGTCCCCGCGATCACCAGCATGACGAGGCCGGTGGCCGTCGCCCCGATCGCGTTCAGCCACGCGCGCCACCACCACCCCTCCTCGCGCACGCGCAGCCACCGCCGCACCATGCTCGACTGCGAGAGCGTGAACGAGATGAACACGCCCACCGCATAGAGGGGAATGAGGGCGTGAGTGTCGCCGGCGAAGATCACGACGAGGAGGGCGGCGAGGCCGCCCAGGATCAAGATGCCGTTGGAGAAGACCAGCCGATCGCCGCGCGTGCCGAACTGGCGGGGGATGAAGCCGTCGCGGGCGAGGAAGAAGGCCAGGCGCGGGAAGTCCGCGAACGAGGTGTTGGCGGCGAGGATCAGGATGGCCATGGTGACGGCCTGGATCTCGTAGTAGAGGAGGCCGCCGCCGAAGATCTGGCGCGCGAGCTGGGACACCACCGTCTCCTCCTCGCGCGGCATCACGTGGTAGTGGCGGGCGAGGAAGGTGATGCCCATGAACAGCACGACGAGGATCACGCCCAGCCAGACGAGCACGATGCGGGCGTTCTTGGCCTCGTTAGGCCGGAAGGCCCCCACGCCGTCCGACACCGCCTCCACGCCGGTGAGGGCGGTGCAGCCCGAGGCGAAGGCGCGAAGGATGAGGAAGATCGACGCGTTCTGCAGGCCCACCGTCACGACCTCGGGCGGGGGCGGCGCCGGCGTCTCCCAGCCGAGGACCCAGCGGGTGAAGCCGTAGCCGAGCATCCCGGCGCAGCTCACGATGAAGAGATAGGTGGGCGCGGCGAAGAGCTTGCCGGACTCGCGGAGGCCGCGCAGGTTGGCGGTGGTGATGCCGGCGATGCAGAGCACGCCCAGGAGCACGCGGTACCCGAACAGAGACGGGAACGCGGAGGTCAGCGCGGCGATGCCGGCGGCGACGCTCACCGCCACCGTCAGCACGTAGTCGATGAGGAGGGCCGCGGCGGAGACCAGGCCCGGCAGCGTCCCCAGATTGTCCTTGGTGACGATGTAGGCCCCGCCGCCGCCCGGATACGCCCGGATCGTCTGGCGGTACGAGCTCACCACGATGGCGACCAGCACCGAGATCCCCACGCCGATGGGAATCGAGTAGGCGAGCGCGCCCACTCCCGCGATGCTGAGGACGAGCAGGATCTCCTCCGTCGCGTACGCGACGGAGGAGAGCGCGTCGGAGGCGAAGACCGCGAGCGCCGCGCGCTTCGACAGCCGCTCATGACGGGCCTGCGCCGTCGGGATCGGTCTCCCGACGAAGAAGTGCTTGAGCGCGTGGAGCTTCACGGTGCGGGTTCCGGAGGCCCTACGCTGGGCCTCCGGCGCCCGCATGGGCAAGGCGCGGGCCTAGCCGGCGGACGACTTTCCACCCTTTCCGGCCTCTTCCTTGGCCTCCGGCTTGGGGTCGGGCGCCTCCACTCCGCGCTTGAACTCGCGGATCGCCTGACCGAGGGACTTCCCCAGCTCCGGGATCTTCGAGCCGCCGAACAGGACGAGGGCGATGGCGAGAATCAACATCAGCTCCTGCGTACCCAGACCAAACATGACGATCTCCTCTCTCCATGATGATGGCGCGCGCGTGACGCGGCGGAACCACTAGGAGAGCGGCGGGGCGCGGAGGCGAGCGGCGAGGGGTGCGGCGAGGGATCGGGCGCAGGGGACGCGGAGGGGCAGCGCCGCCCGCGCGGCCGCGATGAGGACGAGGGCGAAGACGGGCAGCACCATGGCCGGGAGGCCTTCGGTGACGAGCCACAGGGCGTCGTCGCCGTCCCCGCCGTCGAAGTAGCCGGGAGGCGTGAGGGAGTCGGGAAGCCCGAAGGTCGCCCCGCCGAAGGTGGCGAGGAGCCCCAGCAGGACAAGGGTCACGACCATGCCGTGCGCCCGGCTCATGCACGGAGTGTGACCCACGGCATCAGGACATGTCAAACTAGGCCGCATGCCGAGCTTTCCGGACGCCACCTCGCCTCCGCCGCCCAGGATCCTACTTGCGGCTCAACTGGAACGAGGGTTTGGGTTTATCGTGGCGAACTGATCGTGGATCCGGTCGAGCTCCTCGCGCACTGGGGCTACCTCGCCCTCTTCCTCCTCGTCATCCTCGGGAACATCGGTCTGCCCGTTCCCGAGGAGACCATCCTGATCCTTGCCGGCTACATGTGCTGGCGCGGCGAGCTCCACCTGCCGGTGGTCCTGGTCATCGGCATCGTGAGCGCGGTGGGCGGCGACAACATCGGCTACTGGCTCGGCCATCGCTACGGGCGCGGCACGCTCGAGCGCCACGCGTCGTGGCTGCTCGGGCACCCGCGCCGGCTGGAGATGATGCAGGACTTCGTGTCCCGGCGCGGCATGCTCGCGGTGTTCATCGCCCGCTTCGTGCCCGGGCTTCGCTTCATGGCGGGGCCGCTCGCCGGCGCGCTCGGCATGCCTATCGCCCGGTTCTTCGCGGCGAACATGCTGGGCGCGCTCACCTACGTGCCCCTCGTCGTGGGGCTGGGATACACGATCGGGTACGGCCTGGGCGAGTACGTCGAGCGGCTGCGGCGGTTCGGCACGGACGTGGAGGGCTATGTGCTCTTCGCCGCGCTCGTCTTCTTCGGGTTCATCCTCGCGCGCCGTCTGCTCCGCGCGAGGCACGCCGGGGACGGGAGCTGAGCCCCCCGTCCCCGGCGACCGGGGACGGTTCAGTGCCCTTCGCCGAACCCGTCCGAGCCCTTGAGGCGCTCGTCCGTCCCCGGAATGTAGCGCCGCTCGAGCTCCTGGAAGTGCGCCACGCGCGCCATGACGTGATGGCTCTCGGTGGGATGCCCGGCCTTGAGGCGCTCCAGGCTCCACTGAGCCTGCTCCTCGTTCTTCGCCAGCTCGTGCATGTGGTTCCACACCGAGTACATGGCGGCGTGGGCGCCGAAGAGCGTGATGAAGATGAACTTGTAGCCCAGCTCGCCGAGTTCCCGGAATGTCAGAGGGTTCCCATCGCGATTCCACTTGAACGACGAGGAGTAGTTGAACGCGAGCGGAAGCTTCGGGTGCGACTGGCGCATGGCGCGCGCGAACTCGATGGCGGGCCCGCGGTCCGAGGACGAGAGCTCGGCCCACACGAGGTCGACGCCGGCGTCGGCGTAAGCCCGGCCCCGCCAGATCGCCTCGTCCATGCTGCCGCCCACCGCGCCGAATGCGTCGGTGCGCGCGATGATGACGAAATCGCCGTCGAGCCGGTCCCGCTCGGCGAGGGCGGCGCGGTACTTCCCGATGGCCTCCTCGCGGCTCACGATGGTCTTGCCGGCGATGTGGCCACAGCGCTTGGGGAAGCGCTGGTCCTCGAGATGGATGCCTGCCACGCCCGTCTTCACGAACTCCTGGACGGTACGCATGGTGGACAGCGCATTGCCGTAGCCGTCGTCCGCGTCGGCGATGATGGGCGCTTCGACCGCGCTGGCCACCATCGAGGCGGTGCGGGCGACCTCGGTCTGGGTGAGGAACCCCATGTCCGGCCAGCCGTTCATCATCGCCACCGAGTAGCCCGAGAGGTAGATCGATTTCATGCCCGCCCGCTCGGCGATCTGGGCGTCGAGCGGCGAGTAGATACCGCCGGTGAAGAGGTAGGGCTCATCGCGGAGCAGACTCCGGAAGGCCGTGCCCTTGCTTTCCATGCGCGTCACTCCTTCTTCGCGAGGTGAATGGGGCCGAGCGCCGGCTAGCCGGCGAGGGCGGCACGCGGCCGCACGGCGGGATCCCAAGGCAATTCGAGGATGCTCTCCGCGCAGCTGCCGCAGTAGTAGGCCGATTCGAGCTGATACGAGCAGACCGGGCAGCAGGCCGCCCCGCACTGGATGCAGCCGAGATGATCGAAGTGATGCTGGATATCCGAGCCACAGCTACAACGCGCTCCCATGGGAAGCCTCCTCGTCGCTGAATTGGTCTTCACCTGAGCAAGGCGCGTTCCATGGCGCTTCTAGGCACTAACTACGTGAAAATATTAGTCTGCATTCGAGCATCGCGCGTAGGTTTTACTCGGCGCTGAGTCCAAGAGTTCACATGGATTTCGGGGAAGAAACTGCGCGATACAGTTATAAAATATTGATTTACTTAGGATCTACGCGGATTAATCTGTGTGACTCTATCGACTCACTACTGAGTCTTATGATTCTCAGTCTTGTAAATCTTCGTATTTATCGAGTACTTGGCGATGAGCCGGTGGAAATTACGCCGGGTGATCTTCGCCTGCTTCGCGGCC
>Ga0075423_10006907_pt1 | contig 10681 bp, 7 predicted proteins | sample SoiMethybrSBSTD2_FD_80114 | JGI IMG/M metagenome (GOLD analysis project Ga0075423, IMG submission 80114) | Bulk soil microbial communities from a Populus tree surrounding site in Tennessee, USA - Soil MetaG P. TD hybrid SBSTD2 | ecosystem: Environmental > Terrestrial > Soil > Tree plantation...
AGTTTTCCCTACTCCCCGAACACGCCGCCGATCGCCTGCGCGAAGCCCTCCGGCCCGGCACCGCCCACAAACGTCGCGTCGCGCAGGGCGCGCTTGAGATCGCGGTCATGGCTGCCGTCCGGCCGCCCCACGACGCAGGGGTGATCGACCGCCCGCAAGAGATCCGTGTCGTTGGCGCTGTCGCCGACGCCGATCGTCTCGGCTGCGCCGTAGGCCTCGGCGATCGTGCGCACGCACAGGCCCTTGTCGTGGGCTCCGTGCAGATGGAAGAAGCGGCCCCCGCGCGCCACGCGCAGCCCACGCGCCTGCGCGGCGGCATAGAGCGCCGCGACGTCGATCTCGTCCGCCGCACCCTCGAACACGAATGGCTCGTCGAACTCGCGTGCCCGCGCGCGCTCGGCGTCGCGCCGCCCCAGCTCGGTGCGGCGCATCACCTCTTCGGTGTCCATGTCGCCGAATCCCACGAGCGGCAGCCGCGTCTCGCGCCGGATCTCGTCGAAGCGCTCGCGGAGGATGTCGTAGGGCGTCCCCACCGCCAGCCGCCGATAACCGTCCCACCGTGACGCCGCCGCAGGCGCCGTCACCGGGCCCGGCTCGGGGAAGTACACCCCTCCCCCGTTCTCGCTCACGAACACCTCGTGGTTGCCGAGCAGCCTTCGCCACACCTCGATCTCCGCCCGCGTCTTGCTGCTCGTGAGGATGACGGGAACGCCGAGGCGCGCGAGCTTCTGCAGCGCCGGGATCGCCGGCTCCCAGCGATAGGTGTGAGCGTCGAGCAGCGTGCCGTCGAGGTCGGAGAGGACGATGCGCGCGGCCAGGGCGGCTCCTACCGGCCGTCCGTGTCCACGGCGTCGCGAAAGCGCTCGAGGAAGTCCGGGATCGCCGAGTCGACGCGGTTCCAGTTGGGCAGCCCCGTGTAGGCGAGCGGGTCGGCATCGAACTCCTCGCAGGCGCGGCCCAGAGCGCGCGTGAACACCTCGACCGCGCTGGTCTCGGCGTGGCGGTCGAACAAGAGCCCATTGATCACCGCGTCGTCGTGATACACGCGCACCGCGTCCTGCGCCTGGCGCAGATAGGCGACTTTCAAAGAGGGATAGAAGCCGGCCGGGAACACCACGCCGTCCATGGCGATCGTGCGCAGGAGGGTTTTGGCGATGTCGCGCGTCATGCGGTGGAGACCGGCCGACGCGTCCTCGGCCGACAGCGGCTGATGCTTGTGGTCGTAGTTCTCGGCGATGTCGACCTGGCACACGCGGCGCGTCGACGTGTTGCGGTAGACCTCGGCCAGCATGCCGACCTCGAGCCCCCAGTCGCCCGGGATGTGCACCGAGCGCGCCAGGTCCACGGTCATGGCGAACTCGCCGGCCAGCGGATAGCGGAAGCTGTCGATGTAGCGCAGGAACGGCGTGGCGCCCAGGAGCTGGGCCAGCGTGTGGACGAGCGGCGTGAGGAACAGGCGCGTCACGCGCCCGTTCAGCCGGTCGGAGACCCGGCTGTAGTAGCCCTTGCCGTACTCGTAGCCCAGGCTCTCGTCCATGAGCGGGTAGCAGAGGCGCGCGAGCAGCGAGCGATCGTAGGTGAGGATGTCGCAGTCGTGGAGCGCGATGACGCGGCAGTGCCCGCCGCCCAGCACGTAGCCCAGCGAGAGCCAGGTCGCGCGCCCCTTCCCCGGCGCGCCCATGTCGAGATCGTTCTCGGACAGGAGGCGCATGAACTCCTGCACGCGAGGGCCCTCGATCCACAGGATCTTGCAGCGATCGCCCAAGGGCTCGAAGAACTTGCGCGCATACTCGAACTGCCGCCGGTCGGCGCGACCGAGCGCCACCACGATCTCCTCGAGATAGCGCACCCCGGCGAGCTGCTGGACGATGGCGCCCATCGCCGGACCTTCGATCTCGGAATAGAGGCAGGGCAGGACGAGCGCCGCCGGCACGGCGCGCGCGTGCTCGACCAGGCGCCGCTCGAGCATCTCGAAGTCCGGGCGCCCCAGACGATGGAGCGTGGCGATCACCCCGTTCTGATAGAAATCGCTCATGCGCGCCTCCTAGAGGTGCGACAGGGTATCGCGGTCCTCGTCGCGCGCGCTGCGCAGCATGCGCTCGAGCGATTCGTGCGCCAGGTCCTTGCCGGCGAGTCCGAACGCCAGGGCGGCCGCGAACACGGCACCGCCGAGCAGGATGGCGAGCACCACCAGTGCCACCTCCCGGCCGAAGCCCAGGTTCTCGAGCGCCAGCGCCAGGAAGAACACGCCGACCACCACTCGCACGCCGAGCGCCAGCCAGCGCGCGCCGTGCAGCTCCGAGTTGACCGCCCAGATGAGCACGCTGCGGGCCGCGAACGAGCTGGCGGCGAAGCCGAGCACGATGAGGATGAGCCCGGCGGCGAGCCGCGGCAGATAGTGGATGAGCCCGGCAAGGACGGCGTCGGTGGCTTCGGCGCTCAGGATGGAGAGCGCGGCCAGGAGCGTGACCACGACGATCACCCAGCGCATGACGTGGCCCGCCAGCACCGAAGGCGTCGCGCGCAGGCTCGTGCGCCGCAGCGCTTCGGCAACCGGAGCCTGCTCGCGGATGCGATCGAAGCCCAGGCTGCGCAAGAGCAGGCGCACCAGGGTTTCCATCAGCCAGGCGATCAGGAGCCCGGCGATCAGAACGACTCCGACCGCGAACAGCACGGGCATGATCGTGGCCAGGCGCTCGAGGAACCGTTGCAGCGGATCGAACATCGAGCCGGTCCTCTCGTCCATCATGGGACTGTCCTCCCTTCCCGCCAGGCGTGGAGGAACGCGGGCTTGCGCTCCTCGAACGCGCGGCAGAGCTGATCGATCGCGTTCTCGACGTCCGCCGCCGAATAGCCGGCCGCCTCGTTCACCCACGATGCCGTGCGCCCGAGGTAGAGCGGCGTGAGCGTGCGCAGCAGATGGTCGGGCAGCAGGCGGCGATGATGGTACGCAATCACGAAGTCGTAGACGATGCGGACCCACAGGTCGGCCGGCAGCGCGAAGGCCTCGTCGGGCCCGGCCGCCAGGCGCTCGCAGGCGGCGAGCGTCTCGGGCCCCAGCACCTGCGCGTACAGCTCCGCGAACTCGCGCACGCCGTTGCGGAACGTGGTGCGCATGCGCTCCACGTTCACGTTCACGGGCTCGAGGCCGACCTCGTAGCGAAAGCCGAAGTCGGGCACGGGCTCGGAGCCCTCGATCTTCGACCAGAACGGCTCCTGCGCCTCGATCTGCCGGAAGAGCGCCCCGGTCACCTGCACGAGCATGTCCGCGAGATGGGCGCCCGGATCCTTGGCGTCGTGGATCTTGGCCCCCAGATACGCCTGGCAGACGCGGAAGTCGCCCACGAGCGCCGTCGTCGTCATCCAGATGTCGATGCCGAACTTGGCCACGTCGGTCTCCCACGCATCCTGGTCGGCGTAGTGCGCGGCCAGGCGCCCCGACATGCCGAAGTCGCCGCCGATGGGCTGGCGGATGCGCCGGCCGTACAGGGCGCGCACGAGCGGATAGACGATGGCGTTCGTGATCGTGCCGTCGTACTTGTGGCGCGAGTAGAGCGGGGCGACGAAGTCGAAGTCCTCCTGCAGCACGGGGCCGAGCAGGAGCTCGAACCACTCGGGGGTGACGCTGCGCAGGTCGGCGTCGACCACGGCGCAGGCGCGCGCGTTCAGGTGGCGCGCGATCTCGAAGATGGTGCGGAAGGCGCTGCCCTTGCCGGGGATGCCCTGGTAGGCGGTGACCAGCTTGTGCACCGGGCGCGTGGCGTGGCGCAGGAGCAGCGTGCGCGCCGCGCCGACGTCGGTGGCGGCCACGAGCTCGGGCGTGCCGTCGCTCGAGCCGCCGTCGGAGTTGACCAGGACGGCGACGCGGTCGGGGAAATACTTGACCAATCCGGCGGCCGCGGCCCGCGCCACGTGCGCGATCGTGCCGCCGTTGTTGAACGATGGGATGCCGACGACGATGTCGGCCTGCCCGATGTCCCGGACGAGGCGCAGCGCCTCGTCACTGAGGATCGCGGTCTCGCTCATTCCCTCTCTGCCTGCGAGTGCGCGTTCGAGTTCGACCCGGGGCGGGGTCAGTGAATCTCGATCGTGTACGGCATCCAGGTCAGGCTGGGCCGGTTCGCGAGCCGGACCACCGAGCGCAGGATCTCGACGCCGGGAATCGCCAGCTTGATGGCGCGTGAGTCGTCCGGCTCGTTCCACAGCTGGTCGAAGATCCGGCGGAAAAACGGGCGCTGCACCTTGGGATAGACGACGAAGCGCACCTCGGCGTCGGGCGCGATCCCGGCGCGCTTCTTGGCCAGCGCGATCGCGGTCTCGAAGCCGCCGAGCGTGTCCACGAGCCCGCGCTCGAACGCCTGTCCCCCGGTCCACACCCGTCCGCGCGCCAGCCCGTCGATCTCCTCGGGCGGGCGACGGCGGTTCTCGGCCACGACCCCGACGAACTCCTTGTAGTCGTCGAACAGCTGCTGCACGAACTTCTCGCGCTCGGCGGGCGTGAAGTTGCGCACCGGCGAGAAGAACTGGGAATTCTGGCCGCGGGCCAGCACCTCCACGGTCATGCCCAGCTTCTGGTAGAGGCCGGCGACATTGAACTTGCCGCCGAGCACGCCGATCGAGCCCGTGATCGTGCCCGGCTGCGCCACGAGGGAATCGGCGCCCATGGCGAGATAGTAGCCGCCCGAGGCCGCGAGGTCGGAGAACGAGGCGATCACGGGCTTCTCGCCCGCCGCGTCCTTGACCGCGTGCCACATGGCGTTCGAGGCGTAGGTGTCGCCACCCGGGCTGTCGACGCGCAGGACGATCGCCTTCACCTTGTCGTCGTCGCTGGCCTCGTCCATCGCCTTGATGAGTGTTTCGTGGCCGAGCGTCCGCCCCCACACCGGGTCGTATCCGCTCTTGCCCGCCACGATCGTGCCCGAGGCGAACACGATCCCGATGCGCGGCGCGGTCATCGGCCCGTAGGAGACGTGCGCCATGTAGTCGTCGAGCTCGATGCGCGGACCGTCCTCGCCGCCCGGCAGCAGGTCCTCGACCTCCCGCTCGCTCAGCAGGCTGTCGACGAGCCCGGCGCGCAGCGCGTCCTCGGAGCGGTACGGCCCGTTGTCCACGATCTGGCGCATCTCGTCGGCGGTCATGCCGCGCGCGTCGGCGACGCCGGCGAGGAAGTCGTTGTAGCGGTCGTCGATGAGGCCGTTGAGCGCCTCCTTGGAGGGCTGGCTCATGTCCTTGCGCGTGAGCGGCTCGGCGGCATCCTTGTACTCGCCGATGTGCTCCATGTCGGCGACCACGCCGAGCTTGTCGAGGCTGCCCTTGAGGAACGTGACGTAGGCGGCGAAGCCGTCGACGCGCAGGAACGTCGAGGGCGGGAGGTAGAGCGTGTCGGCGACCGAGCAGAGGTAGTAGTCGCGCTCGTCGCCGCCCTCCATCCACGCGATCACGGTCTTGCCCGAGTCCTCGAAGGCGGTGACCGCGTCGCGCATCTCCTCGAGCTTGCCCCAGCCCCACGCCATGCCGCGGGACTTGAGGAACAGCGTGTGGATCTTGGGATCCTTGGCGGCGTGGCGGATGGCGCTCACGGTCTCGAACAGCGTCGGCTCGTCCTGATAGAAGAGCTGCGTCTTCACGTCCGGCGGCAGGTCCTCTTCGATCTCCTGGGGCAGGTCGACGACCAGCGTGCTGTTCGACTTGAGCTCGACCTGCCGCCCGCCGAGCCACACGCCGAGGGCGATCAACCCCGCGCCGCAGAGCACGAAGATCCCGAGCAGGAGGAACACCCACCGCGTCCGCACCGCCATGCGCGACTCCCTTGGGAAAACGACACTTATGGTTCGTCGCAGGCGTCCTCGCCCGCGAGCCCGCAGTCTAGGAGCCGGTTCCCCGGAGGGTCAAGGTGCGGTCAGCGGCCGAGCGCGTAGCGCACCTCGGCGGTGAGATAGACGGCCGAGAGATCGTCCGCCGCCACGTCGTGGAACTCGTAGAGGTAGTCGAGCGAGGCACGCAGGCGCACGCGCGTCGCGAGCCGCGCGTCGGCGTAGCCGTTGGCGCCGACGAACCAGTAGCTCGAGCGCGCCAGGAGGTCGTTGGGATCGCTCGTCTGGATGCGGTAGACGCGCCTTCCGGCCGCCGGCTCGAAGAAGATCGTCGTCTCGCCCAGGCGCTCGAGGCCGAGCTCGAGCCGCGCCTGGTCGTACTCCTCGCGCCGCGCGTTCAGCGCGTCCTCCCCGGAGAGCCCTCCGTCGGACGGCACGCGCAGCTCCTCGAGCTCGGCCTTGATCTGGGCCGCCCACGCGGCCCCGGCCTCGTAGCGCAGCTCGGCGCTCTCGCGCCACAGGGCGTTGTGGAAGAAGCTCCCGGTCGGCTGGTCGTACGCGGTGCCGAAGAAGTGCCCGGCGATCGTGAGCCACCAGGTCTCGAGCGAGAGCGGCTGGCGGTAGGAGACCTCGGCGTCGCCCTGCCAGAAGCGATCGCCGAATGCCGAATCCGAGCGCGCGGCGCGGCGCTGCCCCCAGCCGCGCAGCGAGAGCTCGGCACCGTTCCCCAGCCGGGCCCGGCCGTAGACCTCGCCCGTGTGATCGAAGTAGTTGCGCACGCTCGTGTCCGGGAACGTGCGGTAGCCGGCCGTGTACTCCGCCCCCCACTCCGAGCCCAGGTCGCCGAAGCGCGACGCGCCCAGGCTCAGGCGGTGATAGAAGAAGTCCGGGTAGATGGGCGTGCCGCCGGTGACCCGGCTCGTGCCGGCGTCGAAACGGTAGAGCGCGCGCAGGCTGCTCGCGAAGTCGGGCGGGGCGCGCTCGACGCCGAAGCGAGCGTCGCCCTGGAAGTCGTTCCGCTCCTCGTCGAACGAGGTGTCGTGGCGGTAGTCGACGCCGCCGCCGCCCAGCCAGCGCCAGTCGGTGGCGGTGGCGTGCCGCCAGTCGAGCCGCAGCTGCTCGCGGGCGAGATCGGTGCCCGCCTGCGCCAGCTGGTCGACCGAGAAGCGGCTGCGCCCGGCGTAGTGGAGATCGAGGTGCGCCGCGCCGATGCCGAGCAGCCGTCCGTCCGTGTCGGACACCTTGATCCGTGGCACTATGGCGGTCGAATCGAACGGCTGGTCGAAGTAGATCTCGTTCGTGAGGTCGTAGCCGACGCCGGCTTCGACGCGCGCGCGCAGGCTGTCGACCTGGGCGCACGCGAGCCCCGGCCCCGCGGCCAGCGCGGCGCAGGCGAGAGCCATGGCGGGAAGACGGGGCAGGAATCTTCCCACGCCGCGATCAGGCGGTCATGCGGGTGGGAAGCGTCACAAGCCGGCGCGCTCGAGAAGGGTGCGGACGGCGTGGACCTCGGCGAGGCTCGCGGCCAGCCGGCCGCGCTCGAGAAGGTCCTGCGCGCGGCGCTGGCGCTCGGCTGCGCGATCCACCGCGGTGCGCTGCTCGTCGGTGCGCGCGGCGAGGCGCGCGCGGTCGAGCAGCTCCTGCGAGCGCGTCACCGCCTGCGCCACGGCCTCGCGTCCGAGCGGCCGGTCGGCGCGGTTGAGGGCGCGCACGAGCTGGTCGCGGGAGCGCAGCGTGAGGTCGAGGGCGGCGGCGTAGCGGCCGTCGTCGAGCTGCTTCTCGGCGCGGCGCTGCTCCTTGCGCGCGGCGTCGTACGCCTGCGCCGCCTTGTCCCCGGCGTCGGCGAGCCAGGCCGAGTCGTCGAGCAGCTGGTCGGTGCGCTCGACGGCGCGGCGGGCGCGATCCGAGCTCTCGCCGCACGCGGCCTCCGCGAGGCGCAGCGCCCGCGTAGCGCGCGTGCGGGCGTCGGTCGTGAGCGACAGCGCCACGCGCGGCCGACCCTGGCGCAGCGCCTCCTTGGCGCGCCGCTGCAGGTCGAGCGCGGTCGTGAACAGGCGCGTCGCCGGCTCGTTGGGGCACTCGCGCAGGAACGGCGCGATGCGATCGAGGAAGGCGTCGGTGCGATCGATGGCGAATTGCAGGAACGCCGCACTCCCCACCTGCTGCGCCAGCTCGATGGCGGCGAAGGCGCGGCGGCGCGCCGTCTCGGTGAGCCGCAGCGCGTCGGTGAGGAAGCCGGCCGAGAAGGCGCTCTTCGCCCGGGCCTGGAACTGCTTCGCCTGATCGAGATAGTCGAGCGCCAGGCGGTTCTGGCTGCCGAGGACGACGGCGTCGGCGCGCGCGATCACCTGGTCGGTGCGATCGAGCGCGACCTGCACGTCGCCGCCGACCTGCGCGCGGGCTTGCGGCGCCAGCGCGAAGCTGGTCAGGGCCAGCGCGAGCGCGAGCCACGCGCCGCCGGTCCACCGCCTCCGCTGTCGAATGCCCGTCGCCGGTTTCATGGTCCTCTCCTGAGGGAGCGATTCCCTCGCTCCCGGGTCAGGATGCAGCCGCCGTGCCATCGGTCGCCTGGAGCGCACGCCTGTAACCCATTGGCAAGCCGTCATCTACTTCGGCGTGCGGCGTGCCCGGCGCCCCTGGGACTGGTCGGCCGGGGACAGCGCACCGGGCGGACCGTACGGAACTGGACAGCCACGGGCAACCCGCTTCGCGATACAATTCTCGTCGTGCGCCCCTCCATTCCGGCACCTCGCGGCGCGTTTCGACCCTGGATCCTCGCGCTTTGCCTGGCCGCGGCCACGTCCGCGCCGGCGCTCGGGCGGCCACCGACGCCCCCGCTCGAAGTCCAGCTCGTCCCTCTCGACGCGCTCCGCCCTGGAGCGACGGCTCGCTTTCGCGTCGTCGTCGTTCCGCGCTTCCCCGCCGATGAGATTCGCATCGACGTGCGACCCGGCCGCGGCGTGCCCTGGGTCTCGGGCGCCCGCTCGCTGCGCGTTCCGGCGCGCGTCGACCGTCCTCTCGAGCACCAGTTCGCGGTGCGCGTGCCCACCGACCGGCGCGAGCCGCTCTACGTACGGATCGAGGCCACGGGCCCGAACGGCGTGACCTGGAGGCGCGGTGTCGGGCTCGGCCTCGGCCCCGATGCCCGCGCCGATCGCGCCCGCATCGTTCCCGACGGGCGCGGCGGCACGACGATCGAGTACGAAGCCGCCCCGGCCGGGACACGCCGATGACGCGCCGCCTGCTCGCCGCCCTGACGCTCGTGCTCGTCGCCTCGCCGGCGGCGGCGGACTGGCACGCCACGGGACGCGCGCTCTATCGCGACCGCGAGCAGGACATCGACGGCTTCACCGGCGTCGAGCCCGATCGCGCGGCGCGCCGCGTCGACATCCAGGTGCTCGACGCCACCACGAGCGCCATGCTGGCCAGCGGATCGGCAGGGCTCGACGGCACGTTCGACCTCCTGGTCGTGGACGCGGCGACGCGCAACGTGCGCGTGCGCTTCCTCACCTCGTCGGTGTCGACGCCCGGACTCTTCGAGAGCGTGCGGATCAGCCAGGCGAACCCGGCGCTCTACTCCGTGACCTCGCCCACGATCAACGCTCACGCCCCCACGGCCAACGTGAACTTCGGCGACCTGACGGCGCTGCCGGGCGCGGGCGGCGAGGCGTTCAACATCTTCGACGTGCTGCTCAACGGACTCGATTACGCGAAGCTCATGAGCGGCTCGTGGCCCGCCTCCGCGGTCGTCGCCTACTGGCAGCCGACGAGCACCGACGGCACGTTCTTCCGCGGCACCGACAACTCGATCCACCTCCTGGGCGCGGTGGGCTACGACGACGCCGTGATCGGCCACGAGGAGGGTCACTTCGCGGCCAAGGTGTACTCGAAGGACAACAGCCCGGGCGGACAGCACTTCCTCGGCGACAACCATCAGGACATCCGGCTCGCCTTGTCCGAGGGCTGGGCGACGTACTTCAGCTGCTCGGTGCGCCGCCGCCTCGGCGTCTCGACGCCGCCCATCACCGAGTACGTCACGACGACGGGCGCCCCCGGCCCCGGCAATCTCGACTTCTCCTACGACCTCGAGGGCCCGAGCGTGGGCGCCGCCGGCGCCGCCTCCGAAGTCTCGGTGCAGGCGGCGCTCTGGGAGTGCGTCGATAACGCGGCCACGGCGGACCTCACGCCGGGCACCGACGACGACCCCGTCGTCGACCGCACCGACGAGGACGTGTGGGAGGTCATCCACAACTATCTGCCGCAGGGCTCGGTCACCAACGTCTCGCTCGAGGACTTCTGGGACGGCTGGTTCCGGCCGGGCTTCAGCCACGACCGCCAGACCGAGATGACGGCGGCCTTCGACGGCCTGCAGATCGAGTTCCACGACGACGCGTTCGAGAACGACGATGTCCAGGCGCAGGCCGTGCCCATCGCCCCGGACGGGCTGGCGCAGCACCGCACGTTCTACGGCGCGGGCGACAACGACTGGTCCTGGTTCGTGGGCCTCGCCGGCCAGACGCACGTGATCGAGACCACCGACCTCCTGTCCGACGCCAATACCACGATCTCGGTCTTCGACTCGCTGGGCAACGCGCAGGCCTCGAACGACGATCGCGCCGCCGGCGACGAGTCGTCGAAGATCGTCTTCGTCCCCGGGATCACGGGGCGCTACTTCGTGCGCGCCCAGCACGCGTTCGATCTCGGCGTCTACGGCTCGTACGATCTGCGCGTGTTCCGCGCGGCGCCCTCGGGCGTGACCTTCACCGACGTCACCGCGGCGTCGGGCGCGGGCTCTTCGGCCTCGAGCCGCGGCGTCGCCTGGGCCGACTACGACGTCGACGGCTGGCCGGACATCTACGTGTGCAACG
>Ga0075423_10006908_pt1 | contig 10681 bp, 7 predicted proteins | sample SoiMethybrSBSTD2_FD_80114 | JGI IMG/M metagenome (GOLD analysis project Ga0075423, IMG submission 80114) | Bulk soil microbial communities from a Populus tree surrounding site in Tennessee, USA - Soil MetaG P. TD hybrid SBSTD2 | ecosystem: Environmental > Terrestrial > Soil > Tree plantation...
AATTCTGAGGGCCAGCGCCGCCAGCGGGAAAAGGGGACCCGCCGCCGCGAAAAGGGCGCAGTGCGCCAGAACCCGCCCCGGCGATTCCGTGCCGTGGGCCGCTCGCGTGAATCCCGAATAGAAAAGCCGTTCGCGGAAGAATTCCCGTGTCAGGCGTTTCGCCGGTACCAAATGCCCGACCACCATGCTCGGGAGGTACAGCAACGTCTTCCCCCGGACTCGTGCCCGGTGAAAGAACTCGGTGTCGCCTCCGCCCATGAGCGACTCACCTTTGCGGTCCAGGTCGAGCCGGAACAAGCCAATCTCCTGAAAGAGACTTTTCCGGAAGGCGACGTTGGTGCCGTACAGCCAGGGGGCGGCCGTCACTTCCAGGACCTGCTCTCCGTAATCGCAGTGAATCAGGTATTTCAAGAGCGCGTCGCTGAACCAGCCGGGCCGCTCGGCCTCCCAGATGAGTTTCACCTTCCCCCCCAGGATGGGCGCCCCGTGCTGGGCAAATCCCGCCAGGATGGCTGCCGCCCAATCGTCCCGGGCCCTGGCGTCATCATCCAGAAAAGCCACGATCTCTCCCCGCGCCTCGCGAATTCCGCGGTTGCGCGCGGCGTCCAGGCCCAGCTCCATCTCTTTCAGGTAGCGCAGGCTCAGCTGCCCCCGCTCGGCGCACTCTTCGGACACCTTCTGCGTTGCGTCGGTGGAGGCGTTATCCACCACCACGACCTCGAAAGAGTCCTTGGAGAGGCTCTGCGCTTCGAGGCTTTGTAGCGCTCCCTCCAGCTGTGCAGCCCGGTTGTGGGTGCAGATCAGCACGGTCATCGAGGGACTCATCGGCCCTCCTCCGACTCGGCCGGAACCAGACGCGAGGATCTCGCATGCGAATCGTAGGCATAGGCCAGCGCAGGCCGGTCGGGATAGAGCGCTATCAGCTGCCGCCGGGATTCCTGCCCCAGATCGCGCGCGTAAACGAATCCGGTGCGGAAATCCAGCGGGTTTCGAACCAAATCACCCGGGGGCATCCTTCCGCTCCCCGTTTCCAGGAACACGAGAGCCGAATGAAGGCCGCTCGCTTCAACCCGCGTGTAGAGGTCCCGGTTGTGATCCACCTTGTCCCGGTAATGGAACGCGAGCAGCGGGAGGGTCAACGTCACCGTCAGCGCCATCGCCATCGCGCCGCCGAGTACCACTCCCCTTCCGATCGCTTCATGCTCATTCCCTCTGCCTTCCGATTCCAGGACTCGCTTCCAGCCCGCCGCCATCAGAAGGGAGATAAACACCCATCCGTCGTAGTAGTAGCGCGGGCCATATTCGTTGCTTCCCTTGTTCTGGAAGATCAGATGCCCTGCCGCCTGCAACAGCAGGCCTGCGGCCATGAGCGCCAGCAGCGGTTCCTGCCGGGCCCATTGGCCGATCTTCCGCCCCCGGGTCAGGAAGTAGAGCCCCGCGAGGCTGCCGGGCACAGTCCAGAGCAAGAGCTTCACAAGCCACCAGCCGGTCACGGCCAGATTGTCGGCGCTGAACCCGGCTCGGATATCGGCCGGATCGTAGGCGGCATATCCGGTTTTCAAGATAGAGCCGAACAGGATCTGGTTGTACGCCCCAACCAGGGCGGCTACGAGTCCGAGCGGGAGGAGGAGCCAAACCAGACTCCTCCAAGCGCGGGAGCGGATGGCGCGCCACATCAGGAAAAGCAGGAGGGGCGCGGTGAGCAGAATCGCCGAGGCAGGTCGCACGGTGAAGGCCGCTCCCGCGGCTGACCCGGCGAGCAGAAACCATCGGTTTCCCCTCTCTCGCACCGCTTGCACCACCGCCGCCAGGAACAAAGTCACCAGCAGCAAGGTGAGCGGGTGATTGAAATAGGACGCCGCGTTGAACAGGAAGAAAGGAGTCGCGGCCATCAGAACCAGGGTCGGAAGCTCCCCCGCAGGCCCCAGGAGCTGAACCGCCAGCCAACCCAGGAGAACCAGGGTGAGCGCCGAGAGCAGCGGATTCACCAGCCACGGCACCCCTGCGAGAACACCCAGAGAGAGGAGCACAGCCCAGCCCGGAAACGCCTTGGCGAAAAACCGTCCCTGCTCCGTGTCCATGACGAAGCTGCGCGCCCGGAAGAACTCAGGATGGGGCGGTGCAGGCACCCACAACCGTCCGGTTGCGAAGATCCGCGCCTGGGTCAGGTAGGAGTTCTCGTCCGAGGAGTTGGGATAGTCCCGCAGCACTCCCTTTCCGACCGCGAGAGCCGCGAGCAGCGCCGCGCCTGCAAACAGGCTCCTGCGAGTCCATGGGGACAAGCTTGTCCAGACACTGTTCACCGCCGAAACCGACCGCCGGATGGCAGTTTCGAGAGCGCCCGGAGGCGCCAGCAGAATTCCTGGCAGCAGGGCCAGGAAAAGCAGGAATATTCCTCCCACCCACCCGATGTCGGCGAGGCCACGAGCCCGATACAGCAAGCTCTCCTCCAGCCCCCTCTCGTCGGCGAGGGTGTTGCGCGCCAGCGGCGCCGCCAGTCCGGCTAGCGCCACCATGGCCAATCCCAATCCCCCCGTCGCTACGCGCCACGACAAGAGCGAGAGAATGGCCAGCAGGGCGAGGCAGGCACCCGTCAGCAGAAGACCGATTCGGACGCGAGCCAGCTTGCCTTCCGGATCCGCCAGCAGGAAAGTCAGAGTGTCAAACCTCGCAACGGCGCTTTCCAGCTTCAGGGCCAGATAGCCGCAGAAAAACCCCGCGAACGAGAAAAACCCCGCGAGCAGGAAACGCCACTCTCCGGAGGACGTCCGGGCCGTTCCCGGTCCGGACCCGGGCAGATGAGATACCGCCAGAGCTCTCATCGGTCCCTCCTCCTGTAAAGCCCCACTCGGGAGCCGTCCGGCTCCTGGAAGGCGGCCACCTCGACGAACTCATCCCGCCGTTTTTCGAAGAAACTCATCATCTGAGGCACGACCTCTTCCCAGGGAGGGACGGCGTTGTCTCCGCTCTTGGTCACCAGGTAGTCGTAGTCCTCGAACGTCTCGAAGAAGTCTCCCCGTCCGAAGGGATCGAGGCCCACCTCCATCGAAACGTGGCCCTTCATCCGGTTCACCAGCTGAACCACCGTCACCGGCAGATCCTGCCGTGAGACGTAGTAACCTACGTTGGGACCATTGACCTCCCGCATGTCGGGAATGACGCCCAATTTCCACGCCCTTCCAGTCGGCGTTCTCCCGGAGGCGAGATCCTGCTCCAGCGCTCTTACCAATGAGGTCAGCTTCCAGTCACCACTGGGAGGCACGTACCAGCTACCCCGCAATCCGAGCGCTGCCAGCAGAACAATCAGCAACGCCCCGACAGGGCGCAGTATTCCTGCCTTGCGATTTCGCCAGAGCTCCACCAGGCCAAGACTGGTGATCAGGAGCAACAGCGGAAGCCATGGGAGCAAGTATCGCGACTGTTTGTTGACGATGGCGAAGGTGAAAATCGCGTAAAGGGACGCCGCCCAAATCAGCAGGAATTTCACGCCACGACGAGAACCGCCTCGACTGCCCAGTGCGGCCAGGGCGCCTCCCGCCACCGCCAGGGTGAGCGGCCAACCCAGGAGCTTTCTCGGGAGCGCTTTCAAATGGAACAGCGCCGACTCGACTGTCCAGGGACTCGTGAACCCGTCAGCGGCTCCTCCCGAATGGACCCAGGTCTTCTTGATGAGCACCGGAAGAATCGGAGCGTAGTAGGGGGACGCGACCAGGGCAGCGACCAGCAGCGCCCAGCCGAAATTCGCCAGCAGGATTCTCCGTGGGGCCTCGCCAGCGCGCGACTGCCGGAGGCCTTCCACCAGGATCATCACCGTGGGTGCCATCATGAAGAGGAAGAAGCTCCACTTCGTGAGCATGCCGAGCCCGCAGAGGATTCCGAAAAAGACGCTGCGGGCCCGCCGGGAGAACCCATCGGTGAGCGTGCAGGCCCAAGCGGCCAGAATGACCATGCAGGTCAGGGGCAGATCAAGCATGTATTCGGCCGCTCCAAGGCGGATTCCCGGAGCGCAGAGGACCAGGAGTGCCGCCACGGTGCCCGCCGGCCGGCCGGCGAAATGGTTTCCCAGGCCCCAGATACCCCAGAGCAGCAGGCCGAGAAAGATCAAGTTGGTCGCCATGGCCGTCTCGTACGATCGGCCCGCCGTGAGATAGAGCATGCCGGTCACCGCCGGAACCAGAGGCGGGTAATAGCCCGAGGGTGTCATGAGCGGATAATCCTCGGACCCGTGCAGGATGGCGCGGATCGACGCCGGCGTGATCCACTCCGGGTGAAGAAGGAGACGCTCGCTGACCAGGCTGTCCTTCAAATGCACCGACTGGTCCCACCCGGGAGGCGTCCCCGATTCCCTCAGCGCCGGTCCCAAAGCCACGCTGAAGACCGCCAGAGCCGCCAGCAGCAGCATCGCTTCCCAAACCCGTGAGCCGCGCAGCGAGTCCAGCGAGGGGAGTGTCGATTCCAATCTGCCGACGGCCACGGGAGCTTTGTCCCAACGCAGATTCATGAGCTGCCCCCGGCCCGAGCCGAGATGATTTCGGCTCGCGGGCGATAGACGAAGTAGCCGTCCACCACCTCCTCCATCCGGTAAGCCCTCCCCATCGCTTCCAGAGTCGTCGTCGCCCAGTAGATTTCACCCTGGTAGTGGCTGGGATGCTCCAGCGGAGAGCGCAGGATGATGGCGCCGAAATCCCGGGCCAGAATTCGCCGGTTCAGGGGACCGGCGTCCCAGCGGGACCGTTTCGCCATGTAAGCGAACGCGAAGGGATCCATGATCGTCAAAGGCTTGCCGCATTTGAGCGCGACGTTCTCATCCTCGATGATGACATCTCCGGGTGCCTGGGAAGCCACCTGGATCACCTGGTTATTGGGCACATATTGGAACTGCGCGATCCTGGCCGTCATGCCCACCGATCCAGCGATACCGACGACGAAGAGTCCCAGCAACGCCGCCGCAGGAGCCTTCCTCAGTGAGTCCATCCCCTCCTCGAGGAGAGAGCTGAGTCCCACTCCGGAAAGCACCAACACCGCGGCCAGGGGCTCCATGAAGTAATAGGTGTCGCTTCCCAGCTTCGTGGATCCCGCCATTGAAACGGCCAGCGCCACGAGGAAGTAACACAGAGGAAATCTGAGCCGTCGATCGCCTTGCGCCAGCTTCACCAACGCAGGCGCGGCCAGGATCAGCGGCAGCGCTGCGGAGCTCAGGAATCCCGCGAGCGCTCCCAGGGGGCGGCTGCCGAGGTTCAACGGCGAGGCCCCGGGAACTTCCAGAAGATTCAGCGTTGCCAATCCCCCGGTGGCTCGATTCAACACCAGCAGAATGCCGGCGCAGGCGACCATCACGATGAGCACGAACAGAATCGCCCGCCGGATCCGCCCCTCCAGAACCAGAAACAAGCCGATGGCCATCGCCGCGGCAAGGGCCGTCTGTTTCGTATACGCGGCCGCCACGAGCGGCAGGGCCGCGAGATACCATCTCCCTGTTTCCGACCAATGCAGGAAAAGCGTCACTCCAGCCAGCGCAAGAGCCACTGCCGGCAAATCGCTGCGGGTGGAATAGGCCACGGGCAGGATGACGGGGGAAGCGAGGAACAGCCCACCAGCGATCCAGGCGCCGAAGGTGCTCGCCCCGAAACGGCGCGACAGCCCTGCCACCATCGAGGCGCAGGCAACCGCCGAGAGCAATGAGAGGATGCGTCCCAGCAGGTAGGCACCGCTGATTCCGGCTCCGCTGACCTTGACCAGGGTCCCAAGCAACATATAGATGAAGGGGCCGTACATGGCCGTGACGTAAGGGCCCCTCCGGATATCCAGGAACAGCGGCTCCGAGTGGGCCACCCTCAAGGCGCCCGCGACCACGGCGCCCTCCGGTTGCGAAGTGTCGCGAGGGTTGAATAGGCCGAACAGGGCGCTCACAAGAAACACTCCCACAGCGAGGGCCACCAGGGCGCCCACCAGCACGCGGAGATCGAGCGAGCGCGCCATTGGGTTCATGCCTGCCTTCTTTCCAGACTGGGTAGCGCCGAGGCGTTTTCCCTCTTCTGGACGGTAAATCGCGCCACCCCTTCGAACATCCCGATCAGGTACTCTCCCTGCTCGCCCATCCGCCGGCGATCCCCGCGAAGCATGCCTGTGAGCAAATGAAGGCTTCGAACCGCGACGCGCTGGAGGAACCTCCACCCGCTCAAGAAATCCCCCGACAGCAGATGTTTGGTGAAGTAGGCCCCCGCGCCGATGCCGTAGTTGCGGGAGAGGCGGCGCGAGCTGGTATGGTCGCGCCACGACCGGTGCCACACCAAGGCCTCGGGCACATGGACGATGCGACTCCCCGAGCGCAGCAGCCGATGAACCAGGTCCATGTCCTCGGCGCTCTTCAGCGGCGCACCCGGGCCGAATCGCTCGTCGAACGGTCCGGCCGAGTGCAGGGCTTCGCGCAGGACTGCGAAATTCCCGCCGCCGCCCACTCTCCAGGGATGGGTCCTGCGACCGAACACCCTGGCGCCGCCGGGCGCATAAACCGAGAAAGTCTCGTCCCCGCCCTGCTCGGCCTGCCCCGAGACCGTCCGGCCCACCGCGGCGGACGCGGTGCCGGAGAGCAACGGCTCGATGAGGGCCGCGATCCATCCCGGATCCACCCGGCAGTCGTCGTCGGTGAAGGCGATGATGTCCGAGGTGCAGTCGGCGATTCCCTGATTCTTGGCCCGGGACAATCCGAATCCTTTCCCCCGCAAGTAGCGCACCGGCACCTTGCCTCCCTGATACCGGCACACCGCGAGACGGGTGGATTCATCGCGGCTCTGGTCCACGACGATCACTTCCGCCGCTGGAACGGAGCACTCCAGGACCGATCGCAAGCAGGTTTCCAGCATCTCGCTGCGATCGCGTGTGCAAATCAGGACGGAAACGCTTCGGTGCATTCGATGCCTTCCCTCAGTGGGACCACAGCCCGCAGCAGCGGGAGCAATAGGGAAACAGTCCGTCCTCTCGCATGGCGCGGCGGAACTGCTGGTACTGGTCGTTGTTCCAAATCTCGCTGAAGCGCGCTTTCTTCACGTTGCCCATGATCAAATCCGGCCGGTCGGAGCAAGGCGTCACCTCCCCGCTGGGCAGAATCTCCGCCTCCAGCCAGGGGACGAGGCAGCGGGTCTTCCCGAAGGCCTCGGCGGGATTCCGGTAATAGTCCGTGACCTGCCCGGGATGGAGATCGGGGAGGAACCGCAGCTCCATGGAGCTTTTCAGCAGCGACATCTCGCCCATCTGGTCGGCGATGCGCTGCGAGTTCAGGACCGAGACATCGGCGACGAAGCCGCGCCACGACGGCGCGTGGGCGCTGAATTTCTCACGGAAGTAGGCCTCGTTCGCCTTGCCTATCTGCTCGGTGGTGAACCACAGCTGGGAGAGAATCATGCGATCAGCACCCATCGCCTCCACCAGCTTGTAGGTTTCGAGGAGAACGTCCTGGTTTCCGGGAGAGATGGTGGTGTTCACCACGATCTCCGGTTTGCGGCCGTTGCCATTGCGCGCCTCGCGAATCGCCTTCACACCGTCGGCGATTTTCTGGAAGGAGCCCTGCATGCCGCGAATCCGATCGTGCACTTCCCGGGGCCCGTCCACGGAAACCATGATGGCGTCCACCCCCAGATCCGTGAGGCGGCGGGAATCCCGGGGAAGGTAGGTTCCGTTGGTGTTGATGCTGCAATACATCCCCTTGGATTTGATGAACTCGACGAACGGCATGATGTCCCTGTGCAGGAACGGCTCTCCGCCCCAGAGGAAGACCCCCGTTCCATCCTTGGCGACGTCCTCGATCACGGAGCGGAGTGTGGCCAGGTCCAGCTGCTGAATCTCGTGCTCCTTCGAGAGATCGTGGAACAATCCCTGCTCGCCCCATTGCCAGCACATGGTGCATCGAAGGTTGCAGCGATAAGTCATCATGAAAGTCAGGATGCGTGGAGCCTGCCACCGGTCGGCCATGAAGACCGGCCCCGCCCGCAACAGCATTTCCTTGAGTCTCGTTCCAAGGTCGTAAGACAATTCACCGCCTCATTTCTTGGGCGTTACTACCGCCAGGTAATTGATGGCCAGCTGCGTGTCCACCTCGCACAGCGATTGCGCCAGCCCCGACCCGTAGGCGGAGGCGGCCCGGATCAGCTTTTCCGAGGCGAGGCCCATGGCATTGACTCCGAGATAAATCCCCTTCAGTGGAAGCGCCAGCACTTTCCCCAGACGAGGGTGTTGCTTCACCACGTGACCTTCCACTCCCAGGGCCAGCACCGCGTTGGCCAGCTGCGGAACGAGCTGAAGATATCCGCCGTTTTCCTCCACTTTGACCTCGCCGTACTCGGAGAGGACTTCCTCCAGCTCCCGGCGGCTCCAGCGGTGCAGCCGATCGGAGGGGGGGTGGGGCCAGATGCCGATGGTCGTCAGGATGATTTTCCCGCCCGGACGGATCACCCGGGAAAACTCTGCAAGGACTTCGCGAAAATCGGTCATGAGGTAAAACGCCTGGGTGCAGAGGATCAGATCGAAGGAGTCGGGACGAAACGGCAATGACAGCGCGTCTCCGCGAACCGCCACACCGTGATACGGGCTGAGATCCATTCCAACGTACCGCGCAGCTCTCGGGGCGAAAATCTCCCGGTACGGCGTGTACTTGCATCCCACGTCCAGGATTTCCAGCCCCGCCTTGCCGTTGAGGGAGGCAGCCTGTCGCCTGAGCCCGGCTGCGATTTCCCGCAGCATGAGATAGTCGTACTGCCAGATCCTGGGCTTCGAGATGCGGCGCACTACGCGGCGCGCTTCGTGCTCGGGACGGCTTCCGTTCGACGGCGTACCAACGGGGTTGCTCACAACTTCTCCACACGCAAAGAGCCACGGGGACCGCCGCCGCTCGCCAGGGTCGCTCCCACGAACCCCCGGAGCAGTCCCTCCGAAAAAGACAGGGAGGCACGCAGATCGTGACCCCTTCCCAGCACCGCAGCTCCGGCCGCGTCCCGTCCTCCATCCCAGAGGCTTCTGGCCATGCGCGCCATCATGTGAAGATTCCCCTTGCGCGCATGCTTGCCGTAGAAGGCCCCCTGGCCGATCCCGTAGTCGCGGAACAGCCCTTGCTGCTGGCGGGCTTTGCGCCAGGAACGATGTGTGACCAGCAGATTCGGGAGATAGCGGATGGGCACCTGGGCCCGCAGCAGCCGATACCCCAGGTCGTTGTCTTCCGCGGCCGGCCAGATTGTCCCGGGACCGAGCGATTCATCGAACGGACCGACCCGGCGAAGGATGGGCGCCGGTATGGCCATATTGTTTCCGAACAAGACGTCTCGAAAGATCGGGCGGCGGTATTCCTGCTCCTGGCTCTCGTCCAGAAGTGACGGGGCGATGACCGACTCCCCCTCCCGCTCGCCCGCGATCACCCTTCCCGTCAGCGCCGCCTCACCCCGGGTCCCCAAGAACGCCTTGTGCATCTCGTCCAACCAATCTTCCGACACGCGGCAATCATCGTCGGTGAAGGCGAGCAGCTCTCCACTTGCCTCGGCAATGCCTCGGTTGAGGGCCGCGCTCTTCCCGCGGCGAACACAATGCAGATGTCGCAGCCAGCGCCCGGGACCGTCTTCCTCGAGGCCTCGCTGCAGCGGGTTCCGGCTTTGGTCGAGGACGATGATTTCCACACCTTCGAAGCGAGACCGTCGCAGATAGGCAAGACAATCGGCGAGCAGCTCCGGGCGATCCGCGGTGGCGATGAGCACGGAAATCCGCGGGCTGCTCATGCGGTCCTCCCCCGCTCTGTTTCGGATTGTCGGGGCGGCTCCATTTGCGCCGATCCGGAGCGACGGACCCCTTTCCAGTAGCGCCGTTCGCCAAGCAGAGATTGGGCCTTCCCCAGGATGCTGCCGCGCGCCCCCATCCACTCGAGCGACGCCATCCCCGCTTCGAGCAGGCTCCAGGCGGGAGCCAGCGGATCGAGAGGCGACAGCCCGCTGGAGCGGGCCATACGCTTGAGGGGGTGGTGCGGCAAGGAGGCGAAACGAAGCTCTCTCTCCAGGGAGGGATGCTTTCCCGCCAGATCCCGATCCGCCATGCCGACGCACTCGCAGTCCCTGAGCCAGCGGTAGAGGGTCTTGTCGTAGATCTGACAGGCGACGGCGGACGAGACGTATCGCATCTCCGCTCCCGCCTGGATCAGCCGCCAGCCCAGGTCGTAGTCCTCATTGCCGTAGCGGATGAACGATTCGTCGAATCCACCGGCGCTGCGAAGCAGGCGCCGCGTCATGGAGGCATGGCCGAAATGGCAATCGTCGAAACGGAACTCGTAGCCGGGAGCGGATAGACGCTGCTCCACTTCGCTGCCCCAGATCTCGATGCCCTGCTTCAGGAAGGAATGTCGCAATCCCTTGGCCAGAGCCAGGCCACCGAAGACGACGCGATCCTTCCCGTCGGCGTGCGCCGCCTGGTGGGCTGCGATGGATCCGTCTTTCAGGATCATGTCGTCATCGAGGAACAGGACGACCTCCGCGGTCGCCTCGCGCGCGCCCCGGTTTCTGGCGGCTGCCAGGCCACGATTCTCCTGGGAGACGACACGCAGGATTGGATTGCCGCGGAACCGCTGCAAGAACTCCAGCGATCCGTCGCGGGAGCCGTCCACCACGACGAGAATTTCCGCGCCGCTCGCCGCGCCGGCCTGTTGAAGCAG
>Ga0075423_10006909_pt1 | contig 10680 bp, 5 predicted proteins | sample SoiMethybrSBSTD2_FD_80114 | JGI IMG/M metagenome (GOLD analysis project Ga0075423, IMG submission 80114) | Bulk soil microbial communities from a Populus tree surrounding site in Tennessee, USA - Soil MetaG P. TD hybrid SBSTD2 | ecosystem: Environmental > Terrestrial > Soil > Tree plantation...
GCGACCTCGACCGCGCCGACGAGTGGAATCGCTACACGATCAGCGCGATGATCGATCCGCAGCAGCGCACGATCAGCGGCAACGAGCGGATCGCGTACACCAACCGCGATAGCGGTGCGCTCGATAAACTCTATTTCCACCTGTATCCGAACCTGCCCGACTTCCATGGCCGGCTCGCCATCGACGCGCTGATGATCGATGGCCGCGCCAGCCCAATCGTCTACGAGAACCGCAACTACCTGCTGCGCGTGGATCTGCCGCAGCCGCTCGCGCCAGGCGGCACCACGGTTGTGACGCTGGGCTTCACGACGACCGCGCCGAAGAATGTCAGCAACACGTTTTATGGGGCGTTTAACGAGGAAAACGGCGTGCTCGCGCTGGCGTCGAGCTACCCGATCGCCGCGATCATTCGCAATGGCGTATGGGATATCGGCTGGCCCGATCCGCAGGGAGATTTCGTCAACAGCGAGACCGCGCTCTACGAGGCCACCCTGACGCTGCCGACCGATTGGAACCTGGCGACGACCGGCGTGACGGTGAGCCAGCAGCAGGATGGCGATCAACAGACGCTGCACATCGTCAGCGGGCCACAGCGCGACTTCGTGATCACCGCGAACCAGCTCGCGCACAGCAGCGCCGAGATTGACGGCACACGCGTCAATGCATACTACCTGCCCGCAGATGCGAACGGCGGACAGGTCGTGCTCAATTCGAGCATACAGGCGCTGCGCACCTTCAATACGCGCTACGGTCGCTACCCGCTGGCCGAGCTCGATGTCGTCGAGGTTGCCGCCAGAACCTTTCTGGGGGTCGAATACCCCGGCCTGATTATGATAGAGCATAGGCTCTACGAACAGCCTCAGCCGCTGGAGATCACCGTGGCCCACGAGGTGAGCCATCAGTGGTGGTACAGCCAGGTCGGCAACGATGTCCAGACCGAAGCCTGGCTCGACGAGGCGCTGGCGAGCTATTCGCAGATTGTGTATGTTGATGCGGTCTATGGCAGCGAGGCGGCCGAGGATCAGCTGGATGGCTTTCGCCGGCGCTACAGTGCCGTCGTGGCGGCCGGTCGCGATGCACCGGTCGAGGCGCTGACATCGGCATTCAAGCAGAACTATGTGGCGATCGTCTATGGCAAGGCGGTGCTGTTCTTTGCAGTGCTGCGCAAGCGGATGGGCGAAGCGGCGTTCGATCACTTCCTGCACGACTACTACGCGACGCATCGCTATGGGTTCGTCGGCAGCGCGGATTTGCTCGCCAGCGCCGAGGGTGCCTGCGGCTGCGATCTGCACGAGCTGTATCGAGATTGGATCACGACGGTGGTGCCGGTGGAGCTGCCTTGATCGGCGCATAGCGCGCTGGGCACGGCTGCTAAGCCAACGCGCGCAACTCCAATACCTTACACTCAGCGATACAGCTGGGCTTTACAACGAGTGTATAATGAGGCACGTCTGTCAAAACTCCGTCGCTGTCGCGTCAAGCGGCGGGCGAAGCCGACCACAGCGCGCGACGTTGACGCAGCTCTGCGGAAAGCAGTTCGCATCGACCAGTTTTTATAGTACAATGTAAATGACAGCCTGTAGTAAACCGATAGCGTGGTGGCCCAAGCCTATATTGTGAGTTTGCGTCCCTACAAGCAGCATGCCCGCCTCACAGCGGCCTTCGACCGACGACCCATGCTAGGCAATGCGCTGGTGGGTCTGCTTGCGGTGGTGCTTGGATTGGCCGGCGGTGCAGCAGTGGTGCTGGGACCGTTTTGGGCCGCCTTCGCCGTGCTGGCGGCGCTGGCGCTGGCCTATGCGATGCTCGCCAACACCGGCGTGGGGCTGGCGGTGGTCTTTTTCATTATCATGATCTTGCCCTTTGGGACGCTGCCGTTCAAGGCGGTGATCACGCCGAATTTCCTCGAAATCGCGCTGCTGATGCTGATGGCGGTCTGGCTGTTTCGGCTGTTGGCCAGCCCCGAGGAGCCGCTGCATCTCACACCGCTCGGCCTGCCGATCATCGGGTTCGTGGGCATCACACTGTTTTCGTTCATCCTTGGCTCCAGCGGTGCCGATTCGCTCACACTTCACAACTATTTCAAGTTCATCCTGGCGGTGCTGTTCTTTTTCAGCGTCGTGAACTGCGTCCGCACGACCGAGCAGGCCCGCTGGGCGTTACGCTTTCTGATCATCGGCGGCGCGGTGTCTGCGCTGATCGGCCTGGTGCTGCATCTATTGAATGATAATACGGCGCTGCAACTGCTCACCGCGCTTGGGCGCATCGGCTACCCGACGACCGGTCGCGTGCTACGTTATGTCGAGGATGATCCGAGCGGCGTCGAGCGGGCGATCAGCCTATCGGTCGATCCGAACAGTTTCGGCGGCATGCTCGCGCTGGTCGGCGCGCTCACGATCACGCAGGCGGTCGCCGAGCGCCCGCTGCTGTCGCGCCGGCTGCTAGTCGGGATGGCTGGGCTGATCGCGCTGGTTGTGTTCCTGACGCAGTCGCGCGGCGCGATCGGTGGCCTGTTCGCCGGGACGCTCTTCACGGCGACGTTGCGCTATCGCCGGCTGTGGTGGGTGCCGCTGGCGGCTGGGGCGCTGGGGCTGCTGCTCTACCTCGGCCTGAGTGTTGGACAGAGCTTTGTTGATCGCCTGGTCGCGGGCGTGCAATTTCGCGATCAGGCCAACCAGATGCGCCTGGCCGAGTACCAGAACGCGCTGGCGATCATCCGCGCCTACCCAGTCTTTGGGATCGGCTTCGGCCAGGCGCCCGAGCTGGATCTGGTCGCGGGCGTCTCCAGCATCTATCTGGCGCTGGCCGAGCGCACCGGCCTGGCCGGGCTGTTCGCCTTTCTGGGGATCGTCGCAGCCTTCTTCATCCGCAGCCTGCGTACGCTGCGGATCGCCTTCGACGAGCAGCGCGACCAGGAGCGTGGCGGGTGGTTGCTCGCCCTGCAAGCCGCGATCGTAGCAGCGCTGGCGGTCGGCCTGCTCGATCACTATTTTTTCAACATCGAGTTCAGCCATATGGTCGCGCTGTTCTGGGGCTGCATCGGGCTGGCGCTGGCGCTGGAGCGCATCAACGCTGAACAAGATGGAGGATCGCCATAGTCTATCGCACTTCGGCAGCTGCCGTTCGTCGTTAATCGGAGGAAGATCGTTGCTTCCGCAAAAGCCAAATCCGACGACGATCACCGATCCACTTGGCCGGCGCTGGGTGAGTTTGGGCTACGCGATTTTCGCGTTGGCGCTGCTGCTGCTTGCGACGTTGCAGCGCTCAGACGCGCTCGCCGGATTCACCAGCGCGTTGGCGCTGCTGCTAGTGCTGCTCGTCGCCGCGCCGCTCACTGGGATGCTGCTCGGGCGCAGCCGTACGATGCGCAATCGCGCGCTGGTACCGACGCTGCTGCTGGTGGACGCACTGGCAGGGCTGGGGCTGATCGCAGCCACCGGCGGCTATACGTCGCCGCTCTGGGTGGCGCTACTGCTGGTCTCCACGGCGGCACCGCTGCTGCTGTCGGGCCGCTGGGCGGCTGGGCTGCTCGTGATCGTTTGGCTGGCCGACGGGCTATTCCTGCTATATGCGCCGCAGGCCGAGCTGATGCCGTGGCTGCTGACGTGGCTGCTGCGCGCGTCGGGCGTTGGCATGATCGGCCTAGTGCTGCATCGCGCGCTCGCAGCCGAGGAAGGGCTACGCGTGCGCGCACAGCGGCGCGAGGGCGTGCTCCACGACTTCCTGCTGCTCTCTAATCGTCTGCGCGTCACCAGCCAGCCGCAGACCGTGCTCGAAGAGGTCGCCCAGGCCGTGCAGGCCAGCGGCGACTTCGATTGCGTCACGCTCAGCCAGGTTGATTGGCGCGCCGGCACCGCGACGGTTTCGGTGGCGATCGGCGCGAGCGGGCGGCGGCTAAAGGCGGTCGAGGGGCTCCAATTTCGCTGGGATGTCGTCGCGCCGCTGTTGAGCGAGCGGCGTCGCGCCGGCCCTGGCTCGTTTCGGGCCGAGCTGCTGCCGTTCCGCTCGCTGAAGCAGGAGCAGCATCTGGTCCTGCCGCTCAGCAGCCAGTTCGCCGAGGTGCAGGGGTTGCTGACGGTCTCGTGCGCGAAGAGCCGCCGCGAGGCGCTCGACGAGGCGCTGCCGCTGCTCGAACTGCTCGCCAACCAGGCGGCGGCGGCGATCGAAAACAATCTGCTCTACAGCACACTCGAGCAGCGCGTGCAGCACACCACCGCGACAATCGAGAACGCGCGGGCCGAGCTACAGATCGCGCGTGATCGCGCCGAGACGCTCTACCGGATCGTGCGCACACTGGCGGTGAGCCTCGACGAGCGCGAGGTGTTGACCCAGGCGCTGATGCTGGTCGCCCAGGCGACCGAGGCCGAGCGCGGCGGGATCATGCTGGTCGAGCCGAATACCGGCCGGCTGGTATTTCGCACTACGCTGGACCGCCAGCGCGCAGGCGCGGCCAGCGGGCTTGAACGCGGGCAGGGATTGGCCGGCTGGGTGCTGGCGAATCGTCAGGTGGCGATCATCCCCGATACGACGCACGATGCGCGCTGGCAGGTGCGCTCGGAGCACGACATGCGCAGCCGATCAGTGCTGGCGGTGCCGCTGCTGCTGGAGCAGGAGCCGCTCGGCGTGCTCATCCTCATCCACTCGGCGGTCGATCAGTTCCGCGTCGAGCACGGGCAGCTCGCGCTGGCGGCCGCCGGCCAGATCGCCGTCGCGCTCTCCAAGGCGCAGCTCTATCGCTATGTCTCCGAGCAGAGCGAGCGGCTCGGGCTGATCGTGCAGCAGCGCGAGGAGGAGGCCAGCAAGAGCATGGCGATCTTGCGCTCGATCCGCGACGGCGTGATCGTCAGCGACCGGCTGGGGCGCATTCGGATGATCAACCCGGCGGCAGAGCAGATTCTGGGGATTCAGGCCGAGGTGTTCATGGGTCGCCAGATGACCGAGCTGCCCGGCGTGCCCCAGGAGATGCGCCACGACCATCCCGAAACAATGCAGCAGCTCGATGTGGGCGAGCGCGCATTGCGGGCGCACTTCGCGCCGGTGCTCGCGCCGAACGGCGAGTGGCTCGGCGGGGTCGTGGTCTACCACGATATTTCGCGCGAGGTGCTGACTGATCGGCTGAAGAGCCAGTTTATCGCCACGGCGTCGCACGAGCTGCGCACGCCGCTGACGGCGATTCGCGGCTACGTGGATCTGCTGCTGCTGGGCACACTCGGCTCATTCAACACCGCGCAGGGTGATTTCCTCAAGGTCGTCAAGAATAATGTCGTGCGTCTGGTCGAGCTGATCGACGAGCTGCTGGATGTCTCCAAGGCCGAGGCGGGCGAGGTGCGGCTGCGGCGCGAAACGTTCGACCTGGCGGAGATTCTTTACGAGGTGGCCGAGTCGCTCTATTCGCAGTTCACCGAGCGCGCGATCTCGCTGGCGATCGATGTCCAGAGCGAGCTGCCGCGCGTCACGGCGGATCGCCAGCGGGTGCGCCAGATCGTCGTCAACCTGGTCAACAACGCCTGTAAATATACCCCCGAGGGCGGCCACGTCGATGTGATCGCACGAAACGGCAATGATCGCCTGCGCATCGACGTGCGCGATACCGGCGTCGGCATCGCCGAGGCCGCTCAACCCTTCATCTTCACCCCGTTCTTCCGCGCCGATAACCCGCTGCGCGATCAGGTCGGCGGCACCGGCCTGGGTCTCAGTATCACAAAGACGCTGGTGGAGCTTCACGGCGGCGAGATCTGGTTCGAGACCCGCGAAAGCGAGGGAACGACCTTCTCGTTTACGCTGCCGCTGAGCGGCGATTGGCTGCCGGCGGAGTGGCTCGATCAGGCGGTCTAGTTCCAACGCCTTTCAAATAACGCCCTTTTCCCTCACCCCCAACCCCCTCTCCGCTCTGGGAGAGGGGGAGCCGAAGGCTTCCTGGTGCGGAACTCCCCTCTCCTGCTGGCGGGAGAGGGGCAGGGGGTGAGGGCCAACAGGGAACGGATTTCTGGAAAGCTGTACGAGCCCAATACATTTACGCTTCGCCCGCCAGATCGATCGGTTCTGCGGTACAATACAGCGGCTTCGCTGCATCATACCCGGAATGGCTCTTCGGAAACGCCACAGCTCCCTCAATGCCGCCTCAGCAGAAGCGTCTTCGCAGCGGGCGCGCCCCCACTTCGCGTGTAACGAACCATCGCGCCGCGAGACTATTTTCAATCGTGATAGACAAGCAGGAGATGCGCATATGACTCAACAGTATGACGCCATCGTGATCGGTGCCGGTCAGGCGGGTGGCCCGCTCGCCACCGCGCTGGCGCGAGCGGGGCGGAAAACCGCACTGATCGAGCGCGAGCACGTCGGCGGGACGTGTATCAACGAGGGCTGTACCCCTACCAAAACGATGGTCGCCAGCGCGCGGGTGGCCTACCTGGCGCGCCGCGCAGCCGATTACGGGATTCATACGGGCGCGGTGACGATCGACATGGCGCGTGTGCGCGAGCGTAAGCGCGCGATCGTCGATAGCTTTCGCAACGGCAGCCAGCAGCGGATCGAAGCGACGCCGGGCGTGGATCTGCTGTTTGGCGAGGCGAGTTTTAGCGGCCCCAAGGCGCTGGAGGTCCGGCTGAACAGCGGCGAGACCCGTCAACTGACCGCCGATACGATCTTCATCAACACTGGCGCGCGGCCGGCCGTGCCGACGCTGCCAGGGCTGGACGACGTGCCGTTCCTCAATTCGACCTCGATCATGGAGCTGGATCGCGTGCCAGAGCATCTGCTGGTGCTGGGCGGCGGCTATATCGGCCTGGAGTTCGGCCAAATGTTCCGGCGCTTTGGCAGCCAGGTGACGATTGTGCAGCGCGGCAATCAGCTGCTTGGGCGCGAGGACGACGATGTCGCCGAGGCGGTCGCCGCGATCTTGAGTGAAGACGGCGTGGAGATCCTGCTGGAGAGCGATGCGCTGCGGGTTGAGCGAGCCGGCGACGCGATCACGCTGGTGGTGCGCACGCGCGCGGGTGAGCGAACGTTGCGCGGCTCGCATCTGCTGGTCGCAGCCGGGCGGGTGCCCAACACTGATCGGCTCAACGCTGGCGCGGCTGGCGTGCAGCTGGACCGGCGCGGCTTCATGCCGGTGAACGAGCGGCTGGAGACGAACGTGCCCGGCATCTACGCACTTGGCGATGTCAACGGCGGCCCGGCCTTCACCCACATCTCATACGACGATTTTCGGATCATCCGCACCAATCTGCTCGAAGGCGGCGCGGCCACGACGACGCAGCGGCAGGTGCCCTACACCGCCTTCATCGACCCGCAGCTGGGCTGGGTGGGCCTGAGCGAGCAAGCGGCCCGCGCCGAAGGTCGCGCCATCCAGGTGGCCAAACTCCCAATGACGTCGGTGGCACGCGCGCTTGAGATCGACGAGACGCGCGGCTTTATCAAGGCGATCGTCGATGCCGACACCAAGCAGATCCTCGGCTGCGCGGTTCTGGGGGTCGAAGGCGGCGAGGTGATGGCGGTGTTGCAGGTGGCGATGCTCGGCAAGCTGCCGTACACGGCGCTCCGCGACGGTGTCTTCGCGCACCCGACGCTGGCCGAGGCGCTCAATAATCTGTTTATGGCGCTGGATGAGGAATAGCCGATGGCCAATTGCAGATTGCAGATTGCAGATTGCAGATTGCCGAGAGCTGTGGCCATTTTCATGCATCAGTGTGCGGTACAGCCGCATGGATGTCTGATGCGTATCCTGCGAATGATGAGCTAACCAATCGGGGGAGCAAGCAATGCCAAACAGCAAGCTGACCGTCTATGGCGCGTCGTGGTGCAGCGACTGCAAGCGCGCGAAGAAATTCCTGGGCGAGCAGCGCGTCCATTACAGCTGGGTCGATGTCGAGCAAGACGCCGACGGCCTGGAGTTGGTCGAGCGCGCCAACAAGGGCAAGCGCATCATCCCGCTGATCATCTTCGACGACGGCAGCATGCTGATCGAGCCGAGCAACGCGGAGCTAGCGGCCAAGCTAGGCTTGCAGACGCGCGCACGGTTGGATTACTACGATCTGATCGTCGTGGGCGGCGGGCCGACCGGCCTGACGACCGCGCTCTACGCGGCGCGCGAAGGGCTCGACGTATTGGTGATCGAAAAAAGCGGGCTGGGCGGGCAGGTTGGCGTGACCGAGCGGCTAGACAACTTCCCCGGCTTCCCGGAGGGCATCAGCGGGGCCGAGTTCGCCGACCGGCTGACGAAGCAGGCGCGGCGTTTCGGCGTAGAATTGTTGCAGGCGCAGGAGGTGACCAGCCTGCGCGCCGAGGCCGAATCGCGCTATGTAACGACCGCCGACGGCCGCGAGTACGGCGCATGCGCGCTGCTGATCGCCACCGGCTCGACCTATCGGCATCTTGGCGTGCCGGGCGAGGACGAACTGATCGGCGCGGGGGTTCATTTCTGCGCCACCTGCGACGGCCCGTTCTACAAAGGCCAGCACGTCGCGGTGATCGGCGGCGGCAACAGCGCGGGCCAAGAGAGCCTGTTCCTGACGCGTTTCGCCAAGAAGGTCACAATCCTGGTGCGTGGCGCGACCATGAGCGCCAGCCAGATCGTGATCGACAAAGTCGAGGAAAATCCGCAGATCGAGCTGCGCTATAACACGCAGGTGCAGGCGCTCAAGGGCGAGAACAAATTGAGCGCGATCACGATCCATAATAGCAAAACCGACACGACCGAGGAGATCACGCCGGACGGCCTATTCGTCTTCATCGGCCTGTCGCCGAATACCGGCTGGCTGCCCGACGCGATCAAGCGCGATTCGTATGGCTTTATCACGACGAACGCGATGCTTGAGACGAGCATGGCTGGCGTGTTCGCGGCAGGCGATGTGCGCAAGGGCAGCACTAAGCAGGCGGCGAGCGCGGCGGGCGAAGGTGCGACAGCAGCGCTGATGATCCGCGAATATTTGAAGGGCATGTGAATGTAGGAAGCGTGAAACGTGAGGCGTGAAACGTGAGGCGTATGTTCACGCTGCACGCTGTATAGGGAGTTTGGCGATGAAAGCGATAGCGGTGTTTCCGGGCAAGCCCAACAGCATTCACCTGGCCGACCTGCCAATGCCGCAGGTGGCCGATATTCCAGAAGGGCGCGGTGTGCTCGTCAAGGTGCTGCGCGTTGGCGTCGATGGCACCGATAAAGAGATCAATGCCGCTGAGTACGGCGCGGCCCCGCCCGGCTACGACTTTCTGACGCTCGGCCACGAATCGTTCGGGCGCGTGGTCGAGGTCGGGCCGCAGGTGCGCGGGTTGGCCGCAGGCGACTACGTGGTCGCGACCGTGCGACGGCCCGGCGCTAGCATCTACGACACCATCGGCACCTACGATATGACCACCGATGCTACTTACTATGAGCGCGGGATCAGCCTGCTGCACGGCTTTCTGACCGAGTATTATGTGGATGACCCCGAATATATCGTCAAGCTGCCCGCCGGCTTGCAGACGGTCGGGGTGCTGCTGGAGCCGACCAGCGTGGTCGAGAAGGGCATCGCTCAGGCGTACGAGATTCAGCGGCGGCTCAAGGTCTGGCGACCGGCGCGCGCCGCCGTCCTCGGCGCGGGGACGCTTGGTCTGCTGGCAACGCTGGCGCTGCGCCTGCGCGGCCTTGAGGTCACGACGCTGGCACGCAGCGCGCCGCCGACGCTCAACAGCGAGCTGGTCGAGGCGCTGGGCGCACGCTATCTGAGCACGCGCGCGCTACCGCTCCGCCAAGCCGCCGAGCTGCACGGCCCATTCGACATTATCTTCGAGGCGACCGGCGCGAGCAGTGTGGCCTTCGAGGGCATGGAGGCGCTCGGACGCAATGGCGTGCTCGTGCTCACGGGGATCAGCGGCGGCGATCGCATGATCGAGGTGCCGGGCGACCGCATTCTGCTCGGCTTCGTCTTGGGCAACAAGGTCGCTGTCGGCTCGGTCAACGCGAACCGCGTCTACTTCGAGCGCGGCGTGCAAGATATGGCTCTGGCGACGCTGCAATACCCCGGCTGGCTGGAACGCCTGCTCACGCACCCAGTGCGCGGCCTCGACAACTATGCCGAGATGATGCGGCTGTTGACTGAGGAGCAGCGCGCGATCAAGGTGTTCGTCGAGGTGAGCGAGTGACGGCATCTGTGAAACGTGAAACGCGAAACGTGAAACGCGAAACACAGCATGCTTCATGGCCAGGCTATCCAGCTACCCAGTCGAGTGGAAAAGGTACGCGATGACGGCTGAACACGAGCGATTATCCCGCGATGGCCCGGCCTGGAAGCGCTGGGGGCCATATCTCAGCGAGCGCGCCTGGGGCACCGTGCGCGAAGATTACAGCGCCGACGGTAGCGCATGGGACTATTTCCCGCACGACCACGCCCGCTCCAGAGCCTATCGCTGGAACGAGGATGGGCTGGCGGGCATCTGCGACGATCAGCAGCGCCTGTGCTGCGCGCTGGCGCTCTGGAACGGCCAGGATGCCATCCTCAAGGAGCGGCTTTTCGGCCTGACCGGACCTCAGGGCAACCACGGCGAGGATGTCAAGGAGTATTATTTCTACCTCGACTCGACGCCGACGCATTCGTATATGAAGCTGCTCTACAAATACCCACAGCGCGCGTTCCCCTACGCCGATCTGCTCGAAACCAATCGACGGCGCGGCAAGGACGAGCCGGAGTACGAGCTGCTCGACAC
>Ga0075423_10006910_pt1 | contig 10680 bp, 11 predicted proteins | sample SoiMethybrSBSTD2_FD_80114 | JGI IMG/M metagenome (GOLD analysis project Ga0075423, IMG submission 80114) | Bulk soil microbial communities from a Populus tree surrounding site in Tennessee, USA - Soil MetaG P. TD hybrid SBSTD2 | ecosystem: Environmental > Terrestrial > Soil > Tree plantation...
CTCGGGGTTTGGCCATCGCGTCTGCAAGACCGAAGACCCCCGCGCCACCCACCTGCGCCAGATGTCGCGCGACATCGGCAAGCGCGCCGGCCACCCCGCATGGTGGGACATGTCGCAGCGCATCGAGGCGCTGGTCAAGGGCGAGAAGAAGCTGAATCCCAACGTCGACTTCTACTCGGCGTCGACCTACTACACACTCGGCATTCCGATCGATCTCTACACGCCGATCTTCGCCGTGAGCCGCATATCGGGATGGACCGCGCACATCCTCGAGCAGTACGCCAACAACCGCCTCATTCGCCCGCGCGCCGACTACACGGGCCCGCAGTATCCGCAACGCTTCGTGTCACTCGAGCAGCGATAGCCGCGCCGGACCAAGTACCAAGGACCAAGGACCAAGGACCAAACGAACCATCGGTCGATTGCCAGCGTCCGGCGACGATGCTACCGTCGTCGCTGCCCGCCGACGTGCGGCATGGTCCTCGCACATCGTGTCCTTCGAGGAGGAGACGACAGTGCAGCCACGATCCCTCGAACAGCGAGTCACCGCGCTCGAAAAACAGATGCAAGACTTTCAGGATCTGCCGAAACGCTTCCGGAATCTCGAGACACGGTTCGATGGTGTCGAAACGAGGCTCGGTGGCGTCGAGACCAGACTCAGTGTCGTCGAGTCGCAGATTGTGCAACTTCGGACCGACATGCGCGATGAGTTTTCTGCCCTTCGCACGGAGTTTCGCCAGAGTATTGCGTCCGCGGTGGCATCGCTGCGAGAAGCGATGTCAGAGACGAATGCGCAGATGCGCGCGCTCCACGAAGACGCCGTCGGTCGAATCGCGACCATCGCTGAGGGCCGCCGGTCGCGAAAGAAGTGAACGGGGAAGCGGATGCTATGATGGGGCGTTCGCCTTCCGATGGATCAACGCCTCGTCCGCAACTTCTCGATCATCGCGCATATCGACCATGGCAAGTCGACGCTGGCTGATCGCTTCCTCGAGCTTACCGGCGCGCTCCAGGCCCGCGAGATGGAGGCGCAGGTCCTCGATGCGATGGATCTCGAGCGCGAGCGCGGCATCACCATCAAGGCCCACCCGGTCCGCCTGAACTACACCGCGCAGAGCGGCGAGCAGTACGTTCTCAATCTCATCGACACACCCGGTCACGTCGACTTCAGCTACGAGGTCACGCGCTCGCTGGCCGCCTGCGAGGGGGCGCTGCTGCTCGTCGATGCGTCGCAGGGCGTCGAAGCGCAGACGCTCGCCAACGCCTATCTCGCCGTCGACAACGGCCTCGAGATCATTCCGGTCATCAACAAGATCGATCTGCCGAGCGCGCAGCCGGACGAGTGCAAGCGCCAGATCGAGGACATCATCGGCCTCGACGCCTCGACGGCGATTCTCGCCAGCGCGAAAGAGGGCACTGGCACACGCGACATTCTCGAGGCGATCGTCACGCGGTTCCCGCCGCCGACGGGTGATCGCGAGGCGCCCCTCAAGGCGCTGATCTTCGATTCGCGGTACGACGCCTACCGCGGTGTCGTGATTGTCGTCCGCGTGATTGACGGAGTGCTCAGGCCGAAGCAGAAGATCCGCTTGATGGCGGTCGGCGAAGACTTCGAGGTCGACAGCATCGGCGTCTTCTCGCCAAAAGCCATGCCCCTCGACGAGCTCGGCGTCGGCGAAGTCGGCTATGTCGTCGCCAACATCAAGCGCGTGGCCGACGCGAAGATCGGCGACACCCTCACCGAGACCGCGCGTCCGACGCCGGAGCCGTTCCCCGGCTTCAAAGAGCTGAAGCCGATGGTCTTCGCGGGACTCTATCCCGTCGAAGGACACAAGTACACCGAGCTGCGCGAAGCGCTCGAGAAGCTGCGGCTCAACGACGCGTCGTTCTTCTATGAGCCCGAAACGTCGGTGGCGCTTGGATTCGGATTCCGCTGCGGCTTCCTCGGTCTGCTGCACATGGAGATCGTGCAGGAGCGGCTCGAGCGCGAGTTCGACATGGACTTGGTGACGACGGCGCCCGGCGTGTTGTATCGGGTGACGACCACCGACGGCGAGGTGCAGGAGATCGACAGTCCGGCCAAGCTGCCCGATGCGGGCCGCATCGCCAAGCTGGAAGAGCCAGTGATCACGGCGATGATCCTCACGCCGTCCGAGCACGTCGGGGGCATTCTGCAGTTGTGCCAGGACAAGCGCGGCATTCAGAAAAAGCTCGAGTACCTCAAGTCCGATCGCGTGCTCATCACCTACGACCTGCCGTTCAACGAGGTCGTGCTCGACTTCTACGACAAGCTCAAGACGATCTCGCGCGGCTACGCCTCACTCGACTATCACGTGACCGGCTACTGGGAGTCGCCGCTGGTCAAAATGGATATCCTGGTGAACGGCGACCCTGTGGATGCGCTGTCGATCATCGTCCACCGGGATGCCGCCTACGAGCGCGGCCGGGCGCTGGCCTCGAAGATGCGCGAGCTGATTCCGCGCCAGATGTTCGAAGTGGCGATTCAGGCCTCTATTGGAAACCGGATCATTGCGCGAGAATCTGTAAAGGCCCTGAGGAAAAACGTTCTCGCGAAATGCTATGGTGGTGACATCACGCGCAAGCGCAAGCTGCTCGAGAAGCAGAAGGAAGGCAAGAAGCGCATGAAGCGCGTGGGCCGCGTGGAGATTCCGCAGGAGGCCTTCCTTGCCGTGCTGAAGGTCGGCACGGAATAGGTCAAAGGTCAAACGGCAAAGGTCAAAGGAATGGCGAACAGCAAGCCCGAAGCGCAGCCGCCCGCGACGTTTCGCAAGTCGACCGCCCGCGAATACTTCGAGTCGATCTGCGTCGCCGTGATCCTGGCGCTGTTCGTGCGCACGTTCGTGGTGCAGGCGTTCAAGATCCCCACCGGATCGATGGAGAACAACCTGCTGATCGGCGATCACCTGCTGGTCAACAAATTCGTGTTCGCCCCCACACGCACCTGGCTCGAGGACAAGCTGCTGCCGATCGATCCGATCCGGCGCGGCGACATCCTCGTGTTCAAGTACCCAGAGGATCCCGAACGCGACTTCATCAAGCGGACGATTGGGCTCCCCGGCGAGACGGTGGAGCTGCGCAACAAGACGGTCTACGTCAACGGCAAGCCGCTCGACGAGCCGTACGTCCATTTCCTGTTTCCGAAAGACGAGGACGCTGGCATATCAGACAGCAGCGGCTTCGATGTTCGCCGCAATTACGGTCCGGTGACCGTGCCCGCTGGCCACTACTTCATGATGGGCGACAATCGCGACAACTCGCAGGACAGCCGCTACTGGGGGTTCATGCCTCGCGACTACGTCAAGGGCAAGGCGCTCTTCGTCTATTTCTCGTACGGAGACACGCCCGAGGGCTCAACCAGCGTGAGGTGGGCTAGAATTCTTCATCAGATCCACTGACACGGATGAAAACCGTCATCAAGCTCATAATCGCCGCGGCGCTGATCAATGCCGTCGCACGCGGAGCGTGGGCCCAGTGGAATTACTATCAGCTCAAAGACGGCGCGCAGCAGCTGCTGACGTTCGACGTCGATGCCTCGCCCGACCAGCTCGAGTCGGCGATCCTCGAGAAGGCCACGGAGCTCGATATTCCGGTCGAGCCCGATGACGTCGCCGTGAAGCGCGATGGTCTTCGCAGTCGCGCGACCGTGTCGTACACGCAGCCGATCGAGTTCTTTCCAAAGTACGTCTACCCGATGAAATACTCGTTCGCGGTCGACACGCTCGCCATTCGAGCGGGCAATACTGGCGGCGTCAGACAACACTAGACTCATTCACACCAGCAGCGCTCGCGCGCGTGCGGCGTCGGCAGCGCCGCGTCTTTCGAGATCCTGACGTTCCTGTCGCATGCGCTCGGCCACAGCGCGGTCGGTGAGCGTGCCGATGTTCGTGTCGACGTTGAGCGCGGCCCCGCGCAGCGCGGCGCCGAGCAGCTCGATCGCCACGCCCGCATCGCTCGACGCGCTCCTCGCTCCCGAGCCGGCGACCACCACCGCGTCAGCGAGTGCGTGCTGACACGCTCTCATCGTCTCGAGCGGCGTCTCGGTCGCGGCCCGCATCGCTCGTTGGATCGCGTCTCTTCGTACCGACTGCTCTGCAGCGGTTCCTTTCGGTAGTCTGTACGCGGCGACGACCCCCGCATACGCCTCGCTGTCGCGATCGACGAGCGAGGTCAGCGTTGCGCGCAGCGGCGAGAGTCGCACCGACGCCGCATCCAACAAAGTGCGCTCATGTGCGGCGCCAGTACGCGTCTTTGTCATGCCGGCGACCATGATCAGCAGCGAAGTACCAAGCGCACCGGCTAACGCTGCTGCTGAGCCGCCGCCGGGCACCGGCTCGCTCGACGCAAACGCGTCCAGCAGCTCGGCAACAGATCGGTCCGCAGAGCTTGGCATCGACCTCGATTCTAGTTCTTCAATTGCCGCTGTTGCTCATCTTCAATTGCCGCTGTTGCTCAAATGTGTGAAAACGATCACCCCACGCTTGATGACACGGTGGACGACTGGCACGCCGACGCGCAGGAGCTCGGTGAGCGAGCCGCGGATGAGCACGGCATCCATCTGCTTGCCGACCTCGAGGCTGCCGATGCGTTCGGAGAGGTCGAGCGACCACGCGGCGTTGATCGTCGCCGCCACCAGCGCTTCTTCGAGCGTCATGTGCATGTCGAAGCAGGCGAGCGCAATCGCGAACGGCATCGACGGCGATAATCCGCCGCCGGGGTTGATGTCGCTCGCCAGCGCAACCGGCACGTGGTGCTCGATCAGGCTCCTCGCCGGCGCGAACCCGAGCTTCAGATAGAACGCCGCGATTGGCAGCAGCACGGCGCACACACCCGCCCTCGACAATTCATCGATGCCTTGGTCGTCGACGTGGATGAGATGATCCGCCGACCGCGCATGTACGGTGGCGGCAACTCGGCAGCCGCCGCTCGATGCCAACTCGTCGGCGTGGAGACGCGGACGCAGGCCGGCGCGAGCGCCAGCCTCGAGAATCGCCACCGATTCGCCCACGGAGAAGTAGCCGCGATCGCAGAAGACGTCACACCAGTCAGCCAGCTCCTCGGCGGCGACGCGCGGAATCATCTCGTTGACGATCGTCGAGATGTACTCCTGTCGGCGGCCACGAAGATCTGGAGGCACGTCGTGCGCGCCGAGAAACGTGGCCACGACGTCGATCGCGTGCACCGCGTCAAGACGACGAATCGCACGCAGCAGCTTGAGCTCGGAGTCGGTCGTCAACCCGTACCCGCTCTTGATCTCGCAGGTCGTCGTGCCGGAGGCGAGCATCGCGTCGAGCCGCAGCCGCGCGCTCTCGACGAGCGCGTCTTCGGACGCCGCACGCGTGGCCGTCACCGTTGCGTTGATACCGCCGCCCGCGGCCGCGATCTCCTCGTAGGTGGCACCGTCCAGGCGCTGACGCAGCTCGTGATCGCGGTTGCCAGCGAACACGGCGTGGGTGTGCGGATCGACGAAGCCTGGGATGACGGTGCATCCCGACGCATCGACGCGCGTCGCTGTTGGAGCGATGTCGATCGCCGCCGACACGTCGTCGCGGCGGCCGACGAACACGATCACGCCATCGCACGACGCGATCAGGCTCTCGCGCTCTCTGAAGAAATGATGCTGCGACGGTCCGCGCTTGGGCGCGGGGCCCTTGCTGGTCGCGATCAGGTCGGCGTTCTCGATGACGAAGTCGGCGATCGGACGACCGCCTTCGCCGGTGTGCTTCGACGGGCCAGACACGCTACAGGCTCAGTTTGGTGATCACCGCTGCCGCACTCACGCCGGCGATCCGAACGGTCTTCCGCCGAGAGGTCTCGCCCGAGGTGATGCTCACCGCCCGCTTGGGGACGCCAAGCGCGCCGGCGAGCACGTCGATCAGTTCGGCATTGGCGGCACCGTCGACCGGAGGCGCGTTGAGTCGCACGAGCAGGGCGCCGTCGCGAATGCCGGACACCGCGGACGTCGGCGCGCGCGCGATCACCTTGACCGCAATGAGCGCCCCGTCCCGGCCGTCCGTCACCACCGGTCACAGTGTAGGCCGGGTGGCGCGGACGGTGTAGGCCGGGTCCTGTTCTTTAGACCCGGCACATCCTCACGGGCCGTCCCGATCTTCCGATGCGATAATCAAGGCAAAACGAGTGAAATCCACTCTCGCCGCACTCATCGCCGTTGCCTTGGCGCAGGGCGCGTCCGCGCCGCCCACACTGATCCTCCATCACGCGCGCATCTACACGGTTGACGGCGCGAACACGATTGCCGACGCGATCGCGCTTCGAGACGACCGCATCGTGCGCGCTGGATCCGATGCCGACGTCCTGAAGCTTCGAGCAGCGTCCACGCGTGTCATCGATCTCGGCGGGGCGACCGTGCTCCCCGGTCTTCACGACGCGCACGGCCATTTCACCGGACTCGGCGCGTTCCTGCAGTCGCTGAATCTGCGAGGGACCACCAGCTATCAACAGATCGTCGATCGCGTTCGCGAGCGGGTGGCGAAGGCGAAGCCAGGCGAGTGGATTGTCGGCCGCGCGTGGGATCAGAACGACTGGGCAGACACGCGCTTCCCGACACACGAGGCGCTCAGCACGGTGTCGCCGAACAATCCGGTGTATCTCACCCGCGTCGACGGTCATGCCGGCCTGGCCAATCGCGCGGCGATGGCGATGGCCGGTCTCACGTCGGCGACCGCCGATCCCGCCGGCGGCCGCATCATTCGCGGCGCGAACAACGAGCCGACCGGCGTGCTGATCGACAACGCCCAGGCGCTCGTGTCGTCGCGCATTCCGCCCGCGACCGATCGTCAGCTCGAGGAGCAGATTCTTCTCGCCGATCAGGAGATGCGGCGTCTGGGCATCACGACGGTGCACGATGCCGGCACGGATAGCCGCACGGTCGATGCCTACACGCGACTCATCGATGCCGGCCGTCTCAAGACGCGCCTCTACGTCATGCGGCGCGGCTCGCTCGCGTCGCTGCAGCCGTTCTTCGCGAAGGGACCAGTGGTGGATTACGCGCGTCACCACATGGCAGTCCGCGCGATCAAGATCGTGGCCGACGGCGCGCTGGGCTCGCGCGGCGCTGCGATGCTGGAACCCTACGACGACGAACCCGGATCGCGCGGTCTGTTGACGACGCCGCCGGAGGAGATCTACGCGCAGACGCTGGCGGCATCGAAGGCTGGTTTTCAAACGGCGGTACATGCCATCGGCGATCGCGCCAACCGGATCGTGCTCGATACCTTCGAGCGCGTGCAGCGAGAAGTGCCCGGCGCTCGCGCACTGCGGATGCGCGTCGAGCACGCACAGATTCTCGATGCCACTGAGATTCCTCGCTTCGCGGCGCTGGGCGTGATTGCATCGATGCAGGCGACGCACGCCACCTCGGACATGCCGTGGGTGCCGGTGCGCATCGGACGCGCGCGCATGGAAGAGGGCGCGTACGTGTGGCGAAAGATTCTGGCGACCGGTGCCGTGATTGCGAACGGCTCGGACTTTCCGGTCGAAGAGCCCGATCCGATGCGAGGGCTCTATGCGGCGATCACGCGCCAGGACGCCTCAGGTCAACCGCGCGACGGATGGATGGCCGACCAGCGCATGACGCGGCAGGAAGCGCTTCTGTCGTTCACGAAGAGCGCCGCTTTTGCCGCGCACATGGAATCGCTCACCGGCTCGCTCGAGAGCGGCAAGCTGGCGGATTTCATCGTGCTGTCGAGCGACGTCATGCGCGTGCCACCGGCGGACATCCTCAAGGCCACCGTACGGATGACGATCGTCGGGGGTGAGGTCGTCTACGACCGCACCTCGTCCACCGCGCCAGCAGCGCGATGAGTCCCCGGCGGCTACGCGACGCGGTCGTTGGGCACGATCGCGAGCGTGCGCGGCAAGACGCCGACATGATGCCGGACGTGTACGGCTTCCCACGCGACCAGCGCACCATAGAGCAGCGTGTTGATGGCGAGATGCATCTGATGCCGCGTCAGCCATGCCGCGAAGTTGTACGCCGCGCAGAGCGCTGACAGCCCCAGCACGGCGCCGTGAACGGATGCCTTCAGGGGCTCGCAGTTCCCGCATTGCAGGATCGGAAGTGTCGACTTCATGGATGACGTTGCTGCAAGGCACATGCCCTCGTTCAGCCGCTTGACGATGCGAGTTTCGCGATGGCTTCATAGGTGCAGCCCCGTACGATCCATAACGAGAGTTTTTCTTGTCCAAAACTCCGTGCGGATCTGTCCCCGCCATGGCTCAGCCGTGGTTGATTCATTCGTGTGAATGGTGAAACGGCGCTCCTCCTCAGCCGCTCGCGATCTCGTCATCGTCTTCGAGGACGATGCGATCGTGGTCGTGGATAAACCAGCCGGTCTGCTGACCGTGCCGCTGGCGCGCAGAGAGCGGGCGCCGTCGGTGGCGTCGATGATCGAGGAGCGCTTTCGATCGCACCGCCGCCGTCGCGTGTTTCCGGTGCATCGGATCGATCGCGACACCTCGGGTCTCGTGGTGTTCGCGCGCAGCGCTCGCGCTCAGGAAACGTTGAAGCAGCAGTTCATCCGACACGAGCCCGAGCGTGTGTACCTGGCCGTGGTCGAGGGTCATCCGGCGCCGACGCAGGGCACGTGGCGGGATCGGCTGGCGTGGGATCAGCGGGCGCTCAAGCAGACCGCGGCGGCGGTGCGCGATCCGCAGGCGATGGAGGCCATCTGCGAGTACCGCGTGATCGAACCGTTTCGCGACGCATCGCTGATCGATGTCCGTCTGCGCACGGGCAAGCGCAATCAGATCCGGATTCAGGCCGCGCTGCGCGGGCATCCGCTCGTCGGCGAACGGCAGTACCTCGAGGCTGGAGCGACGCCGGCGATTGCGTTCCCCCGTCAGGCGCTGCACGCCCATCGCCTCGTGTTCCGGCATCCGATCGATGGCCGCGAACTGCGATTCGAGTCGCCGCTGCCGCGCGATCTCGCGGAGCTGATCGCGTCGCTGCGCCGACGGCGGGTCTAAAAGACCCGCCGCTACGATGGACAACGTAGAGGCGGGTCTTCAGACCCGCCTCAGGCGGCGCGTCCGAACAGCCTCGCGGCGTTCTCCCGCTCGACCTTGCGTAGCTCCTCCGCCGTGAATCCTGCGGTCTGCAGTCCAGCCACCTGCGGCGCGCCGTCGAAGAACGGTGCATCGGTGCCGAAGAGAATCTGCGATGTCGGGACCAGCGTCTTCAGCGCATTCATGTTCACCGGATTCGCCGATCCCGCGGTGTCGTAGTAGAAGCGGCGAAGATGAAACAGCCGCGAGTTGGCGGCCGGCGTGCGGGCGAGGTTGTCGGCGGTCATCTCGGCACCGAGCAGCCGCCCGGCGATCGCGGTGATCGTTCCTCCGGCATGCGAGAAGATGAACCTGATATCGGGATAGCGCGTCGCGGCCTCGCTGACGATCAGGCTGACGATCGTGCGCGTGGTGTCGGTGGGGTACTCGAGCATCTGATTCGCCACCCGCGGAATCAGATTCTGACAGCACATGGCGTCGGTGGGGTGCGTATAGACCACCGCCTTGCGCCGGTTCAATTCGTCGAGCAGCGGCGCGAACGACGTGTCGCCAAGCCATGCGTTGCCGTAGCTGGTGAGCAGGCCAACACCATCGGCCTTCAACGTGTCGAACGCGTACTCGACTTCCTGCAGGCTGCCGGGCACATCAGACAGCGGCAGCACCGCAAACAGACCGAACCGCCCTTTGTAGTCGCCGACCATCTTCGCTGCGGCGTACTCGTTCATTTCGCGCGCCAGCTTGCGCGCCTCTTGCACGTCACCGAACCACACGCCGGGCGCGGTGATCGACAGCATCGCCGTGGCGATCCCCACGCGATCCAACGCTTCCACCGCGCGTGCGGGCGAGTAGCCTTTCCATGCGGCAAACCCGGGGACCGGAGACACCGCGTTCTTCGCCGTGAGTGTCGCGAGGAAGCTGGGAGAGACGAAGTGCTGGTGGATGTCGATGCGCCGCGGTGCCGGTGTTTGCGCAGAGGTCACCGTTGACAGCGCCGAGCCCGCGGCGGCAGCGGCGAGCGTGGTGAGGAAGTCGCGGCGGGTTGGCATGGTGGGAATTCTAATCGGTTGGGGAACGGGGGAGACGGAGGTAACGGGATCACACGGAGAAAGCGAAGGAAGCGGGGCGAACGGGGTTTCATTTTTCTCGTACTCTCGGGATCTCCGAGTGTGCAAGGAATGCACGAAACATAGGCGGTGCGAGGGATTTCTTTCGAATTCAGCTGCGGCCTATCGCTTGCTCTATCGCGAGATATGCTGATCGACGCATCGTTCAATCCGACGACGAGACAGATTCTGGACGCTGCCATTGAAGTCCATCGGACATTTGGTCCGGGGCTCTTGGAATCGGCCTATCTCGAGAGCCTGGAGTTCGAATTGAGCCGCCGCAAGGTGCGCTTCGATACCGAAGGTGTAGTACCGCTCGTCTACAAGGGTCAGCGTCTCCGGACACGATACCGCGTCGACTTGATTGTCGAAGATCTGGTAGTGGTCGAAGTGAAAGCCATCGCGATGCCGCTGGCCGTTCATCAAGCGCAGGTGATCACCTATTTGAAGCTCACAGGTCATCCAGTCGGCCTTCTGATCAATTTCAATGTGCCGAGGTTGATGGATGGTGTGAAGCGATTGATCAACCCAC